>ENA-OQDD01000353-OQDD01000353.1-human-gut-metagenome-genome-assembly--contig:-NODE-353-length-19605-cov-2.421399_pt1 | contig 19605 bp, 27 predicted proteins | sample MGYA00242507_ERZ504598 | MGnify/ENA primary metagenome ERZ504598 (study PRJEB26092, sample SAMD00036318) | human gut metagenome | host: Homo sapiens | study: EMG produced TPA metagenomics assembly of...
CCGGCGGTGCCCAGCCAGGCCGGTGCGCTACCCGACGCATAGACGTGGTCCTCATCCACCACGATGGTCACCGCGCCCTTCAACAATACGGTGCGCCGGTGAGCTCGTGGGCACGCTTCGCGCTGGCCAACGGGTTCAACCGCACGTCTCGGCGGTGTACGGCTCGTGCGAATCGGCATGCTCCGCGGTGCTGGCGGCGGTTTCGAACCGGTTGAGCAGTTTCGCCATCTCGCCGGCATGTGGCGTGATCACCACCTGGCCGGGCACACGCTCCGGCAGCAGGTCGAGTGCGCCGGCATCCACCACGATTGGCGGCATGTTCGTAGGCGTCCTTGTTCTCATCCTCGCTGCCGAGCGCGTAATGCTTGAGCAATGCGGCGATGGTGTCCCGCTGCATATCGCCGTCGGTGCCCTCGACGCTAGCCTCGGGCACGCCGGACCCCACGACCCAGGACTGCACATGTCCCTTGCCGATCACGCTTCCGGCAGTGCGGCGAGCACCATGTTCTGCGCGCGCTCCGGGCCCAGATACCGGACCATGCCGGTGTTCGCGCGGGCGGCGGCGCTGGCGGTGAGCACGGCGGCACCGGGTAGCGCTGCGAGCCGGTCACCAGACCAACCACGCCCCGGGAGTATTTGGAATCCTCGAACCTGGGGAGACGGACCGCGTCGGACGCGAACGAATTATCCACCACCTCGACGTCCGGATCCTTGTCGTCGATATCGAATCCGAAATCGAGCAACTCGATACGGCCGCAGGCGAACGTGGCGGGCGGCAGCACCGCGCACGGCTTCATCGCGCCGAACGTGACCGTGACCGTGGCCGGAATGTACGGGCCGGGCAGAGAACCATCGTTCACACCGACGCCGGATGGCGTATCCACGGCAAGTACCAGCGGAAAATCGCCTGACGACTCACGGTTTGGCAGGGCGGGCTCATCGGGAGCCTCGCCGTCGAGACCAAGGGCGGAGGCGAGTGCGGCGGGGATGCCGCGTAGCGAGCCTTGGATGCCGATGCCGGTCATCGCGTCGATGATCAGATGCGATTTCCTGGCCACGGCGATGGCGGTCTGCAATCGCTCGCCGGCCTCACCGGCGGAAAACCCGGACGCGCAACCGGGAATATCAGCCGCGGGATCAAGCACCAGCACCTTGCTCCGCGCGCACGAATGAGGCGAATCCGGCCTCATGCAACGACCGGCCCACGGCGATGGCGGTGACGTTCGCGCCCTCCTGGGCCAGCGCGGCGGCCGCGAACAGACCATCGCCACCATTGTCTCCGGCCCGGCCAGCAGCACGATCGACGTGTCCTCCAGCGCCAGATCCTCGTCGTCCAGCATACCGGCCGCCATGTGGGCCGCGGCCTGGGCGGCCATGCGCATCAGCGGCACGCCTTTGTCCAGCAGGGTCGCTCCATGGCCCGGACCGTATCGGAGTCATAGGCGCTGTGCAGCAGCAGTTCGCGACGATCGGCGTCTTCGGTGTATTCCATGGCAACCCCTTTCTTGTGTTTGTTACTTGCGGTCCGTGTTTACAGGCCGTACACCTCGTGGGCGAACTTTTCGAACACGGGGATCGAGCGCTTGACCTTCTCCGTGTCGATGCAGTAGCCATGCGGAAGTATCCGGGCACGCCGAAGCTGTCGGACGGCACAAGAATCAGGTCGTATTCCTTGGCCTTCATGCAGAACGCCACGGCGTCGTCCTCCAGCGCCTTGGGGAAGATGTAGAACGTGCCGCCGGGGCGTACCACGTCGAAGCCGATGCCGGTCAGCGCATCGTAGAGCAGGTTCATGTTCGTCTCGTAGACGTTGAGATCGGCGGTCTGGTCGATGACCTTGGCCACGCCCAGCTGAATCGAGCTCGGCGGGCAGTTGTGGCCGGTGCCGCGCGAGATCTGGCCCATCATGGGCACGAGCAGGTCGGCGTCGGTGGCTGTGGGATTCACCGCGACATAGCCGATGCGTTCGCCAGGCAGGCTCAGCGACTTCGACCACGAGTAGCAGGTCAGCGAGTTCGCGTAGAAGCTGGCCGGGTAGGGCTGGGTGGCGCCGTCGAACACGATTTCGCGGTACGGTTCGTCGCTGATCAGGAAGATATCGTGGCCGTATTCGACCTGCTTGGCGGTCAGGATCGCGGCCAGACGCTTGAGCGTGTCCGCTGAATACACCGCGCCGGACGGGTTGTTCGGGGTGTTGATAAGCACGACCTGCACGTTCGGGTTAAGTGCAGCCTCGAATGCGTCGAAGTTGATTTGGAAGTTCTCGGTGTCGGCCGGCACGATGGTCAGCTTGGCGCCGGCGCCCTTGACGTACGGCTGGTATTCGGGGAAGTAGGGGCGAAGGTGATGATCTCATCGCCCGGCTTGGTCACCGCACGCATCGCGTGGGACAGCGCGCCCGCCGCGCCCGTGGTCGGGAAGATGTGGTTGCCGGTGTATGCCATGCCGAAACGTTCGTTGAGGTTTTCGGCGATCGCGTCCTTGACGGATGGGATACCGAGCGAGGGGGAGTAGCCGTGGATGGCCACCGGATCGCCGTTTTCGTAGAGGTCGACCATGCGTCGGTGAAGGATTTCGGAGCCGGCACCGAGGGATTGCCAAGCTGTAATCGAACACGTTCTGGTAGCCGATTTCGGCACCGCGGCTCGTGGCGTACTCGCTCAGCTCGCGAATCACGGACTTGCCGCCAAGCATGGCCTTGTATTCCTCATTGATCATGGCTGTTCTCCTCGCATGGTTGTACTGGTATGCACCACGCTACTACTATCGCGGCCGGTTTGCGCCATTTGCCGCGCCGTGCCTAAGCTGGCTGTTCTATTTGTTCTATTTGTTCTATTAACTGTCGAAACCGCGGAATAACGCCGATTTCCGCTACAGCTCCATGATTATCCACAACCGTTCATAGCGAGCGCTGTGGGACGGCGGGCGGAAAACGGCCGAATCCGCGTGCCGTCCCACACCTCGTGCAATCCACGTTTCGGGAAAGCACCACCGTAAGACCGGCGCGCATCCGCATCCACGACAGGAGCCTTACCGGCCGTAATCCCGCACTCGATTATTTTTCTGACAGGAATCGAACCCGAAACACTAACCCATGCACGCCCCACCGCAAACAGCGAATAACCAAATGTATGCATTTTCGGCACCATGAGCGAAGGAGTTCGCAAACACAACAGTGATTGGCATATACGGCATCGACCGGATGAACAGCATCGCGTCCTCATAGGTCAAGACCCACTGGGACTCGTCGCCCTTGGGTATAGGGACATTGCCTGTGTCATAGTCGTTAAGCAGCACAAGACTCGGCAAATATCGTTCCAAGATCTCGGCGGTGCCAGCAATTTCCGGTTCGGTGGACCTCGATAGCACCTTGATGACGGCGTGAAGTGCGTCAAGCCGCTTGCGATTGATGGTATAACCATCAACGAGATGCTGCTTCAGAACTGAGTTGGCCCATCGCCGGAAATAGATGCCTTCCTTGGATTTGACGCGGTATCCGACCGACAGGATCATATCCAGGTTGTAATGCTCGACTTGGTGTGTCTTACCGTCAGATGCAGTTGTCGCAAATTTTGCGACAACTGAAAATCCATTGAGCTCTTCCCTTAATGCATTGCCGACATGCTTGCCGATTGTTTTGATATCGCGGCCAAACAGCAAGGCCAATTGCTGTCTGTTAAGCCACACCGTGTCCTCGTCTACCTTCACATCGAGGTGCACGGTGTGGTCCGCGCTCTCATACAAAGCAATCTGCCGCTTCAGTTCCTCGCCAGTCATGAGATCGCCTTTCTTTTTTCGGGCGTCTGTAAATCATGTCGTTGTCGTCGCTAAATTATGCATCCAGTTTATCAGGCAGTCGAACGTTTGTTCGATTACTGTATCTCTCATATTTGTATGACTTTCCCGGCTCCCGCCATCAATCACCAGTCGCAGGTAATCGCGGTCGGCGGACTTGCGGCGTGGCACGAAACGACTGATGATGGAGTCCTTCTTGCCGCGGTTCTTCACGTACAGGAAACCGAACACGGAGAACACGACCGCGCCGATGAAGTTGACGACCAGATCCTCCATCGTGTCGATCAGACCGATGTCGAGGTAGCCGCCGAGGCCCAGGTCTTGGCCATTGACCGTGACCTGGGTAATGTCGTTGATGCGAATCGCATGGTTGGTGTGCGTGGGGTCGAGCATCACCGAGCTGATGGAATGCACGATGGCGTCCTTCTGCATGTCGAACCCGAACAACTGGTCCATGCCGAATTCGAAGAACTCCCAGATCACGCCGATGGTCATGGAGAAGCAGAAGGACACGATCGCCAGATACAGGGGCGAAAGCTCGAACTTCACCCGGTCGGACCGGTTGAGCAGGTCGACCAGCGAGAAGCCGATCGCCGCAGCGAGGAAGCCGTTCATCGTATGCAACACCGTGTCCCAGAACGGGAAGATCTCATAGAACGAACTGATCTCGCCAAGAATCTCAGCCGAGAACACGAACACCAGCACGATGACTTCCAGCACCGAAGGCAGCTCGATGCGGAACTGCACCTGGATGAACGCCGGCGCCAACAGCAGCAGCAACGTCAGGATGCACAGGAACACATTTTCGTAGTCGCCGTTAAAGAACTGGAGTATTGCCATGGCGAGCACCAGCATGCGCAGCACCACATAGACCGCGAATGAGCTTTTGTGTTCGCGGATTTCCATGCCCACGGCTCGGCTCATGGTTTTCCAGCGTACGCGCCAGGACGGTTTGCGTTGTGCGTCGTGCTGTTGCGACTGTTTCCGGGTCATCCTTACCTCTTTCTCGCATTGTTCTCGCGCCAGTCTATCCGAACCTGCTCACAGGCAATCGGCAAGAACGGGCGATAGTCTGGCCGCACGAACCGAACGGAAACCGATACTGTCTCGATTGTGGGCCACGCGAATCATCCGACAATGCTCGATGAGGCCATTACGCCGGCTCCTCATGGCTACTGGTCGTAGGGCCGGCAATCATGGCCATGCCGGTAGTTTGGGCTATCGTGAGGTGTGCGAGATGGGCTTTGTGCCGGCTGGCAGCAAATCCAAGCAGCGAAACAACGGAATGAACGAAGCGAAAGGAACGGTATCTGATGACTCCGATTGAATTGTCAACCGACGCCGGGTTACGGGACTGACTTCGGATGAGTTCGCCAGGCTGTTCGTCTCTTTGCAGCGTGAAGTGGACGGCGAAGCCGCGCATTGGAGCGCCACGGATGTCGAATCCTGGGAGCTGGTCGGCCCGCCGGTGACCGCCGAACAGCATCTCATCGACACGTTCGCCGCGGCCAACGAATTCGTGGCCACGCTTGCGGACCGCCTGTACCACACGATTATGCCAGTCACGGAAGAATCGGTCATCACCGCATACGCTGATGACCTCACATTCTGGGCATCGCATCCGGACCTTGGCGGAGTGCCGTGCGCATTATGGAACATCGCCGCACTGCAGGCGGCCGAATGGGCCCGCAAGGAAACCGGCATCGCCTGTGAACTGGACGTGCGCGAACCGCTGGTGTGACAGCTGAGCTCAAACATGCGTAGGTAACGGCATGGTTTGAGGACTATGGTGTTGCGTTATCGGTCGGAAAGGATGTGATGGTGGGGCGTCATAGCAAAAAAGCGCGTGGCCAGTCGAGGAGATATGCGCGAAAGCCCTCCGTTTGGAGCGAAATTCGCGGCTATCTGCTGACAGTGATCGCGGTGATGCTGGTCGTGTTGCTGGGACGTACCTTCGTGTTCAACGTATATGTGATTCCATCCCGCAGCATGGAAGACACGTTGCAAATCGGCGACCGCGTATTTGCCTCGCGATTGACTCCGAGACTCTTTACACTGCACCGTGGCGACATCATCGTGTTCAAAGATCCCGCAGACTGGATGGAGGGGGAGCAGCTTCCCACCAATCTGATGTCGATAATCGACAGCAATCGTTACCTAATCAAACGTGTCATCGGTCTGCCCGGCGATACCGTCGCCTGCAAGGGATCCGGGGAGCCCATCACGGTCAACGGCAAACCCATTGATGAAAGCGCTTATCTTAAGTCCGGCGTGAATCCAAGCGACAGCCCTTTTTCCGTAACCGTTACTGACGGCAACGTGTTCGTGCTTGGTGATAATCGCTCCAATTCCAGAGATTCTCGATACCATCTTGACGACGGCAACAATGGCTAGTGCCATACGACGATATCCAAGGTGTGGCGTTGTTCCGCTTCTGGCCATTTACGAGAATCGGCATACTGAACTGAGTTTGGCGTGAATCCACGAGTTGATACGTGCCGCACGGTCCGGTGCATCCTGCAGCCGGACCGTTACCGGAACCCTCCCCCCGAAATCTGACGACCCCCTGTCTCACAGCTATCGTACAGCTCCGATACGGGAAACGTGCGGGTGATTCCATAACGACTACGTACTTCAGGAAGTGACGTGTATCACACTATGGTCATGTGTTCAGTCGCGCGCGACCCAAAGCGTATCGAGGTCGTCGGCCTCGGTCGCCTTTTTGCGCTTGCGTACCCACTGTTGCAGGAAATACGCCCCATAGCAGGCCACGATGAACACGAGCTCGGCCACGAGCGCGAACCGTTGCTCCACGTCGAAAATCACCAATACGAACGATGCGGTGCACAGGATGAACGCCGCCCAAGACACGTACGGATAGCCGGGCGTGCGGTATTTGAGTTCGCTGGTGGAATGGCCGGACTCCAGCCAACGGCGACGGAACACGATCTGGCAGTAGGCGATGGCGATCCACACCACCACGGCGGACAGGCCGGAAAGCGCCACCAGCACCAGGTACACAGTCGAGGCGGCGATCACGGAAGACAGGAGCGCCAGCAGGCCACCGGCCATCGCGGCGCACAAGGCGAGCATCGGCACGCCGCGACGTTCGTTTTGGCGAACCAGCGCGGAATCATGCCTTCGTTGCCCATCGACCACACCATGCGCGTGGAGGCGTACAGGCCGGAATTCGAGGCGGAGAGCACGGCCGTGAGCACCACGAAGTTCATGATGTCTCCCGCATAGGGGATGCCTATGCCGTTGAACACGAGCACGAACGGGCTTTCGCCCACGCCGGCCTGGCGCCACGGGATCAGCGCGCACATCACGGTGATCGAGCCGATGAAGAACAGCACCAGGCGCCACAGCGTGGTGTGGATGGCCTTCGGCACGGTGGTTTCCGGGTCGCGCGTCTCGCCGGCGGTCACGCCGATGAGCTCGGTGCCGGAGAACGCGAAGTTGACGGTCAGAATCGTGGCGAACACTGGCATGAACCCGTTGGGGAAGATGCCGTCCTTAACGAGGTTGCCGAACATCGGAGCATGCTGGTAGCCGGCAATCGGAATAACGCCGAATATGGCGAGCAGGCCGATGACGATGAACGCGCAGATAGCGAACACCTTGATCGAGGAGAACCAGAATTCCGCTTCGGCGAAGAGCCGCACCGACAAGGCGTTTAAGGTGAAGATGAGAATGATGCACGCCGCGCTCCACACCCATGTGGGGCTGTCCGGGAACCAGCGTTGCATGAGCAGGCCGGCGGCGGTGAATTCGGAGCCGAGCGCCACCGTCCAGGTGAGCCAATACTGGATTGCGATCACGAAGCCGGTGCCGGGGCCGATGAACTTTTCGGCATACACGTGGAAGGAGCCGGTCACTGGCATGGCCACGGACAATTCGCCGAGCGTAAGCATGACCAGGTAGACGATCAGCGCGCCGATGCTGTATGCCAGGATCGTGCCGATGGGGCCCGCCTGCTGGATGGTGTATCCGGAGCTCAGGAACAGGCCGGTGCCGATCACGCCGCCTAATGAGATCATCTGCAGGTGGCGGGATTCCATGCCGCGCTTCAGGTTGGTATGTAGGGCGTGCTCGTCTTTGCCATCATGTGACGACTCGGACTGGCTGGTTTGCGCTGGTTGATTCATCTGTTCCGAATGGCTTCGACGGCCATCCGTCTGAATCTGCGGTTCCTGTTGCGAGGACGGCGACTGTGCCGCCGTGTCGGTGTCGGGCTGACTCATGTTTCTCTCTTTGCCATGCGTGCGTTCCATAGGCGTCGTCGTGACGGCCCGGAATAGTATACCCGCACCGAGGATATAGCTGCGCTGCATGATGCTGAGTCAAAATCAGCTTCAAGGGGCTGATTTGGCGTTTGCCGGAGGTCTACTTCCGTTTCAAGGGGCTGGTCAACTGGCGGAACGCAGATAGAAATGGCATTGTTCTATCGCTATTCCGCCGTTTTTAACCAGTGGCTACTTTGGCATCAGCCTTGAAACGGAAGTAGATGTTCCGCAAAGTCAAAATCAGCCCCTTGAAACGGAAGATAGGCACTCGCAGCGGCTACTTCACCTTCTGGATACGCAGCACGAACACGGCAGCGCACACGGCCATGACGATGGAGATGGCGAACGCCGGCGTGTAGGTGCCGGTCGTGGTCTTGACCACGGAGGTGATGGTGGGACCGACTGCTTGGCCGAGCGTGGTGGCCAGGTTGAGGATGCCGAGGCCCTTACCGGCCTCTTCCTTGTTCGGCAGCACGTCGACGTTGAGCGCTTGGTCGATGGCTGAGTACACGCCGTAGCCGAAGCCGGCGATGCCCGCATACAGGTACATGCCCGTGACGCTCGGCATGATCCACGGCATCGCGGTGCCAATCGCGAACAGCAGCGAGGCGATGATGACTGGTACCTTGTGCGTGTGCATCTTGTCGGAGATCGGGCCGGAGATCAGCGAAGCGGTCAGGGAAACGACCATGGTGATGATGGACATGGTGGCGATGGTGCCGGCAGCCTCGGTCTTGGTCTGGTGCACGTAATCCTCGACGATGTAGAGTTGGTACACGGAGATCATCTGGTAGCTGAGCAACATGCACACTCGGCAGCCGAACGCCTTGTAGAAGTCACGCGAGGTGGAGAACTTCGGGAAGTGGAAGGAGACAGCGAGATCCTTGAGCGTCATCTTGGTGCGTTCCATGTCCTTTGAGGATTCCTCGCGAGGTCAGATGTCAAGCGCCACGAATCCGGAAGCCCATGATCACGGCGCCGATGATGAAGCCGGCTTGCGCATTGTTGATCATGCGAGAGCCGATCATGGTGCCGATGGGCTGGCCGGTGACCATGCCGCCGCCGTAGAAGGAGTCGGTGCCGCACAGCTTAGGCATCGCGATTATGTGCCTCGTGCTCATCATCCGTATCTGTCTATTGCCTCTCTTCTTCTCCCAAATGCGCGCGACGCAGCGTATGCAGGTGCTCCAACCGCAAATCCAACGTATCCAACGCAAGTACGCCGCGCGTAAGGATCCGCGTTCCAAAGAAGCCATGCAACGTGAAATTATGGCTTTGCAGCAGCGGCATAACGCCAATCCGCTCGGTTCATACCTGCTTCGCTGATTCAGGCGCCGATTCTGTGCTCGCTGTTCTACACGCTGCAATCCCTGCCCGCAAGCGCCGCCGGGAATGCGGAACCGTTGAGCGGCATCGACCGCGTCATGGCGGGCGACATCGAATCATCGTCCATATTCGGCGTGCGCATCGCCGACTCGTTCGGCACGGTCGTCTCGCCGCAGTCGCACGTCGTCATCGGCGTGGCCGTGGCGTTGATGTGTCTGATGTTGTTCGCGATGCAGTGGCTGCTCATCCATCGCAATACGCCGAAGGACGCCATGGATTCACCGCAGTTCCGCACGCAGAAGCTGACCGCGTTTGTGTTCCCGGCCATCTACGTGGTGTCGGGCGGCACCTTGCCGTTCGGCGTGCTGCTGTACTGGCTGACCAATAACCTGTGGAACTTCGGCCAGACGCTCTGCCAACTGCGATGGTTTCCGGCGCCGGATCCGAGGCGGGGAGCGCAAGGCCGAACGCGACCATGAGCGGGAGAACCGGCACCGCGCCGCCTCCGGATTGCCGTCTTTGGAAGAAGAGCGCGCGGCGGCCGCGCGTGAGGAGGCCCACGTGCGCCGCGAGCGTGAAAAGTCGGTCGCCAGCCGCAATCGCAGACAGCGCAAGAACGTGCAGCTCGCCAAGCGTTGATGGCACATGGGAGAGTTACGGGGGATGCGCTGAGACCCTCGTCCCCGGAACGGTTCGAAGTGCTATACTGCTTGCACTACGCTGCGATGCCTGAGTGCAAACGGATCCAAGACCTTACGATGACAGGATGAACGATGATGGCCACGAACCGCACATTACTGGAACAGGCCCGAGAATTGCAGGCGCTGGCCCAGACCGGACTGATGTACTGCAAGGACCCCTTCGACCGGGAGCGCTACGAGCGTATCCGCGCGATGGCGGTCGACATGCTCTCCACGCAGGTTGATGCGCCGGCCGGACAGGTGAGTCGACTGCTCAGCGCCGGATATCCGACGCCGAAACTCGACACTCGTGCGGCCATCTTCGATGAAGAAGGCAGGATCCTCATGACGCATGAGAACAGCGGGGAATGGTCACTGCCCGGAGGCTGGGTCGACGAGAACCAGTCCATTCGGTCCAACGCCGTCAAGGAGGTCAAGGAGGAGACTGGGCTCGATGTGAGGGGCGAGCGACTCATCGCGGTGCAGGACTGCGCCAATCACAACGCGCTGACCTATCCGTACGGGGTGCTCAAGTTCTTCGTATTGTGCAGCCGCGCCGGCGGTTGGTTCTCGGCCAACATCGAAACGACGGAAATCCGCTACTTCGAGGAAGACCGGTTGCCGCGGCTTTCGGAAACAAGAAACACCGCGGAACAAATCGCCATGTGTTTTGCGGCCCACCGCGATCCCGACTGGATGACGCTATTTGAGTGAACCCCGTGAAGGCATCCGCACATGCGCGTTGCGCGGCGCCGCCTGGTCATCGTGCCGACGGCGAGCATCGGTTCCGAACACTGACGCCGAACCGTCGAAGCCGTTCCTGTGGAAAATCCGTGTCCAGGCCATGCAGAACCAGGTGGCCATCGTCATGTGCAACCGGGTCGGCAAGGAAGGCGATGTGACGTTCGCCGGCCAATCGGTGGTGGTGGACCCGTACGGCAACGTCGTCAGCAAGGCCGACGACCAAGAACAGTTGATTATCGCCGACATCGATCTCACACAGACCGCAGCAGCGCGCAAACAGCGGCCATTCCTGGAACTGCGACGACCCGAATGGTACGACTGAAGGGGCGAATGGGTAATAAGCAATGTCACGATTCGCCGCACCCATCAGCGCATTCGTGCCGGCCTACAGATACATGACCATACGCAGATTGCAGCCAGCTGGTGCAAGGCGGGAATGTGAAGTCATTGTGCGTTTGCTTCGCGAAGCCGCGCAATGCCGGATTCAAAGCAGCTGCTCATCATTGCTATGGATGCGGGACTGAATGGTCACTTCTCTTGGACCGCCGGTCTCACTGGGAGCTAGCGCGTCACCGTCGTTGTTCCAGAAGCGCAATGCGCCTTGTCGGGTCTCATCGTTGACGGATAGCAAGAGATCTCCCTCAAATAGTGTGCGTGCTGTGCGATGCTCCGAACGAGCATCTTGATGTTCTGCACGAAGCATGAGGTTCCTGCCCCAACGATCCGGCATGCAGTCTTGAAAGATGCGATGCATCGCATTATGCTCGGCCGGGAACGTTCCGGGGGAGAGGGGCATCTCTGGACAGAGGGATACTGCGTTTGAAGAGCGCATATAGGCCGTATCGTATGTGAAATGTGCCGATTCGATGCCGCGCCTGATACTGGTGAATAATTTCCCGACGGTGACGTCTGTGCCGTTGAACTGCAGGGTGACGATTGCTTCCATGATGTGTTGCGCCTCCTGCTGTACTATCGAATACGTTTTGGAGTGTCTTCGTCGGCGCGTAATTTGCCGATATCTGTGTTAAGAGGGTCCGTCGCTTGCTGTACGCCGTCCAGCAGTCCAAGCAGACGAGCAATGCGGAGGAAGTTCTCAAAGCTGCCATTACCCGTACGCAGCATTTTGGTGACCGTTGGCATGGATAATCCAGCCCGCTCGGCCAGCAAGGCTACGGGAATGCGCTGTTGTCTGCGCGCCAAATCGAGGTTGGCGGATATCTGACGCATCGCCCGACTGACCGGGATTGGTGTGCGTGTCGGCATATTGCACCTCCTATCCCAAATTTAAACATAAATTTGTATGGACTAGCCTTATGCGGAGGTTACGCCAATATACGACAAGAACGAACCAACGTCAGCCCGGAATCTTTTCGACGATGGTGTTCAAGGTGTCGAAAGTCTCATCGATTTGGTCCACTACCTGCTTGCCCTGGTTGACCATTTCGGTGATCTGTTCCGTGCGGGGTTGCGGCAGCGCATGAATCGACGTCTTGACGCGCTTCAAGACCGCACCGGCGTCGGACAGGTCCTGCTTGATGGAAGCGATTTTGGGAATGGAAAGCGTGCCGTCGGAGAAGTTCATGCCGGACAGCAGCTCTTCGATATTGAAGTCCACCAACGTGCCCTGCGCGGCACTGTCGATTTGGGCAGGGCGTTGGTCGCGGCGTCGGCGGCCGCATCCAGCATGCCGCGCACCGCCTTCACGTCCGAACCGTAATACAGCACGTATTCGGCGGCCTGCCATAGCATGCCCTGGGTTTCGTCTCGCGCCGCGACGATGTGACTGCCAGCGCTGTCCATCTGCTCAAGCGCCTGCTTGAAGTCGCCCTGCCCGACGGATTGCTGTGCTTCAGCCGCATATTCGCCCGCCTGCTGCGCCTCGCCGATCACCCGTTGTACCGACTGCCAGAACAGCCAGCCGGAAACGCCCACCGCCAGCAGAATAGCGACCAGTATTGCAATAACAACAGTGCCGGTATGTTTGCGCTTAGCCATAAGACCAATGTACCTGCCACTCTGACCAGCGTCATTCACGGATTAGCATCATGGCCGGGGCCTCATTCTGGCTCATCGGTATGTTATTGGCGATGCGTAGTGGTGGTTATGCGAGTGTCTTTTGATTAGTGCATTCGCTTTTTCGGAACGGGATTGCCGATTCTGCAGGAACCTATTCCGGTAGGTATGATTGTTTGCAATGAGGAGGTTGACATGACGGAACAAGAGATACGTGCGATGAGAGTGGCGGAAGCGTCCATTCTGCCCGTATGGAAGGCGGCGGTGTCACATCCTCGTTTTTTGCAGACGCGCGCGACTATATCGAAGAACAAATAGACGCACACGAATTGGTTAATCGTACACGTCGCCGATACGGTCTGGAATCCGTGTGATTGAACTGCCCGAAACCTTTGACACATATCTGATTCCCGGCACAAACGTACTGCGCAATCTTATCGGTGCCACAACCGTTACAGAACTTGAAGCGGCTGAAAACGATCTTGTATCTGCCAGAATGTTGGAATTCCAATCGAATCTTCCTGTCGCTCAAGGTACTTTGCGACAACTGCAGCAGATTCATCGACAATTATTTCAGGATATATACGACTGGGCCGGTCAAATCAGAACAGTAGATATCGTGAAGGGAAGCAGCCAGGTCTTTCAGCCTCTTGCATTTTTTGATGTTGGCGTGCAATACGCCGAACGAATCCTGGACCGGGACATCAAGACCGCCCGCACCCAGGAGGCGCAGAATCAAACCGCGACCGTGATGAACGCCATGCCGCTGTCCGGCTCGCTCGGGGCCATCCGCTCCGCGCTGGCCGGCGACCCGCGTTTCGCTGACCCGTGTGGTGAGGCGCTCTACGGCAGCAAGGCATGCGCCGACTCGTTAACGAAGCCAAGAACATCCACGCACGGCAAATCGCCGAACAATTCGCGTCGGAACAGGGCGTGCGGGATCAGCGAAATGAGCCGCGATCTGCGTCGAATATGCTGTCATGCGATTGCTTGACATGGCTGGTCTGCGAATGCATGTTTTACCGGTCGCCATCGATTGGAATGCTGACATCCAGCTGCCAGTGGGCTTGTCCGGCGCGGGTTTGGAAGGTGCCGCCGCGTGTTTCGATGATGGTCCGGTATCGGTCGAGGCCGCTGCCCAGGCCGAGTCTCGTGTCATCGGATGCGATGGTGTCGCTGGCGGAGACGTGAATGGCGTCCGTGTCGAAGGTGACGCAGATGGCGCACCAATTCGCCCGGATCTGTGTGTTTGGCGATGTTCGCGTACAGTTCCGCCAGCAGGCCCGACAGCAGTCGCATGGTCTCCGGCGTGAGCGGCCGGTGTGGTTCGGCGAGCAGGTTGTCGCCGGTGAATCCCGGGGCTTCGAGTCTGGACTCCTCCTCGTCGATCAGCGATTGCAGACCGGCACGCTGCGCGGCGATGCCGGCTTCTGCGGGCACGGGCCGGCTGCCGCACTCAAATCGCCGTCGGCTGGTTCAAAGCAGGATGTAAACCCGCTATTTGCCCAAACAGTTCGTCATGGCTGCCGGTTCGCATGAACATGGCGGTACCATCATCGCGATCCATAGAAGTAGCCAGTCGCCGGCATTGCCGATGTGGCATTCCAGTACGCCGTTTAAATCACCGGTAAGTGTGTGGGCGCGATGCCTACGCCTCAATACTTCCTTGGAGTCCGCCGTGTCCTCAAGAACCAGACGAATGACTTCTTTCAGCGGGCGTAAATCAGTGTGCTTGCGTTTGAGCTTCTTGATATCTCGCTGGAATGCCGCCGTGTAATCCGGTTTGAGCATTGATCAGATTCCCAACGAATCGAACATCTCATCGGCACTGTTGAAGCGAGGTTGGCCGTCGGCGAGCCTGTTCTTCGCCTCGTCAAGGGCTCCATGGTTTCAGGCGGCACGATCGTATAGGAAAGGTTTAGGGGAATGCGCTTCTCCCGGACAATCTGCTTGTAGAAGGCGCGGGTGACCGAAGACAAGTCCAGACCGAGATCCTCGGCTATGTTTGCGGCTTTCTGCTTGGTGTCCGCATCCACGCGGACTGTGACGGATGCCATGCTCACATTAACCTCCACCATCATTACGTAAGACAATAGTATGTATTTGTATGCTAGTAGTCAACATTCTGCGGTTGCGACATCTCGACCATGGTACACATCCCGCAAGCGGATCGTTTACCGGATGCAATCGATGATCGGAATGCCGACCATCCAGCTGTCGGCGGGCTTGTCCAGAATCGTCTCTGTTCATCGCAACGCCAGCGCGGGTTGCAGCCGTATGGCTTTGATGGCCGGGGCAAGAGAGCCGACAAGCGAGGTGACGATGGACGCACAGGCCGCAATCATCGCCGCCGTATATGGGTATGCGGGCGGTTCCAGCGGCGAGTCGGCGGGCATCATCCACGGAATTGCCCAGACCAGCACCGCGGAGATGAGCACCGCGGCGAAGGCGATGATGAGGCCGAGCAGCACGGACGAGCCGATGACCTGTATGGCTATGCTGGCTCTGGTCGCGCCCAGTGCGCGGCGGATGAGCAGCTCGTGCGAGCATTGCTCGATGCCGGCCAATCCGATGTTGATCATGCCGATGGCGGATACCGACAACAGTAATATCGCGGTGACGGTGACGCCGAGTTGGAGAAAACCGATGACCTGCTCGTAATCATCGGCGTTGTCGGAACGGTTCCATGACGATATGCTGCCGGTCTCGACGTCGGACAACAGATCGTCCAACACGGTTTTGGCGTGTTGATCGTCCACGCCTTCATTGGGATGGACGAGGATGGTCAGCCCATCCGGTTCCCAGGCTTGCGGCCAGTAGCGTTGCAGTGTGGTCGCGTTGACGTAGATGGTGGGTGTGTCCGTCCCGTCGGCGATGACACCGTTCACCCGTGCCGGCACCTGTTGCGGATTTCCTGTCTGGCGAGTGCACGTGCATCGTGCACGTATTGGCGGGCGCTTTCGTTGACTGCGGTTTCCAGCGTGGCGGGTTCGTCCGCTCCGGTCAGCCATGTGCTCGATGATGGGGGCGGGCATGATTCTTGTCCGTTCGCGTCGGTGATGATGATGGTGACGCGGCGTATCTCCGTGTTGCCGTCATCGGACGACGCCCATATGGCGAGGTCGTTGAGGTGATATTGCGCCGATGCGATTCCCGGACGGAAATGCGCGAGGCGTTCCTGCAAAGCCGTGACGACTTGTATGTTCACCGATGATGGCACGTCGACGATGGCGCTATAGGTGGGTGACTTGCCTCCCAGTCGCGCGTTGACGCTTCCAGATAGTCGCGTCCGAGCGTGCCGACGAGAACGCCGGCGATGAGGCGATGATGCCGATGAACATCGACAGGGCGGTGAGGCTGGTACGCAACGGGTTGATGCGCAGATCCTTGGCGATCATGCGGATCACGACAGTCGCCCCCTGTCGATCGTCAGTCGGCGTTCGCATCGGGCGGCGAGCTGCGGGTCGTGCGTGACGAGGATGAGTGTGACCCCGAGTTCACGAACATGTCGGAACAGTATGTCGCGACCATGTCGCCGGTTTCGGTGTCGAGCGCGCCGGTTGCTCGTCGCAGATCAGCAGATCGGGATCGCCCACCAGCGCTCGGGCGATGGCCACGCGCTGCTGTTCGCCTCCCGACCAGGCGCGACGGCATGCTGCACACCGTCCGGCTCCCGAGCCGACGGTGTGCAGCATGCGCGAGGCTCGTCTTCTGATGACCCGCAGGGGATGCCTCCCCGGTATTGCAATGGGAGTGCACGTTCTCCCATGCGCTCAGATGCGGTATGAGGGAGTAGTTCTGGAACACGAAGCCGACATGCCGGCAGCGGAAGCGCGCCCGGTCGGCGTCGTTCCACGCGGCGCAGTCCCGCCCGTCATAGGAGAGCGTTCCGTCATAGTCGTTGTTGAGCAGCCCGACGATGGAGCGAGACTGGTTTTGCCGGATCCTGATTTCCCGATGATGGCGGTGGACGTTCCCCTCTCGAACGATGCGCTGACATCGTCCACCGTCGTCAGGCGTTCGCCGTCGGGCAGCCGGACTTCGGCGCTCAGATGTTCCAACCGGATGAGTGTGCTCATGATTGCGCTCCCGGTGTGAGATTCGGAGCTGTCGCGGACACCATGTCACCTTCCTCGAGACCGTCGAGATGATGATCGACGTGCCGTCCGATGCCCCCAACTTCACGTTCACGGTGGCGAACGAATCTCCGTCACGCCTGCTGACCTGGCCGGAGGCGAGCCTGCCGGCGACTGCGGTGACAGGCAGGATCAAGGCGTCCTCGACCGCAGTCGCGGTCAGTACCACGGTGGCGTTCTGCCGGGACGCGCCTGCACGTCCTTTGGGAACAGGCATTGCAGTGTGCGAGTCGATTCCGTCCCATGCGCAGTCGTCGCCGATCCGGCCGTATCTTCCGCTGAAGAGGGCGGAGTGGCGACGCCGTCATTCACTACCGCGGCACAGTCCGTGGGCCCCTGCGCGTCGGTGATCTGGAATCGGCCCGTCAACGGCTGGTCCGGGTCTATGGTCGCCAGCAGCGCGGTCGCATCCACGCTGGCGCTCATGCCGCCATACCGTATCGAGAACAGCGGATAGTCCGCGGCCATGTCGTTGTCCTGCGCGACCGTTTCGATCACGCCGTCGACCGGAGCCGTGACCTGCTGATCGCCGACGGTACCCAACACGTCGCCCGCATGCACGTATGCTCCTTGATCAGTCGTGGAGTGGAACCAGCCTTTCGCCGGAGTCGTAAGCGAGAACACAGGAGCCACCTGCACGCCGGTGGAGGAAGAGGACAACGGCGTGATGCCGCCCCTACGCACCTCGACCGTGGATGCTGGCCGCTTCGCCGTGGAGGAGGCGTCGGACGATGCGTCCGCGACGGCGAGCAAGCGTCATCATCGCGCACATCGTCGTGGCCGTCACGCACGCCAACAGGCATTTGAACGGTGCGATCGCATTCATTTCGTCAGTCCGTTCTCATGCCGGTACCATGTGCAGTCCGTGGTGTAGAAGTCCCGCATGGTCGAATAGTCGCCGAGTTCGGATTTGCCGATCACATCGTTCTCGTATATGCCATCCTTGTCCTCGTAGTAGTTCTTGAACCAGTCGGTATCCAGCAGCTTGCGCAGCTGCTGGAGGGCGCCTCGGGCTGCTTCCGCGTTGGTCTGGCTGTTGTCGAGAATGTCGCGTTCCACCGAGCACTGCCAGTAGACATACGCCTGTCCTTCCCCACTTCCCTTGGCATACAGCGAGGACGCGGCCTGCGCCTTGGGTATATTCGCTGGAAACGCATCGCCGTTCATCAGTCAAAGGGGAAATCCTCGACGGTCGCCTTGTATTCCTCGTTCGCCTGCTGCCAGTCAGCATGCCGCCACTTCCCGAGGTGCCGCGGTTCGGAGTCGTCCCGCAACCGGACAGCAGCATCACTGCGGTCAGAATGGCGGCCCTGCGTCGTGTTCCCGATTTCATCATCATGCCCCTTCGGACGATTGCACAACTGTCGCCAACCATTAGCCCACAGACGGCGATCCGGGAGCAAAAGACTGTCATGCGCGCGCATGACAACGATACGTCGAGGAGCATGGGATGCGCATACGATGGGTGGCATGACAGACCTATCGGACTCGCATACCATCTCCATCGGGTGCTGGACAACGATTCGCTCGCCCTCAACGCCATAGCCGTGATGACGAGCCGTCTCTCCCCGCGGTTCCACATCATCTGGAGCACCACGTCCCCGGCGATGGCATTGCAGCGCTGCATGACCCACGGCGCGCGACCCGACGTGCTGGTCGTCGACATGGCCTTGGGAGGCATCACCGGCGCGGACATATGCGCCAGAATCCGTCGGCGCACTCCGACGATCGGCTTGGTGTGCGTCACCTCCTATGACCTTGATCCATATCGGCAAGACGCGGTCGAGGCGGGCGCACAATGCCTGATAGCCAAAGATGACATCGTCAAAGAGCTCCCGCAGGCCATACGATGCGCGGCACAGGGCGAGCCCGTCCCCGGCACCGGATTCCCCACCGCACGGGAAGCCAATCGCAAACTCAACGAAGGACACGCGACCGAGGGCCGGCTGCCGGAAAACGACAAGCCATCGCTGTCCTCCAGGGAACGGGACGTACTGCGCCTCTACGCGCATGGATCATCCACCGACGAGATAGCCGCGCTCCTGAATGTCAGCAAGGGCAGCGTCTTCACCTACGTCAACAGGGCATGCCGCAAGCTCCATGCCGCCGACCGCAAGGAGGCCCTCGCCATATGCGCCCGATACGATCTGCTCTGAACCGTATACACCACCCAGCCATACTGGCCGCGGGCTGGTCCTCGCAGTGGCGATCCCTGTAGAGATGGGCGTGTACTCATCCCAGAACCTGCTGTCATGGTCGACCATACGCATATCGCTGCTCGTCGCCGTCCTGTGCGCCATGCTCGGAGCGGCACCGGTATGGGCCGCCTGTCTGCTGTTCGCGGTCTCAGGATACGCGTTGCTGTGGCTGTTCTCGCCGTTGACGACCATCATGATCGCCGCACTGACCTCCATAGCGGTCCTCTCGTTCGTCAAACCCCGCCTTGGAGCCGCTTCCGCACTGGCGGCCCTCGCCGCCCTCGCCGCGAACAACATGCAGAACAACCTCACCTCGTCGAACATCGTAGGCATGATCATCATGTGCCTATGCCATTGTCGCTGGGGTTCAGTCTCAACCTGCTGTTCGCCCAACGGCAGGCGACCGCGACACTCAGGCAACGACTCG
>ENA-OQDD01000354-OQDD01000354.1-human-gut-metagenome-genome-assembly--contig:-NODE-354-length-19593-cov-3.254957_pt1 | contig 19593 bp, 18 predicted proteins | sample MGYA00242507_ERZ504598 | MGnify/ENA primary metagenome ERZ504598 (study PRJEB26092, sample SAMD00036318) | human gut metagenome | host: Homo sapiens | study: EMG produced TPA metagenomics assembly of...
TAAATTATAGGTGGTCAGAAACATTGATAGCTTTTGCGCGCATCTTGGTTAAGATCCCTCTGTGCTTATACTTGACGAGTGACTTCTGCTATGGATAGAGATTTGGAAATGTTTGTTATGGATCTGTTATCACGGCTGAAAAGAGATAAAATCATATTGTTCATATCCCATAGGCTACACATATTAAAAAAATATGCGGATTATATTTATTTGATTGAGAATGGAAGGGTCAGTCATTATGGTACGCATGAGGAAATGATGGAAGGAGAGAATATGTATGCTGATTATTGGAGGGCATTTATGTGAAATGAAGAAACTATGCTGGTCTGAGCGGAGGATTTATGGCAAAAGCAAAAATGAAGTTATAAAATAGTGTTATTTTAAAAAAGAAACGATAATGAAAGTAAAATGTTTATTGGCTGTTCTGTTGCTATCGGCTACAGCAACAGCATTCGCCCAAGAGGCGAAGTATGGAATCAAGTCTGCCATCCTCAAGAAAGAGGCGGTCACTATGGGGCAGAAAGTGCAAGGCGTGCAGTATTTTGACGATTACGGCAGAAAGGAGGCGTCCGAACTTACAATGAAAGTGGGAGGCGTGGCAAATGTGGAGAAACATATCCGGACGATAGCCGATGGAGATAAGATTATCTCTATTGACCTCGATATGAAGGTGGCCAATAAAGCAACTTTGCCCGTCAAGCCGGTCAACTATTTGAATCTGACAGACGAAGTACGTGAACTGCACAAGATAAAGGAAGTGGGAACAGAAGAAATACTGGGCAGGAAGTGTACCAAGTACACTTTGGAGGTAGTGTATGGAGGACAAACCACCTATTCCACGGTATGGATATGGAAAGGTATTCCGCTGAAGAACGAGACTTCATCCAATGGAATGGTTATCGTTACCGAGCAGGCAACGGAAATTCAGGAGAATGCAGAAGTCCCGGCCATGAAGTTTTTGGTACCCGAAGGAGTTACGTTTCCTTAATCGGATATGAAATGTTGAGGCTTTTATCTTTTCTGTTTCTCGTCAGCGCATTCTTTTCTTGCTTACCGGAAAAGACCGCCTTGGAACGTGCTTTGCGTGAGGCAGGCGATAATCGGATGGAGCTGGAAAAGTGCTGGCATACTATCGGGATGATACGTTGAAATATCAGGCAGCTTGTTTCCTTATTGAAAATATGCCGGATCAATATGCTGTGTTACCATTGGATTCCACGGACACATACGCACGGGCTTTGTTGTCTTTGGATAAGGAGGATCCCGTCAGTTGGGAAATATCCCGTTCGCTTGTGGCCGCTGTATTCGATTCTATTTCAAAAATCCAACCCGAATCCCGGATTAAAATAGTCAGGGATATAGAAGTAATGACAAGTGACTATTTAATAGAGAACATAGAATCGGCGTTTAAGGTATGGAATCGGAGGGGGGTGGCAAAGCATTATTCATTTGATGATTTCTGTAGTTATGTATTGCCTTATCGGGTGGCTCATGAACCTCTGTCTCACTGGCGGAGGACTGCCTTGCAGCGTTATGGTCACTGGCTGGATTCGTTGAATGCTCCGCAGGAGGTAGCCCGTAGTATTGCCATGCGTTATCCGGTGCGTTATAATGCAGGCATGACCAAATATCCGTATATCATGAGTTATGAAGAAATGGACAGTTTGCAATGGGGGACTTGTGATGACATGACCGCTTTCCTCACTTTGTCCTTGCGTGCTATCGGCATACCTGCGGCAACGGATGTCGTCAAGGCGTGGGCCAACAGGAGTTCTGCACATTGTTGGAATGTAGTGAAAGACACTGCCGGACATTTTGTTGATATCGGTTACGGACCGGACGGGAAGAACTTTGTGGTCTATAAAGTTTCTAAAGTGTATAGAATGCAGTACCGGTCTCCCGGTGAGGAAGATGTGACACAAGGATATGATATGCCTTTGTCCGATGTCAGTTTCCCATTGGACGGTAAGAACAAACAGGCGTACTTGTGTACATTTAATAATAGCCAGTGGATACCGGTGCTTGGCAAGTTCGGGGAATGGGAACGTGACTTTCCGGAACCTGGGGAGGGGACTTCTTTGGGGAGATAACAAGATAGACGGTTACAGGGAAGAAGGGAAAGGCATTGCATATCTTCCGGTCGTTCACGAACGGGGAATATTGAAACCTTTCGCCGCTCCGGTCATTTTATATGAAGGAGGCGAAGTCCGCTCTCTCCGCCCTATTTTATCCGATACGGAATCTGTCACCTTACATCGCAAATACCCCAAGTATAATAAAATAGCTTCTGATGTTCACGACAGTAATGAGGTGATACCTGGTGATGACTATGAACTTTTCTATTGGAATGACGAATGGTGCAGTCTCGGTAGAAAAACAGCCGGACACGACACATTGGTATATGTGGAAGTACCCAAGAATGCATTGCTTTGGCTGCATAATCATACGCAGGGAAAGGAAGAGCGGATTTTTACGTATGAAAACGGAAAGCAGATTTGGTGGTAATATGGGGTGGATAGTCCGGATGAAGAAAAAATGCAGGAATTTATGGCAAATGATACGGCACGCTCTATTTGTGATGCGTGTCCGTTGATGTTCTTGTCTATAGATGACGCTCCGTTTGTATGAACTTCTATTTGTAATTTATTGGTATCTAATTGTTTATAAAATGTTTTTTTAGCCTGCTATTTGTCTATCTTACTTTTTAGGTGGTTCATTGTATTATTCCTAATTTTACCGATGTCAAACTAATGAATAATGTAGTCATGAAACCAAATTGGTATTGTATGAATGAAATGGATCATAGAATATCCGATTGTGTGTTATAAAATGAAAAGAGCAAATGCGGAAAAAATGGATTAAATTGTTTCCTCTGTTGATTGGTGCAGTCATAGCTTATTGTCTGTTGTGGTATGTGATACCGCAAAATAAGGGGGGAGAAGTTGCTGCAATATTAGTTGCTGCTATTTTACTGTTTTTTTTTATTTTACTGAGATTCGTTATCGGAAAGAATAAAAAATGTAATTGGAAACTCGCTTTATAGCTGATTAATAGGATATTATGTCGTTTATGACTTCTTTAATCAGCCTATTGTATTGTATGATAAATAAAAACTCAATAAAACATTTGATAATTAGGGACTAATTGCAGACATTGCAAATGCACAATCCCTAATTTGATTCGAAAATGCAGATGCAAATCAAGCTAATCAGACGTTTTTTGTCCAAAATCATCGCATTCTTTGAGACATTATAAGACTTCGCTTGGTGATACGATAATCATTAAGTATTTTTGCCGCAAATATTGCGACGTTATTCGTTGCTTAATGACGCATAAGATATGTTCGATGTATAAAAGAGGAGAATGTCAGATAATTAAAAGCAGGCTTGAAGAGCCAAGAAAGTTAATGATTATCCGCAATCATACCACCAAATGCTAATTTATAGATGCTTTCACCGTAGGGGCGGACCCGTGTGTCCGCTGATAACATTCACTTTATGCTTTCGAGCAGACACATGGGTCTGCCCCTACGGTGGAAGCGTCATCCGTACCGAGAAATATACCGGCACATAAATTCCCATTTATCATCCGGTGATATATATGCGGATAATCATGAAAAGTTATAAGGTTGAGTTGATTGTATGAATCTTAAAAAAATATAATTATGAAAGACCAAGAATTATACTTCCGGTATGATACATTATACATAACCGGTGACAGATATGAGTTCAAAAAGGTCAAGAAGCGGCCTTTAGGAATAAAACTTCGCAGATTCTTTAGTGTTAAGATAGTAGTGGTAGTTCTTTTTTTAGTTCTCTCTCCTAGTTTTATAGAACATCGTTTTAGCATCTATCCTCTTTGGGTATTTGTATGTCCTGTTGTTATAATTTTTAGTACGAGTTGTCATGAGATATACAAGGATATGGTACTCTGGAAGGAAGATATAATAAGCATGAAGGTAAAGGATAGACGATTGATTATTTTGTACAGGAATGAAAGCGGTGACCCTTCCAGATACGCCAAGGAACTAGAATTGCAGTCGGGCAGATATCCGTTGGAAGAACTTGGTGAGGCATTAGGATATGCTTTACGGTAGATGTTTTTCCTTAGCTTGACGGTTGTGGGGCTTGCCTGCCCGAACCAACGGTCACGATCTTGGGAGTAATATGCAACGTAGACTATTTTCGGGCGAGCAAACCTCGCCCCTACAAGCAAAATAATAGCTGAATTTACTTTGCACCCCTGTAGCTCCTTTAACAACATGGTTATTGAGTTAGTACAATCCCGTGGATAGTATGCAATCCTCATATAAAAAAGAAAATAAACTGTCACATCCGTCACATCTGTCACATGGTAACTTATACACTTGAATCACAACGTGTTGCGATGGTGACGGATAGCGTGACGGATACGGTGACAGACTTTTGTTAATCTTGCACATATGCTACAGCCTCTTTTTACATGCATGATGTGGGTTGTTCCACTTGTTGGAACAGTTTGTTCCGTCCAGTGGAACAAATAGTTTCATGCTAATGGAACAAATTATTCCTATCAGTGGAACAACTTATTCCTATATGTAAAGACAGGTTGTACCATGCGCTAGAATTAATGGTTTCTATTAGAAAAACTCATTGTTCCAAATGGTGCAATACATTGTATCATAGCATATAATGGTCTGGATTATACCTGTCGCGAATGCATTCCTTCAATATCTTTCCGCTTCACCTCCCTATCGGAAATTCCTGTGCCCTTCGCGTCCTTTTTTTGAAAGAAACCTTCCTGTATATTGCTTTGTTTCCCGATTTTATCCGTATCTTTATAGATTGGAAAAACGAATAAATACACGATAAATGATAAAGATTACCCAGGTACGCGACGGCGGAAACCATGTAACCCAGAGCACTCTTACACTGGATGCATGGGTAGAAAGAATGAAAGAGGAGGTGAAAACCTGTCCCGTCACCATGTTCAGAAGCCAGTTGCGCCATTTCCTCCCCGGCGACCATTGCGAGGCGGCGGACAAACTGCCCAAGATGATGCCTGCCGCCGAGTTCCGCAAGACGGAGGGCGGACAGTGCATGAAGGCTTATAACGGATTGGTGGAATTGACCGTAGGCCCCTTGGCGGGCAGGGCGGAAGTGGAGCAGGTGAAACGGGAGGCATGGAAGTTGCCGCAGACGCGGTGCGCCTTTATGGGCGCCAGCGGACATTCGGTGAAAATCCTGGTGGCTTTCACCCGACCCGACAATACGCTGCCCCTTACCCGTGCGGAGGCGGAAGCGTTTCATGCTCATGCCTACATCATGCGGTGAAGTGCTACCAGCCCCAGTTGTCATTCGATATCCGTCCCAAGGAACCTTTCCTGGAACAATATTCACGCCTTTCCTATGACCCCGATGTGCTTTACCGGCCGGACTCCGTGCAGTTCTACCTGTCACAGCCTATGGGGATGCCCGATGAAATGGCCTTGCATACCGAACCTGCTGTCTCCGGCCAGCGTCCTTTGGAACGTGCCTTGGGGAGTTATGAAACGGCAGATGCGCTCTCCATGCTGTTCGAGGCGGCCTTGAGGCAGGCTTACATTGATTTGGATAAGCCCGATCCGGCCGATGAAAAGTCCTCCTATAGCTGGGATACCCTTCTTTCGCAACTGGCGTTGAACTGTTTCCGGTCGGGCATTCCGGAGGAAGCGGTGGTCAGCAGGGCGCGTTTCCGTCATTTTGCACGCAAACCGTTGGAACTGGTGCGTCAGGTGGTGCGGAATGTGTACAGCCGGCGTCAGGATTTCGGAAGCAAATGCGCTTTGAGCCGTGAGCAGCAATTGTCGGTCCTCATTGCCGAGTTTATGAAAAGACGTTATGAATTTCGCTTTAACGTGCAGACCGGCGAGGCGGAGTTCCGCGAGCGGCATTCCTTCTGCTTCCGCTTTCAGCCGGTGGACAAGCGTGCGCTGAACAGCATCGCCCTGGATGCACAGGCCGAAGGTATCCCCCTGTGGGACAGGGATATCAGCCGCTATGTGTATTCCAATCGTGTGCCGGTGTATAATCCGCTGGAGGATTTTCTGTTCAACCTTCCGGAGTGGGACGGACGCGACCGCATCCGTCCGCTGGCGCAGACCGTACCTTGTGACAATCCGCATTGGCCCGAATTGTTCCATCGCTGGTTTCTGAACATGGTGGCTCATTGGCGGGGGATGGACAAGCGCTATGCCAACAGTGTTTCGCCCCTGCTGGTGGGAGCGCAGGGAACGCGCAAGTCCACCTTTTGCCGCAGCATCATGCCGCCTTCCGAATGTTCCTACTATACGGACAGCCTCGATTTCTCACGCAAGAAAGATGTCGAACTAAGCCTGAATCGCTTCGCGTTGATCAACATTGACGAGTTCGACCAGGTGAGCGCCACACAACAGGGATTCTTGAAGCACATCCTGCAAAAGCCGGTGGTGAATGCGCGCCGGCCTTACGGCACATCGGTGGTGGAGATGCGCCGCTATGCTTCGTTCATTGCCACCAGTAACCACAAGGATTTGCTGACCGATCCTTCGGGCAGCCGCCGCTTCATCTGCATTGAGGTGAAGGGGGTGATTGATACCTCGCGTCCCATAGACTACGATCAGTTGTATGCACAGGCCATGCACGAGCTGGCGCACGGTGAGCGTTACTGGTTTAATGATGCGGACGAGTATGTCATGACGGAGGCGAACCGCGAATTTCAGCAATATTCTCCTGAAGAGCAGTTCCTTTTCCGTTATTTCCGCATGGCGGAAGCGGGGGAAGAGGGCGAGTGGATGGCGCCTGCCGAAATATTGAAGATATTGCATCAGGAAGTGGATATTCCATTGAACGCCAAGAGGGTGGCGGCATTCGGACGAATTTTGAGGAAACAGGGTATTCCTTCACGGCATACACGTAAAGGCACTGTGTATCAGCTGGTAAGGGCATGATGAGATCCGGAGGCGGCGGTGTGACAGATAAAAGTCCGTCACACCATCCGTTACACCATCTGTCATAGTGGTAAACTATTGTCGTACAATGTGTTGCATGCGGCTGTGACAGTGTGACGGATATTACCAGTTAAATTCATTTGTGTAGTAGTCGAATGACGGCTCTTCGCTGATGCCTCTCTGGCGGAACAGAAGGCGGATGGTCTGTTGGTCCTGTGGTGAAAAAGGGCGTTCCTTGCGGAAGCACCGGTAATACTGGCTTCTGCCAGGTGGTTGATGATCATATTGCGCAGCAGGCTGCCTTCTTTGTAGGGCACATTGTCCAGCAGGTGGGTGACTCCCCATGCCATCCGCACTTTGTCGGTGGAACGGAACAGTTCACATTCTTCACCCTCCTTGGGATAACGGAGCGGGTTTACCACTTTGAGAAATAGATGTTCATCCGTATCCTGCAGGGCGGCAGTTCGTCTCAGGCAGTTTTGGGAACGGGGGCATGTGGCGTTAAGGCAGCGTGCGAAGTCTTTGGGCGCAAAGGGAAATTGCGGTTGTTTTTCCATGTTTCTTTTGTTTCTTTTGTTCAAAGTACAAATTTAATGAAAAACACTGGACCTGAAGAATAAAAGCGCTTCATTTGTTTCATGAACTCCCTGTTTTTTTGTAATTGTTTTATGTGAGCCATTTGGGGGACTGATTCTTTTTATTTCTGCAAAATTTCGTATTCTCTTAGCAAAAAATATTCTATCGTTTTCCCATATTGAATAAAATGCGTATATTTGCACGCAATAAAATCTAAACGCATAAAGCCCTATGTCATTTATTGCAGATAAAATCGTAATGGACGGATTAACCTACGACGATGTATTGTTGATCCCCGCCTATTCTGAAGTTTTACCAAAAACAGTCGAACTCACGACTAAGTTCTCACGCAACATCGAGTTGAAAGTCCCTTTTGTGACTGCCGCTATGGATACGGTTACAGAAGCGAAAATGGCCATTGCCATTGCCCGTGAAGGGGGAATCGGTGTGATTCACAAAAACATGTCTATCGAAGAGCAGGCACGTCAGGTAGCCATAGTGAAACGTGCGGAAAACGGTATGATTTATGATCCTGTGACTATCAAGAGAGGATCTACTGTGAGAGATGCACTTGCGTTGATGTCTGAATATAGAATCGGCGGTATCCCTGTAGTAGACGATGAAAGATATTTGGTAGGTATTGTGACGAACCGTGACCTTCGTTTTGAGAAGGATATGGACAAACGTATTGATGAGGTAATGACGAAGGAGAATATTGTCACTACCAACCAGTCCACTGACATGGAGGCTGCCTCACGGATTCTGCAAGAGCATAAGATTGAAAAGTTGCCGGTGGTGGATAAGGAAGGTAAACTGGTAGGTCTTATTACTTATAAAGATATTACAAAAGCGAAAGATAAACCGATGGCTTGCAAGGATGCCAAAGGACGTTTGCGTGTGGCTGCCGGTGTAGGGGTTACTGCCGATACGCTGGACCGTATGCAGGCCTTGGTTGATGCCGGTGCGGATGCAATCGTTATTGATACGGCTCATGGCCACTCCATGTATGTGATCGAAAAATTGAAAGAAGCTAAGAAACGTTTCCCGAATATTGATATTGTGGTAGGTAATATCGCTACGGGCGAAGCTGCCAAAATGTTGGTGGAAGCCGGTGCGGATGGTGTGAAGGTCGGTATCGGTCCGGGTTCTATCTGTACTACCGTGTGGTTGCCGGTGTGGGTGTTCCCCAGCTTTCTGCCGTTTATGATGTTGCCAAGGCGCTGAAAGGTACAGGTATACCCTTGATTGCTGATGGTGGCTTGCGTTATTCGGGGGATGTGGTAAAAGCTTTGGCTGCCGGCGGTTATAGTGTAATGATCGGTTCATTGGTTGCCGGAACGGAAGAGTCACCGGGTGATACGATTATCTTTAACGGACGTAAATTCAAATCTTATCGTGGAATGGGATCTTTGGAAGCGATGGAGAACGGTTCGAAGGATCGTTATTTCCAGAGCGGAACTGCCGATGTGAAGAAACTGGTTCCGGAAGGTATTGCAGCCCGTGTACCTTATAAAGGTACTTTGTATGAAGTGATTTACCAGTTGGTAGGTGGTCTTCGTGCGGGAATGGGATATTGTGGCGCTGCTAATATAGAACAATTGCATGATGCCAAATTCACCCGTATTACTAACGCAGGTGTATTGGAAAGTCATCCGCATGATGTGGCCATAACCAGCGAGGCTCCTAACTACAGCCGTCCTCAATAAAATGTATGAATGATGCCGCATAGAATGGTCGGTATTCTGTCACTTCTCCTTGTGTTCGCGTTGGAAATGCGGGCGCAAGGAGAAGTTGTGTTATCTATTGACGGTGAACCTGTAAAACGTTCCGAGTTTGAATATTATTTTCGTAAATCTTCTCATCGGACCCCGCTTTCTTTTCTACCTTCTTTTATCAACTATAAATTAAAAGTACGCTATGCACATGATATGGGAATAGATACGTTGTCTGTTTTCCGCAGGCAGGTGGACTGGTATCGGGGCAAACTTTTAAGAACTTATTTGGCAGATGCAGAAAAGGAGGAACAGGCTGCCCGCCGGTTATACCTGCAAGGTGAACAACGTTTGCAGGCAAATGATTGGATCAAAATTGCCCATATTAGCAAATATTTATCCCAGAATGCAAGCCGTCAGGAGGAAATGAGGGTGCGGCAGCAAATGGATTCGGTTTATGAAGCATTGCGGGAAGGCGCGGATTTTGCAACGCTGGCCCGCCGGTACTCGGATGATGAAGCTTGTAAAAATGTGGGAGGAGTGTTGCCGTGGATGCCTGTGAACAAGAATATGCAGGAATGGATAGACAAACTGGAATCTTTGGAAAGAAATAAGATTTCAGCTCCTTTTTATTCACCTATGGGCATTCATATAGTGAAATGGATAGACCGCAGGCAGGGTGTCAGTTTTGAAGAAAAACGGGAACAGTTATTGAATTATCTGGAGAAGAATGGCAATTGTACATGGAAGGAGCTTTCTGCAGGACAGAAGGAAGAACTGGAGTTCCGGGTGCGGGAATTGCAGGATGGTTTGCTTGCGGCTTATTTGTCGCAAAAATATCAATCGGGTGATGAAGCCTGGAATGAGGATGACCTGGAACGCTTCTTCAAGCAACATAAATCAGACTATGCCTGGGAATTGCCGCATTATCGGGGAGCGGTGATTCATTGTAAAGATAGAAAAACGGCTTCAGCCATTAAGAAACAATTGAAAAAAAAACCGGTATCCCAGTGGAAAGATATATTACATACACTGACCGGAGATGATGCTTCCTCCAAAGTTCGTATGGAAGCAGGTGTCTTTCAGATAGGGACCAACAGGTATATTGATAAATTGGTCTTTAAATGCGGTAGCTTTCAGCCTGAGCCGGATTTACCTTATACTTTTGTGATGGGAAAGAAGTTAAAGAAAGGTCCTGAAAGTTATGAGGATGTAAGAGAAGCGGTTGTCAAGGATTATCTGACTGTCTATGAGGATGCCTGGTTGAAAGATTTGAAGCAGAAATATAAGGTTGAAATTAACCAAGAGGTTTTAAAAACAGTTAATAATAACGGAAGTAATTAATTATTGCAGTATCTTCGTTCACTATTTTAATGTTATATGAATATCGTGAAAAACTGGGGGGTGTTACTTGTTATAGCAGGTGCTTTGTCGGGATGCGGCCAGGAGCACGACCATAAGGGGAGGACTCCTTTAGTGGAAGTTGCTGGTGAATATCTCTATAAAGAAGATTTGCAGGCGGCGTTGCCTTTCCATATTTCAAAAGACGATAGTGTCTTGTTTGCCGAGCACTATATAAAAAACTGGGTGGAGGATGTGCTGCTTTTTGATAAAGCGGAAGGAAATATTCCTGATAATGCAAAGATTGCCAAGTTAGTGGAGAACTATCGCAGGGCATTGATCATGCATACGTATCAGGAGGAACTGGTTAATCAGAAACTGGCCAATGAGATAAGTGATGAGGAAATCAGCACTTATTATGAGAAAAACAAGGAGTTGTTTCATACAGAACATCCTTTTGTGAAAGGGCTGTTTATAAAAGTCCCTCTTCATTCTCAGGATTTGGCAAGTGTACGCAAATGGTATAAAAAAAATAACCGGGATGCTATTGAGAGCCTGGAAAAATACAGTTTGCGCAATGCGGTGAGCTATGATTATTTTTATGACCGTTGGATGCCATTGTCCGATATTGCTGTCAAAATACCTTTGAAAGCGCTTGATACGGATGAGAACTATTTGGACAAGAACCGGAATATAGAGGTAAAAGACACGGCGTTTTGTTATTTCCTGCATGTAGAGGAATTCTTGGGTAAGGACCAACAGAGGCCGCTGGATTTTGCAAAGACGGAAATTAAGGAGATTTTAATAAACCTGAAGCGGGTTGAATTTATAAATAAAGTCAAAGAAGAGTTATACCGACACGCTTCGGACAGGAACAAGATTAATTACTATTATTTGAATTCAAATGAATAAATTGATGTGTACCAAAGTTTATGCACTGATGCTGATGCTGTTTGCCGTTGTTTCAGTATACGGGCAAGACAATGTGATAGACGAGGTTGTATGGGTAGTAGGTGATGAGGCCATTCTAAAATCGGACGTGGAGAATGAACGTCTGAATGCCCAGTATGAAGGCCGCAAGTTTGACGGTGATCCGTATTGTATTATTCCGGAGCAGCTTGCCATCCAGAAATTGTTTCTTCATCAGGCTGCTATTGATAGTATTGAGGTTTCCGAACAGGAATTATCAGTGATGTGGAAAGACGTACAAATTGGCTGATTGATCAGATTGGTTCTAAGGAAAAAGTAGAAGAATATTATAATAAGACTTCTACACAAATACGCGAAATGCTCCGCGAGAATATACGTGATGGAAAAACGGTGCAGAAAATGCAGCAGCAGATTGTGGGGGATATCAAGATTACTCCGGCCGAAGTCCGTCGTTATTTCAAGGATCTTCCTCAAGACAGTATTCCTTTTATTCCTACTCAGGTAGAAGTGCAGATCATTACTATGGAACCTAAGATTCCGCAGGAAGAAATTGAGCGTGTGAAGAAGACTTTGCGTGACTATACGGAACGTGTTACTTCCGGTGAAATAGCTTTCTCCACTTTGGCACGTCTGTATTCGGAAGATGAAGGTTCGCGCCGCCGTGGTGGCGAACTCGGCTTTATGGGCAGGGCTGAGCTGGTACCTGAATATGCGAATGTGGCATTCAATCTGCAAGATCCTAACAAGGTATCCAAGATTGTGGAGTCTGAATTCGGCTTCCATATTATCCAGTTGATCGAAAAACGTGGTGACCGTATCAATACCCGCCATATCTTGTTAAAACCGAAAGTGGATGAAAAAGATCTGGAAGCAGCCTTGTTACGTCTGGATTCTATTGCCAATGATATCCGTAATGAGAAATTTACTTTTGATGATGCCGCTACTTATATCTCTCACGATAAGGACACGCGTAACAACCATGGTTTGATGGCGAATCCGCAGACTGGTACGGCGCGTTTTGAAATGCAACAATTGGCACAGGTGTCACAAGAGGCTGCAAAGATGGTGGAAGGCATGAATGTGGGGGAAATTTCCAAACCTTTTACCATGATTAATGCAAAAGGAAAGGAAATTTGCGCTATCGTGAAATTGAAAACCCGCTTGAACGGGCATAAGGCAACCATAACGGAAGACTACCAACGGCTGAAAGGCATCGTGATGGAAAAACGTAGCGAAGAAAAACTTGATAAGTGGATCAGGGATAAACAAAAACATACCTACGTGCGTATTAATGAGAAGTGGCAGAAATGCGATTTCAAATATCCGGGTTGGGTAAAGAAATAATGTAGTGTATAAAGTATATGCTTGGAAAAAGAAAGAATAAATACTCTTCGGGCAGGCATAGGATACTTGTGGTAAGTGTCCTGTGCCTGTTCGGCTTTTGCTTGCTGGCTCAGGTGAGACCGGCTAAAAAAGGGGAACAGAAACCGGCTAAAAGCAAGGTGTATCTGTTGCATTCGGATGTGTTGAAGAAAAGTCCGTTGAATCCGGACCCGGATGCACAGATTCTGATTGGAAACGTTGCGTTCCGTCACGACAGTGTATATATGTATTGTGACAGTGCCTGTTTCTATGAGAAAACGAATTCGCTGGAAGCTTTTGACAATGTGAAGATGGTGCAGGGGGATACCTTGTTTCTGTATGGGGACTATTTGTTTTATGACGGAAATACCCAGATTGCCCAGGTACGCTATAATGTACGCATGGAAAACAAGAATACGACTTTGTTGACGGATAGCCTGAACTACGATCGTATTTATAATTTGGGATATTACTTTGATGGCGGGACATTGATGGACGAGGAGAATGTATTGACTTCGGAATGGGGGGAATATAGTCCGGCTACCAAAATATCTGTGTTCAATTATGATGTGAAGTTGGTCAACCCTAAGTTTACTTTGACTTCCGATACATTACGATACAGCACAGCAACCAAAATAGCCAATATCCTTGGTCCGTCCGATATTGTCAGTGATGCTAACCATATTTATTCGGAATTGGGCTTTTATAATACTCAGATAGGGCAGGCGGAATTGTTGGACCGGTCCGTGCTGACCAATGAGGGGAAGCGTTTGACTGGAGACAGTCTGTTTTATGATCGTGTAAAAGGATACGGGGAGGCGTTTGATAATGTGATCATGACAGATACTGTAAACAAGAATATGCTGACTGGTGATTATTGTTATTATAATGAATTGACCAAGTATGCTTTTGCTACTAAAAAAGCGGTGGCAGTGGATTATTCACAAGGTGACAGCTTGTTTATGCATGCCGATACATTGCAAATGTATACCTACTATTTGAATACTGATTCTATGTTCCGGGAAACGCGGGCGTATCATAAAGTACGTATGTATCGCACGGATGTGCAGGGGGTATGCGATTCGTTGGTCTTTTCCTCCAAGGATAGCTGCCTGACCATGTATTATGACCCTATACTGTGGAATAACAACCAGCAGTTGCTGGGAGAGAAAATCATGATTTATATGAATGACAGTACGATAGACTGGGCACATATTCAGAATCAGGCTTTGTCTGTAGAACAACTGGATTCTACTAGTTATAATCAGGTGACAGGAAAAGAGATGAAGGCTTGGTTTCAAGGCGGTGAGATGCGCAAAGTAGATGTGATCGGTTCGGTTCGTCTGGTATATTATCCGATGGAAAGCGACAGTACACTGATTGGAATGAATGTTTCTGAAACCAGTCTGCTGAATATGTTTCTGGAAAACCGGAAGATGAAAAAAATGATTATGAGTCCGAAATCGAACGGTACTCTTTATCCTATGCTCCAACGTCCGCCGGAGAAGATGAAGTTGGATAACTTTGTGTGGTTTGACTATATCCGTCCGCTTGATAAAGAGGATATCTTTAAGTGGCGTGGAAAGAAAGCCGGTCAGGGGTTGAAGAAGAGTAACCGGAGCGCTGTTCCTTTGCCCAATCATAATTTATTTAATAAAAAGAAATAGCTATGGGAATGTTTAAGATGGAAAGCCCCGCCGTTTCAACCATCAATATATTTATGTGGATGAACGGAAGGAGAAGCTGCAAAAACTGGAGGAGAAAGCCAAACGCGAGTTGGGTATGCTTCCTCCCAAAGAATTTTCTCCGGAAGATATCCGTGGAAAGTTCGTTCAAGGTACCAAGCATTTAAAACGCAGAAAAGAAAGCGGGCGTAAGCCGATGACTTATGGAGCTTTGTTTGTGGCCATTTTGGTTTTGTTGTATATTCTGCATTACCTGGTGACCGGTGAGTTTACTTTTTAATTACGTAAGTTTATAAGATATATGAGCGATATTATCCGTTTGCTGCCGGATTCCGTTGCCAATCAGATAGCAGCGGGAGAGGTGATTCAGCGTCCTGCATCAGTGATTAAAGAATTGGTGGAGAATGCTATCGACGCAGGTGCTCAGCACGTTGACGTGTTGGTAGTGGATGCAGGAAAGACTTCCATTCAGGTGATTGATGATGGAAAAGGTATGTCGGAAACAGATGCACGTTTGTCTTTTGAGCGCCATGCGACTTCTAAAATTCGTGAAGCTGCTGATTTGTTTGCTTTGCATACCATGGGATTTCGTGGAGAGGCTTTGGCTTCTATTGCTGCTGTGGCTCAGGTGGAGCTTCGTACTCGTATGGAAGGGGAGGAATTGGGAACGATGTTGACGATATCCGGCTCCAAGGTAGAGGGACAGGAGGCGGTTTCTTGCCCGAAAGGCAGTAGCTTCAGTGTGAAGAATTTATTCTTTAATGTGCCGGCGCGTCGTAAGTTCCTGAAGTCGAACCAGACGGAACTGAGTAATATATTGACGGAGTTTGAACGGATTGTATTGGTTAATCCGGAGGTGTCTTTCACTTTGCATCATAATGGGGCGGAACTGTTCAATCTTCCTGCACTTCAGTTGCGCCAGCGTATCATGGGAGTTTTCGGAAAGAAAATAAATCAGGAGTTGTTATCGCTGGATGTAGATACTACAATGGTCCGTGTTTCCGGGTTTGTAGGAAAACCTGAAACAGCCCGTAAGAAAGGAGCCCGCCAATATTTCTTTGTAAACGGGCGATATATGCGCCATCCTTATTTTCATAAGGCTATCATGGATGCATACGAGCAGTTGGTTCCCGTGGGTGAGCAAGTATCTTATTTCATTTATTTTGAGGTGGATCCTGCTAATATTGATGTGAACATACATCCTACTAAAACAGAGATAAAGTTTGAGAACGAGCAAGCCATCTGGCAGATATTGCAGCTGCCGTGAAAGAAACTCTAGGTAAGTTCAATGCGGTACCTTCCATTGATTTTGATACGGAGGGAATGCCGGATATTCCAGCCTTTGATGCATCTCCATACACTGGTATACAGCCACCAAAGACGACTTATAATCCTGATTATAATCCTTTTAATGTTTCGGCTGCTCCTCCTCTTCTTATTCAAAGCCTAGTAAGGACTGGGAACAACTGTATGCGGGGCTGGAACGTCATGCTTCTTCTCAAAACTTTCATCCTGACGAGAATGATTATAGGGCGGAAGAGGCTTCTCCTGCGGAGGAAAATCCCGGATTGTATGATCATGTGGAGGACTCTTCAGTCAGTGAGAAATCCGGCCAGCATTATCAGTTTAAAGGACGTTTTATTTTGACTTCTGTAAAGTCCGGCTTAATGATCATTGATCAGCAGCGTGCCCATATCCGTATTTTATATGACAAGTATATAGACCAGATAAGTCGTCGTCAAGGTGTTTCTCAAGGAATGCTGTTTCCGGATATTGTGCAGTTTCCGCTTTCCGAAGTGGCTATTTTGCAGGAAATTATGGAAGACTTGTCTTTCCTGGGATTTGAACTGACTGATTTGGGAGGAGGAAGTTATGCCATAAACGGTGTTCCTGCAGGTATTGAAGGCCTTAACCCGATAGACTTGATCCAAAATATGGTGCATACAGCTATGGAAAAAGGTGGCAAGGTAAAAGAAGAGGTGCAGAGTATTCTGGCATTGACTTTGGCTAAAGCGGCGGCAATTGTTCCCGGACAAGTGTTGACGAATGAGGAAATGACAGGTTTGGTGGATGGCTTGTTTGCTGTGGCTACTCCTAATTATACTCCGGATGGTAAAACGGTTCTTTCCGTGATTAATGAGGATGATTTGGAAAAACTGTTTAAATAATTTGCCAATGTGCTGGTTTGCCAATGTGCTGCTCTATGTCCGCATGGTAATTGACACATTGGCATATTGACACATTGTTACATTATAAAGAACGTGAAGATTCTTGAACTAAATAAAAACAAATTCAACACACCGTTATTCTTTGGCAGGACTTTTGTACTTTTGAAAACTCATTTGCCGTAGAAAGTTTTTTGAGTAAGGACTTTGGGCAGACAATAAACTATTATATGAAAATAACATTACTTAGCTTGGTCCTGTGCCTGCTTTGTTCTTTGAATATGGCGGCACAAGGAAGTGACATAGGTAGTAATCCTGAGGATACCACCATCCATCAACTTTCAAAAAAAGAATTAAGACGCCGGAAGGTGGCTAAGCGCAATATACATTATAATATATTGGGAGGACCGAGTTATACTCCGGACTTTGGTGCGTTAATAGGAGGTAGTGCTCTTGTTACATTTCGTATGAATCCGTCGGATACCTTGCAGAAACGTTCTGTGTTGCCGATGGCTGTTGCGGTAATGTTCGAGGGGGGCTTGAATCTGATGGTGAAGCCTCAGTTGTTTTTCAAAAATGATAAATTCCGTATTTTTGGAAAATTCACTTACAAGAATACATTGGAGAATTTTTATGGTATCGGCTATGCTACCAATAAGCATTATGAGCGCAGTGACTCTACCAGTGAATATCGTTATAGCGGTTTCCAGATTAATCCGTGGTTTTTATTCCGTTTGGGTAAAAGTAATTTCTTTGCCGGTCCCCAGATTGACTTGAGTTATGATAAAATATCCGAGCCTGCCAAGTATTTGGTAGATCAGCCTGATTACAAAAGGTTGGGAGGCACTGCTCACGGATATTCCAATTTCAGTTCGGGAGTGGGATTTCTGCTGACTTATGACAGCCGGGATATTCCTGCCAATGCTTATAAAGGCATTTATCTGGATTTTCGTGGGCTGATGTACCAGAAGTTTTTGGGAGGAGATAATAACTTCTACCGCTTGGAAGTGGACTACCGCCAATACAAAAAGGTAGGAAATAGAAAAGTTATAGCTTGGACTGCCCAAACCAAGAATGTGTTTGGGGATGTTCCTATGAACCAATATGCTTTAAGTGGCACTCCTTTTGATCTTCGTGGATATTATATGGGGCAGTATCGTGATAAATCCTCTCATGTGGTGCTTGCCGAATATCGTCAGATGTTCAATACGGATAAAAGTACATGGGTAAAGCGTATGTTGCATCATTTGGGTTTTGTTGCATGGGGAGGGTGCGGTTTTATGGGGCCTACCATGGGTAAGATTGAAGGAGTGCTTCCCAATGCCGGTGTGGGACTTCGTATCGAGGTGCAGCCGCGTATGAATGTACGTCTGGATTTCGGACGTAATTTTGCCAATGATCAAAGTTTGTTCTATTTCAATATGACAGAAGCATTTTAATGGAAGTAAACACTATGCAGACTGAATATATATTAAAAGCGATGGATGCGGCTTTAGCTGCCGGTAAGGAAATTCTGAACGTTTATAATGATCCTTCTTCTGATTTTCAGGTTGAAAGGAAAGCCGATAATTCTCCACTGACTCTTGCAGACCGTAAGGCGCATGAAACCATTATGACTTATTTGCAGGAAACAGACTATCCGGTATTGAGTGAGGAAGGAAAGCATTTGCCTTACGAGAAACGGGCGCAATGGGATACGTTGTGGATAGTCGATCCCTTGGATGGAACAAAGGAATTTATAAAACGGAATGGGGAATTTACTGTCAATATTGCTTTGGTAAAAGAAGGAGTTCCTGTTTTTGGAGTGATTTATGTTCCTGTCAAAGAAACGCTTTATTGGGGTGAAGTGGCAACCGGCGCTTATAAAATGGAAGGAGTGACCGGACGTGCAGGCCGTTCACTGGAAGAAATGAAGCATCGGCATTTCGTATGCCCTGTGCCGAAACAAATGAAGTTTTTGTCATTGTTGCTTCCCGTTCCCATCTGTCGGCCGAAACGGAAGAGTATATTGAGGAAAAGCGAAAGATATACCCTCATGTGGAGTTGGTGTCTGTAGGCAGTTCCATCAAGATTTGCAAAGTGTGTGAGGGACTGGCCGATGAATATCCTCGTTTTGCTCCTACCATGGAGTGGGATACGGCTGCCGGTCATGCCATAGCCAAGCATCCGGAGCAGAAATATATCAGGCGGGAAAAGAAGAACCGTTGAAATATAACAAGCCAGACTTGCTGAATCCTTGGTTTGTCGTTAAACGAAATTAATATCCGGAAACGATGCTGACATTCGAAATGATTATTGTGTTTTTGGGATTAATAGGGATGGTGACTGCATTAGTCCTTGATAAAATGCGCCCCGGAATGATTCTGTTCTCTGTTACTGTACTCTTTCTTTGTTTCGGTATATTGACTCCGAAAGAGATGTTGGAGGGATTCAGTAATAAAGGGATGATTACCGTAGCGTTACTTTTCCTGATCAGTGAAGGAGTCCGGCAATCGGGAGCGTTGGGACAGTTGATAAAGAAACTTCTGCCTCAAGAGAAGACAACGGTCATGAAGGCGCAGGCACGTATGCTGCCCGCTATTTCTTTTGTTTCTGCTTTTCTCAATAATACGCCGGTGGTTGTGATTTTTGCTCCTATTATTAAACGTTGGGCGGAATCTGTCCGCATTCCGGCAACTAAATTCTTGATCCCTCTTTCATATGCTACCATACTGGGGGGAATGTGTACGCTTATCGGGACTTCTACTAATCTGGTGGTGGATGGTATGATTTTAGATGCCGGATATAAGGGCTTTGGTATGTTTGAATTAGGCGGTGGTATTTTCATTGCTTTGGCAGGAATTGTTTATTTTGTTGATCTTCCAGGTTATTGCCGG
>ENA-OQDD01000355-OQDD01000355.1-human-gut-metagenome-genome-assembly--contig:-NODE-355-length-19544-cov-3.458155_pt1 | contig 19544 bp, 26 predicted proteins | sample MGYA00242507_ERZ504598 | MGnify/ENA primary metagenome ERZ504598 (study PRJEB26092, sample SAMD00036318) | human gut metagenome | host: Homo sapiens | study: EMG produced TPA metagenomics assembly of...
CGTGCTATAATAGTAAGGCAAGTCGTTTCCAAGGCGCTCGACGGGGTAGCCGATATTGAAGGTTGTGATGGGCACATACATTTATAATATGGCCCAATAAGTCAGAACCAGAAATGAGGTGAAAAGAATGAAACAGGGTATCCATCCGAACTACGTTGACTGCACCATCACCTGCGCATGCGGCAACGTCATCAAGACTCGTTCCACCAAGCCTGAGATCCACGTCGAAGTTTGCTCCAAGTGCCATCCTTTCTACACTGGCAAGCAGAAGCTGGTTGACACCGGCGGACGTGTTGAGCGCTTCAACAAGCGTTTCGGCCGTAAGTAATTATGGTTTTCTGAGCACCGTTTCCTTTGGGAGACGGTGCTTTTTTTTGCTGCCTTTTTGGCATATGAAAGGGCGGCCTTAATCATTCTTAAGAATTCTTTTTGCATCCCGCCACAGGATTGTCTTAATTTTTACACATTTTCAGTCTAAAATATACCAGCATTGAACTAGATGAAAAAGGAGCGTTTGCTGTGATCGAAGTATCGCATCTGAGCAAAAAGTATGGCACGCACCCTGCCATTGAAGATTTGTCCTTTACGGTGGGCGACGGCCAGATCTTCGGCCTGCTCGGCCCCAACGGCGCGGGCAAGTCCACGATCATGAATATCCTCACCGGCTACCTTGCCCCCACCTCCGGTGAAGTGAAGGTGGCGGGCTTCAGCCTGCCGGAGCAGGCCCGGCAGGCCAAGGCCTGTGTGGGCTATCTGCCCGAGCAGCCGCCGCTCTACCCGGAAATGACGGTGCAGGAATATCTGGATTTTGCTGCAGAGCTGAAAGGCATCAAAAAGAAGGCCGACCGCAAAGAACAGGTGCGCAAAGCTGCCCGCCGCACCGGGCTGGAAGAGGTGCTGCCCCGGCTCATCCGCAGTCTGTCCAAGGGCTACCGCCAGCGCGTGGGCATTGCGCAGGCGCTGCTGGGCGCGCCGCAGCTCATCATTCTGGACGAGCCTACCGTAGGCCTTGACCCTGCACAGGTCATCGAGATCCGCAGACTCATTCAGGAACTGGGCAAGACCCATACGGTCATTTTGTCCAGCCACATCCTCAGCGAGGTGCAGGCGGTGTGCAGTCAGGTACTGATCCTGGTCCAAGGGGCATTTGGTGGCGGTGGGTGCGCCGGAACAGCTGGCCGAAAAGCTGAATCCCGGCAGCCGTCTGCGCGCTACCGCTCTGGGCGGGGGCAGACCGTGCTGAAAGCAGTCGGCTCCATTCCGGGCATCCGCAAGGTGGAGATCGAATCCGAGGCCGACGGACAGGTGACCTTTACCGCAGAAAGTGCCGATGCTTCTGACCGCCGCGCCGAGGTGTCCCGCGCCCTTTCGCAGGCCGGATGCACGGTGCTGGCGCTGGCAGCGGAAAACAGGACGCTGGAGGAAGTGTTCCTTGCACTGACCGAAAACGAGTCTGAAACACCATCGGATGAAGGGGAGGAGAAAACGGAATGACCGCCATTTTCAAACGCGAAGTCCGCAGCAGCTTTCATGGCATGATCGGCTATGTGCTCACCGCCTTTATGCTGGCGGCAACGGCCATCTATTTTGTTGCCCTGAATCTGGCTACGGCCTGACGGATTTTGGCTATTACACGCTTTACCGCACCACATTTGTGCTGCTTTTGTATATCCCGGTGCTCACCATGCGCTCCTTTGCAGAGGAACGCCGCACCCGCACCGATCAGCTGCTGCTTACCAGCCCGGTGTCTGTGTGGGAGATCGTGCTGGGCAAATTCTTTGCCCTGTGCGTCATCTTTGCACTGCCGTGCCTTGCCGATGCGGTCATGATCCTTGTACTGGCCGCACTGGGTGCCACCGGCACGGCCACGCTGGCAAACTTGGCCGCTCTGCTGTGCTATTATCTCATGGGCTGCGCCGCCATTGCCATTGGCGTGTTTCTTTCCAGCCTGACCGAGAATCAGATCATTGCTGCGGTGGCAGGTGTTGCCGCACTGCTGCTGGCCTACATGATGCCCAGCCTGCGCAGCATGTTCACCGCAGGCAGCGCAGTGGCGCTGGCCCTGTTCACCGCCATTGCGGCAGTGCTCAGTGTGGTGGCAGGCCTGCGTACCCGCAGCTTTACGCTGGGCTGCCTGACCTTTGCGGGCTGCTGTGTGGTGCTGACGGCACTGTTCCTGCTGCAGAGCAGCTGGCTGACCGAAGCGTTCAGCGCGGTGCTCAGCGGGCTGTGCCTGTTCACGCCGTTTGAAGAGTTTGTCAACAACAGCTTTTCCATCCAGACGCTGGTGTACTACCTGACCGTGACCATGCTGTTTTTGTTCTTCACGGCGCAGGGGCTGGAAAAGCGCCGCTGGAACTGAGGGGAGGGGAACAACATGAAAAATTTCAAATTTTCTTCCTCCGCAAACGGCAAGGTGTTCCGCAATGGACTGTACTCCACGGCCATTCTGGCAGCAGCCATCGTGTTGGCCGTGCTGATCAATCTGCTGGTGGGGGCCATCCCGAAAAAATACACCGAGTTCGACCTCTCTGCCGCCAAAATGTACACGCTGGGCGACAGCTCCAGGCAGCTGATGCAGAGCCTGGATCAGGACGTGACCGTTTATTATCTCTGTGAGACCGGCAGCGAGGATGCCATTATCACCAAGCTGCTGGATCACTACGCCGACGAGAGCGGTCACTTCCACTGGGAGCAGAAGGACCCGGCGCTTTACCCGACCTTTGCAGCGCAGTACGGCGCAGAGAATGCATCCACCGGCAGTCTGATCGTGGTCAGCGGTGAGAACAGCGAAGTGCTGAACGCCGCCGAACTTACGAGTACGATTACTCCGATTACTACACCACCGGCGCTGCCAACGTGACCTTTGGCGGCGAAAAGCAGATCAGCTCTGCCATCTACAAGCTGACTGCCGCAGCAGAAAGTCATGCCTACTACACCACCAACCACGGCGAGCAGGCGCTTACCTCCTCACTGACCGAGGCGCTCAAGGCGCAGAATATCGATGCCCAGCCGCTGGATCTGCTCACCGGCACCATCCCGGAGGACTGTGATCTGCTCATCATCAGCAACCCCGCTTCGGATTTTGCAGCTGACGGCCTTGTGGATGAGATCGCGCAGCTGCAGACCTATCTGGAAAACGGCGGCAAGGTGCTGCTGACCACCAGCGGCTATACCGAAACGCCCAATCTGGATGCAGTGATGGCACAGTTCGGCCTTGCACGTGAGCCGGGCCTTGTGGTGGAGGGCGATGCGGGCCACGCGCTGTACGGCTACCCGTACTCGCTGTTCCCGGACTACGCGGCCGCCGACGAAAGCACCGCGCTGGACGGCGTGAATCAGAGCACCCATGTGATGCTCTCGGTGGCACAGGGCATCACCATTACCGAGACAGACGATGTGACGGCGGAACCGCTGCTGTATACCACCGAGGATGCCTACAGCAAGCAGGACTTTGATGCCAGCTCTTCTTCCGCAAAGGAAGCCGGCGATACCGACGGCCCGTTCTCGCTGGCCGTATGGGCGCGCAATGACTCCACCGGTGCCGAGGTGATCTGGATCGGCTGCCCCAACATGGACAACGAGCAGGTGTACCAGTCCATCCCGGGCAACCTGACCTTCCTGCAGGGCTGTGCCGCTTCGCTGGTAGGGCAGAGCCTGCTCATCGACACCAAAGCACTGGAAGCTGCACCCATCACGGTCCCGGCTTCCGCATCCATGACGCTGGGAATGGTGTTCGTATTCGTGCTGCCCGCAGCAGTGCTCATTGCAGGTGCTGTGGAGGTGCTGCTGCGCCGCCGCAGGTAAGGGGGCACTGCCATGAAAACAAAACAGCGCACCCTTGCGGTGCTTCTGGTGCTGGTGCTTGTGCTGGGCGGGCTGCTGTGGTTTGTCAGCCGCAGCAATGCCGCAGAAGAGGCTGCTTCCAGCGCCGCCGCAGAGGGCAGCATCCTGCTTTCTTCTTTTGCGGCAGGCGATGTGACCAGCATCCGGTATGCCTATGGCGGCGAAACGCTTACCTTAAATTACGATTCCGGCAGCTGGACGCTGGCGGATGACCCGGACTATCATCTGGATGCATCTGCCTGCAATACCATGGTCACGGCGCTGGCATCCCTGAACGTCAAACGTCAGCTCACGGCTCAGCCCGGCGAGGACTACGGCCTTGCGACCCGGCTGTTACGGTCACGGTGACGGCGGCAGGCGAGACGAACACCTTTGCCTTTGGCACCGAGAACCCGGTCACAGGAGATCTGTACGTGCAGAAGGCAGGGGACGATGCCGTGTACACCGTTTCTGGCAACAAGGCGGCCTGCTTTGAGCTGACCAAAGCGGACCTTTTTGGCGCGTTCAACCGGCGGGACTGACAGTCTCCGCGCTGGAAAGTGTTTCCATTACGACGGGCAGCGGCACCCTTGCACTGAATGCAGTCTCTGAGCCTGCGGAAGCGGAGAGCGATTCCTCGGAAAGTGCGGCCGATTCCACCACCTATCAGACCGTGTGGCGGCTGGCCGATGAACCCTCTGCCGATCTGGACGACAGCAAGGTGCAGAGCATCCTCTCTGCTCTGGCAGGCTATGTGACCGCACAAATCACGGATGCCGACCCTTCGGCCTATGGCTTTGATGCACCGCTTGCAACGGTGCGGGCCGCCTCTGCCGATGGGACCGTGACCCTCCACTACGCCGAAAATGCAGACGGCTGCTGGATGATGGTGGAGGGGGACAGTTCCGTCTATGCGGTTGACCTTGACACTGTGCAGGCCCTTCTGATAACGGCCGCTGCCTTAAAAGCGGAATAAAAACCTTTGTGCGCCGTATGCGGAAAGCCCGCTGCGGCGCATGTTTTTTTGTTGCGGCGTGTAAAGCTTCGGCAAACATTGGCAGAGTGATTGACATTTCAGCAAAGATTGATTAAGATAGACGAGACAGGGCAGAATAACTGCGCAATATAAGAGCCTGCTTTTGCAGGTTCTCCGGTCGTCATGGATGTTGTGCGGGGCTGGGTCGCCCTGGTACGAGGGATGGGGCATGGCCCTGTCTTTTTTCGTATCTGAGTTACAAGGAGGATAAAGTAAAAATGGACAACTCGGTGATCGTTTCACTGCGGGATATCGTAGTGGAATTTGACGGTCAGCGCATTCTGGATGGGCTGAACCTCGACATCCATGACAAAGAGTTCGTAACGCTGCTGGGCCCTTCCGGCTGCGGCAAAACCACCACCCTGCGTCTGATCGCAGGTTTTCTGGAACCCAATTCCGGCAAAGTGCTGCTGAAAGGTGAGAACATTACCGGCGTGCCGCCTTATAAGCGCCCGGTGAACACCGTTTTTCAGAAATACGCACTGTTCCCGCACCTGAACGTGTTCGAGAACGTGGCCTTCGGTCTGCGGCTCAAAAAGATGGACGAAGAGACCATCCGCCGCAAGGTGCGCAACATGCTGGAAGTTGTTGGCCTGAAAGGCTTCGAGCGCCGCAGCATCAGCCAGATGTCCGGCGGCCAGCAGCAGCGCGTGGCCATCGCCCGCAGTCTGGTGAACGAGCCGGAGATCCTTCTGCTGGATGAACCCCTTGGCGCACTGGACCTCAAGCTGCGCAAGGAGATGCAGCTGGAGCTGAAGCGCCTGCAGCGCGAAATGAACATTACCTTTATTTATGTTACCCACGATCAGGAGGAAGCCCTTACCATGTCCGATACCGTCGTGGTCATGAACGGCGGCAAGGTGCAGCAGATCGGCACGCCGGAGGATATTTACAATGAGCCGAAGAATGCCTTTGTTGCAGACTTCATTGGCGATTCCAACATTGTGGACGGCGTGATGCACCGGGATTTTCTGGTGTCCTTCTCCGGCGTGGACTTCCCCTGTGTGGACCGCGGCTTTGCCCGCGAGCAGAGCGTGCAGGTAGTGGTGCGCCCCGAGGATATCGAGGTGGTCTCTCCTGTGGAAGGCCAGCTTGTCGGCGTTGTGAACGATGTCATCTTCAAGGGGGTCCACTTTGAGATGCATGTGGAGTGCGAGGGCCGCGAATGGCTGATCCATTCCACCCGCGCCTGCACCCCCGGTGAGACCATTGGTATGCGCATCGGCCCCAACGAGATCCACATTATGGCGCGTTCAGAGGGGTGAGCCGCAATGATGAAGATTTACGATAAAAAGCTGGCCTATCCGTACTTTGTATGGATGACGCTGTTCACAGTGGTGCCTTTGATCATCGTGGTGTACTATGCATTTACGGATGCAAACGGAGCTTTCACGCTGGATAACCTCACCTCCATCAGCGGCTACGGCTCGGTGTTTGCCCGCAGCCTGCTGCTGGCCCTCATTGCCACGGTCATTTGTCTGGTCATTGCGTTCCCGGTGGGCTATTTCCTTTCCCGCCTGCGGGTGAACAAGCAGCACATCATGCTCATGCTGGTCATGCTGCCCATGTGGATGAACTTCCTGCTGCGCACCTACGCATGGATGGGCCTGCTCAGCATCAACGGCCCGGTGAACGCCGTTCTGGGCGTGTTCGGCCTTGGCCCCTTCAATATGCTCAACACCTCCGGCGCGGTGGTGCTGGGCATGGTGTATAACTATGTGCCCTATATGATCCTGCCGCTGTACACCAGCATGACCAAGATCGACCAGAGCCTGGTGGAAGCTGCGCAGGATCTGGGCGCTTCCACCACCAGACCCTTCTCCGGGTGCTCATCCCCATGAGCGTGCCCGGCATCAGCACCGGCATCACCATGGTGTTCGTCCCGGCGGTGTCCACCTTTGTTATCAGCCGTATGCTGGGCGGCGGCTCCAACCTGCTCATTGGCGATCTGATCGAGATGCAGTTTCTGGGCAACAGCTACAATCTGAACGTGGGTTCTGCCATGAGCCTTGTGCTGATGATCATTGTGCTGCTGTGCATGAGCTTCACCTCCAGCTTTGATGAAGATGAAATGGAGGGCGTGTCCTGATGAAAACGAAACATCTGCGCCTGATGCAGCGCGTCTATATCGTGCTGTTTTTCTGCTTCATGTACCTGCCCATTGCATACATGATCGTATTCAGCTTCAACCAGTCCAAGGGCTATTCGCTCTTCACCGGCTTTACCCTCAAGTGGTACTCCAGCCTGCTGCACAACTCCTCCATCCTGCATGCGCTGCTGGTCTCGCTGGAAGTGGCTCTGATCTCTGCGGTCATTGCCACTGTGTTGGGTACAGCGGCAAGTCTGGGCATTGCGTCCATGGGCCGCGGGAGCCGCCTTGTCGTCACCAACATCACCTATATCCCGGTGGTCAACCCGGAGATCATCACCGGCATCTCGCTCATGCTGCTGTTTGTGGCCTACCAGCGCTTTGCCGGGGGTGTCTCCTGGCTGCCGGATACCATCATGGGCTTCCCGACGCTGCTCATTGCGCATATCGCGTTCAATGTGCCGTATGTCATCTTCAACGTCACGCCCAAGCTCAAGCAATTGGATATCAAGCTGTATGAGGCAGCGCTCGATCTTGGCTGCGACCCCAAGCAGGCCTTCTTCAAGGTCATCCTGCCGGAGATCAGCCCGGCCATCCTGTCGGCATTCCTCATCTGCCTGACCTATTCCATCGACGACTTCATGATCTCCTATTTCAACTGCGGCACGGTGGAAACGCTGCCCATCGCCATCTACTCCATGACCCGTAAAAAGGTCAGCCCGGAGATCTATGCGCTGTCCACCATCATGTTCGTGGTCATTCTGTGCATCATTCTGATCTCCAACGCAATGGAGAGCCGCAGCTACCGCCGCGACCAGAAGGCGCTGAGAGGGGAGGGCGTGTGATGAAACGTTTTGCTGTGCTGCTGCTGGCGCTGGCAATGACGGTCTGCTGTGCAATGCCCGCCTTTGCCGCCGGCACCATTGAAGTCACCGAGGATGTCTCGGTGTCGGACGATTACGACTGGACCCGCTTCAAGGGCCAGAACGTGGCCATCAATGTCTATAACTGGGGCGAGTACATCTCCAACGGCTCGGACGACAGCGTGGACGTGGTGGCGGCCTTTGAAAAGCTCACCGGCATCAAGGTGAACTACACCACCTTCGACTCCAACGAGTCCATGTACGCAAAGCTCAAGTCCGGCGCAGCCAACTACGATGTGGTCATTCCGTCGGATTACATGGTGGCAAAAATGATCGCCGAGGGGATGCTCAAGCCTCTGAACTACGACAATATCCCGAACTTCAAAAAGATCGATCAGGAATACGTGGATCCGGATTACGATCCGCAGAATGCCTACACCGTGCCCTACATGCTCTGCACCACCGGTATCATTTATAACACCACCATGGTGGACAAAGCGCCCACCAGCTGGGCCGACCTGTGGGACGAGCAGTACGCAGGCAATATCCTGATGTTCAACAACAGCCGCGATGCCTACGCCATTGCTGCTTTTAAGAGCGGCCACGATATCAACCCGCAGTCCACCGAAGAGGTGGATGAGGTGGTGGAAGAGCTGAAGGCTCAGAAACCGCTGGTGCAGGCCTACGTCATGGATGAGATCTTTGATAAGATGATCGGCGGCGAGGCAGCCGTCGGTGTGTACTACTCCGGCGATGCCATCACCATGATCGACGATAATCCCGATCTTGCATGGGTGTTCCCGGAGGAAGGCAGCGTGCTTTCCGTGGACTGCATGACCATTCCTGCTGCCAGTGAACATCAGGAAGCTGCGGAAATGTTCATCAACTTCATGTGTGAGACGGACATCGGCAAGGCAAACGCCGAGTACATCGGCTACACCACCCCCATGCAGGATGTGTGGGAGGTGCTGGACGAGGATCTGAAGGAGAGCGAGATCGCTTATCCGTCCGAAGAGAAAGCCGCCAAGGAAAAGGTGTTCACTTCCCTGAGCGACGATGTGAACAGCGAGCTGGACGTGAAGTGGAGCGAAATGAAGAGCTACGACGAGGGTGGCAGCAGTCTGCTGTTCCTTGCGCTGCTGGCAGCCATGGTGGCGCTGGCCTGCTTCAACATCTGGCGCAAGGTCCGCAGGCGCAACCGCAATCAGTATTAAACGCAAAGGAGGCTGCTGCACAGAACAACGTGCAGTGGTCTCTTTTTATAGAAAGGAAAAACCATGGAACAGTTCTTTTACACCGAGACCATGACAGTCATGAACGCAGATGCTGACTTCCGCAGCCTGCTCAAGCCCAGCGCCCTGCTGCGCTATGTGGAGCAGATTTCGACAGACCACGCCCGCGCCTTTGGTATGGATGACCAGTTCTTCAAAGAACGCGGTGTGACCTTTCTGGTGGGCAAGCAGGCCCTGAAATTTGACCGTGTGCCCCAGCGTGCCGAAACGCTGACCCTTACCTCCCGGGCGCAGGTCAGCAAACATGGTTCCGTCAAACGCATCACCACCCTGACCGATGCCGAGGGCAAAGAGGTGGCTATGGTGGACTGCCGCTGGATCGTGGCAAGCCTTGCCGAGGGCCGTATCCTGCGGGAGCCGGCTGGACGGTGGAGAATTTCTGGAACGATACGGTGGAGGGCGAGCTGCCTTTGCAGCTGCACAAGTGCAAGGATGGTCTGACCAGCGCAGGGGAGTGGACGGCGCGTTATTCCCAGTGCGATCTGAACGGCCATTTGAACAACGCATTCTATTTGGACCTTGTCTGCGATGCGCTGCCGCTGGAAGTGATGCGCAAAGGCCCCGTGACCTTTGCTTCTATCAACTACCACCGCGAGATCCCGATGGGAGAAACGGCAGAGGTGTTTTATGCTCCTTCGGCGGATGGCTGGTATGTGGTCGGAAAGCACAACGGCCAGACCAGCTTTGAGTGCTATCTGGAGGTGGGAAAGACAAACGTGTAAATCGTTGATTTCTCAAGAGAACCGCTGCGCCGCTTTTAGCTGAAAATAAGCGAGCAATGCAAAAAAGCGTCACCCATGCAGAAAAAACCGGCGCATTTTGAGAATTGCATCCTCTGAGGAACAGGGAGTACTCTTTTATTAGAAGGATCTTCTGATTGTTCAAAGGAGGATAAAACAAATGAAAAAACATCTCCGAGTCCTTGCGGCCGTTCTGGTACTGTGCTTCAGTCTGCTGTGCCCGGCGGCATCTGCCGCCAGTGTACAGACTGCGGCCTGCAAGCCGTCCACTGCAGCCGTTCAGACCATTTCTGCCGGCAAAAAGACGGAGCAGATGGTCTGGGTCCCAACGCACGGCGGCAAAAAATATCACAGCAAGTCTACCTGCAGCAATATGAAAGACCCGGAAAAGGTTACATTATCGAAAGCAAAAGCGGAAGGCTTCACTGCTTGCAAAAAGTGCTATTAAGAAAATAAAGAATGATCTGCAAAGCCCTTGCCGGAAATTTTCTGGCAGGGGTTTTATATGTGTCCACAAAAAGTTAACAAAAGAAATTACAGAAAAATTACAAAACCCTATTGCAAAACGGTTTCAAAAGAGTTACAATATGGTTACAGCAAGGGCACAAGCCCTGCTGAGTGTGAAATCTTTTTCTTCTTGTTTTTTTTGGGATATCGGGCACAGGTTCTCCTCCTCCGGCTGTTCTCCTTCACAGTCGTGATCCATGTGCCGCACAGGCGGTATCCCGCTTCGTGTGCAAAAAAGCTCGTCCGTTCTGGACGAGCTTTTTTGCATCCATAAATCACGCAAAAACCGGCTTCTCATGCGGGAAAGTATGACCTTACGCCATTTTGGTGGGCAATTTGCCTGTTTTTCTGCAAAGGACATTTACAAAGTTTGGCGCGGCGGGGGTTTGTATTCCGGCTGGCTTTGTGGTACAGTATATACAATCAATTTATAGGTTGCAAACATGAATCCGATTGATGTTGATGCGTTAAGAGAAAAGGAGTTTGAACATGGCTTATTTCTATAAAGAACCTTCCCGCACTTTCGGTGAATATCTGCTGATCCCCGGCTATTCCTCTGCAGAGAATATCCCACGCTGTCAGCCTCAAGACCCCGCTGGTCAAGTACCGCAAGGGCGAGGAAGAGTGCCCCCTGCAGATGAATATTCCCATGATCAGCGCCATCATGCAGGCGGTCTCTGGCGATAAGCTGGCCATTGCACTGGCCCGTCAGGGCGGCGTGTCCTTCATCTACGGCTCTCAGAGCATTGAGAACGAGGCTGCATGGTGCGCCGCGTCAAGAGCTTCAAGGCCGGTTATGTCGTGTCCGATTCCAATCTGGCCCCCACTGCCACCCTGCACGATGTGCTGGAGCTGAAGGCACGCACCGGCCACTCCACCATTGCCATCACTGCCGATGGCACTCCGAGCGGCAAGCTGCTGGGCATTGTTGCATCTCGTGACTACCGCATCAACCACACTCCGGATGATGCCCCTGTCACCACCTTTATGACCCCGCTTGAAAAGCTGGTCACTGCACCGGAGAACACCTCCCTGCACGACTGCAACAACATCATCTGGGATAACAAGATCAACACCCTGCCTCTGGTGGATGCCGAGGGCAACCTGAAGTATATGGTGTTCCGCAAGGACTACGACTCCCACAAGAAGAACGCCAATGAACTGCTGGATAAGAACAAGAGCTATGTGGTGGGCGCAGGCATCAACACCCGCGATTACGCTGAGCGCGTGCCCGCACTGGTGGATGCCGGTGTGGATGTGCTGTGCATCGACTCTTCCGAGGGTTACTCCGAGTGCAGAGCCGCACCATCGGCTGGATCCGTGAGCACTACGGCGATACCGTCAAGGTAGGCGCAGGCAACGTTGTGGATGCCGAGGGCTTCCGCTTCCTGGCCGAGGCTGGTGCAGACTTCGTGAAGATCGGCATTGGCGGCGGTTCTATCTGCATCACCCGCGAGACCAAGGGCATTGGCCGTGGTCAGGCTACCGCTGTCATCGAGGTGGCAAAGGCCCGCGATGAGTACTATAAGGAGACCGGCATCTACGTGCCCATCTGCTCCGACGGCGGCATCGTCCACGATTACCACATCACGCTGGCACTGGCCATGGGTGCGGATTTTGTGATGCTGGGCCGCTACTTTGCCCGCTTTGACGAAAGCCCCACGAATAAGGTGCGCATCAACGGCCAGTATATGAAGGAGTACTGGGGCGAAGGCTCCAACCGTGCCCGCAACTGGCAGCGCTACGATCTGGGCGGTTCCAGCAAGCTGAGCTTTGAGGAAGGCGTGGACAGCTATGTGCCTATGCCGGCCCTCTGGCTGACGGTGTGCAGACCACTCTGTACAAGGTCAAGAGCACCATGTGCAACTGCGGCGCTCTGTCCATCCCGGAGCTGCAGCAGAAAGCAAAGCTGACCGTGGTTTCCTCTACCTCCATCGTTGAGGGCGGCAGCCACGACGTTGTGCTGAAGAATGCTACCCCCAATATCATCAACGGTTAACACGTTTGTTCTGAAAGCCGCCCGTGCTGTTTGTGTATGGGCGGCTTTTTCTTACCGGAAATTGACCGGGATTTTCCAAAAATGCTTGCACCGCTCTGCGTTTGGTGATATCATGATAGAAACGCACTGTCAAGACAGGCAGGCGCGCAAACCTTCCCACAGGTCAGAACGGCAGGGGACAGCAAGGAGCCTTTGCCGGGTGTAAAGAAGAGAGGATACTATTCATGGACGAAATCAAGGTTGTGCCTTATATTCCAGATGAGGACTACGACAACCCCGCAATGGTCGTGGATTTTTACGAATTTACTATGGCCAACTGCCTTTTCCTGCACGGATTCAAGGATACTACACTGGTGTTCGATATGTTCTTCCGCAAGAACCCGGATGCTCAGGGCTACTCCATCAGCGCCGGCCAGCGCAAGCTGACCCGTTTTCTGCTGAATTATCATTTCAATGCACAGGATATCTGGTGGCTGCGCACCAAAGGCATGAGCGAGGAATTCTGCGAGTATCTGCGCACCTATCAGTGGAAGGGCGACATGTACGCTCTGCCCGAGGGCACGGTGGCATACCCGCATGTGCAGATGGTGCGCATCGAGTGCGACCTCGTGGGCGCAATTCTGATCGAGACCTACCTGCTGCAGACCATGAACTTCCACAGTCTGATTGCCACCAAGCTACCCGCGTCACCGGCCTGAACACCCACACGCCCCGCAGCGTGATGGAATTCGGCACCCGCCGTGCGCAGGGCGAAAGCGCTGGCAACGATGGTGCATATGCTGCTGTTCTGGGCGGCTGCGTGGGCACTGCCAACTGTTTGGCCGAGATGAAGTTCGGCGCGGAGGTCAAGGCTGTGGGCACCGTAGCGCACAGCTTCATCGAGTTCTTCCCCACGGAGTTTGATGCCTTCAAGGCCTTTGCCGATACCTACCCGGATTCGGTCAGTCTGCTGCTGGACACCTATAATATCATGGAGAGCGGTCTGCCCAACCTCATTAAACTGGACGATTACCTCATCGAGAAATACCCCAACGACCCGAACCGCCGCGTCAAGAGCGCCCGTATCGACTCCGGCGACCTGGCCCGCGGCTCCAAGCGCCTGCGCAAAGCACTGGATGCGGCCGGTAAGCCTTACATCAAGCTGGTGGCTTCCAATGGTCTGGACGAAAAGAAGATCGCCAACATGGAGCTGTATGAGCACGCTCATTTTGACTCCTACGGCGTGGGCGAAAACCTGATCACCTCTGCTTCCGACCCCGTGTTCGGCGGGGTGTACAAGCTGGTGGCGGTCAAGCAGCCGGACGGCAGCTACACTCCCAAGATGAAGTGCTCGGATTCCGCCAGCAAGGCCATCATTCCGGGCAAGAAGATGCCGTGGCGCCTCTACGATGAAAATGGTCAGGCCCAGTGTGACCTGATCGCCATGGATGATGAAGTCATCGAGGCGGGCAAGCCCGTCACGATGGTCAATCTGGACTCCGATGCCATCGAGCGCACCGTCACCATTACCCCCACCAAGGTCAAAAAGCTGCTGGTGCCGCATGTGCTGAATGGTCAGCTGGCCATTGAGCTGCCTTCGATCGCAGAGAAGAGGCATACATTGCAAAGCAGCTCACCGAGGAGACCTGGGAGAGCGAGCTGCGTCTGGAGTGCCCGCATAAGCACTATGTGAACATGACCCCGGCTGTGGCCGAGTGTCGTTCCAAGATGTATGCAGAGCTGCACGGCGGCAAGGTGTAAAATAAGCAAAATAAAAAGCCCCTCAAGCGTAAGCTGGGGGGCTTTTTATGCCGCCGACGGGGGTCGAACCCGTACTCTGTCTCCAGAAGGATTTTAAGTCCCTCGTGTCTGCCAATTTCACCACAGCGGCATACAACGCTAATAATAATACAATAGAATGGCTTCTTTGTCAAGAAAAAGCACGGAGCCCGTCTCTTCATCCTCCATTCACGATTCATTTGTAAAAAGTGCTTTTTCTTTCCGTGGTTTCATGGTATAATAACCTTCAGATACGGTTTTCTGGGCCGTAGCCGCATGCTTTGGCAGCGCGGCAGAAGAGGGCAGAGCGGGCAGCGTGCCGCTCTGCTGGGGCAGTGCCCGCAAGATAGGGCGGGCGGGAAATACAAAAAGAGAGGCGAATCGAGATGTTGGATATGATCAAGTGCAGCACCGGCGGCGCATACTATGCCCGCGGTGAATGGGTGCCTGCAGACGGCGAAGCAAGCGCCGCACTGGCAGCAAAGGCTTTGACGCCGCAGCCATCGAGAACGCAAAGACCGGCACCATGGCCTACAGCATTCTGCAGGCCCACAACACCAGCGGCGATGCCGAAAACCTGAAGATCAAGTTCGATGCCATGGCCAGCCATGACATCACCTTTGTGGGCATCATCCAGACGGCCCGTGCGTCCGGTCTGGAGAAATTCCCCATTCCGTATGTGCTCACCAACTGCCACAACAGCCTTTGCGCCGTGGGCGGCACCATCAATGAGGACGACCACCGCTTCGGCCTGTCCGCCGCCAAAAAATACGGCGGCATTTTTGTGCCCCCGCATCTGGCGGTCATCCACCAGTACATGCGCGAAAAGTTTGCGGGCTGCGGCAAGATGATCCTTGGCTCGGACTCCCACACCCGCTACGGTGCTCTGGGCACCATGGCCATTGGTGAGGGCGGCGGCGAGCTGGCAAAGCAGCTGCTGGGCCGCACCTATGATGTGGCCCGTCCGGGTGTTGTTGCAATTTATCTCACCGGCTCTCTGCCTGCAGGCTGCGGCCCGCACGATGTGGCCATTGCGCTGGTGGGCAAGCTGTTCAAGAGCGGCTATGTCAAGAACAAGGTGATGGAGTTTGTCGGCCCCGGCGTTGCGTCTCTGCGTCAGGATACCCGCAACGCCATCGATGCCATGACCACCGAGACCACCTGCCTGTCCTCCATCTGGGAAACCGACGAAACGACGCAGAAATTCCTTGCAGTGCATGGCCGTGCCGCCGACTATAAGAAGCTGGCTCCGGCCGACCTTGCTTATTACGACGGTGTGGTAGAGGTAGACCTTTCTGCCATCCGTCCCATGATCGCACTGCCCATGCATCCCTCCAATGCATTTACCATTGAAGAGCTGAACGCAAACCTTGAGGATATTCTCCATGCCTGCGAGCAGGATGTGCAGAAGCTGATCGGCCGTAAGGATGTCAGCCTTGACCTGTGCAGCAAGATCGAGAACGGTAAACTGCGTGTGGATCAGGGCGTGATCGCAGGCTGCGCAGGCGGTCTGTACGACAGCATTTATGAAGCTGCCTCCATCCTCAAAGGCCACACCGGCGGCTGCGGTGACTACGCCCTGAGCGTGTATCCCGCAGCCAGCCCATCATGATGGAACTGGTGCGCACCGGAGTCATCCACGACCTGATGGCCAGCGGTGCCACCGTCCGCACTGCGTTCTGCGGCCCCTGCTTCGGCGCAGGCGACGTGCCCGCCAACGGCGCGCTGTCTATCCGCCATACCACCCGTAACTTCCCCAGCCGCGAAGGCTCCAAGCCCGGCAACGGCCAGCTTTCCGGTGTGGCACTGATGGATGCCCGCAGCATTGCGGCCACCACGGCCAACGGAGGCATTCTGACCCCGGCTACCGATATCGACTATGATCCCACCGTGCCGGAGTATCAGTACGATCCTTCCAGCTACGATACCCGCGTGTATCAGGGCTTTGGCAAGGGCGATTACGATGCCCTGCTCAAGCTTGGCCCCAACATCAAGGACTGGCCCGAAATTGCACCGCTGGGCGATAACCTGCTGCTGAAGGTGGCATCTTACATCACCGACCCTGTCACCACCACCGACGAGCTGATCCCCTCCGGTGAGACTTCGTCTTACCGTTCCAATCCTCTGGGTCTGGCCGAGTTCACCCTCAGCCGCAAGGACCCGGAGTATGTGGGCCGTGCCAAGGCCGTGCAGGCCGAAGAAAAGGCCCGCCGTGCAGGCGAGGGCAGCGCGAGGTGCTGGCCCAGCTGCACAAGGTGCCCGGCTGCGAAAACCTGACTTGGAACGATGTGCAGATCGCATCCACCATCTTTGCCGTCAAGCCCGGCGATGGTTCTGCCCGTGAGCAGGCGGCCAGCTGCCAGCGTGTGCTGGGGGCCGGTGCCAACATCGTTACCGAGTACGCCACCAAGCGCTACCGCTCCAACCTCATCAACTGGGGCATGCTGCCGCTGCAGCTGGCGGGCGCAACGCCCTTCGGTCTGGGCGACTATGTCTTTATCCCGAATGTCCGCGAGGCCCTCAAGGGCGACCTGCAGGACATCAAGGCCTATGTGCTGGGCGACACCGCAAAGGAGTTCAGCCTGTACATGGCCCCGCTGACCGCCGACGAGCGCAAGATCCTGGCCGACGGCTGCCTGATCAATTTCTATAAGCACTGATAGGATAGAAGGCTTCCTCTTTGGGGGAAGCCTTTCTCTGGTTTTCTTGGGAGGTTCATTTTCCATGCCCGGCGATCTTCACAACCATTCCACCTGTTCCGATGGCTCTGTGCCCATCCACCGCCTGCCGCTCATGGCGGCGCGGGCGGGGCTGGACACCATGGCCATTTCCGACCACGACACCCTGCTCAGCGTAAAGTACTGCTATGAGCACCCTGTGCAGGACGGCGTGCGCCTGCTCCCGGCCACCGAGCTGACCGGCTATGACCATGAGCATAAGCATCGCGTGCACCTGCTGTGCTACTTCCCGGACCGGAAAGCCGGGAACTGAAGGAGCACTGCGACATTCTGCGACAGCGCCGCAACGAGTGCGGCCTGCAAAGCGCAAAGGAGATCGAAGCGCTGTACCCGCAGTTCCGCACGGAACAGGCGCTGGAATACGCAAAGGACAGCGGTGTGCTGTTCAAAAGCGGCATTATGGAAGCGCTGCACCAGCTGGGGCTGTGCGATGCTGTGTACGGCAAGCTGTACAGTTATCTCTTTGGCTGGGAGCCGCGCGGTGTGGTGCTGCATCAGGTAAAATATCCCTCGGTGCAGGAAGTGATCGCCACGGCGAAAGCTGCCGGTGCGGTGCTGGTGTTTGCACACCCGACCGTTTACAAGAGCATGCCGCTGGTGCGTCAGCTTGCCAAAGAGGGCATCATCGACGGCATTGAGGTGGAGCACCCCCGCAACAGCCCGGAGGACAGGGCCGAGTGTGCTGCTCTGTGTGAGCAGTATGGGCTGATCCATACCGGCGGTACGGACTTCCACGGTGCAAACCACAAGGTGCCGCACCCGGTGGGTACCTGTACCACGGCAGACGATCAGGTGGCCCGCATTCTGGAGCTGGCCCACAAGCGCCGCGGTATTGATGTGTGACCCGGTCACATTGACATTCCGGCACGCTGCTCTATAATAGAAGCAGACGATCTTCGTCGGGATTTCTGTCAAAAAGAGAGGATTTTGAACTATGAGCAAGGAATTCAGCTTCCCGAACAGCGGCACCTGTTCCAAGCAGACCAACTTTGTGCTGAACGATGACCACACCATTGCGTCCATGGAGGTCATTGGCGGCTGCAACGGCAACCTGAAGGGCATCTGCCGTCTGGTCAAGGGCATGAAGCCGAAGATGTGATCGACCGCATGGAGGTACGCTCTGCGGTTTCCGCAATACCAGCTGCCCGGATCAGATCGCCAAGAACCTGAAAAAGGCTCTGGCCGAAATGGACTGAAAAAATCAAACAGCGAAGGGGGAGATGCCTGCTGGTATCTCCTTTTTGTTTTCCCATTCCCGACAGAAAGAGATGTTTTTTTCTGTGCTTCGGGGCTATACTTCTTGTGAAAACGAATTTCATCAGCAAGGAGCGGGCAAATGAGTATTTGGGAAAAACTTGGCTTTGGCGGGTACAAGGGCTTTTCGCACGAGTCGGATCAGCTGCTGCGCAGTGCGGTGGAGCTTGCCGGGAACCTTGGCTGCGAAAAAGCCGATACCGGCCACCTGCTGCTGGCGATCCTGCAGCAGGATCACGGGGCGGCAGCACGGTTTCTGGAGGGCAAGCAGATCCGGGAACCGAGGTGCGCCGTCAGCTGGCCGAGAGCCGCCGCGCACCGGCTTTGCATCTGGATCGCTACGCTCTTGCGCCGGACCTCAAGCGCACCATGGATTACGCCATCATCGGGGCACAGAACGCGCACCTGAACCGGGCCGAGCCGGAACATCTGCTCTGCGCCATGCTGGAGGATGACGGCTGCACAGCAGGCATCCTGCTGGCATCCATGGGCGTGCAGCTCACAGATGCCGTGCGGGAATGCCGCCAGCTGTCCGGGCAGTTCGTACTGCCGTATCAGATGCGGACCACGGTCAGTGCGCCGCGCGGCAGCCGCGCCAGTGATAAGTACTGCCGGGATCTGACCCGCCGTGCTGCGGAACGGGAACTGGACCCGGTGTTCTGCCGGGAAGCAGAGCTGGACCGCATGGTGGAGATCTTATGCCGCCGTCAGAAGAACAACCCCTGCCTTGTGGGGGAGCCGGGCGTGGGCAAGACCGCCCTTGCCGAAGGACTGGCCCAGCGCATTGCCACGGATCGTGTGCCCCGTGCGCTCAAGGGCCGCCGTCTGCTGGCACTGGATATGGCCAGCCTTGTGGCGGGCACCAAATACCGCGGTGACTTTGAGGAGCGGTTCAAGAACCTGCTGGAAGAGCTGGTGCGGGACGGCAGCTCCATCCTGTTCGTGGACGAGTTCCACACCATCGTGGGTGCCGGTGCAGCGGAGGGTGCCATCGATGCAGCCAGCATCTTAAAACCGGTGCTGGCCCGGGGCGAGATACAAATTATCGGCGCTACCACTACCGAAGAGTTCCGCACCCACATCCAGAAGGATGCCGCACTGGAACGCCGTTTCGGCAAGGTGCAGGTAGAGGAGCCTACGCCTGCGCAGGCGCTGGATATCCTCAATGGGCTTGCGCCGCGCTATGAGTGCTACCACAATGTCTGCCTTCCGCCGGAAGCGCTGCAGGCTGCGGTGGAGCTTTCGGTGCGGTATCTGCCGGGGCGCTTTCTGCCGGATAAGGCCATCGACCTTGTGGACGAAGCCTGTGCGGCGGCACGCATCCGGGCCGAGCAGGCAAAGCAGTCAAAGCCCACGCTGATGCCGGACGATATCGCCCATGTGGTGGCGCAGGCCAGCGGTGTGCCGGTGGAGCGGGTAGGTGAGCAGGAGCGGGAACGACTG
>ENA-OQDD01000356-OQDD01000356.1-human-gut-metagenome-genome-assembly--contig:-NODE-356-length-19540-cov-2.171328_pt1 | contig 19540 bp, 20 predicted proteins | sample MGYA00242507_ERZ504598 | MGnify/ENA primary metagenome ERZ504598 (study PRJEB26092, sample SAMD00036318) | human gut metagenome | host: Homo sapiens | study: EMG produced TPA metagenomics assembly of...
CGTCAAGTTTAGTGTGTTTTGTCAATACTTTTAAGCATTTTCAGCCCTGCGGTAAGGATCAGATAGATCACACATACCTGAATCCCGCGGAATGCGCAGGAAACCCAGCGCAAACTGAGAAACTGATCAAAGAACAACGAGATACCATAAATTACAAAGAAAGATGGAATGCTGACAGCAAGTGTGGACATGGTTGCACCCGCAAATCCTGCAATTTTGTAACCAATGTAAGTCGCACTGTTGACGGCGACTGGTCCCGGCGTGGATTCGGCTACCGCAACCATGTCCAGAAACTCGCTTTTTTCAAGCCATTTTTTCTTTTCAACGAACTCATTTTCAAGCAGCGCAATCATAGCGTATCCGCCGCCAAAGGTGAACGCACCGATTTTTAAGAATGTGATAAATAAAGAGCAAATTAGTTTCATGCCTTGTATATCCTTCCTTCTGCGAATAATACCTACAAGTAAAACACCCAATAAGATAGTTTACTAATATACAGATTCTAATCATACTTTAATTTTAATCCGTTGTAAAACTCTACAACCGCCGCAATATCCTTCTCATCCGGATGCCCCTTTGATACGCCGCCAATCATCTTGAACGGACCGAACGTATCAAATCCCTTGCATGAAAACCTTCCGACAAGTCTTTCTCTACAGTCTGTGTCGCATCTATCAGCTCGACATCGTTTGTCTTTGCTATCTCATCAATTATCTTTTTGTGTTTCCGTGATGCACTGATGCATATACTATTGCTGTCTTCATCTGTAATGCTCCATTAAAGGATTTTTGTTTGCCGGTTTTATCTCCGGTTCATCGTTCTTCATATCCTCTTATCCTCTGTTTTATTCCGCATTCATATTTTAAAACTTCTACGTTGTTTGTATGTATAAATATATGATACTGATTTATTGAATTTACTGCAACATAATCTTGAAGTTTATGTAATGTATTTCGGTAACAAAGGTATTCAGCAAAGACCGTTTACGCTATATCATTTTTTGAGTAATTCCAATGCCCTGTCCATTGGTACGCAGTCTGCATATCGTTCAGGCCAGAGAAATTCATTATAGTAATGGTAAGCCTGTTCCCTAGTCATGTACTCATTGTCCTGCGTAGAATTTGCATAGGCAGGAACAATCATGTGTAAGCCATGCTCAAAACCAGCCTCTACCGTGGCATTGATACAGAAATCAGTCATAATGCCACAAATCATCACGTCTTTTTCTTCCTTTGCAGTCAGATACTCAAGCAGACCACTCTCTTTTTTGAACGCACTGCATACGGACTTGATAAACCGTTTTTCATCAGGCATCGGTTGAAACTCGGAATAAACCTCAAACTCATCATCCCCGATAGAGAATCCGGTATCAGGTCCATCATCATGCTGTACATAAATAACTTCTATGCCTTGTTCTCGAGCTGCTCCAATCAGCTTTTTGATATTACCAACAAACTTTCTGAACTCATATAAGCGTTCATCCACGATACCATTCTGTGCATCTACAACCAATAAACCATGAATAATCTCTCCTTTTTGAGTTTTTTGCTTTGATTCAAATAAACTAAATTCGTATATTATAATAGAGCGTAACTTCTGCTTCGTACACCGATTCAGTCTGAGTATCAAACAGCACCCATTCCACCAATCGAAGCTGTCCGGATTCTCATGCAGAATCTAGCAACTGTACGTACCGCAATCTTTGCCGCAAGCACCACCTGAAAACTATATGCTCCCGTTGATATGGAAGGAAATGCAGTGCAATAGACCTGATTCCATTATCCCTAGCCAGCTTCATAGAATTAAAATAGCAGTTAGAAAGAAGCTCCTCTTCTCTATTCCTTCCACCATTCCATATCGGTCCCACAGTATGTATCACATAATCACATGGCAGATTATAGCTTTTGTTATCTTTGCTCCTCCAGTCTCACATCCGTGAAGTGTCCTGCACTCTGTCAGAAGTTCCGGTCCCGCTGCTCTGTGAATCGCACCATCCACGCCACCTCCGCCCCAAATGGCATCAGAGACAATTTTGCGATTTTGAAAAACTGCTTTCCAAAAGGAATTCCGATAATTGTTATACAACATATCAGACCTGCCACAGCATTTCCAATAGTTGTGTTTATCCTGCTAACACTAATGGTATATCCATTGACTCCATAACAAAATTTGTGTATAATTTTGTTATCAAATAGGGAGGTGTTTTTATGCCAGCAATCAAATCAAGTGCTGATTTAAGGAATAATTACAATGAAATTTCTACATTTTGTCATAATTATCCTGAACCAGTTTTCATCACGAAGAATGGAAAAGGCGACCTTGCCGTTATGAGCATTGAAGCCTACGAAGACTGACCAGCCGCTTTGAACTTACAGCCAGATCAAGGAAGGAATGGACGATATTGCCACAGGTAACACCAGACCATTTTCCGAAGCTATGGCTGATATCAGGAGCCGCCGCAGTCGATGAGCTATCAGGTTCATATCACTTCCACCGCAGAACACGATATTATGCGTGCTGCGGATTACATCGAATTTACCCTCAAAATCCGAATGCCGCAGATAATCTGTTAGATGCTGCGACTGAGCAGATAGGCTCACTAGCCGACCTGCCACAGAAGTTTCATCTGGTAGATGATCCGGTACTGGCAAGCTGGGGCATTCGTTTTGTAATAATCAATAATTACCTTGCCTTTTATACGATTGATGAAGAAAAGCAGACTGTAATCATAGTCAGATTTCTCTATCAGAAAAGTAACTGGACTGCCATTCTTCGACAGGGATTTTCCCTCATTTAAGGAATCTTTTTTTATGCAGGTTCCTTTTTAGTGCATATTTTATGAATATACACGTGTAATCAGCTTTCAAATCATTATTAGACTTTGAAATATTCTCATCTTTACTAATTGCTACTGATAAATGAAATCGTCTATCAATAGGTTCTTCATAATTTCCCGCCCATTTTGCATAATATTGTTCATTAATCCTATTATATCTACACTCTTGAATAAATGCTATATCAGTGGAAATAGAGTCAAAATAATCATTAAAACTATCATCAATAACAAAATTGAACATATTCATATTAAGTGTCAATAATAGCATTTTTATCCCTCACAAATTTCAATTTTCCATTTCTTCAACCTTGATTTTCAGTGCAAGCTTTATAGTTCTTTTCCAATATCCTCAAGCTCTTTCATAGCATCCTGATTTTTAGAAAGCTCATCCTTTGCTGTAGCATAATATGATTTCTGGAAAAGCAAATTCCATGAAAGATATTTAGCCATACAATCAAACTGCTTATCAATCAGCTCATACTGGATACTGTCTACAGGAGAACCACCTACAACAATCGTGCCAACTTTTTTGTTTTTTAACTGCAATCCACGGCAGTAGCACTTATCAATGATAAGTTTCAATTGTGCTGACATTCCCCACCAATAAACTGGTGTAGCAAAAAGAATCATATCTGCGGCAGCAATTTTATCAATTTATAAATGCATTGATTGCTGTCAGCGTGTTTCCTTTTCTGGCACTTCCATTAATGATTACAATTTTCATGCGTGTATCCTCCAACTTCAGATTTGTATGTCTCTATTATACCATAATGATAGTGATATGTGAAAAATTATATATTCATTTAAAGTGAATTTTTATGCAAATTTACCACTTTACTGCATTAAAATTTAATACTTTTTTATAAAATGTGCAAAATATAACAAAAAGTACTGGACAAAATGTCCTATACGAGGTAAAATGCATATATGTAATCAAACAGCACATTTGAAGGTTGTGCAGATAGTATTGGTTATATTTTACGAATTGGGGGGATTTTTCATGAGAATATATCATGCTAAGGATTATGCAGATATGAGCAGAAAGGCTGCAAATATCGTATCGGCACAGGTGATTATGAAGCCTAATTGTGTATTGGGACTGGCTACAGGCTCTACACCTATCGGCTTGTATAAGCAGCTCGTTGAGTGGTTCAAGAAGGGGGACTTGGACTTCTCAGAGGTTATGACGGTGAATCTTGATGAGTACAAGGGACTAAGCCGTGAGAATGACCAGAGCTACTATTATTTTATGCATCAGAATTTGTTTGATCATGTGAATATTCCGGTTGAGAATACTCACCTGCCAAACGGCATGGAGCCGGATTCACAGAAGGAGTGCAAGCGCTATACAGAGCTGATTCAGTCTCTTGGCGGTGTTGATTTACAGCTTCTTGGTATCGGGCACAATGGTCATATCGGTTTTAATGAGCCGGGAGAGTCTTTTGACAAGCAGGTACACTGTGTGAATCTGACAGAGTCTACTATTGAGGCCAATAAGCGCTTTTTTGCATCGGCTGATGATGTTCCGAAGCAGGCTTATACAATGGGCATCAAGACCATCATGCAGGCTAAGAAGATTCTTATTGTTGCAAGTGGTGAGGATAAGGCAGAGATTGTGCACAAGGCTTTCTTTGGACCGATTACACCACAGGTGCCGGCTTCTGTATTACAGCTGCACAATGATGTTACGCTTGTAGCGGATGAGGCTGCACTGAGTTATTTGTAGATGTTTTTAGTTGAGAAGGTGCATGTATATGATAATAAAAAATGCAAGGGTATTTACAGAGGATGGCAGCTTTATGCAAGGTGATGTTGTCGTTAGGGATGGCCGTTTTGACAGTGTTTTGGAGAGAACAGCTGACACGGACGCGGCTAATGACAGCGCATCGCAGGAGATTATAGATGCATCAGGTCTTATCATGATACCGGGTCTTGTGGATATTCATTTTCATGGATGCAAGGGAGCTGACATGTGTGACGGCACCAAAGAAGCGCTTGATGTGATTACAGCATACGAGGCTTCTATCGGAGTGACGAGCGTGTGTCCGGCTACTATGACCATTCAAAGGGATGAGCTTTTGAGTGTCATGAAAAATGCCGGTGATTATACTTATCATGGTGGTGCACATCTTGTAGGTATCAATATGGAGGGACCTTTTATCAGTCCTTCTAAAAAGGGCGCACAGGCGGCAGAGAATATCATGCGATGTGATTATGATTATTTCTGTGAGCTTCAGGATGCGGCCAATGGTTGATAAAGCTTGTAGATATTGCTCCGGAGGAGCCGGGCGCGATTGATTTTATAGACAGGGTAAGAGGAAGTGTTGTGGTTTCAATAGCACACACAGCGGCTGATTATGACACAGCGGTAGAGGCTATTGAGCATGGTGCAAGCCATGCCACACATTTGTATAATGCGATGCCACCGCTTCATCACAGGAATCCCGGAGTTATCGGGGCTGTGAGAGATTCAGAAAAGTGTCATGCGGAGCTCATTTGTGACGGAGTGCATATTCATCCGTCGGTTATCAGGGCGACATTTGCCATGTTTGGTGCGAAGCGCATGATTTTAATAAGTGACAGCATGAGAGCCACAGGGCTTGAGGATGGAGAGTATACACTCGGTGGACAGGCAGTGACGGTCAGAGGTCCGCTTGCCACACTTCATGATGGGACAATTGCCGGCTCGGCAACCAATCTGATGGATTGTATGCGTTTCACAGTAAGGCAGGCAGGTATTCCGCTTGAGGAGGCAATTATGTGTGCTACAGCCAATCCGGCTAAGGAGATTGGCATCTATGATGAAGCAGGCAGCATTTCTGCAGGAAAGAGAGCAGATTTTGTGCTTCTCAATGATGATTTGGATATTGTGAGTGTGTATATCGACGGAAAGGAGATATCATGTTAGGTTTTTTAAGAATAAGTCAAAGGGAAAGGTGATCTGTTCTCCGTGCAACGCAGAGTGGTTCCTATTACAGAGGTTCCGGATCCTACTTTTTCTGAGAAGATATTGGGAGACGGCGTGGCGTGATTCCTTCTGAGGGCAGGTTTTACGCTCCGGCGGATGGCGAGGTGACAGCTGTATTTGATACGCTCATGCTTTTACCATGACGACCACTCAGGGAGTGAGCTGCTTTTGCACATTGGTCTGGATACAGTGACACTAAAGGGTGATCCTTTTACATCACATATTTCCGTTGGTGATCAGGTGAAGAAGGGTGACCTTTTGATGGAGGCTGACCTGAAGCAGATTAAGGCAGCAGATCTTAATGTCATTACTCCGGTTTTAATTGGCAACACTGCTGATTATAGTGAGATAAAGATGCTCAAAGAGGGAAATGTATCCGCCGGTGATGAGATTTTAAGTCTCGCGTAGATTTGTATAATAATAACGAACTTTATTGGAGTATCTCCAGTTTAGTATACATAATGTAAAGGAGGGGAAATTTATGAAATTTCTTCAAAAACTGGGTAAAGCTTTAATGCTTCCCGTAGCAGTACTTCCTATCTGTGGTATCCTCATGGGTATTGGATATTATTTATGTCCTGCAACCATGCAGGGTGGTGACATCGAGGGTGTACGTAATTTAATAGGTCTGTTTTTAGTTAAAGCAGGGGGCGCTTTGATTGACAACATGGCCATCCTTTTTGTAATCGGCGTTGGTGTCGGTATGTCGGATAAGAACGACGGTACTGGCGGTATTGCAGCTTTAGCTTCATGGCTGATGATGACAACACTCCTGTCTACAGGCTTTGTTACCACAATCATGCATCTATCGCTGACAGCGCTACAAAGACACTTGCATTCGACAAGATTCAAAACCCATTTATTGGTATCTTGGCCGGTATTATTGGTTCTTTGTGTTACAACAGATTTAAGGATACAAAGCTTCCTGACTGGCTGTCATTCTTCAGTGGCAAGCGTTGCGTAGCAATTATCGCAGGTGTTGTTTCAATCCTTGTATCTGTAGTATTACTGTTTGTATGGCCATTACTTTTCGGTGCTCTTGTATCTATCGGTAAAGCAATCGTTGGTTTTGATGTAGTCGGTGCAGGTATCTATGCATTCCTGAATCGTCTGTTAATTCCTACAGGATTACACCACGCATTAAACAATGTATTCTGGTTCGATACTATCGGACTTGGAGACCTCAAACATTTCTGGGCAGGCGAGACATCAAAGGATGTTTCATGGAGCCTCGGAATGTACATGTCAGGTTTCTTCCCATGTATGATGTTTGGTATTCCTGGTGCAGCACTTGCTATGGTTAAGTGCGCAAAGCCTGCTAAGAAAAAGGCTGCCATCGGTATCCTTGCTTCTGCAGCTATCTGTGCATTCATCTGTGGTGTTACAGAGCCTTTCGAGTTTGCATTTATGTTCCTTGCTCCTGTTCTCTATGTGATTTATGCTTTACTTTATGGTATTTTCACAATGATTACAGTAGCTCTTGGATTTAGAGCAGGCTTCTCATTCTCAGCCGGTGCGATGGATTTATTATTCTCATCTTCACTTCCGGCTGCAGCAAAGACATGGCTCATCATTCCTCTTGGAATCGCAGCTTTTATCGTATTCTACATTGTATTCTATTTCGCTATCAAGAATGGGATCTTAAGACCCTGGTAGAGAGGACGATGATGTTGAGGCAGAGAAGAAGGCAGTGCTTACTAACAATGACTACACAGCAGTAGCAAAGACTATTCTTGAGGGCTGCGGTGGCAAAGACAATATTGCAAGCATTGACAACTGCATCACAAGACTCAGACTTGAGGTTAAGGATATCACTCAGGTTGATGACAAGAAGATTAAATCTGCAGGTGTTGCAGGCGTTATGAAGCCTGGCAAGAATTCTGTTCAGGTTATTATCGGAACCAAGGTTCAGTTTGTTGCGGATGAGTTTTCTAAGCTTTGCGAGTAGATTTGTTCTGCAATATAGCAGTGTTGATTCACATTAGGTGATTCACATAATTTCATAATACATGATTAAAAGCCACACCGGGTGTTATGCCTGGGGTGGCTTTTTGAGTTCGGGCCGTAAGCCCCGCCCGGTCGTGGTGCACACGGACTCTCGTTTTCGCTACGCTGCGCTGTTAAGATACTGTACGGATTATGCTTTTGGGTTTTCAATGCTCGACGAAACCGGCTTTTATGCGCCGTCCGTGGCGCATACGCTTCCCCAGCCGTCCATGGCTGCGGATTTCTGTGCTTCATGGGCATAATCCTACAGTATCTAAACAGCTTCGCTATGCGCTCTCACGAGAGTCCGTGTGCACCACGCCGGGCGGGGCTTACGGCCCTTACGCTGTGGTGGTAATCCACCTAAGAGCGTCGCTGGTCATACTGTTAGGTGTGAACAGTAACTTCAAAAATATTTGTGGAAACTTTAAAAGTGCTATTGCATAAAAGTTTTCATTATGGCATAATATTACAGAATTGCGGCGGACGTCTGCGGACTATGCCTAAGAGAGTTGGATGCGTCTGGCTTCTTTTTTATTTTTTAGAAAATATACATATAGGTTTTGATTGTGTGTATATTTTCTAAAAAGAAGTTCAAGAGTTGTTAGTATCATCGAGCAATCTTAAATGATAGTTTAATAAGCTGGTATTTATAAGGATTCGAGTATTTGCTCGAAACCTTTTTTTAGTTTACGCGACATAGGCGCGTACTATCGGGGAAAGTCGCTAACATACCCCAATAGTGTGAAATGCATAGCTTTACAGCAAGGGTTGAAAAACAAACAAATGTTTGCTATAATAAATAAAGTGAGGAAATAAAAGTATATTAGGTTTAGTAATTTAAGTATTTATTTAATTTATTGTAATTAGGGAAATCCAATATCAATCGATTGATAGAAAGAGTGATTTTATATGAACATATGGCTAAAGTTAAGGAAAACAGCTGCAATTACACTATGTGAATTACTTGCAATTGCTACAATTTTTACAGGCTGTGCCTCCACTGATTTATCCGGCACTGAAGGAGCCGGGCATGCCGCAGGAGCTGAAGTGGCAGGTGAGGATTCTTCCGGTGCTTTAGGCAGCAAGGATAAAGTGGATGGGCCACAGGAGGATCTTGTAAACAACAATTCTTACGTTTCCCTTGATGCGATTCCTGCATATGATGGCAAGGCATATGTGGCTGTCAACAATAATGAGCCTTTTTTTACGGACAGCGATATGACTACCACTGCTTTTGAAAATTACAGTGATTTGGATTCACTTGGCAGATGCGGCGTGGCTTATGCCAATATCTGCAGGGATATCATGCCGACTGAGCAGCGTGGCAAGATAGGCATGATAAAGCCATCAGGCTGGCATACGGTGAAGTATGATGTGATAAAGGACAGGTATTTATATAATCGCTGTCATCTTATTGGCTATCAGCTTGCCGGGGAGAATGCCAATCCAAAGAACCTTATTACCGGTACGAGATACCTGAATGTGGAGGGAATGCTGCCGTTTGAGAATCTGGTAGCGGATTATGTAAACAATACAGGAAATCATGTACTTTACAGAGTGACTCCGATGTTCTCGGGCAGCAATCTAGTTGCAAACGGCGTTCTCATAGAGGCAAAGTCGGTTGAGGATAACGGTGGCGGCATACTTTTTAATGTCTATTGCTATAATGTGCAGCCCGGAGTCGGAATAAACTATGAGAATGGTGACAGCTGGCTGGATGGCACCACTCCGCAGAAGCAGAGCGCTCAGACGGATACACCGCAGAATGAAGGTTCGCAGAGCAGCGCTGGAAGCGGGGCAGGAGAATCCGGCTCTTCAGGCAGTACAACAGGAAGTGCATCATCAGGTTCAGACAGCTCAGCAGCAGAAAATAGCGCTGCAGATTCCTCAAACAGCGAGACTATGGTTCATATCACAGCAACCGGCAAGAAATATCACCGTGCTGGCTGTCGGACCTTGAAAAAGAGTGACACAGAGGTAACGCTTGATGAAGCAAAATCCATGGGCTTGTCACCGTGCGGAATTTGCAATCCACCACAGTAGATGTGCATTAGCATTTGCAAGCCACGACACCGCCAGGGTACACGCATATGCATTTGATTGAGCGAATAGCGAAGCCGCTTAGATACTGTAGATTATGCATATGAAGCACAGAAATGACTTGCCATGGAGGGCAAGTCAAGGAGAACCGCGCCATGGAAGGCGCGGTTCGACGGTTTCGTCAAGCATAGAAGCGCAAAAAGCATAATCCGTACAGTATCTTAGCGGCAAAGCGTAGCGAAAGCAAAGCATATGCGTGCGCCCTAGCGGTGCCGTGGCTTGCAGTCCTTATAATTGCCATAAACCCTTGACGATTGCAAAACCGAAAAGTATAAATAGAATAGCTAATGAATTCAATATTTTAATATAGATGGAGGAAACCAAATGGCACTGAGCAAAAAGCCGGTCAACGGCATGAAGGATATACTACCTGCAGAGATGGAAATCCGTGATTATGTGACAAGTGTGATCAAGGATACATACAGAAGCTTCGGATTTACACCGATAGAGACACCATGCATGGAGAATATAGCAAATCTCACAAGCAAGCAGGGCGGAGAAAATGAGAAGCTGATCTTCAAGGTAATGAAGAGAGGCGAGAAGCTGAATCTGGAGACAGCAAAGGAAGAGTCGGATGTAGTAGACTTTGGAATGCGCTATGACCTTACAGTGCCACTTTCAAGATATTATTCAAACAATGCCAACAACCTGCCATCGCCGTTTAAGGCACTTCAGATGGGCAGTGTGTGGAGAGCAGACAGACCTCAGAGAGGCCGCTACAGACAGTTTACACAGTGTGATATAGATATACTCGGAGAGCCAAGCAATCTGGCAGAGATAGAGCTGATTACAGCAACCACTACCACAATCGGCAGACTCGGCTTCGAGAACTTTGAGATAAGAATCAACGAGAGAAGAATCCTAAAGGCAATGGCTGCTTACAGTGGTTTCGCTGAGGCGGATTACGACAGCGTATTTATTACACTCGATAAGATGGACAAGATAGGAGTGGAAGGCGTTGCAAGTGAGCTTGCACAGGATGGCTACCCACAGGAAAATATTGACAAATATCTTGATTTGTTTAAGCTTTTGGAGCAGACAAGGGATGTCACTGAGGGTGTAAATATACTTTCAGAAAAGCTTGGTGAATATTTAGACGAAGAAGTGGTTACAAATATGACAGAGATAGCTACGGCTGTCAATGCCACAAAGGGAGCAAAGTTTGAGCTCGTATTTGACCCTACACTTGTTCGTGGAATGAGCTACTACACTGGAACTATTTTTGAGATATCAATGCCTGAGCTTGGCGCAGCCTGTGGCGGTGGCGGACGATATGACAAGATGATTGGAAAGTTCACCGGAAATGATGTACCGGCCTGTGGTTTTTCAATCGGTTTTGAGAGAATTATCCTGCTTCTCATGGAGAGCGGCTTCAAGATTCCTGAGAGTCCAAAGAAGGTGGCTTATCTGGTTGAGAAGAAATATCCGGCAGACAAACTTGTTGATGTCATGAACCAGGCAAAAGACGCAAGAGCAAACGGACAGCAGGTGCTTGTTGTGCGTATGAACAAGAACAAGAAATTCCAGAAGGAGCAGCTTATGAAAGAGGGCTACGAGGAGTTTGTTGAGTTCTTTAACAGATAGGAATCTGATAAGCAGCAGATTAGCTGTGCAGCAGCGGTACCAAACAGATATTAGAATAAATATATAGTAGAAATATAAGGAGCATAAAATGGCAGAATCAATGCAGGGCTTACATAGAAGCCATAGATGTACAGAGGTATCAAATGCCAATATCGGTGAGAAGGTCACCGTGATGGGCTGGGTACAGAAGAGAAGAAATTTAGGAAGTCTCATTTTCGTAGATTTAAGAGACAGAAGCGGAATACTTCAGATTGTATTCGGCGAGGAAAATGTAGGTGCAGAGGGCTTTGAAAAGGCAGGCACCTTAAGAAGTGAGTTCGTCATCGCAGTTGAGGGAACTGTCCAGAAGAGAACAGCTGCTGTCAATGAGAACTTAAAGACAGGTGATATCGAGGTTATCGCTACATCAATCAGAGTGCTTTCAGAGGCACAGACACCTCCATTCCAGATTGAGGAGAATTCAAAGACCAGCGAAGACATCAGACTTAAATATCGTTATCTGGATCTTCGACGCCCTGATATCCAGAGAAATCTCATGCTCAGAAGCAATGTGCTTCGAGTGATGCGTGACTTTATGGCAAACGAGGGATTTTTGGAGATAGAGACACCAATCCTTTGCAAGTCTACACCAGAGGGTGCCAGAGATTATCTCGTGCCAAGCCGTATACACCACGGACATTTTTATGCGCTTCCTCAGTCACCACAGCTCTTTAAGCAGCTTCTGATGGCTTCAGGATATGACAGATATTTCCAGATTGCACGATGCTTCCGTGACGAGGATCTGCGTGCAGACAGACAGCCTGAGTTTACACAGGCAGATATGGAGCTTTCATTCGTAGATATCGATGATGTAATCGAGGTAAATGAGAGACTGTTAAAGCACCTTTTTAAAGAGGTCATAAATGTGGATGTTGAGATTCCGTTTAAGCGTATGCCTTGGCAGGAGGCTATGGACAGATTTGGTTCTGACAAGCCTGATACACGCTTTGGTATGGAGCTTTGCGATGTTTCGGAAGTGGTAAAGGACTGTGGCTTTGGAGTATTCACAGGAGCTCTTGAAAACGGTGGCTCTGTCCGTGGTATCAATGTAGAGGGACAGGCAAAGATGCCTCGTAAGAAGATTGACAAGCTTGTAGAGCACGCAAAGGGCTGTGGAGCAAAGGGACTTGCTTATCTGTGCATCAATGAGGATGGCACATACAAGTCATCATTTGCCAAGTTTATGACAGAAGCTGAGCTTGATGCACTTGTTGCAAAGATGAACGGAAAGCCGGGAGATTTACTCCTTTTCGCAGCAGACAAGAATAAAATCGTATGGAATGTACTTGGAGCGCTTCGTCTCATGCTCGGAGCTGAGCTTGGCCTGATTGATGAGAACAAGTACAATTTCCTCTGGGTAACAGAGTTCCCACTCCTTGAGTGGTCTGATGAGGAAAACAGATTTATGGCAATGCATCATCCATTCACTATGCCTATGGAGGAGGATTGGGACAAGATAGACTCAGATCCGGGCGCAGTTCGTGCAAAGGCATATGATATCGTACTCAATGGTACAGAGCTCGGTGGAGGCTCAGTGCGTATCCATCAGGATGACATTCAGGAGAAGATGTTTGAGGTGCTTGGCTTCACAAAGGAGCGTGCACATGAGCAGTTTGGATTCCTGCTTGATGCATTCTCATATGGTGTACCGCCACACGCAGGACTTGCCTTCGGTGTTGACCGTATCTGCATGCATATGCTGCATACAGACAATATCAAGGAGGTTATTGCATTCCCTAAGGTAAAGGACGCTTCGGACCTCATGTCAGAGGCACCCGGAACTGTAGATCCAAAGCAGCTTGAGGAGCTTGGAATAGCTGTAGCTGCAGAGGAAGATGAGGAATAACACTATAATATGAATTTGAAAAAAAATATTTTCAATGCGATTACCATAATACTGCTCGCCGCACTTATTGCGGGGGCAGTATTGCTTAATAACAGGATAAAAAAGCTCGAGACACAGATGTCATACACCTCAGACAACACATCGGTGATACTTTCTGATGTGCAGACCATGCAGGATGATATCAAGTCCACTCTTGAGGAGGAGGCCAGCCTCATAACAGACTGGGATATTTCCTTAAAAAGTGCAGATTTTACCGATATGACATACACAGTCTCTGTCTCGGTGGTGCCAAAGGAGTACACAGAGGATACAAAAACCAGTGTATTTTTCGGTACAAACGAGATACCGCTCGAGCTAAACGGCATCAAGTATACGGGTGAGGCCACCCTTCCACTGTCTGAGGACTATGCAGGCAATGTGACATTTCTGTTTGTTGACGGAAATAAGAGAAGCACAGAGGTGCTCGATGAGTTTAAAGGTGTGACATCAGTGTTCAAAAATGTAGCATCCGGCATACTTGCCAATAAACCAACCTTTGACAATGGCAGCATAAAGCTTGGCACAGATGTAGATGTAGCGGTCATGGGAAATGATTACTTTGACTTTAACAGTGTGCAGCTCGTAGTTGCAAGCTCAGATACAGAGCTAAAGACATACGATATCCGACAGCTGTTGGCAGAAAACGGCACAGACAGTGCAGACTCTGCAGACACAGACTCCATCACATCCGCCTTAAGTCGGAAGGATGATGCCAAAAAAGATGGCTCAAAGAATGACACGGAAAATGATACCTCTGATGCCTCAAAAGAGGACGACGGTAAGCTCCATAGCCTCGAAGGCACAGTCAAAATCGAAGACTTAATCCCTGTCACAGCCGCAAGCAATATCAAAATATATGTCAAAGCAGTATCGGCACAGGGCTACACCTTCACATATGATCTGTTCGATGGTATCGTAAATCAGGACATCACAGACTTTGAAACTACAGCCGACATATCCGGCGGCGACTACACAGTAACCGACCCGGCCGGCAGCAAATATGAACCGTAAATATGATATAAGCGTAATTATTTAAAATCAGTTTTTCTTGTGTTTTCAAGACGGCTCAGAATATTTATAAACAATATATAACTATTAAATAAGCTCATTTCGCATAAGTGAAATGAGCTTTAAATTTTAAGAAGAAAAAAGTGCCGGACAAAATTTCACACCAGTGAAATAAGTCCGGCACTGCCAGAATGCAAGGTAGCAAAGCGCCTCGCTCGTAAACCTGAATTAGCCGGAGAGCATACAGTGTGTTCCGAAGAAAAATGTGAACTGCCGCGGAGTTCCATAAATTAAAGAAGAAAGAAAACATAAATAAAATCGTAACCTGTCCGGATAAACAACCGCGGCTGACTTCACATTTTTCTGAGGAATATAACTGTGTGCTGTGCTCACCCTTCTTTTTTGCTGAGCGGCAGCGTAAATATAAACTCAGTTCCCACACCCTCAGTACTTATCACATTTATATTCTCACCATGCGCCTGCACGATTTCTTTAACTATAGACAGGCCAAGTCCCGTACCGCGCTTATCCTTTCCGCGGGATAAATCACTCTTGTAGAAGCGCTCCCAGATCTTTGAAAGGCTGTCCTTTGGTATACCGATACCGTGATCCTTTACTGATATAAACACTTTTTCATTTCTGATACTCGTCTCAATTTTGATACTCGAATCATTATTTGAAAACTTCACAGCGTTGTCAATCAGGTTGTAAAGAATCTGCTGGATTTTGACCATATCACCGCGCACGAAAAGCTCTTTTCCGGTGAGCAGCAGGTCAAAGCTTAAGCCCTTTTCACTGCATTTACCCTCGAAGGTAAGGATTGTCGTGCGGATCATTGTATTGATGTCAAAATCAGCAATATCCAGGTGTATGCCGTGATGACCGAACTGGTTCAGATCGATAAGACTCTTGGTGAGCTTATTGAGCCTCTCGGTCTCAAAAAGGATGATGTTTAAATATTTATCCTGCATCTCAACAGGTATGGTTCCGTCCAGCATAGCCTCCACGTAGCCCTTTATCGAGGTAAGAGGGGAGCGGAAGTCGTGTGACACGTTGGAAACAAACTTGCGCTGATCCTCCTCAAGCGTATCTAGCTCCGTTGCCATGTAGTTGAGTGTGTTTGCCAGATAGCCGATTTCGTCATTGGAATGTACATCAATCTGGGCGGTGAAATCACCCTTTGCATATTTCTTTGCAGTCTTTGTGATTCGTGTGATTGGCTGGTAAATAGAGCGGCTCAGCATGACAAGCAGAATAAATGCCACTGCAAAAATGAGCGCTACAGTGTAAAAGGAGATATTCATAAAACCGTTTACACCTGCCGTGATATGGCTCATTGTCTTGTGAATGACTATGTAGCCGATATTCTGGTACAAGACATTTACCGGGGAAAATACGGACAGCATCTTATGCTTGAAGGAGCCGTAAAAATCTCCAATCATATAGTTGTCGCTGCCAAAATCGGTGACATCAAAGCCATTTATCACTACAGGCTTAGAACTGTCATTTTGGATATCAATGCCTATTGACGGATCATCTGAGTCCATGAGCAGCTCACCGTCAGGGCTGACCACCCATACCTCGGCATCCATATAGTCGGCTACGATTTTCATGTGATTCTGGAAATCGCTTAGCGACATGGATGAGCCAAAGTATTCGGCGGCGTAATCACCTGCAATGATGGATGCTTCCCTGTAGAGATTGGAAGCTCCTGCTTTTCGATATAGTCTGTGGTGAGATGCTGTGTAAAGGTGCATATAATGAAAAAAGCGATGACACCGTAAATCAGATAGCTGATTAACAGCTTAGTGTAGATGGTGTGCTTCATTATTATTTTACCTCAAACTTGTATCCGATGCCCCAGACAGTTGCGATGCGCCAGGTTGGCTTGTCCTTGATTTTCTCTCGGAGACGCTTTACATGCACATCGACAGTGCGTGTGTCGCCGACATATTCATAGCCCCATATGTTGTCCAGAAGCTGCTCCCTCGTAAATACCTGATTTGGAGATGAGGCAAGAAAATATAAAAGCTCAAGCTCCTTTGGCGGCATATCAATCTGCTGTCCGTCATAAGTGACAGAGTAGTTGGACAGATTTACAATAAGCCCCGGGTACTCCACACACTTGATATCTACGGAAGCATAGCCTCCGGCTTTGCAGGCTGGAAACGTCTGAGCACGGCCTTGACTCTTGCCACAAGCTCCTTTGAGTCAAATGGCTTGAGTATATAGTCGTCGGCGCCAAGCTCCAGGCCTAAAACCTTGTCAAATACCTCACCCTTTGCGGAGAGCATGATAATCGGCACATCGGACTTTGCACGTATCTCACGGCATACCTGATAGCGTCTATGCCCGGAAGCATGAGGTCCAAAAGAAGCATGTTTGGCTTGTAGTGCTCAAACGCGATAAGAGCCTGCTCACCGTCATTTACGATTTTGGTGTCATAGCATTCCTTGGTCAGATATAGAGATATAAGCTCTGCTATATTGTTGTCGTCGTCTACTATCAGTATTTTCTGTTTAACAGCCATTTCTAATCTCCTTCTTAAAAATTATTTATATTCCGTAAAAGTACATTGTCGTTATTTAAAGGTTGCGATGGTTACTCCGGCATCGCCCTCACCAAACTCACCGAGATGGTATTCCGCAATAGTTTTTGTCCTCTTCAAAAGTCCATGCACAGCCTTTCGCAGTGCACCGGTGCCTTTTCCGTGGACAATGCGCACTGATGAAAGATGAGCGATATATGCGTCGTCTAAGTATTTATCCAAGAGAGCAAGCGCCTCATCCGTAGTCTTTCCTATCAGGTTGATTTCTGATGAAACTGACAGCGATTTGCTCATCTTTATCTTGCTTCCGCTGCCGCCGTACTTCTTGGCAGGAGAGACTTCGTCGTTTAAGAGCACGAGGTCATTAATATTAACCAGCGAGCGCAGTATACCCATCTGCACATACAAATCGCCCTTGGCGTTTGGCAGAGTGTGGACAGTTCCCTTCAGATTGAGGGAGAGCACAAGCACAGAATCACCGATGCGCAGCTTCTTAGGCGCCTTGTGATTTGCCTTGGCAGTGTTTTTCTTGATGTCTGACAGCTTCTTTTCCTTGTCATTCATCTTGTCACGAAGGGCAGAGCGCTCCTTTTCCATCTGGCTCATAGGAGCCTGCCCCTGTCCGTATTTGTTGAAATTGCGGATGGTTTTGTCGGCAAGTTCCTTTGCATCCTGCAGTATCTTGTAGGCTTCCTCATTTGCCTCGCGTAAAATCTTGTCTTTGCTCTTGTCTATGCGCTCGTTTTTCTCTTCGAGCTGTTTCTTGAGCTTTTCAATCTCGGCCTTGTAGCTGTTGATTTCAAGCTGTTCCTTTTCGATAGTCTGTCGCTGTGACTCGAGGCTTGCAATCAGATCCTCAAAATCAAGGTCGTTATCATTAATTCTGCTTTTTGCATCCTCGATGATGTTTTCGTCCAGACCAAGCTTTGATGAGATCGCAAATGCGTTACTCTTTCAGGAATACGATAACAGGCGTAGGTAGGGCTTAAAGTCTCCACGTTGAACTCACAGCAGGCATTTTCCACACCGTCTGTGGAAAGCGCATATACCTTCAGCTCACTGTAGTGTGTGGTGGCCATGGTGATGGCGCCATACCGGTGCAGTCTGTTTAAAATTGAGATGGCAAGTGCCGCACCCTCTGTCGGGTCGGTTCCCGAGCAGAGCTCATCGAACAGGCAAAGGCTTCTGTCGTCAGCTTTTTCAAGGATTTTTACGATATTGGTCATGTTGGGAGAGAAGGTACTGAGACTTTGCTCAATACTCTGCTCATCGCCTATATCCGCAAAGACGTCCTCAAAGATGGCGAGCTTTGACCTGTCAGCCGCAGGAATGTGAAGACCTGCCTGACCCATGAGAGTCAAAAGTCCGACAGTCTTTAGTGAAACAGTTTTACCGCCGGTGTTTGGTCCGGTGATGATGAGCTGCTTATATTCCTCGCCGAGCCGCACATCTATAGGAACCACCTTTTTAGCATCCAAAAGCGGATGACGGCCCTTTCTGATATTGATATGCCCCTCGGTGTTGAACTCCGGTGCCACACCGTTATATGATTTAGCCAGATTGCCTTTGCAAAAATGAAGTCAAGCTCTGAAAGAATCTCATAGTCCTGCTCCAGAGCAGCCGCATTCATGGCAACCTTGTCGCTGAGCGCTGCAAGGATTTTTTCAATCTCCTCCTGCTCCTTTATGAAAAGCTCCTTGAGCTCGTTATTCAAATTGACGACAGCCATCGGCTCGATAAAAAGGGTAGAGCCGGTAGATGACTGGTCGTGCATCATGCCGGGTACATTGCCCTTAGCCTCAGCCTTTACGGGCAGACAATATCTACCGTCGCGCATGGTCACAACCGCATCCTGCAGATATGTCCTCGTTGTGCTGTTGTTCATGAGCTTGGTGAGTTGCGCATGGATTCTGTCGTTCATGCCGCGTATGCTCTTTCTTATCTTAAAAAGCTCAGGACTCGCATCATCGGCAATCTCTTCCTCAGATAAAATGCATCTCTTAATCTCATCGCAGAGCGCAGAAACCGGTTCAATCCCTGTAAACAGACCGGAGAGTGAATCCTGCTTCTCATTGTCCATGGCGCTTCTGCCATAAGCCTTCACGCGCTTTGCAACCTCCAAAAGACTGCAGATGCGAAGAAGCTCGGTCGTATTCAGAGCTCCGCCGATATCGAGTCTCTTTAGGGAAGCGTGTACATTGTGTATGCCAACGAAGGACACTCCGCTGTCTTTGTACAGGCGGCTTAGTGCATCGGCAGTGGTGGTCTGCAGATGTCTGATTTCGTATAAATCGGTGATAGGCTCAAGCGAAAGACACCGCTTCTTTGTCTCATCACATGCTGCGTAGCTGCTTAGCATGGTGAGGATTTTGTTATATTCCAATGTTTTGTAAACTTTTTTATTCATTTCTATATCCTTATATTTCGGTAGTTGAATATTAAATTCATATTTACTGTATAGCTTATCATATTATAGCTGAAAATCTTCAAAAAACCATAATAAATATGTATTAAATGATAATTACAAGATGATAACATAAAGTTTAATACATAACGAACCAGTTTGTTAAACGAGCCAAAAAG
>ENA-OQDD01000357-OQDD01000357.1-human-gut-metagenome-genome-assembly--contig:-NODE-357-length-19502-cov-1.785084_pt1 | contig 19502 bp, 30 predicted proteins | sample MGYA00242507_ERZ504598 | MGnify/ENA primary metagenome ERZ504598 (study PRJEB26092, sample SAMD00036318) | human gut metagenome | host: Homo sapiens | study: EMG produced TPA metagenomics assembly of...
ATCATGGCGCGCCGTACACGTGGATATCCTTGGCGCGGAAGTCGATGGTCTCGACTCGGGGGTCTTGCCGGCGCTGCGGTAGGCGAAGACGCCCTCGATGCCGCTCTCCCAGGCCTCCTGGAGCTCGGCGAGCTCGATGACCTCGGAGCCGGTGTCGATGACATAGCCTCGACGGTGGTGCCAGGGGCTCGACGACAACGCCGTCGGCGACCTCGGGCAGCTCGGCATCCTCGGCGAGCTCGACGATAAAGCTGCCGTAGAGCGGGGTGAAGAGGCTCTCCACGTCCACGTCCTCGGCAAGTTCGATGCCGATCTGGTTGCCGACGCACATCTTGAAGAGGCTCTCGGCGCCGCAGCCGTAGCCGGGCGTGGAGACGGCCAGGGCGTCGCCGGTAGCAGTGAGCGCCTCGACGGCGTCAAACGCGGCGAGCAGCTGCTGGGCCTCGGGGCGGTAGTCCTCACCCATAGGTGGCGGGGGCGATGCGCACGACGCGATGCGTCAGACCCTTGAACTCGGGCGAGACGGCGCGGGCGGCCTTACCCACGGCAACAGCGAAGCTGATCAGGGTCGGAGGAACGTTGAGCTCACCGGTCTCGTCCTCAAACGAGCCGCTCATAGAGTCCTTGCCGCCGATGGCGCCGGCACCTAGATCGACCTGGGCCATAAGGCGCCAGGACGGCTGCCATGGGCTTGCCCCAACGCTCGGCCTCGGTGCGCAGGCGCTCGAAGTACTCCTGGAAGGAGAGGTAGGCGCGCTTGTGCTCAAAGCCGGCGGCCACGAGCTTGGCGATGGACTCGACCACGGACAGGTAGGCGCCAGCAAACTGGTCGGCCTCCATCAGGTAGGGGTTGAAGCCCCATGCATGCGCTTGCGTGGTGGTCTCGCCGTCCACGGGGAACTTGGCGACCATGGCCGAGCTCGGGGTGAGCTGCGTCTTGCCGCCAAAAGGCATAAGCACGGTCGCGGCGCCGATGGTGGAGTCGAAGCGCTCGGACAGGCCCTTGTTGGAGGCGACGTTGAGGTCGGTGACAAGCGAGGTCATGCGCTCGGCAAGCGTGGTGCCGGCCCAGCTGGGCTGCCACACGCTGCGGGCGCACACGTGGGCGACTGGTGCTTGGGTGCACCGTTGGAGTTGAGGAACTCGCGGGACAGATCGACGATGGCGACGCCGTTCCAGGCATGCGCATGCGCGGCTCGGCGGTAACCTCGGCGATAACGGTCGCCTCCAGGTTCTCCTCGGCGGCGTAGCCATGAACTCCTCGACGTCACCGTCGGCGACGGCGCAGGCCATGCGCTCCTGGGATTCAGAGATGGCGAGCTCGGTGCCGTCAAGACCGTCGTACTTCTTGGTCACGGTATCAAGATCGACATACAGGCCGTCGGCAAGCTCGCCTACAGCGACCGAGACACCGCCGGCGCCAAAGTCGTTGCAGCGCTTGATCAGACGGCAGGCATCGCCGCGGCGGAACAGGCGCTGCAGCTTGCGCTCGACCGGGGCGTTGCCCTTCTGGACCTCGGCGCCCGATGTCTCGATGGACTCGGTGTTCTGGGTCTTGGAGGAGCCGGTGGCACCGCCGATGCCGTCACGGCCGGTGCGGCCGCCCAACAGGATGATCTTGTCGGTGGGGGCGGGGCACTCGCGACGCACGTGGTTTGCCGGGGTAGCGCCCACGACGGCGCCGACCTCCATGCGCTTGGCGACGTAGCCGGGGTGATAGAGTTCGTTGACCTGACCGGTGGCAAGGCCGATCTGGTTGCCGTAGCTGGAGTAGCCGGCGGCAGCAGTGGTCACGAGCTTACGCTGCGGCAGCTTGCCTCGAGCGTCTCGGACACGGGGACGGTGGGGTCGCCGGCGCCGGTGACACGCATGGCCTGGTACACGTAGCTGCGGCCCGACAGCGGGTCGCGGATGGCACCGCCACGCAGGTGGCGGCACCGCCGAAGGGCTCGATCTCGGTCGGGTGGTTGTGGGTCTCGTTCTTAAAGAGGAACAGCCAGTCCTGGTCCTCGCCGTCGACATCGACCTTCACCTTGACGGTGCAGGCGTTGATCTCCTCGGACTCGTCGACATCGGTCATGACGCCGGTCTTCTTGAGGTACTTGGCGCCGATGGTGCCCATGTCCATGAGGCAGACGGGCTTGGTGTCGCGACCGAGTTCGTGGCGCATCTCCATGTAGCGGTCGAAGGCTGCTGCACCACGGCGTCGTCGATCGTCACGTCGTCCAGGACGGTGCCGAAGGTGGTGTGGCGGCAGTGATCGGACCAGTAGGTGTCGATCACGCGGATCTCGGTGATGGTGGGGTCGCGATCCTCATCGCGGAAGTACTGCTGGCAGAAGGCGATGTCCGCCTCGTCCATGGCAAGACCGCGCTCGGAAATAAAGGCGGCAAGGCCGGCCTCATCGAGCTCGCGGAAGCGTCGAGCACTTCGACGGGCTGAGGCTCGGGGGTCTCCATGTACAGCGTCTCGGGCAGGTCGAGCGAGGCGATGCGCGCCTCGACGGGGTTCACCACGTAGTGCTTGATGGCCTCGATGGCGGCTTCGTCCAGGCGCCCGAGATCATATAGACCTTGGCGGAGCGCACGGCGGGGCGCTCGCCCTGGCTGATGAGCTGCACGCACTCGCTGGCGGAGTCGGCACGCTGGTCAAACTGGCCAGGCAGGAATTCGACGGCAAAGACGGCGCCGTCGCTTGCGGGGAGCTCGTCGTAGGTCACATCGACCTGGGGCTCGCTAAAGACGGTCGGCACGCAGGAGCGGAAAAGCTCCTCGTCGATGCCCTCGACGTCGTAGCGGTTGATGATCCTCAGGCCTCGATGCCCTTGATGCCGAGAATCTCGGTCAGCTCGCCCTTGAGCTGCTGAGCCTCGACGTCGAACCCGGGTTTCTTCTCCACGTAGATACGAGAGACCATTGGTTCCTGCCTTCCTGATCGGTTGGGCGTACGGTACGGTATGCGGCAGCGGTCGGTTTGCGGGGCCTGCCCTGCGGTCGCCTTGAGCCACATGTTTGTAAACCTCACTATGATACGACAGCTCGCGGCGCGTAGAGGACGGCGAGGGTGCTACAGTGAAGCGCAAACAAGAGAAAGGCATCACATGGCATTCGTTTCGCTCGCCATCATCGCACTCGTGGCCTTTGCAAGCCCCTTCATGCTTCGGCGATTCCTGGAAACCCGTTCCCGAAACGGTCTTTTTGCTCGTGTTCGGCGCGGTGTTGGGACCTCATATGCTTGGCGTCATCCATGTGGATGCCGAGGTCTCGCTTGTGTCAGAGCTCGGTCTGGCATTTTTGTTCCTGCTTGCCGGCTTTGAGATCGACCCAAAGAACATCACGGGCGTCGAGGGGCGCTACGGTATGGCCACGTGGGTTGTCACATTTTGTATCGCCTGGCTTGCCGTGCGCTTTACCCCGTGGTTCTCGGTCAGCCATTTCGACGGTATCGCCGTGACGCTCGCCTTGACCTCGACGGCGCTTGGAGCGCTCATGCCCATCTTGCGCGAGCGGTTGCTTGCCGGAACGCGCGTCGGTGATTCGATTCTCGCCTATGGTACGTGGGGCGAGCTCGGCCCCGTGCTCGCCATGTCGGTACTGCTGTCTGCCCGCACGGGTATCGAGACGCTGCTGATCTTGGGCCTGTTCGCCGTGGTGTGCGTGCTGCTTGCCGTGGTCCCCAGCGCTCCAAACGCGTCGGCAGCCGCTTCTTTGCGTTTGTCGAGGAGCGCGCCGATACCACGTCGCAGACCTTCGTGCGCCTGACGGTGCTTATTTTGGTCACGCTCGTGGCGTTCTCGGCCATCTTTAGCCTCGATATCGTGTTGGGCGCTTTTGCCGCCGGCTTCGTCCTGCGCTATATCATCCCCGAGGGCAACCATACGCTTGAGACCAAGCTCGACGGCCTGGCCTACGGCTTTTTGATCCCGGTGTTCTTTACCGTGTCGGGCGCAAAGATCGATCTGACGGCCGTGGTGTCGCGCCCCGGGCTGCTCGTGGGCTTTATCGTGGCGTTGTTGATTATTCGTGCCGTACCCATTCTTATTTCTATGAGCATTTGTCCTGCGACGCGCGATGTGTCGGCGTATGGTCGCATTACCGTGGCCCTGTACTGCACCACGGCGCTGCCGATCATCGTTGCCGTGACGAGCGTGGCCGTCAACGCGGGCGCGCTGTCGCAAGATATTGCGTCGGTCATGGTTGCCGCCGGTGCCATCACGGTGTTCTTGATGCCGCTGCTCGCGCAGCTCTTCTACCGCGTGGTCGATGCCGCGCCGGTCGCCGCCGTGGCAGAGGTTGCCGAGCATCCTGCCGAGGCACTCGATATCCTGCGTGCCCATCACGATTTGGCGAGTCTGCTCGCACGAGAGCACGAGCTGCTGACCTCGCATGGCCATGGTCGCGTATTCGAGGGCCTGCCTACGCTCGATACGATTGCCGAGCGTCTTTCCGCCGAGGCGGCGAGCGGCCACATCGATGCCCGCATCGTGGACGCGGCGCATCTTCTTGCCGATAAGACCTATGGCGACGAGATAGATCCGTCCGAGCTCACCCCGCGTGAGCGTCGCCGCCTAGAGCGCGCCAAGCTCGCTGTGCGCGAATACCGCCGCCGCATGCTGGAGCTCTATGCGCGCGAAGAAGCCGAAGACGACGACGGTAAGTAGTCGATACTTCTCGGGGAAGCCGCGTCCCGCTTTGAAGGCTCGGAACGGGATGTGGTTTCCGAAACGGGGGCCGTTGGGGAAGCTGTGTCCCGGAATGGGCGCTCAGAGTGGGATGCAGTTTCCGCGAGAGGCTCGTTAGGGAAAGCGCATCCCATTCTGAGCCGGAATTATGGGACGCAGTTTCCTTTTCGAATAGAAGGAGGTGCGCTGCCTGCGGTTGATGCAGACAGCGTGCCTTCTTGCATAAAGCTCTGCTGAGGTTTGAAATTAGCTCGCTATGTAAAAAAGAACCCTTAATTCCCAATACTTCAAATTCTGAAATTAGACAATGCATTTCTTGAGTCTTAATTGCAAATATCGGATATATTCGAAATAATGAAAGACGATTAAGCTATTTGATTTCAAAGGAGCGATGAAGCGATGGCGTACAAGACGCTCGAAAAACTCTTTTATGCAGATCCAAGCTCCGATCGTTATGCTTGCCATGACGAGCTGCTGCGCGAGCGCCTTACTGCCGACGGCACGGTGCGGACTGGAATTCACCTTGAGCATGGTGAACTGTTCGCTTGTGTTCCTTTGAACCTGTCCGTTGCTAGCGAGCGGATCCTCAGAAAAGAGCGAAAGATTTCCAACCTGTGGAACAGCTTGCCTTATGTGGCTTTGGGGGCCTCGATTCGTTCGCTGGTGCTTGAGGAGGTTGTTTTCAGCAACGAGATGGAGGGTGTGCACAGCACGCGGCGCCAGATTGAAGCGGCGCTGGAGTCTGCGGAGGATGCTGCGGCCGAACTTTGCGGTGCCGCCGAAAAGGAGCACACTCCTTTTATTGAATTCGCTCGCCTCTACCTTCAGCTGGTGGATGGTTCAAGTCGTCCCAGCAAACCCGAGGATATTCGCGAGATTTTCGATGCCGTCACTAAGGGCGTGCTTGACCCGAAGGACCGTCCGGATGGCAAGATGTTCCGTTTGGGTCCCGTTGTGATTGAGAACAGTCGGGGCAAGATTCTCCATCAGGGTGTTTCCTCGGAGCCCGAAATCATTGACCTCCTTGGCAAGATGATAGAGTTGGGCAATCGCGAAGATGTCCCAAGCCTCTATGCAGCCTCAATCTGCCATTTTCTCTTTGAGTATATTCACCCTTCTATGACGGTAACGGGAGAACGGGGAGGTATCTTCTCGCGTTGAGCCTGAACGAGACGTTGTCGCAGCCTACGGTGTTGTCGCTCTCTAGGACGATTGCTGAGAATAAAACCGCATATTACAAGGCGTTTGACGTGGTGGAGAGGCCCCTTAACGGTAGCGAGGCTACTCCGTTTGTTGCAATGATGCTTGATTTGGTCGAGCAAGCGCAAGATGCCGTTCTGAGCGATTTGGCCGAAAAGCGCGTACAACTCGATGATCTCAAGCGGGCGATCGATGAACTCGACGATACGTTTACCGAAAGGGCAAAAGATATTCTGTTTTATGCGGCACAGATGCATATCTTCGGTGCCTTTGGTGAATCTACGCTTGATGGTGTGTCGGGCTATCTCGATGTGACAAAGCCGACAGCGAGTAGGTCATTGTCGAGCCTAATCGCTGCCGGATATTTAGAAAAGGTGTCCGCAAGGCCGCTCGTGTGCAAGATGACGGTGGCGGGACTTAATCTGCTCGGGCTAGAGTGAACATCGGTTATCAGACAAATGAACACTCCGAGCGTTTGCCCGCCATTCCTCCATGGTGTGAAATCGCTCTTATCCCATTGAGCGCCTTTGAGGTCGCCAATGGACTGTTGCGGCAAGCGGTGAAAGCTATGATTCAATTTCGTTCGACACGTACGCCATGAGTTCATCGTCTAAGGCCTTCAAAGAGTCTTTGATTTCCCGCCTGCGCGCGCGGGCCTGTTCTATTTTTGTGTCACATTCTCGTTTCGCTTTGAATTCGAATGGACTGAAGAAAGAACGTCTGCTCTTAAGCTCTCGAAGTTCGTTCCCCAAACGGTCAAATTCATCTTCGAGCGCTTGTTTTTGCGACTTTTTAACAGGATTATCTAACCAATATTTGGCTTGGAGCTCTGCTTCTTTTTCAGCGCGCTCACGTTCCTTCTTCTTCTCGGGGTCGTATTCGTCACGCTTTGCCATGTCCTTTTCTAACTGTTCTCTCCGAAGCTGCTTTGCCTCATCGCTAAGGAAAAAGCCGTCGTTTGTTATTTGTTCGCTGGAGTGTCCGTAGTATCCGTAGTATCGGCGATTTGTTCGAACTTTGATACATAGCTCCTCGAGACTGCACAATATGCCCCAGCATCTTAAGAGCATCTCGTCTGTGGCAGTACCTTGTTTAGTGACTTTATTGTCAAAGAGGTCGATAGCTAAGCGAGCCGCTTTTATGCAACTATCGTACGCATCTATGCATAGATCAAAAGCTTCTTTTTCGTTGTCATAGTCGAAATCATCTGTCGCGTAGTAATCAAATACACGGACCTTGTTCCACCGTTCCGACCATGTGGAGCAGCCGTTGACCGCAGACTTTAGGATCGTGATTGCAGCATTGTAATACATTGATGAAATGTTGCGCGCTGCAAGACCGGAAAGGTCTTCGGTAAGGGCGCGAGGAGATCTTCGATATTCTCGGGTATCTTGGCACTCTCCCCCTGCTCTTTGCTGAGCCTCTTTACGGCAGCCGTTTGTAATTCGCACACGGCCTCTATATTTTTCCATTGGAGTTCACGCGACTGTAGGTGACGAATGAGCCCCGATTGAATTAACTCTAGATTCTTCGCATTCGGTAGATTTGCAAGTTCCTGGCAGAAATAGTCTATCTCAGAGTTTGCGATAGCTCGCAAATGCTCAATGAAACCTATCGCTATGTTTAGCGCGGTGTTTATCTCATCAAAATCTGATGGGGCTCGATTTAGCAGCTTTAGCATATTAATGCATGCTGCATTTGATTCCGACAAGCGATCGTTGTCAAACGTGAGCTGCCAGTCTATCGCTTTTGCCTTTATTGACCATGCCTCGGCGTTCTTAAGATCAATCTCGAGGGCCATGGAGGCATATTTCTCAGCATCAGCGTTGTTACCGGCTTTTTGAGCGGTTCTGGCCAAGGCGAGATATCGATCGACATCTTCAGTGCGGTCTGTTTTCACTGTGCCTTCGACTTGGACAACACCTTCGACCATCATTTTCTTTGCGGTTTCAAGCGTATATTTCATTCCACAGCTTTGACAGACGAAAAAGTCTCCATCCTTGATAATCTCTGTGCTACCGCAGAGCTCGCATTGTAGCGCTTTCATTTCGATTGCTCCATTTCATACCCCTTGCTGTTCATTTCCCGTATTAGTTTCTGCTTTATCTCAAAAACGTCTTCCTTGTAAGGGAGATATAAGATGCCGTTTATATCGGACGGTTTTTCTATTGGTGGGTCGGCTTCTTTGAGAAGGATCGCGGTCCTAGACCTGCCGAATTTCATCAGTAGCATCCCAAGCTCCAAACTACGTTCTGGCGAGCTCTTGGCTGCGGTCGATCCTGTTTATTCTTTGGATAGCCTATGTCGTCCGGGGTCATAAGTACTATCCCGAAATTAGCGCAAGGGATGTATTCCATTAGTTGTTCGATTACTGTTCGGCCCCTATAGGCTGATTATCGAGAAAAATAGGCTCGAGATTTAACTCTTCGAGAAGACGTTGGAGTTGGTTTCGTGCGGTTTTATCGTGGCCGTAAACAACGAAAACTTTGTTGTTTGGTTCATCAATGATTTCATCTTCGATGGCTTTTCGGACCTGATCAGCGTTATTTCCTTGACAAAAGAAGCCGCCGCTGTCGTAGACATATACGGCTGTTCCACTCTCGAGCTTTATTCGATAGCCAATAGTTTTGTATCTCCGGGTCGTTTTTACTGGAATTTCTTTTGAAATAAGAAGCGAGATTAATTTATCCTTATCGATCATTAGCTGTCCTTGCTTGCTTTAACCAGTGCTGCTCTTTGCCTTATCAATGAAGTCATGCGCAATATTTTCGAGTTCGCGCCTTCGATATCGTTTGATTCGATTGATTGCGATAGATCACGAAGTGCGCTCGATATTTCGTCTTCAACTTGAGCGCTTGCTTCACAACTGGCGGGGTCGGCAAGGCTTGAAGTTTCCAAGAAGCTGGTCATTGATGCGCGCAACTCTGAAGGTGATTCATCTAGAAGCAGTCTTAGCTGAAGTTCAAGGTTCTGCATGGATTGCGATTTGCTTGAAATTTGGTTTTCAATGGTAGATGCGTGAGATTCGGAAGCGCCTGTTGCGAAGAGCGTGGCTGTCGCAGCGCTTGCTAGCAGAAAACTGAGAATTGGAATTGCTGGAAGCGCCTCTGTTTTTAACGCGGACCCTAGTATGCCTAGCAACAATTGGACTGCAAACGATACGCCAATAACAAGTATCTTTGAGATACCAAATATCTTAAGATTCTTTTGGGGTCCAAATAACAAGGTTGAAACCACCAGGGCGAGCATGACCAAAGAGAATGCGCTCTCAATCCAAAAAGTGGTTGAGGGTCCAAATAAAAGTATTGTCACGCTTTCGATAGCTATGAAGAGGGCTACGGGGATTGCTGCAATATATGCCTGTGTGTTCTTCATTATGACCTCCGTGCTCCGCACTCGGGACAGAACTTCTCGGTTCCAGAGAAGCGATATCCACATTCGGAACAGAACTTTGCAGCACTTTGCTGCGAATTGGTATCCGCAGGGATGGGCTGCGTCGCGGACGTGCCGGTGGCTTGTGAGAGTGCATCGGTCATAACTGACCCCATGGTCCCGCCGACACCGGCCATTACGCCCAGACCAATTCCCATGTTTGCGTATTCGCCAGTCGCTTCGTTTTGGGCCATCTTTTCGGCAACATCGAAGCTGCGTTCCTGTTGATAGGTATAGCCTTCGATTTGCCGTTTTTCTGCGCGCGCTTTTGCGGAGATTACGGTGCGCTGCGCCGCAGTTTCTTGTTCGATAATGCTGACCTGTTGTTTTATCTGTGCTTCGCGTACGTCGGCATATTGCTTGAAATGGAGGTCCTTAAACTTCTCGTATACCGGATCACCTTCGGGTTTGACGATGGCGGTGACCAGCATTTGCGTTAATGAGAGGCCGTATGCGGCAAAGTCGGGAAGCAGCTTGTTCTTAAGCGAGTCGGATAACTCTTCAAGGTGTGCATCAAGTTCGAAAATGGAGAGTTTTTGTTCGGTAATTACTTGTGCCAGATGAGTTTTTACTCGAGTTTGCAGGAAAGCTTTGAAATAGCTGATCAGCTTGTCCTGGGAGAGCAAAGCTTCGGTTCCAACAAGCTTGAGAAGGAGCCTGCGGGGCTCTTTTACAGCAAGAGCCATCTCTCCGGACGCCCCGAGCGAGAGCGGAAATCCATAAGTCGGTTCCATGAACTGAATCTTGGAATTGGTTCCCCAGCGTATGCCCATCTGCTCGATGAGGTTAACAAAGTAGACTTCTGAGTGAAACGGGCTGACACCACCGGTCGTTATCTTCGAAATGCCGTTCAGTAACGGTAGATTTTGAGTCTCAAGTTCATGCCTGCCTGGTCCAAACGAATCCAGGGCCTGTCCATTAAGGAAGAAAATTGCTTCTTGGGTCTCGTGAACAATGAGTTGCGAGCCGTATTGAAGTCTTCTGAGGGGTGTTTCCAGATAAAAGTTTGGTTATTGCCCTCATATTTGATGACATCCGTGATGCTCATAGTCCTCCTGCTTCCATGGTTAGTGATGTGGATTTGCTAAGATAGCCGCCGTTGCTACGACGGCAAAAGAAGTGCTGAGACCCAGGCGCAGGATGTCGCCGGGGTACAGCTGGGCGGGTGCGCCGGAGCTGATGTCGAGTTCGCTGTTATCGGCTGTTCGAATCAGATGCGTGCCGTTGGTCGAACCGAGGTCTTGTGCGTACCAAGCATTGTTCTCGGCGAAGATGCGGAGATGCTTGGCGGAGACATCCAGCCCAACATCGGTGACAGCGCCGTCTTCGAGTGCGAGCGCTCCGATGATGGAGCCCATGGTAGAAGGCTCAATGACATAAGGGCCCCCGACGACGAGTTCGTTGTCGATCCTGATAAGGCCGATCGCACGTTCGGTGCCCGTTTGTTTTAAATCGCATGGACAGAAAGAAATACTTGAGGGGGTAAACGACCTGACGTTCTCTGCGAATTCAAAGCGGTCCCTGATGTACGCGATAGCACGGGCCGGATCGCACCAACAGGCGGTCGAAACAACGAGCGTGATTGAGATAAGAGCCCTGTCATCTTTGTCTGGCTGGCTGCTGACGAGGCGCGAGGCGGCGTTCCGGTAAAGGAGCCATTACGCCCACAGGCACCGAGCGCTTGAGCCATCGTGTCAGTCGCTGCCGCAATCATGGTATAGATGTCGGCGTTCGAATACCCTTTTTCCCGTAGCTTGTGCAGGATTTGATTCGATGCGCAGGACCAGTCGGCAAAGTAGCGATCTTCTAGGGAGCCCGGCTGCGAGTGCACAATCGTGCGCGAAAGCCAGCTGGTGTCCTGTGCCATTTGGGCGGTAGGCTGTCCATTTGTTAACGGCAGATCGGATAGTAACAGTTCGGCAAATGCGCGATGGCTCAGGGTAAATGAAGTCTTGAACAGGGAGAACATGACCTCGAGCGGTGTTTGCGTCTTGGCATGACATTCTCCCTTCCTTGAACTTATTCGCTAAATAAAGGATAAGGGTGCCACTAGCCGATTTTACTGTGCAACAAATTGCATGTCGGTGAGCGGTCACGCCACCTGATGCGTTTGCTCCAGCATGAGAACTGGTTATCTTAGGGGCGCTATGCGGTCGCGTTTTGATTAGGATGGCACGACTCAGCCGCCCTTCGGGAAGCTGTGTCCCGGAATGGGCGCTCAGAGTGGGATGCAGTTTCCGCAAGGAGGTCCTGGGGGAAACCGTGCCCCGTTCTGATCCGAAATACTGGGACATAGTTTCCCTTTCATAACAGGAGAAGGCGCGCTGTCTGCAGTTGATTCAGACGCGCGCCTTTTTGGTTGTAGCTATGTTGAAGCTTGAAGCCAAAGCTTGTGGCTCCTTAGGAGCGGGCGGCTCCGTCGACGGGGAGCACGGCGCCCGTGACGTAGGAGGACATGTCGCTCGCCAGGAAAACAAAGGCGTTGGCGACATCCTCGGGCTCGCCCATGCGACCCAGCGGAATGGTGGCGATGATGGGTTGATGACCTCTTCGGGCAGGTTGGCGACCATGTCGGTCTTAGTCACGCCGGGGGCGACGGCGTTGACGCGGATGCCCATGGGAGCGAGCTCGCGCGAGAGCGACTGGACCATACCGTTGACGGCAAACTTGGACGTGGGGTAACCGACGCCGGAGGGCTGGCCGTACTTGGCGACCATCGAGCTTGTGGTAGTGATGGTGCGCCGTGGCCGGCCTCGGTCATGATCTTGGCGGCAGCTGGTGGCCATTAAAGACGGCGACGACGTTAAGGTCCATGACCTTTGCGAACTCCTCGGCCGTGTAGTCCAAGAGGGGTGAACGCTGGGAGATACCGGCATTGTTGACGACCGTGTCCAAGCCGCCCATGTCGGCTGCAGTCTGCGTAAAGGCCTCAGTCACGGCCTCGAGCGAGGTGAGATCGCAGGAGCGACCCCAGACCTTGGCGTCGGGATAGGCGGCTGTCAGCTTCTCAACGGCCGTGTCGGCAGTCTCTTGGCGCGAGCCAAAGACGGTGACGGCAGCGCCTTCCTCGATAAAACGGCAGGCGATGGCATAGCCGATACCGCGTGTGCTCCGGTGATGATTGCTTTCTTGCCCTCGAGCAACATGGTGCTTCCTCTCATCGCGGGCGGACATTCGCAACACAGCGTAGCCGTAACCGGAATCGGCCGTGTTTGCATATCGGTGAACGGTAGCCCGCGTTACCGATGAGCGGCTCGCGCAAATGTGCTCTGCCGTTGTGCTTAGGGCAGGTGACAAAAGGGCTCCCGTCCCACATCGGACGGGAGCCCTCAAGGCGCGTATTGCTAGGCGAGCGTTGGGCTAGTTCGCCATGACGCCTTCGGTCCAAGCTTCAACGTCCTCGATGCGCAGGACGTTGGCGACCTCGGCCACGCAGTCGACGCTGGCAAGCTCGGCGGCGGCAGCCTGGACGTCCTTCTCGAGCGCGCGGTGCGTTAGGAAGATGACCGAGCAGGCATCGCTGACGCCCGATTTGCCGTCCTCGACCTGGTTGATGAGCGAGATCGAGATGTTGTGCTTGGCAAAGATGTCGACCGTCTCGGACAGGGCGCCCACGCGGTCGGCGACTTTCAGGCGCACATAGTACTTGGTCTGGAGCTCGTCCATGGGCTTAAAGGCGAGGTTGTGACCATAGGCTCAATCTCGGGCAGCGGAGCAACGCCGCGGCTGATCTGCTCGGAGAGCGACAGGATGTCGCCCACGACGGCACTCGCGGTGGGGAAGGAGCCTGCGCCGGCACCGTAGAACATGGTCTCGCCCACGGCGTCGCCTACCACGTAGACAGCGTTCATGGCGCCGTTGACCTTGGCGAGCATGTGGTCGGCGGGGATCAGCGTGGGATGCACGCGGACGTCACGCCGGCGTCGGTGTTGCGTGCGATGCCCAGCAGCTTGATGGTGTAGCCGAGCTCGCGGGCCTGGGCGATGTCCTCGGCGCCGATGGTACGGATACCCTGCTGGTAGACATCGTCGGTGGTCACGCGGGTGCCAAAGCCGATGGAAGCGAGGATTGCCGTCTTGCTGGCGGCGTCGAAGCCGTCGACGTCGGCGGACGGGTCGGCCTCGGCATAGCCTTAGCCTGGGCGTCGGCGAGCACGTCAGCGTAATCGGCGCCCTCGGCGTCCATGCGCGACAGGATGTAGTTGGTGGTGCCGTTGAGGATGCCGGCGATGGTCAGGATCTTGTTACCCACCAGGTCGTGCTCGAGCGTGCTGACAATGGGGATGCCGCCACCGCAGCTGGCCTCGCACTTAATCTGCACGCCGCACGCACGTGCTTCTCGGCAAGCGTCTCGACATGGCGGCCAGCAGGGCCTGTTGGCGGAGACGGACATGCTTGCCGTTCTCGAAGGCAGTGGTGAAGATCTCGGTTGCGGGATGCTCGCCGCCAATCAGCTCGACGACGATGTCGACGGCGGGGTCGGTGACGACATCGTGCCAGTCGCTCGTAAAGGCCTCGCGCTCAATGCCTGCCGCCTCGGCCTGCTCCCAAGCAAGCGCGCAGGCGCGGGTCAGCTTAAGGTCGATGCCGTAGGCTGCCAGGTACTCATCGTGGTGGCTCTTGATCAGACGGGCCACGCCGCCGCCGACGGTTCCCAGACCGATCAGACCGACGTTCACGGTGCGCAGGGGTTCGCTCATAGATAACTCCTTCGTGCATCTTATGGATGGATAAACCGCTTAAAGGTTGAGTGCATTCTAGCGTGAACCGGGGGCGCGTGCTCGCCAGGCAACAGGAGCCGCACAAAACGGCACCCCCGAAACGCTGCGGAAACATTGGAAACACGCTCGCTACAAACGGACTTCCGTAACAAACTGTCAACGTTTGCGCCATAAGGTTTGCCCTGTACCGCAAGACGGCCGCACCGCGGCCAGCGAAAAAGGGGGACACCATGTTCAACATCAACAGCACGCTCAGCCGTAGGAACTTTCTCGCCGGCGCTGCGGCGCTCGGCAGCACCGCAGCACTCGCTGGTTGCTCGTCGGGTGGCTCGGACGGCGGCACCGCCGATGACGGCAAGACCTTCAAGATCGGTGTCATCGGCCCTCTGACCGGCGCCGCGGCAACCTATGGCGTTTCGGCCGAGAAGGGTGCCAAGCTTGCCGCCAAGGATTTCTCGACCAAGGACCTCAAACTCTCGCTTAAGTCCGAGGATGACGTCGCCGACGGCGAGAAGGCTATCAACGCCTTCAATACCCTGTGCGACTGGGGCATGCAGGCGCTCGTCGGCCCCGTCACGACTGGTGCCGCCGTCGCTGTCTCGGGCGAGATCGCCGACGATATGCTCATGGTCACGCCTTCGGCCTCGTCGCTCGACGTGACCAAGGATAAGACAACGGTCTTTCAGGTTTGCTTCACCGATCCCACCATGGGTGCCAGCGCCGCGAAGTTCTTGGCCGAGAAGTATGCAGACGCCAAGATCGCCCTGTTCTACAACTCCGGCGATACGTACAGCTCGGGTGTTGCCGATGCCTTTGCCGAGCAGGCCAAGGAGTCCAAACTTGATATCGTCGATACCGAGACCTTTAAGGACGACTCCTCCACGAGCTTTACCAACCAGCTCACCAAGGCCAAGGAGGCCGGCGCCACGCTCATCTTTGCGCCGATCTACTACACGCCGGCGTCCGTTTTGCTCAAGAACGCCAAGGACATGGGATACGACATGACCCTCATGGGTACCGACGGCATGGACGGCCTGCTCTCCGTTGAGGGCTTCGACACCTCCCTTGCCGAGGGCGTGCTGCTCATGACCCCGTTCTCTGCCGACGATGAGAAGAACGCCGACTTCGTCAAGGCATATAAGGACGCCTACGACGAGACGCCTAACCAGTTTGCCGCCGATGCCTATGACTGCGTCCATGCGATTGTCGAGGCTATCGATAAGGCAGACATCGACATCACGGCCGACGGCGCGACATTGCCGGCGATCTTGCCAAGGCCATGCGCAAGATCAAGATCGAGGGCCTGACGGGCGAGCTCACGTGGAACGACGAGGCCAAGTCGAGAAGCCCGCCACAGCCTATGTGATCCAGGACGCAAGTACATCGCCGCCTAAGTGCGCAAAAGTGCGACCGGTGAGGCCGTTTTATTCAGGGCAGGGACGCTTGTAACGGAATGGAAACATTACTTTCACACAATAAAGTGGCTAAACTGCATAAACCAATAGAAATACGCATAATTATGGATAAACGGACAAAACAAAAGAAAAGTTGAAATAATCGCCACTTTTCTCAACTAAAGCGTCTACTATTTTGCGAACGCCGAACACGGCGAAGGATGGCCTGTTGGGTAACCGAAACCCGACGAGATTTGAGAGGAGAGCCGCATGTCGAGCCTCACCGGTAAGTCATTGAACCCTGTTATGAATCGCAGGAGCGTTATCGCGAGCGCAGCAGGTCTGGGGGCGATGTCTATTCTAGCTGGCTGCTCCTCCAACGGCGGCGACAGCGGTTCCGCTTCGGGCGACGCTTCGTTTAAGATCGGCACCATCGGCCCGCTGACCGGCGCCAACGCGTCCTACGGCAAGTCCGTTACCCAGGGTGTCGAGCTTGGCTGCAAGGATTTCTCGACCAAGGAGCTGCCGCTTGCCAGCAAGGCCGAGGATGACCAGGCCGACGGCGAGAAGGCCGTCAACGCCTTTAACACCCTGCTCGACTGGGGCATGCAGGCCCTCGTCGGCCCGACCACCACGGGTGCGTCGGTTGCCGTTGCCGCCGAGTGCGGTAACGACCCCGAGACGTTCATGATCACTCCGTCCGCGTCCTCCGAGGACGTCACCAAGGGCAAGGATTGCGTCTTCCAGGTTTGCTTTACCGATCCCAACCAGGGCGTCAACGCTGCCAAGTTCCTGGCGCAGAAGTATGCGGACGAGAAGTTCGTACTGTTCTATAACTCCGGCGACGCCTATTCTTCGGGCATCGCAGATTCCTTTAAGGTTCAGGCCGCTAAATCCAAGCTCGAGATTGTTGACGAGGAGACCTTTAAGGACGACTCCGCCACGAGCTTTACCAACCAGCTCACCAAGCCAAGCAGGCCGGCGCTACCATGATCTTTGCGCCGATCTACTACACGCCGGCGTCCGTCCTGCTCAAGAACGCCAAGGACATGGGCTACGACGTCAAGATGATGGGCTGCGACGGCATGGACGGCATCCTGGGCGTGAGGGCTTCGACACCTCTCTTGCCGAGGGTCTGCTGCTCATGACCCCGTTCTCCGCCGACGACGAGAAGAACGCCGACTTCGTCAACGCTTACAAGGATAAGTATGGCGAGACTCCGGACCAGTTTGCCGCCGACGCTTACGACGGCGTGCACGCGGTGGCCGAGGCCCTCGAGGAGGCCGGTCTTGGTGTCGACGCCGACCCGACCGAGGTCGCCGAGAAGCTGCCTAAGGCTATGCTCAAGATTACCGTTGACGGTCTGACCGGCAAGCTCACCTGGAACGATAAGGGCCAGGTCCAGAAGGAGCCCACGGCGTACGTCATCACCGACGGCAAGTACGTACAGGCCTAATAAGCCGCCTTACATAGAGCGGTTTTGATCCCAAGCAGGGAGGTTTTGGCCTTCCCTGCTTGCTTGGTATCTAGGGACAGTGTAACGTCCCTGTTTCATACATTAACTGGAAACCTATTCGAAAGGGGGATGTGGAACATGACGGTCTTTATCCAATACCTGGTCAACGGCCTGTCCATGGGCAGCGTCTACGCCATCATCGCGTTGGGCTACACCATGGTCTATGGCATCGCAAGATGCTGAACTTCGCTCACGGCGACGTTATCATGGTCGGTGCCTATGTCTCGTTCTGCGCCACGTCGTATCTCGGCCTCCCGGGCTGGGCATCTGTAATTCTCTCTTGTGTGGTCTGTACCGTTCTCGGTGTTCTCATCGAGGGTCTGGCATACAAGCCGCTGCGTCAGGCGGGCCCGCTGGCCGTTTTGATCACGGCCATCGGCGTGTCTTACTTCCTGCAGAACGCCGCGCAGCTTCTGTGGGGCGCCACGCCCAAGAACTTCACTTCGCTCGTCACCTTCCAGGTGCCGGAGTTCTTGGCCAAGTTCAATGTAAGCGCCGTATCGCTCGTCACCATCGTCGCCTGCCTGGTTATCATGCCGGCCTGATGTTCTTTACAGGTAAGACCAAGATGGGCAAGGCAATGCGTGCCGTGTCCGAGGACAAAGCCGCCGCTCAGCTCATGGGCATCAACGTCAACCGCACCATCTCGATGACGTTTGCTATCGGCTCCGCCCTTGCTGCCATCGCCGGTGTGCTCCTGTGCTCCTACTCGCCGGTCCTGCAGCCCACCACGGGCGCCATGCCTGGCATCAAGGCCTTCGACGCTGCCGTTTTCGGCGGCATCGGCTCCATCCCCGGTGCCTTTGTCGGTGGCATTCTCATCGGCATCATCGAGGCGATGGCGCAGGCCTACATTTCCACGAGCCTTGCCAACTCCATCGTCTTTGGTGTTTTGATCATCGTCCTGCTCGTCAAGCCTGCCGGCCTCTTGGGCAAGTACGTCCCCGAGAAGGTGTAGGTGAGCGTTATGAAGTTTCTTAAAGACAAGCAGACGCGTCACGACTTTGTTACGTACGCCATGTGCCTTGTGGCGTTCGCCATCGTGTTCTTTATGCAGTCCAACCACATGATTCCGCGCATGATCGCCGGTCAGCTGGTTCCCATCACGGCCTATATCGTCATGGCCATCTCCCTCAACCTCGTCGTCGGCATCGCGGGCGACTTGTCGCTGGGCCACGCGGGCTTTATGAGCGTCGGCGCCTACACGGGCATCGTCACCGCGGTCGCCCTCGAGAGCGCCGTTCCCTCCGATCCGGTGCGCCTTATCATCAGCATCGTGGTCGGCGCCATCGCTGCCGCTATCCTGGGCTTCTTGATCGGCATCCCGGTCCTTCGCCTGAGCGGCGATTACCTGGCTATCGTGACGCTGGCTTTGGCGAGATTATCAAAGAGATCGTCACCTGTCTCATTGTGGGCGTCGATTCCCGCGGCCTGCACGTGATCTTTAACATCACGGGTAACTCCACAATCGACGATCTGCACCTGCTCGAGGACGGTACCGCCATCATCAAGGGCGCCCAGGGCGCCTCGGGCGTGTCGACGTACTCGACCTTCCTCGCCGGTGCCATCCTGGTCATGGTTGCGCTCGTGATCGTACTCAACCTGGTTCGCAGCCGTACCGGCCGTGCCATTATGGCCGTGCGCGACAACAAGATCGCTGCCGAGTCCGTGGGCATCTCCGTCACCGAGTACCGCATGATCGCCTTCGTGGTTTCCGCCGCTCTCGCCGGCGCTGCCGGAGCCCTCTTCGGCGGTAACTTCTCGCAGCTTTCCGCTACCAAGTTCGACTTCAACACGTCCATCCTCATCCTGGTGTTCGTGGTCCTGGGCGGTCTGGGCAATATGCGCGGCTCCGTCATCGCGGCGGCGTTGCTCACGGTGCTTCCCGAGCTGCTCCGTCAGTTCTCGGACTACCGCATGCTCATCTACGCCATCGTGCTGATCCTGGTCATGATCTTTACCAACAACCCGCAGCTCAAGGCGTTCTTCGCACGCATTAAGGACCGCTTTGCTTCCAAGAAGGAGGTGGCAGTCGATGCCCAGTAAGTTTGAGTTCAACAAGGGCAAGATGGTCCCGTATCCTTCTGGCGCCATCGTTCCCGATCGCGACCTGGGCCAGCGCCCGGCGCTCGAGTGCATCCACTTGGGCATTGAATTTGGCGGCCTTAAGGCAGTAGACGACTTTAGCCTGACCATCGGTAAGACCGAGATCGCCGGTTTGATCGGCCCTAACGGTGCCGGTAAGACCACGGTCTTCAACCTGCTCACCAAGGTGTACCAGCCCACGCACGGCACCATCCTGCTCGACGGCGAGGACACCTCGGGCAAGTCGGTCTATCAGGTCAACCGCATGGGTATTGCCCGTACATTCCAGAACATTCGCCTGTTCAACACCATGACGGTGGAGGATAACGTTAAGGTCGGCCTGCATAACCAGGAGCGCTACTCCGGCTTTGAGGGCGTGCTGCGCCTGCCGACGTATTGGAAGCACGAGAAGGCCGCCCACGAGCGCGCCATGGAGCTGCTGTCCATCTTTGATATGGAGCACCTGGCAAACGA
>ENA-OQDD01000358-OQDD01000358.1-human-gut-metagenome-genome-assembly--contig:-NODE-358-length-19466-cov-1.751125_pt1 | contig 19466 bp, 34 predicted proteins | sample MGYA00242507_ERZ504598 | MGnify/ENA primary metagenome ERZ504598 (study PRJEB26092, sample SAMD00036318) | human gut metagenome | host: Homo sapiens | study: EMG produced TPA metagenomics assembly of...
CGTCGGGTTTCCACATCATGAGTAGCTTATTGTTTCTCCTGATAAGTACCAAGAATAGCTCCATAATCGGATCGGCGACACCAGAACGCCTCATCCACGATAAAAAGCATATTATCTTCATGGAAGCCTTGCATATTCTCTGGCTTTGTAGCAGTCCTAGCAACACCAAACCAACGCTTTTCATTTCCGACCATATAAACATAGGTCTTGGTCCATTTGAGTATCTGAGAGAGCAACGGAGACTTGCTCATCCACTTCGAGATCTCAGACCAAAGAACATCGTGCAACTGCTGTTTTGTAGGAGCTGTCGCTACGATACGAGGATACGGAAAGCAGGTGATAAACCATAGGAACACAGCAGCCTCTAAACCGGTCTTACCAACACCCTGGCCAGATTTGATACTGACCTTCGGATTGTGTGCCAAGTCCATTGCCGCCTCTGCCTGCCATTCATCAGGTTCAAACTGCAATACTTCCCGGAAATAAATGACAGGATTATCTCTCCATATCGGTATGCTTTCATCAAGGAAGTCCGACAACCAGTCCATATTACTGTCCATTCTGTTCCCTCCTTGACTTTATGACGCTATCAGCCCAGACACGAACCAATTCGTTCCCTTTGCTTTCTCCTGCTGCCTTTTCTTTCTCAAGCCTGAGTTTTGCCAGAGCGTCAACGGCTTTCGTTTTACAGCTCTGTACGGAGGTCAGCTCTTTTTCAAGCCTTGCCACAAGATCTGCTGTCGATGCGGTAGAAGTCTGCAAGTCATAAGATTCTCCCGGAAGACGTTCATTCTTTATTACCTTTTCCTGGATTCTATCCTCATACAGTTCTTTTTCCTCATCGTCTTTGAAGATTCGTTTTTCTCAAATCTTATCGCTCCGGCAACATACACACCGCCTTTTGAGTCCCGGTACTTATTGATTGCTTTCATAAGCCGGCGTTCCCGTACTGTGTAAAGAGCGATCTGATTTATCAGGATTTCCTCTTCATCCTGTGGCATGGATTCTATGAGCTCTCGCTCATCCTCATCCAGCGTGTCCCAATATACAGCAGAGTACCCTCCATGCTTCAGAGCGTTCTGAGTTCCTTTCGGTGCTCCATGCCCTTTTGCATTCTGTTTTCCCTTGCTGTTTTTGTTCCCAGGCTGTCCTCCTCTTTTGCGAACGTCGCATTATCTTTTTGCGAACGCTCGCCTTGTTTTTTTTACTGTTTCCATCCCAGTTCTGGGTGGACTTCCACCTACGGACAGTTCCTTCAGGCTTGCCAAGTTTCTTAGCAATATCAACCAGAGCCATACCGTCATGGAACATCTTTTCCGCCTCAATGCTATCTGGACTTCTTGCTCTCGGCAACGCCATCACCTCGCTTTCCGCATTTTATTCGGACACAAGGAAGGCGGTCAGAGCACTCGCCCGAACCGCCGTTCTGTGTTCTATATGTTGTATAACAGTTTTTAAAATCAGATTTTTGTAACAAATTCCGCTTTTGAAAAACCTCCAACATCCTTTGTCATCATATTGAGGAAGTCCTCTTTTGAGAAGTCTGATAACCTGAAGATCTCTTCCGGTTTCATACCAAGCTGCTTTCCGATTTCTTCTATCGTTTTTCCCTCATTCATGAGTTCTTTTACGATTTTCTTCATCGGTTCAAGCAGATGTGTACCTCTTGCCCTGTTATGAGTAACGGTACCGTAAATATCCTCCGAATGCTCCTTGTGATCAACGACAACCACCGGAACGTGACCGTCCAACATGGAAACCAGAGGTTCCTGTCCGGCTACAGTCCATCTGTGGAATCCGTCAATAATCGTAAAATCAGGCGAACCACAATCGGAAGAGTCCAGCCATTCGTAAGAATTGACTGTGTAAGCAGTTTCAGATTTTCTTTGGATACCTTATTCGGGTTGTATCATTCGGTTTCAGCTTGCTTCTCGGTACCCATTGCAGGGTAGATAACGGTGCTGTCAATTTATTGTCCATGCTTTGAATCCTCCATTTTCTTCGCTTTGCTGATGTATTTACCATAAATTCTGTGATAAAGCGCCCGGAAAGTTCTCATCTTCGGATCTCCCGAGATGAGTCCCTCGTATATGTGCTTAAAGTCCTCTGCAGTAGCAATGGTTGACACCTGCATGAAGAAATTCCTGTATCGTTCTGCGATATGCCGCTTATGCGGAGTATCGAAGAACACATCCATATTTGCGAACATGGTAAGCAATTCCTTCTTGTAATCTTTGGTGTCAGAACCTTTTTCCATCTGCCGGCGGCCTTTTGTGCTCCTGCCGAACATCTCGCTGTCCCAATACAGGGCAGCCAGATAAGCATTCGGCTCTCTTCTGATGATTCGTTCCATCAGATCTGGGTAATATTCATTCATTTTTACCAGCGAGCGAGCTGTATCTACAGAAAAGAACTGTGAAACCCTAAGCTGCTGCTTTGAAGAACCGGACTGCCATAAATACAGATATATTTCCGGTATGTCAACATGTTCCCGTTTCAGGAACAGCCAGACATCATTATTTGTCCAGTCATATATCGGAAATACCTGCCTTTTGTTCGTCATGGTTCTTCCGGCTTTTGTCATTGAGGCGATATTCTGTAATCGCTGCAATGATTCCGCCGTTCTTATTCCTACGAGAGTTATTCCGGAAGTGCATACCCTCGGAAGAAAGTCCTGGTACGCATCCACTCTCGCTTCAACAGCTTATGGTTCCTAATCGAAAATGGAGGTGGCTGTCTTACCCACACATCCTGTTTTGTTTGAGTCCCAGCATATAAACGTCTCATCATTTGATAAGGCGTTGAAACAGTTGAAATGTTTTACTTCTACGCAGTACCATTCAAATTTGGCTCCCATCATCATAAAGATCCGGCGCCACTTCTTCGTCATATCTTCCATGCAAGGGAAGATCGCCTCTTCATCAATGAACTGCACAGTCAGCTGTTTCATGTCTATCTCTCCTCGGTTTGCCAGATTTACCAGAAGCTGTGCTACACACAGGCTGTCTTTCCCGCCACTAAAAGAAAAGAATACCGGCAATCCGTTTCGGAATACGTTCTTTATTCTGATTTCGGCTGCTGTTACGACATCTATGCTGGACTCACATCGTTTTACAGCCATATCTGTTCACCGCATTTCGGGCAGATTACAAAGCGTCTGGTTTCTGCTGATTCCGGACTCTCCATCGTGGCGGACTGCCCGCCCTGCTGCGGCAAATCAGTTTGCACAATAGCTTTCCCCTCTTCTGAAGCGGATTCCTGCTCTTTCTTCTCCCGTTTTTCGTTCGCTTCTTTGATCTGCTGAATCTCCTCTTCATCCAAGGTTCCATATTCTGAAATTTTCTCAGTGACCTCATCGGCGTCTGCCACCATCTGTTTTAAGATTTCCTCATCAAATCCAGGAATATCCAAATCTCCGTTCAATTCTTCGAGGAACTCATTCAGTGTGTCAAGATTCTCAATTCCCAGGGAAAAGATCTTATTATCGGCAATCATCAGTTTTTCTTCTGCGATTCCGTCAGGTCCTCATATTTATAGACGAGTGCCTGTTCCTCTCCCATCCGCAGTAATGTCTCATACAATCCATTTCCTGCGAGGATTGTGTTTTTCTCATCAACAACGATCGGCCGAATCTGTCCAAACATCCTCACGCTTCGCTCAAATTCTTCAAGCTGCTTTTCCGTATGGATTCTTATGTTCCGTTCCGGTCGGACAAGTTCACTGAGTTTCAATGTTAATTGTTTCATCGGTTTCTCCTCCAAAATTATTCTGAAGGAGCAATTTGTTTTACTGTCATGTTTATCGCATTTCCCGGGAGAACTGCAATTCTTCCGGTGTTTCAGCAGTTACTTACCGTTCTTTTCCAGAAACTCTCTGGCACTCGGTATCGTTTTCGCTGCATCGATAACAATCCTGCTGTCAATTTCAAATACTTCTTTCCACCCGTTTTCCACTGATCCGGTCCATTGTCTTGCCGGCCACGGGTGCGTTCCGCAGGAATACCCATTCTGCCACTCATAAATAGGCGGAACAGGTACTTTGTGATAATGGATAAATGCGAGTATCGCTTCATGGCTCCAGTCCGAAAGCGGGCTGTATCTTGTAACGCCCTTTCCATCCGTATAGATGTTTGAGCCTTTACCGACATAATTTCCGTCTGCTCTCCGTCTTCCGAGGAGCAGCATATCCAAATCGTGTGTCTTGTAATACCTTGCCTGCCCCCTGTGCTGTACCATTTGGAACCATTGAGCCGCTACATTGCTTTTCTGTGGGAATAGCATATTCTGGTGTTTCAATAACCAGTCCATGTTCTGACCGGTATTGATGATTTCCAGCTTTTCCGGTTTATGGGATTCAACCCACTCCATAAACGCCGGATATTCCAGATCGCATACTGCCATAAGGCAATCGTGGATTCCTGCCATTTCGCATACCCTTTCAAGCACGAGGGAATCTTTCCCTCCGCTCCATGCAAATGCTGCTTTCTTCCCTTCTGTCTGTTCCAGAATCTCGGATACTGTCTGATCAACAAGTGTATCCAGTTCTTCTTTCTTTACCAGATCTTCAATGTGCTGCATTGCATTTATCCAGTCTTCATTTCTGATGTTCTGTTTCCTACCCAATACTTTTTCCATGAACTTTCCTCCATACGCTCATAAGCACAGCTACAAATCCCGCCAGCAGGACGGTTAATAAGCTACCTATTGTTTTATACTCCGGTATATCAAAACAGTGCCACAGGCGAAAATAGGAAGCCCTACGGCAAAGGAAGTGATGATTCCAGCCACCACCCCGTTGCTCGTTAGCTTAACCTTTAACAGCGTGAGCATTGTCGGGAGCATCGTTGTCGCTCTCAGTGTTCCATAGAACAGGAACATATGCGTTACGGTAAGTCCCGGAATATTGGAAATTAAAATGCCGGCAATCAGCAATGCGACCATTGCCAGCTTGGAAACCCTGATTTTATCTGCATCTTTTAATTTGCCGGTAACTTTCAGGTCCGTTGTCAGTGAAGCAATCGCACACAGATTGCTGTCCACGGTGGATAACAATCCTGATATGAGCATGAACATAAACGGTACAATTACCCATGCAGGGAAAAGTGCCTGTATCAACTCAAAATTTACCATTCCTGTATCTTTCGGCATAAATCCTATGCCTGCCGCAACAAATCCAAGGATTCCCATGGAAAGCGGCACCACCGCAAACAGAACAGCTCCGAGAGAAAACGCTCTTCCGATCTTCTTATCACTGATAGAAAAAGCTCTCTGCCAAAAGCATTGATCTCCGAACGGTCCAGCAAACAGCCCTATCGCTGTAGGTAATCCGAATCCCAGGAATACCTGCAGTCCGTTCTTTGAAAGCAGATCTCCGAACTCTCCGGTAATTCCGGACAGTTGGATTGATGACATTCCCCCATTTGATTTCAACGCCCACGGAACGAATATCGCACACGCCAGAAGAAGGAAAATCATCTGGATGGCATCCGTAAGTACAGACGCCTTTATCCCGGATATTTGCGAATATGAAAAAGCGATGACTGCCAGTACAATCGTCATTACCCAAAGCGGCAATCCGGTAGCCACACTGAGTATCTTGCCCCCTGCAAGGAGCTGTACTGCAGTGGAAAGGACCGTGAGCATTGTCAGCTGGAAGAGATATACTCCTTTTACTTTCTCCGATCTGTACTTTTCATGCATATATCCGGACAATGTAATGCCATTCGGCATTTCCTTCCGGATCCGCTTTGCAAACGGTATGAAAATAAGCAGGCAGAGAATGTTCGGTACCAGAAACCAAAATAACCCCGGAACGCCATTCAAGTATGCTTTCTCAGCAGATGTGAATAACGCCGGAGCCCAAATCCATGTAGCAGCAATGCTCATCGCAGAGCTGACTGTTCCCATATTACGGTTTCCAACATAAAAGCTGTCCGAATCCTTATCCCTCTTTGCGAAAACTATAGTGGCTACAATCATAAGGACCGCATATGCCACCAACACCATGATTCCATTCATCTTTTCTCTCCTTTGTTTGATGTAAGAAGCATTTTCTTCCTTTCTTGCATCTCCTTTCCCGGAATGAATGAAAAAAGCCACCGGTTCTCTCCCGGTGGCTCATGGCTCTTGATAAGATTTTACTCCCATATCATACTCGATTTCCGTTATTAAGTCAATATTAACTTAACGGTTTCCGTTATTCCTATTTTCAAGAAGAAAACTTCAAGCCGTTAATGCCGAAAAACAGGGCAGACAGGCGCTCTTCCGCTGCCTTTATATCATCGTAGATCGTGACCTTACTCACACCGAATCTTTTTGATAATTCCGGAACACTCGTCGCCTCCTTCGTCATATACATGGCCTTCACAACCTTATACTGCCTCTTCTCTTTCTCTCCACATTTACTGCAAAATACCCGGTACACATCCAGCATTTTGTCAACATGAGCAATTATAATGCTCGTCCTTTCTGCTGATTCCTTAATGGAATTCACGATTACTCCGTCGCTGCCTTTCATGGACATGAGGTCCTCCATGACCTCTGCGGCACTTTTCTCTTCTCTCGTCTTTGAATATACCGCTTTTGAGCATGATTCCTTCAGCATTCTATAATTTCTAAGCAATAGCCTTGTGTTGTGCAGTCGGCGATCTTTTAATTCTTTCTGCTCTTTTCGGTATGCTTTCTCCATAGTCTCAGCCGCCACAGACGCCCCGGCCAGAGCTGCCTTCGCAATCATGGATTCGATTTCCTCCTTCGTCAATGCTACGAATTCAACTCTATCTTTCATATCCATGTCTTCATCCTCCAAATCTAAATATTCTCGTGAATCTTCTTGATCACGTTTTCCTTATACTCCTCTTTTTCCTGCTCTGTCATGCCAGCAGAAAACTCCGGAACACTAAGAGCCGCATCAATCGCTTCTCTGGTACCGCACTCCGGGCAGATAAGTGTTTCATTATCCGTTCTGGAAAGTGCAGGAACTCCGTCATATTCTTTTCTGCACAGCGGACACACTCTCTTATTCTGGTTTTTCTTTTCTTCCATCGAACATACCAACCTTTCTCCAAGCTGCAGACATCCCATGACTATCATTTCGAGGTCTCTTCCAGAAATATGACACATGGCAAAATCAAGTGTTGCTTCTCCGGATTCTGTGTCCTCTTTTATATCACACATGAACCTTTATGTATGGTATTCTTTTCTCCATTATCATAGTGTATCACTATTTTTTCAATATTTTTTTCTTCCATTATTCAGCTTTCTCCTTCCTGTATGGACAGTATTTCCAAACACAATTAACCTCATATTGATGCTCATTATACTTTTTGTTGTTGCAAGTTCCATTTCCGCTGGAATATGCACATGTCCTGCAATATCCCTCATGAGTAGGAAACAGTATTATCTTAGCCATTGCTATTCACCTCTCCCGTATCCGGAAGATATTCCGGGAAGTCGAATATGTTCATTTGTCCGGAAATCTCGTCTTCATCTCCAACCTTGGCATTTGAATCCGGCGGTTCTCCTGTTATCTGCGACCAGCACTCAGGTCCGTACCCTCTGGCCATACTCTCCGGATCCGTCAACTTCTTACCGCATTTCTGGCATTTCGTGAACATTTTACACCTCCAGACCGTTTTTCGGACATATATGGCAATCATTATTCGCTGCTCCAAAGCATCCATTGCACCTATCCTTTTCCTCAATGTTTTCCCAGCAGACACAAGTATCATCCAGATTCCTGAAATCTCCTCTGTGTTCACTATCCCCATTGCAGCATACGCCTTCAAACTCCGCATACCATTTACAGGTACAGCAGTATTTCTTTTCTTCGCTTCTTATGCAATCATCCAAAACATCCATCACTCTCCACTTTTAATATGCTTTTTTTGCCTCGCTCAAACTTGCCATTCTCCGTTTTGCCAAATCATCAAAGAAAGTCTCGTTCGCATTAGTCACTTTATAGCATGGTTCTGCTCCAAAGAATACGATATAGGAATCCGTTAGAAGCTCATGCATCACTGTTGTGTATTCCTTTGTCATTGCACATCCTCCAATAGCTGGACTTCCATCTTTCAAAACATCAAAGCCGGTGCATGTACTTCCCCACATCTGAGAAAAAACAATAGCTTCAAACTCCACCGATCTATACTTATTTTCTTTTCGCTTTTTATCTACCTCTTCTGTGAACTCACTATCCTTTGACAACATAACTCTTGCTTTAAATTCCAAAAGTTCCAAATTTGGATATTTCGCATGCATTAAACTCATCTGTCATTTTCCTCCTTCATCCGTTCTTCGAGTATCTCCAGGTTTCTCATAGCAATATGTATCTCTTCCGGTGTCAATCCGGTATTCTCATATTCAGCCAGTCTTTCAACAAGATCTGCTTTACTTCTCCCGGACCAGTATCCTGTACTCAGTCCGTTTGCAAGTTTATGTGTTAATCTCTTCATTTTTCCCTCCAGAATCCGATGAATCAGATTTTTCTGATTTCTTTTTACCGTTTCCTCCATATTTGACAGCCAATGCCATTGCATCCTCTCCAATATCATCATTGCTATTTTTTCCGTTCATTTTCTTCTGGCATCTTTCATAGGCTTTTTCGTAGTTGTAACCTATTTGGCCGGATAATCTGTATGCCATTTTTGAAAACTTATCCCTGTAATAATCCCAGGTTGGTCCTTCTTTGTTCGCAATCAGCTTTAAATAGTCCTTCAATACGCAGATTATTAAAACCATATCCCCGTATGAGCAGGAAACTGTAAAGTCGCTTAACGTCTTTATGTTTATGCACTTTTCAATCCATACCTGCTTTTCCGCATCATCTGCTATCTCTTTCTCCACTTCATCCAGGAAAGAAAACAAAAATAAAAGATGTTCATCCATTTTATCTACCTCCAAGGAACGTATTAAGCATTTTCTCCTTCCATTCCGGAATATTCTCTTTGCTGATTCTATCGAACTGCCGATGCAGTTTGTAATTTATTTCATCAGAAACCTTTTCCGCTGATTCATGCTGCATAATCAACTGCATAAGCATGATGAACACATCGGCAACCTCGGACCAAGTATTATCAGTCAGAAATACAAGATCTTCAAAATCAAATGGATTCGGTGCTTTTTCCAACTCATCCAGAAGTTCTCTCAGTTCTTCCTTCGCCTTGGAAAGCTGGCTTCTTTTACTGTAATATAACGAAAGCGTCCTGATTCTTTCCAATGACGGCTCATCCAGTATTTTGTATTTCTCAACAGGTTTCATGTCACTCATTTTCTATACTCCTCCTATCTGTATTCTTTTCCTGTATGCTTGTCCTTCAGTACGATTCTTCCGACAACCTCAAATCCGGCAAGCTCAGCAGTATTCTTCATAATCGGTATGAGATTGCTGATAACTGAAAGCCGATCCGCTTCTCTTTTATGTTCTTCTCTACGAATATTCCCAAACGCAGCACCCGGTGTCGGATCTACATATCCTTCCCCATTTTTATTCATTATTTATCATTCCTTTCTCTTGCAGCTGATCTAAACATCATAAGCAGCATTTCTGATACAGGTCTTTCTCTATCTTTTCTGGCAGATTTTTTACAGATTTCAAATCGTACCATTCTCCCCTGTAGTTTTTCTTTTCCGGTACCAACACCCCTACTTTGTATGGTATCTCGTCTTTCACTTTTTCGTACACATCTTCCGGCATTACATAATAATTAAAGTCTCCAATGAAGTTATGACCGTTTTTTGAATGGAAGTCCTCTACCGATGACTTTACCTCATAGCAGTAAAAATCTCCTTTTTCAATTCCGGAAACTGTATTATTTACCGGCTTAAATTTCATATAGTCCACTCGAACCGCATTGCTTGTAGCGTAATCAAAAGTCACTTCTTTTGCCCAATATATCCTCGGATCTCCGTGTGGGTTTATGTACATCTCTGTCGATATTGATAGCATCATCGTAATCTCTGGTCTATTGCTCATTATTCATTTCCTCATTCATATACCGTTATTGTATTTTCACTTCAATAGTCCTCGATTTTACATTTCTATTTTTTCTAAGAACAAAAACCTCTTCGAGTACAATTTTAACTTCTCCGATCGGAGAGCATTCTTCATAAGATCTTTCAATATTCCAATCCATGAACCCTCCTAACATTCTTGGTGTTTGTTCAGTCATGTCGTATCTATAATCCCGAACCATATATGCATGTTCTCCCGATACGAATACGACTGGTTGCTTTTCGTTAATCAATCCAATAATTTCTTCTTTGCTCATTCTAAATAACAAAAACAAATCTAAAATTCTTGTATCGCCTTTCATATTTCTCCTCCTAATGCGTAGCATTGAAGTTTTCAATCGCCCATTTGTTCCCGGTAGCTCTAACTGCATTTCTTACTCTTTCCTGAGGCGGAATTCCTTTTCCTTTATTCTCCTGCGGCTTATTTTTCACCGCAGGAGTTTCATTCTTCGTTCCAGTCATTATATGTCTTCTCCTTTCTGCACTTACAAAGTAGTATTCTTCCAAGCTTTCACAACTCCAGATCTATATGGAGTTCTTGCTACTTTTGGTATAGATCCACGTTCTAAATCAACATTGATCTCGTCAAATCTTTCTGTCATAAACCACAATAAAATGAACCAACTTTCATAATCTGGATTGTACCAACCTACTGTTTCTCCATATTTGGTCATTACATGGTATTTGGGGCAAAGTGCTCCTTTATGTTTCGCATTCTCCGGCAGACTTCATACACCGGAATCCAGCTATCGTTCATGTTACGCCAAATATCGCCCATACATATCTCTTTTAATTCATCATATATCCTTTTCTCCTGTTCTCCTTCAACACAAGCTTCATCAAAAGAATCTGCCATAATCTTTCATCGTTAATACTTATATAACTGCTGTTATTTACCTTCGCATACCTCTCATCACTGTGTTTACATCCATTTTCACTCCAATCGCAAACAGCTCCATCTCTAGCATCACACATACCGCACAACATGATGACCTTTCCACAATTCGGACAGAATATCTGATAACCGTCTTCTTCAACGTCCCAACATATTTCAACTTCCTTCTCGCAATGCGGACAATACTCTGTAACCGTATTTGATTGAACATTATTTATGTGCTGGCGTATTATCTCTTTTATCCATTCAGTGCTCACATAATCGTCTGTAATACCGAATGCTTCAAATTCGATTGTGCGAGCATCTATCTCATCAAAAATCTTTTTTTAAAGCCTGCATTTTATTCCTCCACTATAATCGCTGTCCAAATTTTACGCATCTTTCAGTCTTACCGGAAGAACCAGGGCTTTCATGTCAGAATCCTCTGCCTCGACAACCATTGGATTTACCGGCCGGGTAAGATTCAGAGTGATATTGTCACAAGTAAAAGCCTTTATGGTTTCAAGAACCAGACGGGAATCGAATCCGATCTTTATCGGATCCTTGATTTTCTCCTGAAGAGCAACTTCTCCTGATAATTTGCAATATTATCCCTGATACTTACTGTAATCTCATTTTCAGATATATCAAAAACAGCCGGGCTCTTTTCATCCGTACACATCTTTGCCCTTGTCATTGCCCCTACCAGGTCGCTCTTTCCTACGATTGTGTAGTTGTCACTCTCGCAGAACATCTTCTTATACGGAAGATATTTACCTTCCAGAAGCCTTGTGTATATCACATATCCGTCTGTTCGGAAGATTGCGCTATTGGCACTGTATGATACATTCACATCATCATCCATTCCCATAGACAGGAGTTTTTTCGCCGCTGCTTTCGGTACAATGATTTTCAGATCTGCAATGCCATCAGCCTTAATTCTGTCCCATGCGAGGACGTGACCGTCAGTCGCAACCAGATTTATGTATTTGTCACACCCTTCCAGATAAATTCCTTCCAACATAGGCTTAGACGGCTCCTTCTCTGCAGCTGCGTAGATAACATGGGAAATAGCCTCCATGAAGCTCTTGCCAGGAAGAGTAAGCTCCTCTCCCGATTCCATATCCGTCTTGCTGTATATAAAGTTCTCTGCCGGGAAGGACTGATAGCTGTTCTTGATTTTCTCCATTTTGATTGTTACGACATTCTTATCATCATGGAGCATTCCACATCTCCCTCCGGAAGATTCTTGATAAGGTCAAAAGCTTTCATCGGAATGATAAAGGATTCCCCTTCTGCGTCCTCGCATTTGACCTGTATCGTTATTTCTCCATTGGCGGCGATTAAATACCCTTCTTTTACCAAAACTCCTCCCAGAGCAGGATGTACAGTATTTTTCTGTACTACGCTTTTCAGCTTGTCGATAATCCTCACCAGTTCATACTTTTTTACTTTCATGATTCCTCTCTTTCCCGGAGTTCCAGACCATCAAGAAATTTGACAACCCCGTTACTATACTTGATTTTGTACTGTTCCAAATTGCTTTCATCCATGTACTTATGTCCGAAGATCTTCTTCATATCCCGAAACACCTCCCACGGTACCCGATAGTAATTTTCAAACCCTATCGAAACCACAACGAAACACACAGCTCCCATTTTCCTATACCGTTCAAAGCACTTTTCCTGCTCCTCTGTTATGACATCTCTCTGGATTCTGTCCTTGTCCGTATGCTTTGCGTCAAAGAGAATCATCGTCGAATCAGCAGTGCACCTTTAAAATCCGGCTGTGCCCGTTTGGAAAAGCAGCATATAACTGTCCCAACTTCCTGTTATGTACTCCGAGCACTTTCATCGGTTCCGGTGTCTTTTCAATCACGGAGATTCCTTTTTCCTCGTAAAATGCCGAAGCAGCTATTATCATCTGCTCAAAATAATCTCCGACTGCTCTGGATCGCGCCCAGCCATTACCCTGTTGTAATTAGATGTACCCATTTTCATCCGCCACCTTTATCAGTTTGCTGATCGTCACAGCTCCCAACTCCGGAATCTTCGCAGATTTGATGTAATCAATAAACTCTTTGACTCCGGTTCCTTTACCGTCAGATGCTTTTCCGCGGTTAAATCCTTCGCTGTCTGCTTTTGCCACACGGTCCTCCACATAATGCACCAGCTGTTCATCCGTCATCTTTCTCATTTTCACAGCCTTTTCATGGATAAGGATCTCATCCTCTGTTCTTCTGCAATTTCTCTTACTTTTTCCCATATCTCTACTCCTTGATTTTATTTTTTTCTAATCCGTCAATATCCGGAACACTTACCTCATGTTCTTCGCACCATGATACGAAACACGATTTGCACATGTGGGCAACGCAGCTTGTCTTCCCGCCTCTTCTTGCCCTGGCCGTAATGGATACCATGTCATTTTTCGGAAATTCTTTTCGGCACTCCACGCATTTTCCCATCAGCTTTTCAGAACCTTGTCGCTCTTCCGTCTTACCTGAAGATCTTTCGGAATATCCCTTCTCATGTTCTTCTCTTTCACAATGTCAACCAGGCTATCCTTCATAAACACCGGGATCCCCAATGTGTCAGCCTCAAGAACGATTGATTTTATCCATTCGAACTCAGGAACAACCATTCCTTTTCTTTTCCATGTCTCCGCACCGATGATTATCCAGTCAGCTTTCCCTGCCAGTGCCGGCTTGATCCACTTCCCGGAATCTTCAAGCAATGGCTCTATGCAGATGAACTTCTTTTTTCCTTCCGGTAGAAATCCGGCTCTATACACATCATCCGCTTTCGTAATGGTTGTTCCGTAGTACATATTCGTTTCTTCCGGAAGATCTAAATCCATGTACCTCTCAGGATTTACCGTAAGAAATAAATAGTTATTCTTCGGATGCTGTCTGCAGATATTGAATACGTCATATATCCAGCTGTCAGGTACCCACTCCCCGAACATATCGGCCATAGCACCAACCAGAATATTCTGTCCCATTTTCAGCTTGTCCAGCACTCCGTATCTGTATCTGTGCAGTGTAGGCTGAAATCCAAACGGGTAAAGAACCTGCTGCCCCGTTTCATCGAGGAACGGTTCATCCAGAACATACACTCCATTTTCCATGCGGTATTTATCATGCTGCTTTATATTCATTTTCACATTACCGGAAAACCGCCTGCTCATCTGTCTCGCATAACAGTATTCACATTTATACCGACACCCAGTAATGATATTCAGCGTATGATCACAATACTCTATCTTTGAACGGTTCATATGTAGTTGCCTCCTCCTGTGCCGGCAATTTATCAAGGAGATTGCAAGCCTCCTCGACTGCCTCTTTCCTGAAATCAGAATAACTGTAATCATCTTTTACTCTGATTAAGATTTCAACAATCTCTCCAATCTTCATTTATCATTCCTCCCAATACTCAACGGTATATTCTGTCTGTCCGTTTTTCTTTTCCTCCTGCCCAGGAACTGTCTGCCGACCAATTCTTACAGAGTAACCTGCTTTCACAAGCAGCGTGGCGATCTGCAGTCTATCTTCCTCATTCCACTGAGCAGAACCCTTACGGATGCTCCTGATTATCTGTTTTGCCATTATCCGCACCTCCGCATTTCTTTCTCTTTATTCTCGTTTATGGTATCCTGCATTTTCTTCTCAAAGGCTTTTACAAACGCTTCTACTCCGGTGGCATTCCGCAGTTGTGAGAGCCTCTGCATTGGATAATATGGTTGTTATTCCACTCCATTGTGAAATACGGTTTGTCCGGTTCAGCAGACTTTCTGACGAAAATATGTTTGTCTCTCCTCTGGCCACCCTGTCAACATATCCTCCGACGCAATGATGTAATGCAGCTCCCTCCGCTTTTATCTCATCAGCAGTCTTCGGTACTACAAGCAGGAGACCTTTTCCTTTTATCTGGAAAGCATCTTTACAGTCTTTGTTCTCTTTAAAGATCTCCGACATAGCCTTTTTCGTCTGTTCCATACGCCTCTTTGCTTCTCGTTCTCTCCTTGCCTTTTCTTTCGCAGCCTGTCTGTCCATAAGTTCCTGATGCTCTTTTGCAGTACGATCATGCACTTTTTTGAAATTCTTCGGCATATAGATGAACATATTATCCAGGTCATATTTCAGATCTTTGCACCAGTTAAGATACTCCAGCCAGTCCTTAGCCATATTTCGTTTTCTTTCAATACGTGGATCCTCTCGTTCTGTGTACCTCATATACGAATATTTCCAACAGCCACCCTGATCTCCCAGAGGATAATTCTCACATTCTTTCGTGATGTATTTCACGATTTTATGAAGTGTGGTTTTCCTGTTTGCCTGTTGCAATAGATCTGTATTGCACCCGAACGTCTCATAATACTCCTGAATCTGCTCCGGCTTGAACTGTAAGCCGATCTTCTGTGCCACCTGCAACAGCCGAAGTACATCGTGGTTTCCATCAACAGCCTGCAATACTCTGGTATTTACCTTTGTCAGTCCCAAAATCTCATATATGGTATTTCCTTTAACATTGACCTTGCCAGTCTGATAACCACTGTATCGAGAATTGATAATGCCTTTTGCAATCTTATTGAGCCCCATCTTGCAGATCCATTCCATTTTCGGAAATTCCATATACTTTTTGATCGCATCCTCATATCTCATGGAAACTGTCGGAAGATTTGTTGAAAGCACTTCCAGAGCCGAGTATTTCATGGGGGTATGTTCCCACGCCTGCGGCAGATTTCCTGGATATAATATACATTCCATGCAGGCGATCTTTCCCTGATCCGGACACCAGCGGCAATTTCCTCTCTGCTTATACACTCCCCACTCATAGGCTTCGCATTTGGGTTTTCCTTTCGGGAACGTATAAATAGCTCTGCTGTACTCCGAAACATACCTTTCGATTCTGCCTTTATTTATTAACATGTCCACATAGCTGTCGCTTCTCATTGATTGGTGTGCTTTGAAGTACCGGAAGACAAAACCGTCTTTCGTAGGATCCACATAAACAAACCACCGTTCATCTTGTGTCTGAGCAGGCATTCGTCCTTTTGCCTTAATGGTTACCCTGCTACCGCAGAACGGACAGATTCCTTTCTCGTTATTCCGCAGACGGATGTTTTTTCTGTCCACAATTCCGATTTCTTTGCAATGTGTGCATTCACATAAAGCCTTACCTTTTTCCACTTCCTTGTAGATCAGGTATCGTGCGAAGCTCATTCCGGTATCCCATACCCAGTCGAAAAATTCTTTCGGTGCCTCCTTTATCGGATCCATTACCGCATCGATCTTGTCAGTCTCTTTCTTATGCTTTTCCTCCAGTCTTTTGTCCAAAACCTCTTGCTGAAATCTATGTATTTCTATCCATGGACTGTATTCATCATCAGGAAGGGCGTATTCTTTGAAGAAACCCTTTACTATTTTTAACTCTTCATCAGATCTCATAAATACATTCAGCCTATGTGAACTTTTATTCTCCTGATGATTCCACACATAATCCATTAGAGAAAAATTATACATTCCGGCAAATGAAGCTGTTAGCCATTTAGTCTTTGACGTTTTTAAATCCTGCGTGATATAATCATCGTGCGACAGAAATGTCCGGAAAGCTGCTTCTGTTTTTCCTTTCTTGAGGGCCTGAATCTCAAAGAAATTCAGAAGCAGTATTTTTTGTCATCAATCAGCTCTGCTGTCACGATATGTCTCATTCCTCCAAGCCGATCTGCGACTTCCATCATTTCCGGAGTTGCAATTGGTCTTGGAATAGCAGATAATTTTCTCTTTTCCACATCCATCCCTCCTACAGCAGATCGAATAACGACATCTGACCTTCTGTTTCATTCTTCTTTGGAGCCTGCTTTTTGACTTCTTTCACCGGTTTCGCATCAGGTGTTTTTTCCGGTGCCTTTTCTTTGGCAGGCTTCTGTTTAGAGATCTGTTGCTTACGCTTCTCAGCATCCTGCTTCTGCTGTTTTTTCCGTTTCTCCTCCTCTTTTTTCTTCTTTTCCTCAATAGCCTTATCATCCAAATGGAAATAGTCTTCCGCCCATTCATAGACCACATCATCACGGACCGCCGCACAATTTCCATCCCTCTGTTTTCTTGCCTGCTCATAGATATAAGTAAAACATTTCGCCCATGTTTTATGTGGCTGAAGAACATCAGATGACAATCCATCATCTTCCTCGCAGCGTTTCAGAAGATACTTAATAACCGGATCGGCGAAATTTTTATCTTTAGCATCGTTCAGTTCCTTTTCCAGTTTTTCTTTCGCTCTCTGTTTTAATGGTTTCGCATTTTCCTCTTCTGCCTGCTTTATTTCCTCATCCGTCGGCGCCGGTAAGCCTTCGCTATATCTGCAAGCGACGCTGTTCCCATCGGAACTAAGTCCTCATCTTTGTTTTCTTTTATCTCCGGATGTGGCCGCTTCAAATGCTCCCGTTCAATCGCATCAATCGCTTTTCCCATAGGCTTACAGGTCCATCATTCTCCGGATCCTCTTCTACATCGGAGATTGCCGATTTATATTCCTTTTCCAGACGGTCATTGGTTACGTCAAACAACGTATCTCCTTTTTCGTCATAGAATACCGTGATAGAATCTCTTCTCAAGATCTGGTATTTCTTATCTCGAATCGTCAGTTCGCACTGTTTATTCTCGCTTTCATATCCAGTCTCAAGATACTTTCCGACAACCTCATTCCACGGCCACCCGTAGGTATTGTCATCTTTCTGCTCCAAAGTGAAATGTTTTATCTCTGCTCCCATTGCATTTCCTCCTTCTTTTCAAAATCAAAAAACATATAATAATGCTCTTTTTCTATAGTCTGTTTCGTATCTGCAAATCCTCCTAAACTTCCGAGAGAATGGAACAGCCGCCTCCACGCCCATACATTTGATTGAAACATCGGCGTGATCCACAGCTCCTGCCCTTCCATTTCCCGTGGAAATAAAACGTGTCCAACAAGTGGGTTTGTTATGGTATTGCCTATGCAGATATAACCGGCACACCCAAGAAGCGAAAGCTGTATGTAACACATCATTCCAACAATTCTGTCTATATCCTGACCGACAAATAATACATGGTTCTGGAAGTTATGCTTTGCATTCCTCATGCTGTTAACAGCTGCTATCAGAGTTGCTCCGGCTCCGCAGGCAGGATCGCAGATGGATATATATCCATTTTCCTCAATCTGCCTGTCCACATCTCCCACCGTTATCTCCGACATCATTTTGCATACACAGTATGGTGTGAAAAACTGCCCTTTCCAATGGTTTCCAAGCTCCAGTTCCATGTATAACTCTCCCAGGAAGTCCTGCTCTGGATTCCTCTCAAGTGCTTCTACCACAATCGCAAAACACTTTGCAGGTTTGTCCACTCCTCCGAGACGTTCGATACAATGTGCATATTCCTTTTCCCGGTTGCTGAACCTCGGTTCAGATCTGTCTACTGCATTTGCAATACTGCAAGCCATTGTGCTTATCAGATCTGACCACACTTGCCATCCACTCCTGCTGTAGCACATCTCATTAAATATTTTTATGAACTCTTTTTTCGTTCCCTGTATTTCGCCGGTCATTGTCATCTCAATCCCTTCTCTCTCATCAGCCTGTCAATGAACTCCGGTGAGGATGGACGGAATGGTTCTTCGGTTTTCTGCTCGATCTTCGGCTTTTCCGGAACTTTCTCTTCAATCATGCCTATGTATTCCCGCTTCTTTTCCAGCACCGCCGCAGGTACCATGGATTCATTTACCGCACGTTCCACAATCGCATCGTATATCTTGAAGAAGTGAGCTCTGTTTGCCACAGGGTTATCTCCGTAGCACAATTCCCGGAACCCTATTCTCTCAACCGCCTGCTTCGTTGGACCGGAAAGGCTCTCCATAGCCTCATCAGATCTGTAATACCCATATTTCTGAATCGCCTTCTGGACATCTTCCCAGGCCTCCCCGGCGTCTTTTAGCTGTGGTGCTGTGTACTCAGCACATTTTGCTCTTATCTCGGAAATCTGCGGCGGGTAAGTGTGTGTTGCTATCAATTCCTGAAGTGCTGTCTCACACAGCCTGTAATCAAGATCTCCGAGCATCGTGTACCACAGCTTTATGCTGTATTTGTCCGGCATGATGTTAAAAGACGGATATGCACTTTTGATAATCGCTCTGATGATATCGAATTGTTCTGCTGTCAATCATTCCACCCCGCAGTCGATTCCATATACTGTTCTGTTCCAATGTTCCGGCTTTTCCACCTGGGTGAGATCTATATGCAGGTGCCTTATCCTGTGCCCTGCTCAGCCACCCGGTAATAAATCTTTTGATTCCTCTTGCAGTCTTTCTGTTTCTCGGATTGCTATCAAGCCATCCACACATTTTTCTAAATTCCTGTTCCACATCAATCGCCGGATATAACTGCCGGAGAGAATTCAAATAGTCAAAAGTGACATCGAAAGAACCTGATCCGGTAACAAGGGGTAAGGATATGAACACCTTCTGCTCGGAGGTTTCTACCTCCGGGCATAATGTATTTATATCTTTCTCTTTATCTATCTCTATCTCTTCTCTTTCTCTACGCTCCCGTTT
>ENA-OQDD01000361-OQDD01000361.1-human-gut-metagenome-genome-assembly--contig:-NODE-361-length-19414-cov-2.900036_pt1 | contig 19414 bp, 18 predicted proteins | sample MGYA00242507_ERZ504598 | MGnify/ENA primary metagenome ERZ504598 (study PRJEB26092, sample SAMD00036318) | human gut metagenome | host: Homo sapiens | study: EMG produced TPA metagenomics assembly of...
CAACCTAAGCCGCCGATGACTATGGAAATTACTTTGATGAATGGTGGCAAAAAGATATGACTGATTTCATAAAACGAGACCGTAACCATCCCTCTATCATTATGTGGAGTATCGGCAACGAAGTAACGGGAGCTACCCCCGAAATCCAACACAACCTGGTCAGCCTATTTCACCAACTGGACCTGACCGCCCTGTCACTCAAGGAGGAACTGATCCTACTAGAGGTATGAAGACCGATTATCAAAAAAAATTCAACTATCTAGACATTATCGGCTTCAATGGAAATGGAGAAGAAATAGGAGAACTAGAACACTTCCACAAAAACTACCCAACACTTTGTGCCATTGCTACAGAGGTACCGCACACTTATCAAACCCGTGGCGTATACCGAAGCCAGACACAATGGAGAAGACGGGATTTCCCCGCTCCTTGGGAAAAAGGAAACATAAACTGGGAACAATTTAAACATCGGGTCTTTCCTATACCTGACCTGACGGAAAAAGAATGCTTCCCCGAAGAATCCGATTATCCCTATTATCAATCGTCCTACGACAATGCTTCTGTACGTATCAGCGCCCGTAAATCATGGCAACGCACCTGTTCTTTCCCTTGGTTAATGGGAGAATTCCGATGGGGCAGTTTTGACTATTTAGGTGAAGCCGAATGGCCTCAACGATGTGGCAATTTCGGTATTATCGACATAGCTGCCATTCCGAAAGACGCCTATTTCCTCTACCAAAGTTTATGGACCGACAAACCAATGGTACACCTTCTTCCGCATTGGACGCATCCGGGAAAAGAAGGAAAAACAATTCCCGTAGTCATTTATACCAACTGTGATGCAGTAGAGTTATTTATAAATAATGTATCTTTGGGCAGTAAACCTTATACAGGGGAGCAACTGATATGGTTAGTTCCTTATTCGCCCGGAAAAATAGAAGCCCGAGGCATAAAAAAAGGAAAAATCGTGGCAACAGACTGTTATCAAAGTGCAGAAGCACCTCATTCTGTCGCCCTTGCCAGTAACAAGTATTCTGTAAAAGCCGGTTCGGATGAAGTCATACGCATAGAGATCGACATAACAGATAAAAACGGAATTCCTTGTCCTTATGCCTCCAATGAACTCAGTTTCCACGTAAGTGGACCACTCCGGCTATTAGGGGTAGACAACGGAAACCCTACAGATATGTTTCCATACCAACAGCCCCACTGCCGTTGCTTTCGGGGAAAATGTGTAGTATTATTACAATCTGACGAAGAAAAAGGAAAAGGAACCCTGACTGTACAAGGAACAAAATTAGTAGAAAAAAAATTAATCATCGAAGTGATATGAAAAAAATTCTTTTATTACTCTGTTTATGCTTATTCATAGAAGAGATTGCTTCTCGAGAATTAGACAAGACATTCCAGTTGCTTCCACAACCACAATCCATAGAACTGACTTCTGGAAAAGGAATCAATTATTGGGAGTTATCCTATATTCTGTCATCAGACACAACTTCCATCCCCATATTGGGAGATATGCTCAACAAACTTCCCCGTTGCCCACGAAAAGGGAAACCCATCCGGCTCCAACTCACCAGCCAGCATGTTCCTGCTTCTCCAGAAGGATACATGATGGAAATTAATGAAAAAGGAGTCTGTATATCAGCCAGAACCATGACAGGTATCTTCTACGGTTGCCAAACTTTAGAACAATTAATGGAAGACAGCCGGGATTTCAACATACTTATTCCAGCCATGCTAATCATCGATTATCCGGCCATTTCCTATCGGGCCGTGCACTTTGATGTAAAACATCATTTAGACCGCATGGAGTATTATTATCAGGAAATAGACAAACTGGCCCGATACAAAATAAACGCAGTTATTTGGGAGCTGGAAGATAAACTGCGTTATACCCGACGCCCCGAAATAGGTGCCCCCAATGCCATCAGCAAGCAGGAAATGCAAGCCTTATGCCGCTATGCCAAAGAACGGAATATTGAAATAACCCCCTTGGTCCAAGGTTTGGGACATGCCGGTTTTATTTTAAAACATCATTGGGAACTACGTGAAAACCCCGACAGCGACTGGGAGTTTTGCCCATCTGACCCTCGTACCTATGATTTGCAATTCGACCTTTACCGGGATGCTATCGAAGCCATGCCTTACAGCAAATACTTACATATAGGAGGAGATGAAATTACCGCCATAGGCATAGACCAACGCTGTAAAGCCACCGGAAAAACTCCATTTGAACTACAAATGATCTGGTTGAAAAAAGTATGCGATTTCGCAACAGCTCACAACCGCATTCCTATTTTCTGGGATGATATGCCATTAAAATACGGCGGTGTATGGGATTTGGTCAACAGTAATGAAACCCAGGATGAAATAGCAGCAAAATGGAACGATAAAAAATTGAATGAAAGCATCAAATTATTCCCCAAAGAATGTGTGTATATGCGATGGAACTACAAAGATGCCACCCAGCCGGGGCATCAACGCATTTTACAATGGTATCATGACAAAGGACTGAAAGTAATGGGAGCTACCGCTGCTTCGTGTGGCAGTTCTCCATTTATACCGCGTGAAAATTCACTGGCCGGCTATATCAAAGGATTCAGCAAATTAGTTGCTCAAAATCAACTGGAAGGAATTTTGGCCACAGCATGGGATGATGGTTCCCCACACTCTGAAACGGTGTGGCGTGGATACATCGCACAGGGAGAATATGGCTGGAACCCAACAGCACGGACAGTCGAAGCCTTCAAAGCCGCACATGCCCAACGAGAATTTGGCTTTCATCCAAATGACAACCATATGGCTTTTCTGGATGAACTGGAACAAGAAGCATTTTTCTTTGATGATGCCCTGGTCAATTCGGGAAGGCGCAATCCGGCATGGGGAACTACTGATTTTACTTTAATCAGCCTACCGGATCCAGACGCACCGGGAGCATGGAGCCGTACCTACCAACAAAAAATAGCCCAAGCAAAGGTGGAACAAAAACGATATGAAAAAATATGCCAAGGCATAAAAGAGGCTAAACAACATGCTTTACGCAACCGCTATACATTAGAGGTATACGAACAGACAAACCACTTGTTCAACTTCCCTGTCCGTCTGATTCTAGCCTTGCACAACTATGATATCACTATACATGAACAAGACAAACAGACAGCATTGCAACAAATAAATGAAGTGTGCAATGACTTTCAGACCATGAGAAAACAATTGGAAGAGACCTATTCACAGACCCGTTTTATGGAACAACCTGACGGTTACATTGCTGACCAAAACCACCACAACCATCTTGCCGCCAAAACCAACAACAGCGACTGGTGGTATTATTATGAAATTCCAATGATAAGGAAGACAAGAACATGGATGAACTCTCAGACCGCCCGACAGAAAAACATTCCATAAAAAACAACGAATGAAACTTTAATATAAAAAATAATATGAACCTTATAATACAACACTACTTTATGAAACAACATTTTTTATCTTATCTCATCGCCCTGCTGCTATTTCCTCTCTATGAGATGCAAGCAGCCTACCAGCCTGAGTTTTCTACTGCCGGTTTCTATGAACTGGCAAACTCCGGACGTGAAGTATATTCCATGAATCCGGCATGGCGATTCCACAAAGGAACCGCTACAGGTGCGGAAACCACCGACTTTAATGACCAGGACTGGAAAGTGGTTTCCCTGCCCGACGGCATTGAATATGTACCGACTGAGGCCAGTGGATGTATCAACTATCAAGGTGAGGTATGGTACCGCAAACATTTCACTCCGGCAAATGAATTGAAAGGCAAAAAACTTTTCCTGCATTTCGAAGCTATCATGGGAAAAAGCAAAGTTTTTGTAAACGGCAATTTATTGACCGAACACTTTGGCGGCTACCTGCCTGTAGTCATTGATGTCACCGATGCACTGAATTGGGGGACAGACAATGTGATAGCTGTATGGGCAGACAACAGCAATGACCCCAGTTATCCTCCGGCAAAGCACAGGATGTACTGGATTATACTTATTTTGGCGGCATCTATCGTGACTGCTGGCTAATAGCCCATCGTCCGGTTTTCATCACCGATCCCAATTTCGAAAACGAAATGGCAGGCGGCGGGCTTTTCGTAGCATACGACAAAGTTTCCGACACTTCCGCAGAAATAATCCTGAAAGCCCATATACGTAATGACAGTAAAAAGAACTTCAAAGGAGTAGTAGAATATGAACTTCAGCAACCCGACGGCACACAAGCCGCATTTCTGAACGATGTCATTCAAGTACGTCCGGGCAAGGCAATCACTTCAAAAGATAAAATAACGTTGAAGTTTCCTCTGCTTTGGAGCCCTGAAACGCCTACGTTATATAACCTGATTGTCCGTATCCGCGACAATGAAGGAAATGTAGTGGACGCTACCGCCGCCGTATCGGTATCCGCAGCATAGAATTCAAAGGAAAGGACGGATTCTGGCTGAACGGCAAACCTTATCCAAGCCCGCTGATTGGCGCCAACCGCCATCAGGATTTTGCCGTAGTAGGCAATGCCGTTGCCAACAGCATTCATTGGCGCGACGCTAAAAAGCTACGCGACACAGGTATGAAAGTCATCCGGAATGCTCACTGCCCTCAAGACCCCGCCTTTATGGATGCATGTGACGAACTGGGGCTGTTCGTCATTGTAAACACACCGGGATGGCAATTCTGGAATGACGCTCCTGAATTTGCACAACGGGTTTATAGCGATATCCGCAACCTGGTACGGCGTGACCGCAATCACCCTTGTGTATGGTTATGGGAACCTATCCTGAATGAAACCTGGTATCCGGCAGACTTCGCCAAAAATACCCTCGATATTGTCAATCAAGAATACCCTTATCCGTATTGCTATTCCGGTTGCGACAGCGAAGCACGGGGACATGAGGTATATCCGGTACTCTTCACTCATCCGGCCAATGCGGACAAGGATTGGGCCATCAAAAGCCTCGACCCTAAAATAACCTATTTCACCCGCGAGTGGGGAGATAATGTAGACGACTGGAATTCGCACAACTCCCCCAGCCGTGTGGCACGCAACTGGGGGGAACAGGCTATGCTCATCCAGGCACAGCATTATGCCGCCCCCCGTTATCCTTTCACCTGTTACGATGTACTCTGCCGTACTCCGCGCCAACACGTCGGCGGCTGTTTGTGGCACTCGTTCGACCACCAGCGCGGCTATCATCCCGATCCCTTCTATGGTGGTGTGATGGACGTATTCCGCCAACCCAAATATGCTTATTATATGTTCAAAGCCCAGCGCTCGCCCGAAAAACAAGACCGTCTTTTCGAAACAGGACCGATGGTGTACATCGCCCATGAAATGACTCCCTTCTCACCCAAAGACGTTACTGTGTACTCCAATTGTGACGAGGTGCGGCTTACTTATAATAAAGGTGGCAAGACATGGACTTACACCAAGCCAGCAACAAAAGAAGGAATGCCCTCACCCGTTATTACATTCAAAGATATATACGACTTCATGATAGACAAAAACATGTCTATGAGAAAGAAGAAACAGGACGAGGTGTTCCTACTGGCCGAAGGCATCATAGATGGAAAAGTAGTTGCCACGCACGAAGTACGACCGGCCCGGCGTCCCGAGAAAGTGCTACTTTGGGTTGACAATGAAAACACCGACTTAAAAGCTGATGGCTCCGACTTTGTAACCGTAGTAGCCGCCATAGCCGATAAAAACGGGAACATCAAACGTCTGAACAACTATTATGTGAAATTCCATGTAGAAGGCGAAGGACGTATTTTGGGCGGAGCGAATATACTGGCCAATCCGGCTCCGGTAAAATGGGGAACAGCCCCCGTGCTGATACAATCCACCTTGAAGCCGGGTAAAATCAAAATCACTGCCAGCGTATTGTTCGAAGGCTCGCAAATGCCTGCCAGCGCAGTGTTGGAATTAGAAAGCAAGCCGCGGCTCATCCTCTCATCTACACCGAAAGTGAAGCTGCGCTGATTTCCATGAACAGCGACTCACCTTTCGGGCAATCAGCCGCCAAATCGGCTTCCGAACTGGAACAGGAACGTTTGCTGAAAGAACGGAATGCACAAAAGCTGAAAGAAGTGGAAAAACAGCAAGCTGATTTCGGTGAAAAGAAGTAAACCTTTCCATCCGGTGTGGGGAAGAGGCAGAAAGAGAAAAGCAATTCAAAGCCTCTTCTACTCCATCCCCACAAGGGATGGAACAAAATGAAAAAACTAAAATACAAATCACCCATGACATATAAGTTAACCGTTACAACCCTAGCACTAACTGCCATAACCTCCACTGTAGCAGCCACTCACGCCAAACCAGACACGGAACATCCCCATATCGTATTGATTTTATGCGATGATATGGGATTCTCTGATTTATCCTGCTACGGAGGAGAAATACATACTCCTAATATAGATTATCTGGCCGAACAAGGCATACGTTTCAGCCAATTTAAAAACACAGGACGAAGCTGCCCCAGTCGTGCCGCCTTACTCACCGGACATTATCAGCACGAAGCGGAAATGGGATGGATGACCGCGGTAGACGAACATCGTCCGGGGTATCGGGGACAGATTTCGGATCACCTGCCCACCCTTGCCGAAGTACTGCGCGACCAAGGCTATGCCACTTACATGAGTGGCAAATGGCATGTTACCTTAGATGCGGCCTTTGAAACCCCCAATGGAAGTTATCCAGTTCAACGGGGATTCGACAAATACTACGGCTGCCTGCATGGAGGGGGAAGCTATTACAAACCAGATCCCGTTTATCATAACCTGCAACGGATTACCGAGTTTCCGGATGATTATTACTATACCACTGCTATCACAGACTCTGCCGTTAGTTTTATCAAACAACATCCCACGCAGACTCCCATGTTCATGTACATAGCACATTACGCACCTCACTTGCCCCTACAAGCCCCCCAAGACAAGATAGATGCTTGCCGTGAGCGCTATAAAGCCGCTACGATGTTCTACGCCAACAACGTTTCGAACGTCAAAAAGCCTTAGGCTGATAACGCCGGAAATGGTTCTTCCAGTCTTCCAAAAAGAATTTCCGGACGGTAAACGACCCGCCTGGACCGAACTTACTCCACAGCAGCAAGAAAAATGGATAACCGATATGGCTACCTATGCCGCCATGATCGAAATCATGGACAGCGGCATAGGAAAGGTAATACAGACCTTAAAAGACAAAGGAATGTATGAACATACCCTGTTTCTGTTTATGAGCGACAACGGCTCTACCAGTGAAGGGGGATTCATCAAACAGCTGATGGCTGATTTAAGCAATACCCCCTATCGCAGTTACAAACAATGGGTATTCCAAGGAGGAACCAGTTCCCCTCTCATCCTTACAGACGGAAGAAGCAAAAGCCAGACAGAAAAAGGCAGTATCTGTCGGGAACCCAGTCATATCATTGATATTTTTCCCACCTGCCTGGATATTGCTTCCGCACATTACCCCGACACGTTTCACAATCAAAAAAGTGAAATTGGCCGGAACCAGTCTCCTGCCGGCTATACGAAACAGAAAATACAGCCGCGCGATCTTTTCTTTGAACATCAGACCTCATGCGCCATCCTGTCTGACGGTTGGAAACTAGTACGTGCCAACGGCAGACAGCCTTGGGAATTGATTCACCTCACCACCGATCCTTTTGAGACACAAGATCTTTCCGAACAATTTCCTTTAAAAGCAAAAGAATTAGAAAACAAATGGACACGATGGGCAGAGCAACAACACGTTTATCCTTTTGAATACCGTCCATGGACAGAACGAATCAATTATTACCAGTCACTATATCCCGATCAAAAGGCAAAGAAAACTAAAAAGTTTCCATAAAAATCCCTGTTTAAATTTTCATTCATACAATTCCCTTCATTCAAAACAACAAAAAACTATGATTTTCAATGAGAATTTAAACAGGGAGACAATGAACACCCCTGCCATCTCCTCAAATTTCCCCTTATTCCCCTAATTTATCGAAAAAAAATCAGCTTTCGCCGAATAGATTAGAAAAATCGGCCGAGAACATTTACCTTTGCTGTCTAAAATTAAATAATAAATACCATTCAAGTTTTAATCATAAAACAGCAAAACGAAAACGATGATGAAAAAGACAACAACTATTCTCTGTTTGGGCATCGCTCTATGCATGTTGGGGTGTAGCGATGACGACGATCAAGTTACGACAACCTCCACCGTTCCTTTTTCTCTCACAGCATCTCTGTCTCCCCGTTCTTCAGATGCAGAGGATACAGGCATCCTGCAAGGCAACTGGGACGCCAACAGCCAACTGGCCGTAATAAAAACCGGTTCCAGCGGCGTTCCCAAAAGCATTCTCACAAGAAAAACCGACTCTTCTGACACCTTTACGGGCAATCTTTCGACACTGGTAAAGAATGAGAATGAAATTGCCGTATTTTACCCGGCGGCAGCCATCACCGCGAACAGCAGTGACACCCTGACCCAAACCCTCAACCTGAGCGGACAGGACGGAACACTGGCAGGTATAACAAATTATGATTACTTATGGGCACAATGTAAAGCCGGCATGAACGAAACCACAGGCTCTTCCGCCTGCGAAATGACCAGTTTGGTCACTATCGGTAAATTCCAGTTCACCGTCAACGGTGGCAGTCCTTTGAACAACATCACAAGAATTACCATAACCGCCACTGCCGGAACCCTCTACTCCAGTGCCGTTATGAAACTAAAAAACGGAGAGTTCAGCAGTACCCAAACAGGAAATATCACTATTAAAAACAAAGCCGGTATTTCCGGAACCACCTACATCTCCTTCTTCCCTTCCGAAGCACAGTTGCATTTCACTCTTGTTACCACCACCGGTGAAGTGTATGAGGCAGCTACTTCGACAACCATCAAATTGGAGAAAGGCAAAGTATACGAAGCTCCGGCACTCACTTGCACTCTTTTACCTTCTGCCAAGGTAGGCGATTATTACTATAGCGACGCTACTTTCTCCAGCGAGAAGAATGAGAATAAAACCTGCATCGGTATTGTCTATGCCCTGGATGATGCGGACGGCAATCTCTCGCCCACCCTGTCCACTTCTCCATTCGGACGCATCGTGGCATTAGGCGACAACCAGTCCAGTACCAAATGGATCAGCAAAGCAGAAGATATAGAAGGCATCGAAAACTATACCACCGCCGACGGCACATTGACAAGCGGTGTCCTCCCTTATTATAACGGAACCGCCGATTCTTTCTTCTCCGATAAGGACGAGGAACGTATCAAGGGGGCAACCATTCATGTTGAAACCGGACAACCTGCCACCTGGGTGTCAGAAGGAGCCATCAGCGACTTCAATGGAAAGGCTCACACCGCCTACCTCGGTAAAAGTTCTTCCAGCTACCCGGCAGGAGGCTACTGCTACCAATACAGTACCAGCGGCAAATCGGCAGGTGAATGGTATTTACCGTCGGCAGGCGAGTTGACTTTGTTGTGGGAACTTCAAAAGCCGGAATCATTTGCAAAGACAAACAAGATTGTTTCAATGATTTCGCACGCAAAGCGTACTGGTCTTCTTCCGAACACTCGGCAGAATCCGCCTGGCATCTGAATTTTGTAAGTGGTGCGATAGTTGCCAACAGTAAAGCCAGCAACTACGCCACACGCCCTGTCGCACAATTCTAAAGGTCCGATGGAAGCACAGCAGTTCCCATTGGCTATAAATGGTTGACAAATTGATTGTAAAGCCCGGTCCGTTCACCACCAAACGGACCGGGCTTCTTTTTTTCATATTTTCCACTCTTCCTTTATCAACCCGGACATTTTCCGATCTTTGCAACACACTAATTCTTATGCCCATGAAAATACGCCCCACCTGTAAATTACAAGCAATCATGAAGAAAACGGAAAGATTGGCAACAAGCATGGGAACCAGCCTGAAGAGATGTAACGTATCATCGCCCGCAAACTGAACATGCCCGTATAGAAAGTGTATGGCATGGTTACTTTCTATACGTTCTTTGCCATGATCCCCAAAGGAAAACATCCCATCTCCGTATGCATGGGAACGGTCTGCCGTGTACGCGGCTCCGAAAAACTACCGGAAGAATTTAAACGGATATTGGGAATAGAAGCAGGAGAAACAACTCCCGATGGTAAGTTCTTTCCGGACTGTCTGTGGTGTGTAGGCGCCTATGGATTGCCCCCTGTAATAATGATAGAAAGTCTATGACCGACTGCAACCTGTGGATGTGGAGAAGATTATTGAAGACTTGGAATGAAATGCAATCTTTTTTTCTTATTATTAAAATCTTTCTTTTTAATCATTAAGCGTTTTCTTCCTTTTATGTTCTATCTCCCAAGCTTGCGGAGTTAACTCCATAGCTTGGAGTTATCTCCATAGCTTGGGAGTTAACTCCAAAGGCTATGGAGATAGAACACATCCTTTCAAAAAGGCTTACTCTTACGGTCAAAAAGAATTAGCTATTCCTATACTATCACTAAACCCTACAATAAAGTTAAATGAGGAAAAGCCGCATAAACAACGAATAATGCAAAAGTTTGATAAACCGGTGAAAGAATACCACAAGATATCAGAAGAGTTCCCCGTTTTCCAAACAGATGGAAAGCGGGGAACTCTTCTGCATTAATAAATGCATTCAGTTTAAACAGGTTATAAAAACAAATATAAACTATTTTATAATGAAACGCAGACAAGTTATTCTTTATCCTGGTCTGCCGGAAGCCTTTCTATCCGAACTCTGCCTGCCTTGCCCTTGTTTGCTTTGAGCCTGTTTCTTCCTGCGCCAATAATCACCATTGCTTTTGCTGCCCCGGTACACCTTATTGGCTTTTGCTTTTTCTTTCAGTTCTTCGGTCTTGCCGGCCTGCGCTTTTTCCCCTTCCACGGTCACCCAAGGATGGTCTTTCACAACAGGAATCTGTAGTCCTATCAGTTTTTGGATATCCTTTAAATAAGGCAATTCTTCCGATTCACAAAAAGAGATGGCTATTCCGTCGTGTCCGGCACGCCCGGTACGACCGATGCGGTGCACATAAGTTTCCGATATATTGGGCAGCTCATAGTTGATAACGTGAGAAAGCTGGTTCACATCAATGCCTCTGGCTGCAATATCTGTGGCTATCAGCACTCTTGTGGTATGATCCTTGAAGTTTGTCAACGCCCTTTGGCGTGCGTTCTGCGATTTGTTTCCATGAATAGCTTCCGCCCCGATCTCACTCTTGTTCAAAATCCTCGCCAATTTATCCGCACCATGCTTGGTACGGGGTAAAAATCAACACTGACTCTATCTCAGGATTCTTCAGCAAATGCAGCAACAAGTCCTTCTTTTCCTTCTTCTCTACAAAATAAACACTCTGCCGGATAGTATCAACAGTAGATGAAACTGGAGTCACCTCTATCTTCTCCGGATTAGTCAACATGGAATCTGCCAGCTTCTCTATTTCAGAAGCATGGTAGCCGAGAAAAACAAAGTCTGTCGCCGGGCAGGAATCAGTTTCAATACTTTCTTGATATCGTGTATGAAGCCCATATCAAGCATACGGTCTGCCTCATCCAATACAAAATACTCCAACCCCTTCAATGAAATACAGCCTTGCGACTGCAAATCAAGCAAACGTCCGGGAGTGGCAATCAATACCTGCACACCTCGTTTCAAAGCATCAACTTGCGCCTTTTGGGGCACTCCACCGAAAATGACGGCATGCTTCACTCCGGTATATCCGGCATATTGGTCAAAGTTCTCGCCTATCTGTATAGCAAGCTCACGCGTCGGGGTGAGTATCAATGCTTTGATACCTTTTTTATGGTCTGATTGATAAAGTCGTTGTATAAGGGGGATAGCAAACGCTGCTGTTTTTCCTGTTCCTGTCTGGGCGCATCCCAGCAAATCTTTACCTTTTAATAATACAGGAATTGCTTGTTCCTGAATGGGGGTCGGCGTTGTATAGCCGGTTTGTTGTAAAGCCTTCAAAATAGGCTCTATAAGATCTAATTCTTTAAATGTCATGTGAAATAATTAAATTGGGCCTCACGGCTGTATCTATTTTATGGGAACAAAGGTACAGTAATGATTCTGCCCGGAAGTATTTCCGGGCAGACTTTATGGTTATTTAACTACACCGAATGATATTCTTTACAACTACCTGAATGATACCTATAGATGCGATTATCAAGTTCTGTTTATCTATGATTTCCTCTTTAAGCGTAAATTCCATTCTGCTCTATTCTTTTAAGCAGTAAATCACGAAGATTGTCACGCAAATGAAACACATCAATCTTAGACTCACAACTCTTCTCCAAAATGTCCCGAATATCAAACATGATAAACAGGTCTGCTTCTTCCAGTTCGACAAAGACATCCAGGTGTCACTGCCAAAGGTAGCAATCGCAAGATTTGGAATCGGAAATGTTAACGAATACATAAGATTTTCTTATTGCTTCAACCGCGACTTTACTTCCTCCACTATCTTTTCGGCATGCGACAACTCATTACATATTTTTCCCTATTATTTATTTTAATCAAAAAGGCTTGACTATAATCTCCTACATATGCTGTATAAAACCCTATTTTACTATTATAGAATTTTCCTATATACCCACCTAATCCACCTATGCCGAAAATACGAATTTCTGCTACATTTTCCCTATGGTATAAGGAAATATCAGTTATATCGGAATAGAGATATACACCTGCCCCAATATACGTTCCATAATTATATGCGTTTCTGACAAGATAAGTTTCCGTGGTTGATAGGCAACAGTAAAAATCAAAGTAAAAAAGATAAGACATAAAACGGAGGCACCAATAACCTTTGACATCATATCCTGATTTACCCAAAGTATTAGGACAGGAAATACTATTCCGGCCATAAGAATAATAAAAGAAACTATCCAAGTTATCAACTTGACATATTGACTACGTTCTACTCTTTCTTCTATAATCATACTATTTTAATCGAATCTTCTACTTACAGAACAAATAAACATTTCCACCAAAGTCCGAAACCACCAATGCATTACCCGACAGCTACCGACCCGAACATAGGAGCTCCTGTAGCATGTTTCCATACCACCTTGCCATCCTCTTTATTAATTCCGTATACCGTACCGTCCGAAGCGGCTACATAAACAATATCTCCCGCCCATACCGCACTGGTTTCAATCGTAGCGGAAGGCTGACGGCTATAAGGACAGGTATAAACCAAAGCATCCCCCACAGGACAAGTCCATTTTTCTTCCAATGTCTCACTATCCAAGGCTATCAGCCCTTTCTGTGCAGAACCAAAGATAATCTCCTTGTCAGTGAGTAAAGGAGTAGAAGTAACGTCCACATTATAAGGTAATGGTTTACGGACTATCACTTTTCCGGTAGCAGCCTCTAATATAAAGAAAGACTTATCTGAGATCAGATACAACAAGGCACCATGCATGGCAGGAGATGCTCCCCGATTACGCAAACCGTTATCGCTGACCGCCCAAAGTTTCTCACCTGTTTTGGCATCATTGCCGTAAAGGGCATTCCATTGTGCACCGGCAACCAGCAGGTTGTTACCCAAAGTCAGCGTGCTCGTAGTCCCTTCTCCTTGTCCCCAGCCTTCATTTTTCCAAAGTTGTTTGCCCGTTCGGGCTTCAAAAGCACAAAGCCCCTTTCCGGTTCCCGCATAGACCACTCCTTCACCGGCCACCAGTCCGTCAATAAGGCCGGCAAGCCATTTACGGGCAATTGCTTTTCCCAACACAATTTACCGGTTTCGGTATCAATGGCATACAAAAAGCTTGGGCATCCTGGGCAAACACGATGTCACTATCAACCGCAATGGAGTTTTTAATAGAATTACGAACAGGACAACTCCAAAGAATTGTACCGTCCTTCCCATTCAAAGCATACACATGGCCTGCACCTTTCAGATCCTCATCCACAGAGGCAACAATTACTTTTCCCTTGTGTATCAGTGGAGAAGTCATATAAAGATTAGCTCCGACATTGTTAGTCCATGCCAGCTGCAAAGGCAAATTCAATGGAGCGGAAACGGGGGCGGAATGTTTCGCATTGCCTGACAGATTATCCCAGTCAGCAGAAAACAAAGGAACGGTCTTTTCAGTCCGGCAGATAAAATTACTTTCTGCTTCAGCTATCTCTCCGTTATTAAAACGGGCTGTTACCCGCAAAGTAAGTTCCTTACCCACATATTTATGAGACAAGGGAAGCTCCCCGTTCCATGACCAGTCAGTACTTTGCAGCAATCGCTTGTTTTTCAGCACAGGTTTCCCGTCGGCCAGACAAGTATAGAGCACTTCTCTCACCGGCGACACGGAAGAATACACATTGACAGCCACCGGAAGGACACCCGAAGCCATTACTCCGGCAGGCGAAGCGATACAGATATTCTTGTCCAAATAGGTATAACGGAGCTCGGAAGTGAAATCTCCTTTACTATCTACGTGCATCACACGAAAAGCAGTAGTGGAATGATCTATGCCTCCTTTATCCAATGAAGAGGTACAAACACTGTAAACATCTCCCTGTTTCTTCATATAGTTAATATGCCAATGACCATATACCCATGCTTTCAAGTTGTACTCATTCAGATTAATGCTTCCGGCATTCTTGCTCTTAAAAATAAAGGTATCTTCGTATGTCAGCAAATCATGATTGAAAACAACAACAGGAGTTCCGGGGCGGATATGAGCCAGGTCGTTCTTCAACCAACGACAGACGTCATCGGAAGTATAGCCTGGAGCATGGTCTCCTCCGGGCATCGGCGTAACAACATAGTGCACATTACCTGCATCAAAAGAATAATATACCGGCCCATAAATGCTTTCAAAAAGTTCTTCGCCATACTTCCCCTTTACCAAATCATGATTTCCGATACAATAAAAGACAGGACAGTCCATATTTTCCGTATTCATCAGTTTGATATGAGCCTTCAAGCCTTTTTCATAGCAGAGATCCCCGGTATGAATGATAAAAGCCGCCTGTTCATTCCTGGCATAGTCATGCACATTATTCACCCAGTCTGCATGATTTTCCGTATTAAATATCTCTGTATCAGTAATATGAATATACCTGTGGGAGCCGTCTTTACGAATCCGTCCACTGTAAGGGATCAAACCGAAATCATAACCGGACTGTTTCTTTTCTATTTTATGATAATGACGGTTAAATGTTTTATACCCCGAAGGAGTGGTAATGAAAATAAAACGTTCACGCTCATGACCGGGTAAAGTAAAACTACCGTCGGCAGCCGTTTCAACCACATTCAAGCCATCGGATACTTTGATGCCCGCCAGCGGTTTTTCACTTTGGTCAAATACGCCATTCTTGTTTTTATCTACATATACATGGCCCGTGTAAGCAGCCATCACCGGCATTGCGGCCAACATCAGGCACGATAATAAAAAGGTCTTTTTCATGAATATCTATTTTTATCAACTCTTATTTTAATCAAGTTCGAATTTCGAAAGGACAAAACCATGATCTGAAGGATAGAAAAAATCTTCTCCTTTAAAAGTAAAAGTTTTACCCAAACTATTGTCATAACACTCAGATGCTATCGCCTGAATGGTTTTTCCCTGATAATAAATAAAATCAATGCGGTCCATACGACACTCGGTTTCCAACGAATCCGCATCTGTCAGCCACGTTACTCCCAGATTGGCCACCGGATTGGGGTTCATCTCACGGAAACTATCTTTAAATCCCGCCTCTTCCATAGCAATGGAAACAGGCCAATCCACCACTGCACCACCATGAAGATACAGGTTACGGGTAGCTTCCGTCCAATCCAGATGAGAATGCACGTTAAAATCACCGCCCATTATAATTGGAATACTGTCGGCCTCTGCCAACAAGGGTTGAAGAACAGACAAAATCTTATGTATTTCCTCATCACGTGTTCCCTCCATCTCCCAAGCCAATATTTCTTCCTTGGATTTATCCGTCGGGACCAAACGCATATCAGGAAGATAATGCAACCAAGTATTAAAAACACGGACAGGTTTCCCATCCACATCTATCATCACTCCGCCAAAATTAAAGGTACTTATGCTGTCGGCAAAAGCATATTTCCGAATAATGGGATAACGGCTATAAATAGAAAGATTATCAGAAATGAGATTGTACGAATATCCCAATGAGTCGGCTACCATCGGGGCAGCTCCATAAGTTTCAATCATCAAGACCACATCAGCCTCACTTTTTTTCAGAATATCAATAGTTCCCTCACACCCTTTCCGGAATAAGTTTTTGAATGACCGCCATGCCATACATTCCATGAAAGGACAGTCAGCGTCTTTTTCGACTCTTTTGAAGATGTGCAAGCTGCCAATGCACACAAGCAAGCTAGTACCCCAATAAAATTTCTTGTTATCATCATAGATTAGACTTGTTAATTCCGGACAAAGATAGTGAATTATTCAGGAGACAACACTATAAAATATACCCTAAATAGGTATTTCCGCCATGAACATCTTCCCCTATCTTTGCATTATAAAATCAGAACCCACTAAATGAAAAGATTATGGCAAGAATAAAAAAAGAATTGACCGAACTCATCGGAGGAACTCCCTTGTTGGAACTGTCACGCCTTAGTAAAAAACACGATGCGAAAGCGCAAATAATTGCCAAACTGGAATACTTCAATCCCGGAGGAAGTGTAAAAGACCGTATAGCCCTGGCAATGATAGAGGATGCAGAAGCCAAAGGAATCTTGAAACCCGGAGCGGTTATCATTGAACCAACCAGCGGCAACACCGGCGTAGGGTTAGCATGGGTTGCCAGCGTGAAAGGTTACAAAGCCATACTGACCATGCCCGAAACCATGAGCGAGGAACGCCAGAACCTGTTAAAAGCCATGGGAGCACAATTGGTACTGACCGAAGGTGCAAAAGGAATGAAAGGAGCCATAGAAAAAGCGGAGGAATTGCGTGACCGGACTCCGGGAGCCGTCATTTTGGGACAATTCGAAAACCCGGCGAATCCCGCCGCCCATGCACGTACCACTGCACAGGAAATATGGAACGACACGGACGGAAAGGTAGACATCTTTGTTGCCGGAGTCGGTACAGGCGGCACTTTAAGCGGAGTAGCGGAAGGATTAAAAAAACAGAATCCCCATATACAGATTGTAGCTGTAGAGCCGGATAACTCCCCCGTCCTTTCGGGAGGAAATCCGGGACTGCACAAGATACAAGGTATCGGAGCCGGATTTATCCCTCATACCTACAATGAAAAATTAGTAGACAAGATAATCCGGGTGAAAGACGATGACGCCATCCGCACAGGACGCGAACTCTCTCTGACGGAAGGGTTATTGGTCGGAATATCTTCGGGAGCAGCCGCCTATGCCGCATTGGAACTGGCCAAACTCCCCGAAAATGAAGGAAAACAAATTGTAGTGATCTTGCCCGATACGGGGGAACGATATTTGTCTACCGTGCTTTATGCTTTTGAAGAATACCCATTATCATAAAATGAGATGAACATAGCTGCATTAATTTCAGGAGGAGTAGACAGCGCGGTTGTCGTACATCTCCTCTGCGAACAAGGATACAAACCGGATCTTTTCTATATTAAAATCGGAATGGACGGTGACGAAGATCTCACCTGCACGGCAGAAGAGGACATTGAACTATGTACCGCCACCGCCCGCAAATACGGTCTGAGCCTGAATATCATTGACCTGCACCGACAGTACTGGGATAATGTAGTGGCATACGCCATCGATAAAGTGAAACGCGGTCTTACTCCCAACCCGGATGTAATGTGCAACAAGCTCATCAAATTCGGATGTTTTGAGCAGGAAGCAGGGCATTTATATGACAAGACAGCTACCGGACATTACGCCAGTATTCTTGAAAAAGACGGGAAAATATGGCTGGGAACCGCACAAGACCCCGTCAAGGACCAAACAGATTTCCTGGCACAAATAGATTATCTGCAAATTTCAAAACTGATGTTCCTTTGGGAGGTCTGATGAAGAATGAGGTCAGGGATATCGCCCGCATTGCCAAACTGCCCAGTGCACAACGCAAGGACAGTCAAGGTATCTGCTTTCTAGGAAAAATCAACTATAATGAGTTCCTCCGCCGTTTCTTGGGTGAAAAAGAAGGGATATCATTGAAATGGAAACAGGAAAACGGATTGGCACTCACAAAGGATATTGGTTTCACACCATCGGACAGCGCAAAGGATTGGGATTAGGTGGAGGACCATGGTTTGTTATCCGCAAAGATATAGACGAGAATATCATTTATGTCTCACACGGTTATGATACAGACAAACAATATGGGACAGACTTTGCCTTGCATGATTTTCATTTCATCACAGAGGACTTATGGAAGGGAGCACCTTCCGCAGATGTTTCTTTCAAGATCCGGCATACAGACACTTTCATGAAAGGAATATTGACACGGGAAGATAACTTGTTCCGAATCCACAGCCACGTCCCTTACAGGGTATAGCCCCCGGACAGTTCGGTGTGCTGTATGACAAGAATGCGGAAATCTGTGTGGGAAGCGGTGAAATCACTTTATCCTAAATATAATATTCCACCACATCCACAATCCCTGCACGAAGGCATATTTTGTTGCTTCGTGCACATTGTTCACTTCCAGCTTGCGAAAGATATTTTTGCGGTGAGTCATTACCGTATATACACTTAGGAAACGCTCAGCCGCAATCTCTTTCGTAGTCTTGCCCAATGCCATCAGTTTCAGAATTTCACGCTCCGTGACCGTAAGCGGTGAAACTAACTTATCTTTTTTGTCTTCTTTATGCTGCAACAGCCAGACTGCACGCGTACACATGTATTGTAAATGCTGTTTTGCCTTCCGCAGCCCTTCCTCTATCTCTATCATCGGCGCATCTTTCATCACCACGCTGAATGAAGTTCCGCTAAAAACCATACGCCGGATGAAATCCTCACTCAGATTATCGCTGAACAGAACAAAATGTGCCTCCTTAAACCGTTCCTGCAATATAAGCAAATATTCAGCCGAAGTATCAAACAATGTATAGTCCAACACTGCAACGGCATTGGGATTATCGACAAGAAGCCCGGTTAATTCACTCTGACTGCCGGCTTCCTTTATTGCGGCGAACCCTCCTATCCGACCGGCCACCGTTTTCATACCTTCACGGGTAATATCCTGATTATCGATAAGTAGCAATGTTTTCATGCCCATACATTTTAACTAGGGAAACTTACTGAAACAAAAAAGCCTTGCATCATTGTGTGCAAGGCTTCATTCTTCGGTGGGCGTTGACGGATTCGAACCGCCGACCCTCTGCTTGTAAGGCAGATGCTCTGAACCAGCTGAGCTAAACGCCCGATAGTGCTTTCTCGTGCAATATTTAATTTCTTTCTTCGGTGGGCGTTGACG
>ENA-OQDD01000362-OQDD01000362.1-human-gut-metagenome-genome-assembly--contig:-NODE-362-length-19394-cov-6.154098_pt1 | contig 19394 bp, 30 predicted proteins | sample MGYA00242507_ERZ504598 | MGnify/ENA primary metagenome ERZ504598 (study PRJEB26092, sample SAMD00036318) | human gut metagenome | host: Homo sapiens | study: EMG produced TPA metagenomics assembly of...
CGCAGATTGTGGTCGTCCTGTATGGAAAAATGGTTTTCATGGAAATTGCGTTCCAAAATTCTTGCCGCCTGTGCGGTATCAGAGAGTGTAAACCGGATATGCTTACTGCTTTTTGCTCCAGTTCAGCAAGGCTTTCTTCTTCCAGCAATGCGCCGTGGTCGATAATTCCAATATCGTCAGCCAGCAGGAAATCTCCGAAAGAATGTGACTGGAAATCAAAATGGTTTTTCCTCTTGCGTCGCAAAGCTCCCGAATAAAGGAGCGTACTTCTGCAATACCGATAGGATCGAGACCGTTGATCGCTCATCCAAAATTAAAAGTTCTGGATCGTGCATAACGGCAAGGGCGATGGCAAGCCGCTGCTTCATACCAAGAGAATACTGTGAAAAGAGCTTTTTATCTTTGTAAGGCAGTCCTACCAGATCCAGAGCATCTTTGATGGCATGATTGTTTGGTACGCCCCGCAGGGTAGCAAAGATACGCAGGTTCTCTGTGCCGGTCAGATTGGGATAAAAGCCGGGAGACTCAATCAAGCTACCAATACGGGGCAGCAATTTCTTTTCATTCCCCTGCAAGGGTTTCCCCCAGATTTTGACCTCCCCGGAAGTCGGCTTCGTTAAGCCCAACAGCATTTTCATGGTAGTGGTTTTTCCGGCTCCGTTTCTGCCCAGCAGACCATAAATTCTCCCACGCTTCACATGGATATTTAAGTCAGCCACACTCTTTTGTGAGCCATATTGCTTCGTCAGATTTTTTGTTTCAATGATGTAATTTGTATCCATATTCAAAACCTCCTGTTCTGTAAGGTATTCTATCACGCCAACCTTGCATTAACCTTGCCGCAACCTTGCATTAACCTTGCAATTTGAAATCCGGCAAAAATGACAAAGGTTCCCGCCATAAAGACGGGAACCCGCTTAAATCTCCAAAGGAAAAAGCAACATAAATTCAGTTCCTTTTCCCGGCAAACTTTCAACTGTTATACTCCCACCCATCTTTTCTACAAGCTGATGGACAATAGAAAGACCAAGTCCGCTGCCTTTTTCAGAGCGTCCTTTGTCACACTTATAGAGCCGTTCAAAAATGTGTTTCAAATCTTCCTTCTCAATTCCCACTCCATTATCCGCCAGCAGCAGCTCCATGTTATTTTCCTTCTTTGACAGGACAATTTTGATTTTGTCTGCATGGCTGTGAGCGATTACATTTTGAATGAGATTGTTGACGATCCTCATATAGCTGTCCATATCCAATCTTACCCGGACAGGCTGTTCGGGAATATCAATGTCATAATCAACCTGTTTATCCTCAAAATCGGTATCCAGTCAATCAGGATATTTCTTGTCAGCTCTGCGGCCTCAACGCTCTGGATTTCCAAAGCAAACTCATTGGAATTTAACTTGAACCAGTCAAAGAGCACATCAATATATTCTTTCAGATCATGGGCTTTCCGACGGGCGGTTTCAATATAATCATCCGGTCTTTTCCTGTGACCAGTCCTTTGTGTGCAGCGTCAAGATACCCAATCAGAGTGGTAAGGGGTGTCCGAACATCATGGGAAAGGCTCGTCATAAGCTGGCGGTTGGTTTCTTCTGTCTGCCGTACAGTTGAAAGTCTGCTTTCATAGGACACAACAATCTCATTGATTTCATAGGCAAGAGGTGCTGTCAATTCATTTGTTGCAGACAGAATACGCCGGTTGCCATTTCCGTTTTTCACATCAACCAGCACATCGGTCATTTCTGCGATTTGTTTTTTTACGCGCCGAACGAGAACGATGGAAGTCAGCACAGCCACAACAGCAATCACAATGGACAAGAAAACGATGATTTCCATATTGGCTATACCTCCTTATTAAAGCGGTAGCCAATCCCTTTGACCGTTTGGATATACTTTGGGCTTGAAGGATTGACTTCTAATTTTTTACGAAGCCGGCTGATAATCGCCATAATGTTACTGTCATCATAGAAATATTCTTCGCCCCAAACTTCCTCATAAATCTGCTGTTTTGTCAAAATTTTCCCTTGATGCTTTGCACAGTACAGGAGCAAATCAAATTCCTTTGGTGGAAGTTCAAAAGTGCCATTTTCCGTCGTAACAGAACGATTTTCAAGGTCAATTTGCAATCCATCAAAATCCAGTTTTTGCACAGCTCCGGCTTGATGATTAAAACGGGTGTAGCGGCGAATGAGGGACGCAATACGGGCAATCAGTTCGTCCATATCAAACGGTTTTGTCAGATAATCGTCCGCCCCGGCTCGTAAGCCCCGCACTTTAGAAATGCTGTCATTTTTGGATGTGAACATCAAAATCGGCAGGCTGTTCTCTTTGCGGATTTCTTCCAGCGTTTCAAAGCCATCCATACCGGGCATCATCACATCCAGCACTACAAGCTGGTATTCCTGCTCTTTTAATTTCTGTAAACCCTCTTTTCCAGTATTACAAAAATCAGCTTCTATGTTTTCTGCTTGTACGCTGCGTTTAATCAAAGCACACAGTTCTCTGTCATCATCTATAATCAGGATTTTATTCATGGCGCAACTCCTTCCCTTGTTTTGTCCTTCCGTCAATCGGCTTTTCTGTGTTCTTTGGGATCAGCCAAACACCAGCCATCTTCACAGCGCCGGGGATGCGCCCTCCGGCGCAATAATAATTTACCCTACGAGGTGTCACGCCCCACTTTTCGGCGGCCTCTTTCAATGTCATATAGTCCATTTCGCACCTCCACAGAGTACATTATAGTTCTCTTTCTCGAACAATGCAAGGAACGAAATGTGAATTATAAACTTCAACCAACCTGCATATAGCAACATTCCACGGGCGAAGTATGAATTATACAATGTAACTGGGTGATGTTATATGGCGAAAGTTGAAGATTGTCCCGGTTTTGAAACCTTCGGCGCAGATGTCAAAGCTGCACGAGAGGCAAAGCGTCTGGCACGAAAAACATTGGCAGAAATGGTTGGGATTGAATGGCGGTATCTTGCCAACATTGAGAATCAAGGTGCGATTCCGAGCCTGCCTGTGATGATCCAGTTGATTAAGGTCTGCGGACTTCCCGTGGAACGGTATTTTAACCCGGAGATTATGCGAGAAGAAAGCGAACAGCGGCAACGGGTCAGCCACAAGCTGAAGCTTTGCCCTGAAGAATACCTGCCGATTATCGAAGGTGCCATAGACGGGGCGCTCAAAATGGAACAGACTGCGAAGCAGAAGGAGGACGCATAATCGCGGCCTCCTTCTGGCGTTTCTATATCAAGTTTCCCGGCACTTTTCCCAAAGTTCCCGGCACCTCTGCTGGATTTCTCCGGTTTCTGTCACAGTCAGATCGCGGTCATTTCCGGTAATCTTATCTTCCAGAAAGTTGGCGTATGTATCCAGCAAGGCGTTTCGCAAATCCTCCGGAGTTTTCTGTATTTCGGCGCTGTACCAGTCATTCCGGTGAGGTTCCCATGCCATCAATGTATAACCGTGGCTGGTCTGCACCACCTCATACAGAGGATCATCATCCAGATATGCCTGAAACACTTCCAGAACCTTTTCAAAGGTCAGCATTTCCCACACCTCCCATTCAACTGCAAATCAGTTCCCTGATTAAAATTTCCTCAATCTGTGCCGTTAATGTGTTCATCAGTCCTACCCAGCGCATAGGATCACAGGCTTTCAGTTCCTCAGTGACACCCGCAGCTCCATCATGTGAGGCAACATGGTGTCCACGCGCTCCTGCGCTGTCCAATCAATCTCTAACAGGTGCGGATACAGTTTCTCGCTCATCAGCAGTTGGTTGTAGAGAATAGGACGGTGTTCCTTCAGGTAGGACTTTCGCATCCTGCCGTACTTGCCGATAGAAGTTTCCGGCTGTTCAGAAAGTTTTAGGTTGGGTATATCATAATCTCCACAACGAATGTAAGTCAACTTACTCATATTCATGCTCCTTTGCTCCGTGATGATTAGACTGCTGCGCTGGCTGCTATGCTGCCTTTGCGCGGTTCTTCTTTTGGTAGCTGCCCGATAGTAGAAAAAACACCTTTTTTCATATCCTCAGCCCGGATCAGGGCTTTCTTAGCGTCCATTTCCGCTTTTTTCTTCGCCTTGATTTTGTCCTCATACCGTTTCTGTGCGCCGCTGGCTTTCCGCTTCAAATAGTTCTGATGGAGCCTGTCCTTGCGTTCTTCTCTTTTCCGCAATTCTTCCTGTTCCTCTGGGGTTAAAGGAACCGGCTGTAAGGATGGTGGAATATAGCGTCCTAAAAAATTAAAGTAGATTTCAATTTCCTGCGTGGTATCCTGACTGCCTTTTCGGGAGCGTTCATGGACAAGGATTTTCTCTACAAACTCGTTGAGCATGGTATTTGTCAGCGTGTCAAAATTCTCGTACTTATCAATCAGGGCTATAAATTTCTCTGCTGATTTCTGGCTCTGCTCATAGCCGGTAACAGCCTTTTCCAACTCCGCAATTTCAATCTCAAGTGCGTCCTGCTCTTTGGCATACTGTGCATCAAGCGCCTTATATCGTGTATCCGGCAGCTTGCCGAGGGCGTTATCCTCATAGATTTTGCAAATCAGTTTTTCCAGTTCTCCGGCTCTCTTTTGGGCAGTAGCCAGATGCCTGCGCTTTTTCGATATATCGGCACTCTGTTGAGCAACCTGCGTCTCCTGAACAGTGTGAATAAATTCCGTCCGGTCATTTCTCGAATATTCAGCGATAGCCCGGAGTGTGTCGGAAACCAATGTCAGAACAGCACTCTCATTGATACGGTGTTGTGTAAGGCATAGTGTCCCACACGGAACTTTGGTATAATTGGAACAGGTATATTGAGAAATCCGCTTGCCATTGTTGGTGCGGTGGACATACATCTTGCCGCCACAATCGGCACAATAGAGTAAGCCTGTGAGGGGAGCTGCTTCGCCCCAGCCGTTTGGATAACGCCGTACATTGCTGCGGATTTTCTGCACCAGATCAAAGGTCTGCTGGTCGATAATGGCTTCATGGGTATTCTCAAAGATCGTCCACTCGTCCTCAGAAACATAGTGGCTTTTCTTGTCCTTAAAGTGCTTGCGGGTCTTGAAATTGATGGTGTGCCCCAAATACTCTCGTTTTTTCAAAATGTTCACGATGGTAGATGATCCCCATCCATAGGGGTCTTTGACCGGCTTTGAACGGTTCACACCCTCGTTGAAGCGGGCAAGGTGTACGACAGGAATTTCAATCCGGTCTGCGGATAATTTGCAGGCGATCTGATAAGGCCCATATCCCTCCAGCGTGAGGGAAAAGATACGGCGTACCACTTCGGCGGCTTCCTCATCTACCAGCCAATGTTCCCGCTTTTCATCCCACAAGTAGCCGTAAATCACGGTGCCTGTCAGGTGCTTACCGCTCATGCCTTTTGACTTAAACACAGAGCGGATTTTCCGGCTGGTATCACGGGCGTAAAATTCATTCATGATGTTGCGGAACGGGGTAAAATCGTCATCGCCTTTCAGACTGTCCACACCGTCGTTGATGGCGATCAGCCGAACTCCACGCTGCCGCAAAACCTCCATGACCTGACCGACCTTCAGATAGTCGCGCCCCAACCGGCTCATGTCCTTGATGACGATTGCCTCTACACGCCCTGCCTCCACTTCCTCCATCATCGCCAAAAATCCAGGGCGGTCAAAACGGGTGCCTGAGATACCGTCATCGGTAAAGTGCGTAGGGTTTGGCAGTCCATTCCGGCGGGCAAAATCCTCTAACATCTGTTTTTGGTTGGATATGGAATTGCTCTCGCCCTGTAACTCATCGTCCCGGCTCAGGCGCTCGTACAGTGGGGTAATTTTTTCATTTCTCATGGCTGTACCTCCTGAAACAAAAATGCTCTAAGTGATTGCTTCACTAACCATGACAAAATCATGATTAAGAAGTCACTTAGAGCATATATCACCGGCGGCCAGCTTATATTTCTTATACTGGCGCACCGCAAAGTGGTTTGGCTTCTCGGCTTCCAGTGCATCAAACATCAGGTCTACGGGGTTTTTGAACTCCTCGTCATCCTCACGGACTTCCATGGCGTTGATGAACTCAATGAGGGTGGAGAAGTTTTGTTCCTCCACCGGAGCCTCATAATGGATATAGCCAATAAGCGCGCAGTACAACAAGGTTTCTGCTTTTACCCAGAAATCGTCTCCGGCCTTGCCTTCGCCTTTGGTATTGGCGATCAGCGTTGTTACCAGCTTCAAAATGTCCTTTTCGCTATGGATATAGGCGAGACGGTTGTTTTGCTTTCCAAGGGAGAAATCGACTCAAAGAAGGTGCGGGTGGAGTTCTCGCTGGAAGATATGGATATGTCCGGCTTCCAGAAGGGCGCGACTTATGAGCAGATCAAGGCGTATGTGTTGGAGCATACCGGTTTGAAGGTATCTTCCCTGTACATCTCACAGATAAAGCGCAAGTGCGGGCTGGATGTGGGGCAAAATTATAACCTGTCAAAGAAGGAAGATGCCAAAGTGCCAAAATGTCCGCCGGAGAAGGAAGCGGCGATCAGGGATGCGTTGAAATATTTTCAGATGATTTAAGAGTCTATTGAGCAAAAAAGCAGTAAATCAATTTCAGATTTACTGCTTTTGCTGGCCGGGCCGGTGAGCTACGAGCATTCATGACTTTTTGATAACTTGTTCCATACTGATATATTAAGCGGAAAGTTGTGGCCCTGTATTTTCAGAGGGAAACGAATGCTCCTTGAATATATCCCACAAAATATGCCATCGCTATACTCAGTGCAATGCAACATATACATAGTATTTCAGCAATTACCTTTTTTTCGATTATTTCATTTATGGACTTTCCGTAATCAATAGTAGACCATACCATTGAAAGCAAAAATAGAATTGAAATCCATTGAGTATGAAATGATAGTCCCATGCTAACAAATACATAGTTTGAGATGATGTAAAAAGCGCTTCTGACTACAACTTCTGTCACTTTTACAATCCGATTTCTCATAGAATTCTCCCTCTCTGATAATACTGTGGGCGGCAGCACTCCTTGCTGTCGCCCCTTGATTGCCTATCTGCAAAGGCGGGCGGGGCTGTCAACGGCGGCGCTTGCGCCGTTCATCTTGACCGTTGACTGGCTCGGCTGGCTTTGCTATTCCGTGATCTCTTTCAGTTATTGTCAAAGGAAATGTAGATAGTTAGACTATTGGGTATGTAGCTGATACTTAACCACTTTTCGTCGTTTGATAAAAGTGTCCCGATAGAAACATAGTTTTCTCCCTCGATTTCCTCTGACACATTTTCAATTACGGAAAAGCCTTCTTGGTTCAAAAGCTCCATATACTCGTTATAGTCGTTTTCGCTAATACCGGTAAGGTTGATATTACAATTCTCATGTTCTGTATCAAGTGTAGCCCATGCAACCGTACCAGGCGCAACAGGAAGCCCCTCTGTGTACTCATTCTCAGGCCAAACACCCTCGTCCAATTTTGTAACACTATTAGATTGCGTATTGTTCTCATTGCTTGTCGGTGTAGATGAGGTATTTTGATTAGAACACGCAGCCAAAAAAATCATAATCATGATTGTGAATACAGAAATATATTTCTTCATTGGTTACCTCCTGTTTTTGTGTATGGTTCGGATAATTAACAAAAGAGCAATAGCTGTTGCTGCAAACCCAATAGCCAAAAGGATTTGCGAAATATCAAAGGCAAACGCGCCCTCAATCTGTATATTTGTTGTCGCGTCGGCTTGTCCGATTGCTCCTTCTGGTACTTTTCCTGATTGTGTAACAGCATATACCGAAAAGGCAGCAGCCGCGATAACAAGCGCAGCAAGAGTAGAAATGATACCGTTCCTTTTTTTCGATTTGGTGTTATCAATGCCAAACTGTTCTGCGGTGCTGTCTGCAAATTCTTTTGGCGTCCCCAAACGCTGGATAATCTGCTGCTCTGTTTCTCCATGCTCCATAGCAGACGCAAAAACTTCATTCAAGTCACGTACAACCTCTTTTTTCATTTTGCGTGGTAAAGATAGTTCCTTTTCAACCTGTTTGATATATTGTTCTTTCATTTGGATACCCTCGCTTGTTGATAACTTTCTATAAAGCCGTTTACGCAGTTTTCATAGCTTGACCAAAATAAGATTAGTTCATCAAGTACATTCCTGCCTTTATCCGTTAAAGAATAATACTTTTTTGAGCCGCCATTTGCCGCAGCCGGAGCCAATCGGCATTTGATTAGTTCTGCTTCCTGCAAACGATACAAAATGGGGTAAATGGTTCCCTCTTTCGCATATCCCAAAACAGACGCACTATTGTTCAATTCAGTTATAATTTCATATCCATAAGTCTCCTTGCGTCCGATTAGGCATAAAAGTATCATTTCCAGAGAGCCTTTTTTGAATTGCTGGACATATTTGTTATTCATATCGTCGCCTCTCTTTAGCTTTGCTATTTAGGCTCGCTAAGTAGCAACTATATTATATCTCTTCCGAAGTATCAGAGTCAATAGGCTTAACGAAAAAGTTACAAGATGTCTGTGTAAGGTAATGACAGAATAGCGGTGTGCTGGCGAACTATGCTTTATTTTGTTTTTTATCTAAATCATTCAATAGGGCGGTAGCATCCCTATTGGCAAGGGGATTCCAAAAGGGAACAGCGTTCTCCTTTGTCTGGGGTGTTCAGAGGGGATAGTGTTCCCCTTTGACCGGAAGAATCCAAAGAAACCGGCGGTTTCGTGGCACACGATTTTCCGTAGGAAAGTCTAGTGTGTTATACCTTTGTGGAGCAGATGGCAGCCGGAATTGTAGCACACCCTGAAAAGTGTGGCCACAGTTGCGGCGTTCTGGCAGGAAAGGTTGCCCCTTGCGGGGCAGCATAAGCGACAGAAAAAGGCTGGCAGGCGGTGCGGGCAAGCACTGTCTGTCAGCCGTGTCATTTGCGGAACAAAGGTATATCAAAGCCCCCGTCAGCCGCTGCTTCCCATCGTATCAGAACCACCACGGCAGCTTTCCGCGCAGGCTGTCCATCGCCTCGCCCTCCACCTTCTTTGTCCAGCTCTCGCTGAGATGGAAATGGAGCGCCGCGCCGATCAGCGGGTGCTCGATTCCATCGGTAAAGCCATAGCGGTACAGCAGATAGGTCTGCTCTCTGGCTGTCAGCTTGTCCAGCGCCGCATACAATTCTATCAGCTGCTCTTTTTGGATATAGATTTGCTCCGGCGTTTGGGTGTGAGGGTCGGCTATGGCTTCGATCCGCAGCATCCGTTCATCCTCTGAGAGAACGTCATCCAGATATACTCTCTGGAAGCCGGGGCCGTCTTTCTTATCCACCATCCGTTGCTCAAATAAACCGAGGGCGGCGCGGATGCAGTCCGTCATGGCGTTGCGGAGCGCCGGTGCTGCATAGGTCAGAAATTTCATGCCCCGTCCGGCATCAAACAAAGGGATCGCGTTCAGCAGGCCGATACTTCCCTCCTGCATCAAATCATCCAAATCAATTCCAATATCATTTTCATCCAGCCCCATGTTTCGGTATTGCTCCAGCGCAATTTTTCGGATGAATCCCAGATTCTTTTCCAGCAGAATGTCACGGGCAGCCGTATCCCCTTTCTGTGCCAGTCTGCACAGCTGCTCATTGCTCCGGGTCGGCATTTTGCTTCTCCTGCGCGTGGTCTAAGGTGGATTGGAGAAATTCCGTCAGCGCCTGACCGAACTTGTCTAATGCTTCCTTTTGCACACCGTCCATCCCCGCTGCGCTCTGGGTGACGGCGGCGGAAATCATTTCGGGCGTGATGGTCGGAGTATGAACATCCGCCCCTTTGGTGAGTTCGGTAAACATCTGCTGAGTGATGCCCTTGGTCAAGGACTGCGCTGCTGTGAAATCGTTGCCGATCTCTTTCTTCACTTCCCGTAGCGCCGCCATAAATGTGTTCTGTATCATCGTCAGGTCTGCCTGATATACGGGAACTTTCTGCCGGTTGACAGTTCTGGCCGCCTGCACCGCAGCGTCTGTTTTATTGTTTCGGCGCAGCATGGCGCTGAGAGTAGTAAGCATCTGGTTCTGTCCGGCGAAACCGGCGGCCAGCGTATCGTCAAAATATTGCTCAATCATATAGGTGACTTCTGCAAAGCGAGGGCTTTCCAAAAGGCGGTTGACGATCTCTGCATTGGCTTTTCCGGTGTACAGATTCCGCGCCGCCTGCACCGACAGGCCCAGTTCTTCAATATCAAAATTTGTCCGGTCGGGCGTGTTGACTTCCCCCAGCAGGAAATCTGTGGAGACTTCAAACACTTTCGCAATGCGGAGCAAATGTTCTGTGCTGATCTTATCAGTCTTACCGCTGACAAACCGGCTGATGGCGCTCTCGGTGCTGCCGATGCGGGTCGCCAGCTGTGCCTGGGTAATTTTATGTTCCTTCATAAGCTCCTGCATCCGCTGCCGGATATTGCCGGGCAGATAGGCTCCCTCCATGTGACGCACCTCTCTTCTGAAAACTCTCTTTATCCATTATACCTGATAAAACCAGCGCGGGCAAATGCTTTCCGCTGGCTTCGCCGCTCTGAGGTCTTGCATTTTTGCAAGATTTCAGGGCGGCGTTTTTTCATTTCTTGCACTTTTAGCGGATTTTTCGGTTTATAGGCTTTTTCCCCGTATATTCAGGCAGACGGCAGATACCGTCAATAAATAATGGAGGACAAAGCCTATGAATTTATTTGAAACTGTAAAATCCGCTGTCACCGTGAAGCAGGCCGCCGAATACTACGGCTGTAAGGTCAACCGGGGCGATATGATCTGCTGCCCCTTCCACGATGACCGGCATCCCAGCATGAAGCTGAACAGGGATTATTTCTATTGCTTTGGCTGCGGGGCTACCGGGATGTGATCGATTTTGTGGCGCGGCTGTTCGGCCTGAGCAGCTACGAGGCCGCAAAGAAGCTGGCCTATGACTTTGGCATCGACCCGGACAAGCCCCCGGCAGCGATGGCTTTGAAAAAGCCCTATCCGCTGGCGCGGGCTTTCCGCAACGATGAGATACACTGCCAGCGGGTGCTCTGCGATTATCTGCATCTGCTGGAACGCTGGAAGGTCGAATATGCCCCGCAATCGCCGGAGGATGAACTGGATGACCGCTTTGTGGAAGCCTGTCATATGATCGAGTATGTAAATGATTTGTTGGACGTTCTCATGTTTGCGGAACTGAAGCAGCGTGTGAAAGCGGTGGATATGCTGCTGAAGGACGGCACTATCACCGCGCTGGAGCAGCGGCTCAGACGTCTGGAAAAGGAGGTGCAGCACCGTGGCGAAGAACGAGCAATCGCGTGAGGCCAACCAGCCCATCTGGTTTGACGGCAAGAGTATCAATGAAGCCTGTTTTGTGATGATTTTCTCGGCAGACACAAAATCATCTACACAAACGGGGCTTTTTTCACGCCTGATGGCCGCGTGACCGATGAGCTGCCACTGCGTGGAGAAATTTTTGAGGAACTGAAATGCTGTGCGGTCAGCAATATCCCCCGCAAAATCAGCAATATCGTGGAGCTGATGAAGCTGGCGGCGCTGGTAGAGGATTTCCCGCCGGAGGTGACCGCATTCATCTGGCAAACGGCACGTTGTTTCTGGATGGCTCCTTTACGGAGGGAAAACCGGACATCGTGCGTTGCCGCCTGCCGGTGGCCTATAATCCCGATGCGCCCACGCCGACCCGCTGGCTGGCTTTTCTGGATGGGCTTCTTTACCCGGAGGACATTCCCACTTTGCAGGAATATATCGGCTACTGCCTGATCCCCAGCAACAAGGGACAGCGCATGATGGTCATTAAGGGCAATGGCGGCGAGGGTAAGAGCCAGATCGGCGCGGTGCTGTCCGCCCTGTTCGGCAGCAACATGAAGGACGGCAGCATCGGCAAAATTTCCGAGAACCGTTTTGCCCGCGCTGATCTGGAACACATTCTGCTGTGTGTCGATGATGATATGCGGATGGAGGCCCTGCGGCAGACCAACTATGTCAAATCCATCGTCACCGCACAGGGTAAAATGGATTTGGAGCGTAAAGGCAAGCAGAGCTATCAGGGATGGATGTGCGCCCGGCTGCTGGCATTCAGCAATGGCGACTTGCAGGCTCTCTTTGACCGCAGTGATGGCTTTTATCGGCGGCAGTTGGTGCTGACCGCCAAAGAGAAACCTGCCGACCGTGTGGATGATCCCGACCTGGCAGAGAAGATGAAGGCCGAGGTGGAGGGCATTCTGCTGTGGGCTTTTGCGGGATTGCAGCGGTTGGTAGCGAACAACTTCAAGTTCACCGAGAGCCAGCGCACCAAAGAGAACCGGGAGGCCGTCAAGCGGGACAACAATAACGTGTTTGATTTTCTGGAATCCGAGGGCTATATCCGGCTGAAAGCGGATGCGTCCATCAGTTCAAAGGATTGCTACGACATTTACCGGATGTGGTGCGAGGAAAATAGCCTGACTGCACTCAAACGCCGCAGCTTCAGCGATGCGCTGGTGGCAGCCTGCGGTAAGTACAATCTGGAACACTGCAACACGATTACCAATTCGGCAGGACGCCGGGTATGGGGCTTTATGGGGATCGAGGCAGTGGCAAGGCCGCATATAAACGAGTTTACGGACGCTTCACAGTGTACGTACGTACCGGAAGACTGGCGGGATTGATTTCCGATCTGGTCGCCGGTACGTATGTACGCAGCGATTGACCCTGTTACCTCATATATTGTAGAGGCGCTTCATTTGGATAAAGTGGTCGTGCCCATTTTGGGTACACCTATTTTGATGTGTAAAAGTGGTTATGGATATTTTGTCCACCACCAGAACCGTGAAATTCTTCGCGCTTTTGTGCTGTGAAGTAGGTGTGGTCATTTTGACCACACCTGAAGCGGTCAGTAAAAGCGGTGATTTTGCAGGCATATTTTAGAGCAATCTCAAAACAGCGAAATGTTTCTCTTTTATCCGTATACAGTTCGCCGGATGGCGGCTCACGGAACGACGTACAGATTGCAGCATTTTGTGACAATACAGCCCGAACAGTGAAAAGTCCCGCATTTCTGTGAAGTCGAATATTCCGCCGTTGACCAACGATACGCAGGGAATCATTTCTATCGCAAAACAGCATTTGCACAAATTTCACCATTGACCAAAGCCGGTGCGCTCCCCAGCGTAGCCGGTTCTTTTTATGACGCAACCGAAAATCATGTTTTATCTATCAAGTGACAAAGGGCTTCACTTGCGAAAATGGAGGAATATATTTTATGAAGTCAAGTATCCGAAACGAAATCAAGCGCAGATCATCCGCGCCGGTTACACCATGCAGGAAGTCGTTGACCAGCTGCACGATGAGTATGGGTGGAGCGACAGCGTATCCAATCTTTCCGGAAAATTGCAGCGGGAATCGCTGCGGTATCGGGAGGCCGTGGAGTTGGCTGACGTGCTGGGATATGACATTGTCTGGCAGAAACGGAGGGATTGAGTATGGAAAAAGCACAATACGCGATTATGCGATTTGCCAAATATAAGGGGCCTGAAATCGGCAATATCGAGGCCCATAACGAGCGCACAAAGGAAAAGTACGCCAGTAATCCCGATGTGGATACCAGCCGAAGCAAGTACAACTTCCATCTGGTCAAACCGCCCGGCAAGTACCGGGCCGAGTCAGAGAGGCAAATTGCCGCTGCCGGATGCCGTACCCGGAAAGACAGTATCCGTATGATCGAGACGCTGTTCACAGCCAGCCCGGAGTTCTTTAAGGGAAAGAAACGGGCGGAAATTCGGGTATTTTTCGAGGAAGCTCTGCACTTTTTGGAACAGCATCAGTCCAAAGAGACAATTATATCCGCCGTGGTGCATATGGACGAGAAAACGCCCCATATGCACCTTTGTTTTGTCCCTTTGACGGAGGATGCAGCTCAGCGCCAAAGACATCATGGGCAATAAAAAGAAGCTGACCTGGTGGCAGGATGAGTTTTGGAAACACATGGTCAAGAAGTTTCCAGATTTGGAGCGTGGCGAGAGCGCCAGCCTGACCGGGCGCGACCATATCCCGCCCCGCGTATTTAAGGAGATGACCAGACTGACCAAACAGAAAAGCAAACTGGAGGATCTGCTCACTGGAATCAATCCCTTTAACGCCAAAAGCCGGGCGGAGGAAATCTGCAAGATTCTGGATACCTATATTCCCAGCGTGGAGAAGATGGACACACTGCTGCGGAAATATGGCGTAGCCTTCACGAAAACAGCATCCGAAAACAAAAAGTTGAAAACGAAAAATGCCGAACTGGAAGAATCTCTTGCATCGGCGCAGAAGGTCAGCACCCTAAAGCAGATCGAAGACCTCAAGCTGCGGCGCGACTATGACAGTGCCGTGGCGATTTTGGAACAGATACCGGCAGAAGTTTTGAACATCTATGCGCAGAGCAGCCATAGAGGAAAGGAGCGGCCTATTGAGCAAAGTTTATGATGATCCGAAATATAATGCGGCATTTGACCGCTGTGTTGATGTGATGGCGCGGCTGTTGCAGAAGTACGGGCCACAGCTGTTGGGGCAGATGCAGGAGACTGAGAAGGATGGCCGTACACAGTCTGCGGCATCAGGAAAGCAACCCGTTCCTGTGTATCAGGAATTTGACAAAGCCGCTTGATATAAATTAAATTTACACGTTGCGTATTTGTTTGGCGTATGCTATAATAAATACGCAACGTGTATTTTTGCTTTATGGGGTAAATGAAATGGACTGCAAAACCAAAATAAAAGAATTGCGGGAAAGCACTGGCATGAATCGCAAGGAATTTTGTAAATATTTTCAGATTCCCTATCGGACTGTGACAGAATGGGAACTGGATAACCGCCATGCGCCGGAATATGTACTCCGTTTGTTGGAGTACTACATTCAGAATGAAGGTCTGGCGAAGAAGAAAGTAACGGATGAATGTTTAGAGCTGGAAGAAAGGGGCGGCCTGCATGAAGAAAACTAAAACAAAATGTTATCTCTACACACGGGTATCTACATCCATGCAGGTGGACGGATATAGTCTGGATGCTCAGCGAGACAAACTGCGGAAATACGCTGAATACGAAGATATGGTAGTGGCTGGTGAATATTCTGATGAAGGCTTTTCCGGCAAGAATATTCAGGGCAGGCACGAATTTCAGCGGATGCTGCAAGACATTCAGGACTGCAAAGACGGTGTGGAATATGTGCTGGTGTTCAAGCTGTCCCGGTTTGGCAGGAATGCCGCTGACGTTCTGAATTCCTTGCAGCTGATGCAGGATTTCGGTGTCAATCTGATTTGTGTGGAAGACGGCATTGACAGTTCCAAAGATTCCGGCAAGCTGATGATTTCTGTCCTTTCTGCGGTGGCAGAGATAGAGCGTGAAAATATTCGGACACAGACGATGGCCGGACGGGAGCAGAAAGCCCGTGAAGGAAAATGGAACGGTGGCTTTGCCCCTTATGGATACCGCCTTGAAAAAGGCGAACTGTTGATTGCTGAGGATGAAGTGGACGTGATCCGCACCATCTTTGACCGCTATATTCACACCAACGATGGTGTCAGTGGCGTGGCAAAATATCTGAACCGGCAGGGCTTTGTGAAGAAGTTAAGGCAGAACGGCACCATTCCCGGTTTTTCTGCCAGCTTTGTGAAGAGTATCATTGATAATCCGGTATATATGGGAAAAATCGCCTATGGCAGACGCCGGACAGAGAAGAAGATCGGCACACGGAATGAGATGCACGTAGTTGAGCAATCGGAGTTCCCTGTGTACGAGGGGAAGCATGAGGCTATCATTTCAGAAGAAGATTGGAACCTCGCGCAGGAAAAACGGAAAATCAATGCTTACCGGCGTGGGAAAGTCAATGACCCTACCCACGCACATATCTTGTCCGGTATTCTGAAATGCCCCTGCTGCGGCAAAAGCCTGTACGGGAATATTGCGAAAGCCCACAGCAAGGACAAAAAGACCCGCTATTACTATTACTGCAAGAATACGGTGACGCCAACAGGCCACGAGTGTACCTTCCGGCTGAATATTGAGCAGATGGAAATGAACCGCATGGTAGCGTCAATCATCTCTGCTATGGTCAGTGACCCACGGTTTGCGGATGCAATCAAGGCGAAAATCGGCTCCGCTGTCGATACGAACGATTTGGAGAAGCAGCTGGAAGCATTACAGGCGCAGCTTCGGCAGACATTAGGCACAAAGGCCCGACTGGAACGGCAGATGGACGGTTTAGATGTGAATGACCCGTATTATGACCGGAAAATTTCTGATTTGCAGCGCCGATATGACGAGCAATATGGCGCAATAGATGAGATTGAAGTCCAGATTGACGATGTGCAAAGCCAGATACGGAGTATCCGGCAGGAGAAGATTTCGGGTGATAATATCTACGCCTGTTGCTGGCATTCGATCAGGTCTATGAAGCAGCCTCCGAAGTGGAGCGGAAGGAGTTCATGCGGGCGTTTATTGAGCGGATTGAGTTATTCCCGGAAAAGCAGCCGGATGGCAACTGGATTAGGAAGATTATCTTCAACTTCCCTGTCCCGGTGAATGGAACAGAAGTGAAAGAATTGCCCTTGGAAAATGAAACAATAGTCGAAAGGGTTATAGTGCATGGACTTCTTGAAGTTAATGGTATTTAGGACCTTGATTCGGTACGGCTCATAAATGACCTTGCCGTGCTTATCCTTCATAGGCTTTCCGTCTTTCCCCAGCTTGGGTGCGCCCCTTTGGAGCATTTTTCCGCACTCCACCAAAATGGTTCCCTTCGGGTCTGTGACCACATAGGAACTGTGCATCTGCATCAGATTCGGTTTGAGCCAGAAGCGGGTCTTACCGGAACCGGAGCCGCCAATCACCAGCACATTTTTGTTTCTGGCGGTCTTTGGGTCCTTGGGGCGGCTGTTCATTGTCAGGCTCTCCGTTTTCGTCAGAATCACATTGTTCTGGAATACCGGGTCGATGTAGGGTGTAATGTCCTCATGGGTTCCCCACCGGGCGGAACCGTATTCCATGCCGTGCCTGTACTTCTTGGCGTTCTTGCTTTTCAGGTACACAGCCAGCCGCAGGCCGCCGCCGCAGCACAGGCCCACCAGCAGGTCCAGCGGGTGCAGGCTGGGCCACCAGCTGGCCAGCGCCACCGGCAGCGTGGAGAAGAACGAGAGCATTTTTGCCGAAGCGTCCGCACCCACGGCCATCCGCCACGCTTCACCGAAGTTGGTGGAGAAAAGCCCCATCAGGATATACGGCAGATTCAGCAAAATGAGCTTTTTGATGTTCAGCTGCTTTTTCATCGTTCCAGCTCCTTCCGCTTGTTCCGGTCCACGACGGCGTGTTTTACCAGTTCTTTGAACTGGCTCAGCTTTGCCAGCACGGACGAGCGCTCGGATTTCTCCGCCTTTCTGACCTTTTTCCCGGTGTACTCGGTAAAAGCAGCGGTCAGGGCATCCGCGTCCCGACCCTTGAAAAAGATCAGGTACTTGGGTGGGGAGCTGCTGCGGTCCTTCTTCACCGCATAGTCCACGCCGTATTTCCGGGCGATCTTCTCAAACTCCTTGATGGAGGGTCGGTGATCTCGATGTTGGAAACGCCCTGATTCTGGCCGATCAGCTGCTTCACCGTCTGCTTGCCGTGGGGAATCACGGGGGTATCCCGGCTTTTCTGCTTTTGCAGCTTCTTTTCCTTGCGGTGGGCAAGGTACTTGGTGATGGCGGCTTTCATCAACCGCCCGGTAAACTTTGTTCCGCTGACTACCAGCGTCAAAGTCCTGTTTTCCACTTCCTCCTGCATAGGTCATCGCCTCCTTTCCACGGATTTTGCAGGGGTGGCACTTGATACTAAGGCGGGACCACCAGCCGCCGCAGCAGGTATTTCAGCATGGCAGGCTCCTTTCAGCGCAGCTGGTCGGAGCGGTCATAGTACAGATGGCCCTGGCGCACTTTGGCATGGCTGAGAATCTTGATGTGGCCCTTTTCCTGGTTCTCCAGGCTTTTCTGGTATCCGGCCTCCGTCAGAAACAGGCGGGTTCGTTCACCTTTCCAGCCACCGGGGAATCGTCGGTCAGCACATCGAAGATAATCATGTGCCGGGTGTCCTCGGCAAACCGCTCCAAATCCATGTACTCATGGCCGTGGTAGTTCTGCGCCCCGGCTTTGAGGCGCATTTCCTCCATCAGCTGGCCCACGGTCTTACGCTCAGGCATGGCGTGCGCCTCCTTTCCCGCGTCCCTGGCCCTTCACGGCAGGATACCGTCCATGGTGGTGGCGGTGATCCGCAGGCGCTCGGCGGTGGCAATGTCATTCTTCACGGTCTCGTCGATGCCGTGGCCGCAGACCACCAGCACATGGGACCGGCGCAGGTAGTCCCGCGCCATATCCAGCCCGTCCTTGTGTTCCTGGGGAATCTCGTCTTTGAGGAAGGTAGGCAGGAACAGCACCGGCAGATGGGCGAATACCCGGCATCGTACACCTGACGGCAGTAGGCCGCAGCGTTCTCGGCGTTCTCATACTGGCTGTTGCTCCAGGGAGCCGTAATGTAGGCAAGAGGTCGTTTCATGGCAAAATCCTTTCTCCCGGTGTTTTCGGGCAGCAGAAAAGCGGCTGTTTACCAGCCGCCTGCGTACATATCGTGGTTAACTTGTGCGGTGTAGTGGTTGCTGATCGTGGTCGGCGCATTAAACAGCACCGCAAGCAGATACTGCTTCATGTTGCGGATTTCGGTGGTATTGTTCCGCAGGCATTCCATGACAAACTCGATGTGGGAGCAATCCAGCTTCAAAAAACGGGAGCGGACCACCTCATGGGGGAAGTCGCTGCCAGCGATCCGGGTGGTTTTCCGCTTGGCGCAGACGGTCTCCACCATCAGCTCCACAATCTCGTCCAGGTCCTCCCGATAGGTGGTAAACTCCCGGCACAGGTGGTCATACTCGATGTTCTCCAGAATCAAATCCCGATAACTTTCCATCTCTGAGACAGACATCGCATCCCTTCCTTTCCGTTCCGGCAGCTGTGCTGCCGCTGGCTCCCGGAAGGGAATAGAATCGGTACTTGATCCATAAGTAATTGTTTTTTCTGTATTTGATTTCTCTATATTTAATTCTGCGGGCTTTTCCGTATCCGGTTTTACCATATCCGGGTTTTCCGTATCTGGTGAAGCCGTATCCGGCTGGGGCGTATCCGGGTTCTTCGGCTGTGGTTGCTCGTAGATAACATACTCGGTATCGCTGATCCGACCCTGCCGGTCTCGCAGCTGATGGCGGACAATGTACCGCAGTTCCAGCTCCCGCAGCGCGCCGCCGATAGCGTCCACGCCCTCTTGCAGATGGCGGCAAGCCCTCTGGTGGTATAGTTCCAGTCCTCCGGTAAGGACAGCACTCATGGAAAGCAGCCCCTTGGATCACCGCAGCCTGA
>ENA-OQDD01000363-OQDD01000363.1-human-gut-metagenome-genome-assembly--contig:-NODE-363-length-19378-cov-3.687756_pt1 | contig 19378 bp, 22 predicted proteins | sample MGYA00242507_ERZ504598 | MGnify/ENA primary metagenome ERZ504598 (study PRJEB26092, sample SAMD00036318) | human gut metagenome | host: Homo sapiens | study: EMG produced TPA metagenomics assembly of...
AAATTTCTCCCGATAAATCATTCCATCCCAAAGATGCGGAAGGAAGAATCCCCAGCGGTTTCCTTTAGCAAAGCGAGAAGACCCATCATAACGACCGTTCAATTCCAACAGATAGCGACCGTCGTAGTCATAATTGATACGCCCAAAAAAGCCTCGTGTAGCCCATCCGTTACGAGTATCCACTACCACTTTATCACCTGTACCCATACCCAAATTAGGGTTGTTTGTAGAATACAAGCCTGTAATAGAGTTCTTCATATAGCTATAATCATTATCCTCTTCTTGATACCCCCCCATTAATGTAAAGTTATGATGATCATTCAGAGTGAACTGGTAGTTTGTATAAAGATTGATAGTCTGATAACGGGTACGTCCATAAGTACGTGTAAACTTACCGTCTTCCACTACTCCCAATTCAGAACGCGCCACTTTGGTCATTGTCACCCCATCTTGCTCATAAATACTGGGAGCCACATTCAATGCTTCATACTCCAAGTTCATTTGCTTATAAGTATAATCAAAGAAAATAAACCAGTCTTTCAGCGGTTGCAATTCAAAACCTGCAGTGATATTAAAACGGTCACGTTGCGTATCTGTATACGTTCCACTCTGCAAATAAGGAATCATAGACAATTCCGTAAAATGTCCATTAGGGTCAATAACCGATACCGTAGGACGGAAACGTGCCAAACTATGATAAAATCCTTCACTCAAACCACCGTCAAGTCCAGTTTTCGGATCTTCATTATTAAAAGGAGTCCTATTATCCGAATGCATAAACTTAGTGTTGAATTTCAGTTTCAACCATTTAGTCAATTCTGAAGTGATATTGGCATTAACCGTATAGCGTGTATAGTCCATATCAGCATAGCGCAAAATACCGTCCTCATTATAATAGCCTCCGGAAACATAATATTGTGCTTTCTTAGCTACCCCCGCTAAAACTGAGATTATGGTTATGCTTAAAGCTATAATTTTTATAGTGCAGATCAAAATAATCCGTATTTCCCAATCCGCGTTCCGAGTTTTCGAATGCGGCATTCAATGATTCACCCGGTGCCAAATCTCCCCACGGGTCAATACTGGACGGATCTCTCATATATTGTTCCAAATCAGCTATTTTTTGCTCACTATACATACGGTTAGCAGCTCCTGTATTGCTGACACCGTCATTCCAAAACTTCACAAAGTCAAGTGAATTCACCATATCCGGCAGCACAGTTGGAGCACTCCATCCTAATGTACCTTGATAACTGGCACGCATCTTTCCTTCTTCACCTTGTTTAGTTGTCACCAGAATCACACCGTAAGCTGCACGTGCTCCATAAATAGCACAAGCCGCCGCGTCTTTTAATACAGAAATATTCTCGATGTCATTCGGGTTTACATCTGAAAGAGACATTTCCACACCATCTACCAATACATAAGGAGCAGAATTTCCAGACAAGTTGCCTTGACCACGCAAACTCAACGAACCGGTAGCGCCAGGACGTCCCGATCCTCCATTGCTTACTGACAAACCCGGAACTAAACCTTGCAAACTCTGTGTTGCATCCACTACCGGACGATGTTCCAACGCATCTCCTTTCACAGAAGCGACAGATCCGGTAAGATTCACTTTTTTCTGCACACCATAACCTACCACAACAACTTCATCCAACGTTTCGGTATCCTCAGCCAAGACAATACTGAAACTAGTTTTTCCATTGATTGGAAGAGTTTGCGTAGCATAACCAATATAAGACACGACTAGATTTCCTTTGGATGGAACATTGGAAAGCATAAAATTACCATCCAAATCGGTTATCGTACCGTTTGAGGTTCCTTCAATTAAAACACTGGCCCCAATTACAGGCTCCTGACTGTTTTTGTCAATTACCTTACCACTGATGGATAAGGATTGAGCTGTCACCATCGGCGAGAACAAAAACAGAATAGCTGTCACCAATCCAAGGACTGAAAGCAGTTTCATTTTTTATTCATAATAAAAGAATTTAAGGATTAATTAGATTAAAAACTGTTGCAAATATAGGCGTTCCCATTCCGCCAGCACCTCTTTATTTGTCTAATTAATATCTGTATTTGTCTAGAAAGCCCCTATTATCCAGCCTTTAAACAAAATAAGACCTGAAGATCTCCGGATACCGGAAGACATTCAGGTCTTATTTTTATATGTTAAAAAGAAGTTACTCTGCCACCATACTCATCGCTATTCCTTTTTCCAAACCACGAAGCTCGGCAAGGCCACGCATACGTCCCAAACAAGAATAGCCCGGATTTGTTTTCTTGTTCAAATCATCTATCATCTGATGACCATGATCCGGACGCATAGGAATAGATATTCCACGACGTTGCTGCACTTTCAACAGGTTCTTAACTACATGATACATGTCCACATCACCCTCCAGATGATTCGCCTCATAAAAGTTCCCTTCAGCATCACGTTGGGTACTGCGCAAATGAACAAAATTGATACGGTCTCCCCAACGTTCCATGATACCCGGCAAATCATTCTGTGCAGATACGCCAAATGAGCCACAGCACAGACAAAGTCCGTTTGACGGATTAGGTACAGCTTCCACCAACAGCTTGAAATCCGCCTCCGTACTCATAATGCGCGGCAAGCCCAGAATAGACATAGGCGGATCGTCCGGATGAATAACGAGCTTTACTCCCACTTCATCGGCTACCGGACAAATTTCTTTCAAGAAGAAAATCAAGTTATTGCGGAGTTTGTCCGCATCAATATCCTTGTAACGGTCCAGTTCATTTTGGAATTGCTCCAATGTAAAACTTTCCTCCGAACCGGGCAATCCTGCAATCATATTTCGTGTCAGACGATGAATTTCTTCCTCATCCATTTGTGCCAGACGCGCTTTTGCCTTTTCTATCTCTTCGGCCGAGTATTCCTTTTCGGCTCCCGGACGTTTCAAGATAAACAGATCGAACGCTACAAAAGCAGCCCGCTCAAAACGCAATGCCTTGGAACCATCGGGCAACGTATATGCCAGGTCCGTACGGTCCAATCCAGTACAGGCATGAAGTTATAAGTCACAATATAGATACCACATGCTGCCAGATTACGCAAACTCTGTTTATAGTTCTCGATATATCTCAGATAATCTCCTGTCTGTGTCTTAATATGCTCGTGTACGGGCACGGATTCTACGACACTCCAAGTTAATCCTGCTTCTTCAATCAATTTCTTGCGCTTCATTATTTCCTCTACCGTCCATACTTCACCGTTGGGAATATGATGTAAGGCATTGACAATACCGGTTGCTCCGGCTTGTTTGATGTCCCACAATGATACGGGATCATTCGGTCCGTACCAGCGCCATGTTTGCTCACATAAAATCATATCAAATAAAAAAATTGAGAATTAAAAACTAAAGACTTGTTACATGGCAAATGCATTGAAACCACCATCTACTACGGCTACTGTACCGGTTACAAAGCTGCTGGCATCGCTGATGAGATACTGGATGGTTCCACACAGTTCCTCTGCTTTACCGAAACGTTTGAACGGAGTCTGGCGAATCACATCATTACCACGCTGAGTATATGTACCATCTTCGTTTGTCAACAAAGTACGGTTCTGTTCGGTCAGGAAGAATCCCGGAGCAATGGCATTCACGCGGATGCCTTCACCAAATTTCGTAGCCACTTCATTGGCCATGAACGCAGTGAAATTAGAGATTCCCGCCTTTGCAGCCGCATAACCACATACACGGGTCATCGGACGGAATGCCGCCATAGAAGAGAAGTTCACAATAGCTCCTTTCTTCTGTTCCACCATCGGCTTCAAAAATACCTGTGTAGGCAGAACTGTTCCGGTAAGATTCAGATTAAGCACTTTCTGGAACTCATCGACCTTCAAATCAAAGAAATTTCCTGTAGGAGCAATCGTAGCACCCGGCATATTACCTCCTGCTGCATTCAGCAATGCATCTACACGACCATATGCTGCGAGAATATCCTTCAGATTCTGCTCCAATATAGCCTCATCCAACACATTCGTTACAAGAAACATGGCTTCCCCGCCTTTGGCCTTGATTTCGTTTACAATGGCATTTCCTACTTCTGCCTTACGGCCTAATATAACAACCTTGGCACCTTCTTCTGCCAAATGGGCGGCAATAGCCTTTCCCAAAACCCCTGTTCCACCGGTGATTACCACCACCTGGTCTTTTACACTAAACAAATTATTCATGATATTATTCTTTATGGTTTATACCTTTAACACTATCTCGCAAAACAATCAGGCTCTCCGGCCCCATATTAAACAAAAGATCGGCGATACTCAAATTCGGCAGAAAACCGTATTTGGCATCAAAAACTTGATAGTAAGGTTTAGGGCAAAAGTCAGCATCCGCCTCACGCCAGTCACGCTTCGGATGAATAGTCTCACGAAAATCAACCTCACCCGGAACAAATTCCATGCAATATTCCGTTGTTCCTTCCATATGGGGATGAATATCGATCAAATCGCATACTAAAGAACAAATTTCCTGATTATAATCCCACAAGAAGGCATATTTCTTTTCATAAAAGACGCGGAAATCATCAGCATAGTACTCAAAGAAAGGACTGTTTCTATATGCAGCCACCAAAGCATTCCAATGTATATGACGCCAATTGCCATGATCCGAAATACGGACATCCTTCATCAGGCATTTAGGCGTACCGCTTTTTTCCGTAGGGATAGTCAGTGCCAGCGGACCGTCGGCTGCCGCAATGACACAACGGTTGCGATAAGTCTGTTTCACATAATTGTCATACTGTTCCACATAGGCCTTCTCACAGGCAAACAGTTTTGTATAATATTCCACCGGGGCCAGATAGGCCGAACTTAAATATATCGTATTCTCCATTATTGCACTCGTTGAAAAATGCGCCCTTTTCTGGATGAAAACCAAATGCGCCAAGCTTTACCGATCAAATGGTCATCGGGCACCAGGCCGAATAAACGCGAATCACACAGATTTACCGGATTATTGGATGCCATCCAGTAATAATTTTTATTAAATGTATAGGCTTCTACAGGTTTTCCCCCTACATACAGGGTATCTCCCCTGACAGAAGCCACTCTCCCTTCATGGCGGACAATAGTATTGCACAACAAGGTCACATTCCAAGGATATACCTTGACAGGTTTCCCTTTTTCCGGGATCACAAAGGGATGGCTCTTGCTTATATCCTTATGATAAAGAGGAATCAAATCCACTTTTCCCGCCAGTTTTTGTTTTAACAGGTAATATTCATAATGACTGAAGGTACGTATATACTTCCCCTCGGCATACCCCACCAACCTGTTTCCCTGAATGTTCACTTGCTGCATGGCAGCCTGCATCGTTTCTTCTTCCGTATGAGAATAGACATACAAAGATTTACTATCCGGGCTCAACACTTGTTCGTCGGTCACCCACAGTTCATCATTCAACATCAACGTATCTCCGGGTACTCCTACCACACGGCTTATAAACACTTCCCGATTGCCCACCGACGTCTGAGGAGACCGTGGATTAGGATTGTTGAACAACACAATATCCCCTTTCCCGGCAGTTTTTCCCAGCCACCGCCAGATAGAAAAAGGCACACGAAACCCATAACTCCACTTATTCACCAAAACCCTTTCCCCTTGATAAAGGCTATTCTCCATACCGGTAGAGGGAATGGTGCAGGAGGTGAAAGCAAATGTCTTTACCAACAGTACCAGAATGACAGCAGTAAGCATTGCTTTTATCCATACAGGAATACAGGGTATGCGCAATTTATTTAATGTTATCTACAAAGGTAAACAATCGGTTCCAACGTATTTTTCCATCCAGCCAGCCACGGTCATTATCCAATGACAACCAGATAAAGATAGGTTTTCCCACCACATGATCTTCGGGAACAAATCCCCAAAAACGGGAGTCAGCCGAATTATGACGGTTATCTCCCATCATCCAGTAATAATCCATCTTGAAAGTATACTCATCGGTTTCCTTGCCGTTAATATAAATCTTTCCATCTTTCACCGCCAGTTCATTACCCTCGTAAACATGAATAGGACGCTCATAAACAGGAAGATTCTCTATCGTGAGTTTCACCGTCTCTCCCTTTTTGGGAATCCATACAGGTCCGTAGTTATCCGTAGTCCAGTTCTTATACATATTCAGCGGGTACAAGCCCCCCGCATCATCAGCCGGTGTATTCTCAATACTGACTACAATATCCTTACGCGCCAACAAACCAGCTTTCGCTTTTTCCGTCAGAGGCATATTATAAACAGAAGCATCCGTATAATACATCATCATATCCTCCTTGCTGATACCCAGTTCATGAGCCAGGTCATCGGGAATAGGGCGCTTGGTTTTCACCAGATAACGATACTGCACATTATCAGGCTCTTTATTAGCTTTACCATCCAAATAAATAATACGATCCTTTATCTCCAACGTTTGTCCGGGCAAACCCACACACCGCTTCACGTAGTTCTCACGGCGGTCTACCGGACGGCTGATTATCTCACCGAAGTTCTGTGGATTCTCTTTCAGGTACTCCCGTCCCAACTGATAATAATAATCATAGACCACCCGTTGCTGCTCCGGAGTCATGGAAGCCAAATCCACCGGTTTTGCCAGCTCCTTGCCTGCGCCATAACTCAGACGGTAAATATCATCATTGGGCACACCGGTGGCAACTGTATCTCCGGCCGGAAAGTTAAAGACAACGATATCATTCAACTGTACATCCCCCAAACCTTTCACCCGTTTATAATCCCATTGTGGATGCTCAAGGTATGATTTACAATTAAAAAACGGCAGTGTGTGTTGTGCCAACGGCATGTGCAGCGGAGTCTGAGGCACACGGCCCATAACTCATTTTACTCACAAACAGATAATCACCCGTCAGCAATGATTTTTCCAGCGAAGAAGAAGGAATCACATAGTTCTGGAAGAAATAGAGGTTGACAAAGTATACCGCCACCAGTGCGAATACAATAGCATCCACCCATCCCATGACAGTCACTACATGACGGTTCTTGGACTCTCTCCACCAAGTCCATGGAATCTTCTTTGTGATATACGCATCGAAGATAAACGGTACAACCACCAATCCCAGCCAGCTTCTCAACCAGACAAGAAATATCAGGTAAAGCGCCAGAACAACGGCAAACTTAATCCACTGTGTACGTGTTGCTCTTATCATATCTTAAAACTGAAATAAATCACTCATTCCTAATAACCCTTCATGCCTGGATGTATATTCCGCCGCCAAAACAGCTCCCAAGGCAAACCCCTTCCGATTCTTTGCATCATGGGTAATTGAGATGCTGTCCGCCTCAGAGTCATAGCGGATAGTATGAATACCAAACACCTCCCCTTCACGGATCGAATTTACAGGAAACTCATTCTCGGCACATTCCGATGTTCCCGACACGGTTCCATCCGGTGCCACCATGGTCCCTTTCACCCATTTACTCTTGCGGTTCATATTTTCCAGAATTCCTTCGGCCAGCGTGATGGCTGTTCCGCTGGGCGCATCCAGTTTATGAATATGATGAGTTTCGGTCATGGAAACCTCGTAAGCGGGAAAGTTATTCATTATTTTAGCCAAATATTTATTTACAGCAGAGAATATAGCGACACCCAGACTGAAGTTAGACGACCAGAACAAGGTTTTTCCACCTTTCGTGCATAATTCTTTCACCTCATCACCATGTTTGTCCATCCATCCGGTACTGCCCGATACCAATTTGACACCGGCAGCAAAAGTTTTCATATAGTTGTCATATGCCACCATCGGGTTAGTAAACTCAATAGCCACATCTGCTGATTTAAATGCTTCCGAATTAAAATCATCTTGATTATCAACATCTATAATACTCACAATCTCATGTCCGCGGGCAACTGCAACCTTTTCAATCTCCTTGCCCATCTTTCCGTATCCTATTAATGCTATTTTCATAATTACGAATGTTATTTCAGCCACAAAGATAGCGTTTTTCGTTGTAAACCATTACATTTGCCAAACATTTACACCTCATTAACATGGAACAACTATTACACTATGTATGGAAACATAAAATATTTCCTCTCAAAGAACTGAAAACGACAACCGGCCAACAAGTGGAAGTTATAGATACGGGACTGGCGAATACCGACGCCGGTCCCGATTTTTTTAATGCCAAGCTCAAGCTGGACGGTGTGCTTTGGATAGCAATATCGAGATACATGAAAGATCTTCAGACTGGTTCAAACACGGACATCATGCAGATGCCGGTTACAACTCTGTCATTCTGCATATAGCCTCCGAAATAGATACGGAAATCAGCAGGAGCAATGGAGAAAGAATCCCCCAAATACAACTCATCTGCCCGGAAGCGGTCCGCACCAACTACAAGGAACTGTTGGAAACAGACAGCTACCCCCCTTGTTACCGCATCATTCCTTCACTCCCCCTTTCACCGCCCACTCATGGATGACTGCCTTACAGATGGAAAGATTCGAGCAAAAAGCGACCTTATTGAATGAACGGTTAAAACGTTGTCAAGGCAATTGGGAAGATGCTTTTTTTATCACACTGGCACGTAATTTCGGTTTCGGGCTGAACGGAGACGCTTTCGAAACCTGGGCTCATCGGCTTCCCTTCCGGGCGGTAGACAAGCATCGGAACGACCTTTTCCAGATAGAAGCCATCTTCTTTGGACAAGCCGGCATTCTGGAAGATTCTGATGGAGACGGATACTATCTCCGGCTAAAAAAAGAGTACACCTATCTACAGCATAAATTCGGACTTATCCCGATGGATGCTTCCCTATGGCGTTTTCTCCGGCTACGTCCTGCTAATTTTCCGCATATACGGATTGCACAGTTGGCATGTCTTTATCATCGTGCCTACGGACTGCTCTCTCGCATCATGGAAACGGAGACACTACAAGGTGTCAGAGATATTCTGAAAGGAGGAACGTCAGAATACTGGCTCACTCATTATACATTTGGCGGTTCTTCCCCTTCCCGTCCGAAGACTCTAAGTAACACCTCACTGGATTTACTCATTATCAACACGGTAGTGACATTTCTCTATGCTTACGGACTGCATAAAGGGAATCGTGTACTTTGTGCACGTGCCGGCAGTTTTCTGGAAGAATTGAAAGCGGAGAACAATTATATCACCCGCATGTGGGAACAATGCGGAATGAAAGCCTCCAATGCCGCCGACAGCCAAGCTTTGATACAATTAAAGAAAGAATATTGCGATAAGAAAAAATGCCTGTATTGCCGGATAGGGTACGAATATCTGAAACGGTCATAATATTCTATCACCCTGCCGGCCATTATTAACTATATCCATAGAATGCCGACAGGGATGTATGAAGCTGTGACAATAATTTATGTATAACAAATGACGAAACAGTCTTGTCACCGGAAGGGACAGGTACTGAGAATACCTCTATCCTGCCCAACTGACTATTATTCTCTTTGGAAATCAGACGGATAATTTACTTCATTAATAATCTTTCCTCCCTCCAAACGCTCCCATGTCTTGAAAGAGCGCACTCCTTGTGTCAGTTCAATGACCCGTGCCCCATTTCCTCCCGGAATATCGTGATAAACGGTATTCCCTCCGGTAAACCGTCCATAGCACAACAAAATCCCTTTCCAATCAACTACATAATCATTCACATGGTCGTGCCCCACAAATGTAGCCATTATGTCTCCTGCATTCAGCATAGCAGCATACAAACCTGTATTAATCAACGGAGCACAAGCCTTTTCCTTACGTGTTCCTATCAATAACGCATTTTCATCTTGCGCCGCTTCATTATATTCCGGAAAAGGAATATGAAAGAAAGCCAACGAGGGCAGTGGCTTGCCACCATTACGTTCCGTATATCCCACACTGCTCTCAACATACCAATTTATCTGATCCGGCTTTATCCAATCATACCCTTTTACCTGTTTCAAAGACGAATACGCATTGCTATCGAAGACATAAAGCACAGCTGCATCCTTCTTTCCGTCTTCCGACTTCAAAGGAAGTACATAATTAGTAACTCCCGAAATCCCTGCCGTGTAGAGGTCAGATTACCCGGCATATCTTTGATATATTCCAGTAACTCAATACGGGTCATATCTTGCTCATCATCATGGTTTCCCCAAGTCACGGCAAAAGGCAAACGGCGGGAAACAACAGGTTCCAAAGCTTTAGACAATGCCTCGCTCGCCGGCTTGCCAAACACCAAATCACCTGTATAAATCACCAAATCCGGTTTCTCAACATCCAAGACCTCATTCATTCGCTCCGCCGCTTCTTCCGAGGCAGAGTCTCCCGGTACCCAATGAACATCAGTGAACTGAACAATCTTAAACTTCTTGTCTGCATTGAATTTCAGCACATTTTGCGCGCTTACCGGCATCATCCCTACACAAAGCAGAGCCAACACACCACATAATGTTTTATCTTTTTCATCATCCTAAAAATTTATTTAAACTGATTACTGCAACCACCAAGGCTTATCCGAGGTTTTATCACTTCCACCAAACTGCTCATTCAAAGCAGCCTCCACATGAGTGGCATTGTTATTATATTCATCCTGCGGATACATCCAGCGATAAGGCAGACTAACTCCTGCGGCACGGCGGAAATCGGGATACCCCGTACGAAGCGCCTCATAGTAGGGTAGCCATACACTTCCCTGCAAAAATGTCGGCAAATACTTTTGCATAATAATACGCTCTATCTTCTCATCAGTAGAAAGGGAAGAGGAATAAGCCACCTTGTCATTTCGAAGGTATTCTGCCGCTGCATCCTGAGTGAGATAATCAGCTACCGACACAGCATATTTCTGATAAAACTCAAAAGACGCCTTGACGGCCGATTCATAATAAATCTTGTCATCTCCCTGAATCCATCCTCTTACTACAGCCTCAGCCAATATAAGCTGCTGTTCAACGTAACCTAACAAGACCATAGGCTCATTGGTCGGAGTCTGGTAATAACGGGGAGCAGGCTTGGAACAGTTTCCAGCCACCGCCTTATCATTAACCAAACTATAAGGAACAGCCGGATCACCCCCGTCATAAGAGCTGAAATCATTAATCGCTTTTCCGGCTTTTTCAGCATTCGGAGTTTGCGTGGCAACAGCAAATAAACGCGGATCCTGCCGTGTAGCCAATGCAGCAATATAAGTGGAATCCATAAAACGCCCCGAACCGAAATCGCTGTCATTAAAATACGGATAACGGTTATCCTGCTGGTCAAGATAGATCAACTGCCCGTTATCCGACAAGCTTTCCATTAAAGGTCCGTCGGCTACAATCTTTGAAAACTCCGATTTAACATCTATATCACCTACCTTCTCTTTTCCCGACAAAGACATCAAAATACGTAAGCGGTAAGCATTAATCAATTTTCTCCAATTAACCAAGTTGCCATTGTAGATAATATCTCCCGAAATAATCTCATCACTGCCTTCAAGCATTTTATCGGCCTCTTCCAGTTCCTTCAAAATGCCGGCCAGCACAACTTCCTGCGAATCGTATGCCGGCTGGTAATTCGCATCTGTTTCTGCCTTAAGCGCATCCGTATAGGGAATACTTCCAAAGTCCAGAGTCAACTGATAGAAATAATTGGCACGGAAGAAATGAGCCAAAGCCTGATAAGCACTTCCTTCTCCGGCCTCTTCTGACATTTTGGTCACATCACGCAAATTGCTATAATAATCAAAATCCCCACGCGTCCATTTATAAACCTGATACTTGCTTTCTCCCGAAGTCAGAATCAGCATCTTGGCTGCATGGCAAGCATCCGAACTGGTTTGATTGAAAGCACTATAAGCAACTCCGGTCAACAACAGGGAAGGATTGGTAGTAGTGGCATTATTAGGATCCACATTCATCTCTTCCAAATCAATGCAAGCACTCATTGCAAAGGATACGGCAAGAAGAGATGCCATGTATTTGATATACTTCTTCATCATATTTTGAATAAACGTTAAAATTTAATGTTAGCACTCACTCCTACATAACGGGCCGACGGATCCTGCAAATCTCCATCACTGGCACCAAAGTCCGGATCCAAATAAGGAGTCTTTTTCAGCACGGCCAGATTGTTTCCAAACACTGTGACATCCAGCCCTTTTATAAACTGTGACTGAATGAACTTAGTCAAATCATACGTCACTGCAACACGTCTCAGTTTTAGGAAAGAACGGCTGAACGTATTAGCAAACAACTCGCTTTCTTCTGTACGCACCACGGCACGATAAGGATAATTCTGGGCCCAAGTCTGTATGTTTACCGCTGTTTCATTCTTTTTATAGACACGGGTATCGGAAACAATATTCCCATTCACGTCATAAGTCACCTCACCGCTTACTATATTGACACCTTCGGGCACATAAACAGGCTTGCCACCATTATCATATTCTTCCTGACGATACATGGTAGATTTGGGATGCTTTCCTCCCCACCACATTTTCTGCGTGGTAGTAGATATCAACGTTCCTCCGATAGCTCCGTCCATATCTATATTGACAGTAAAATCCTTTATCTTGAAAGTATTCTGCAATCCGAAACGAACATCAGGAGACTGGTTTCCTACTTTGGTCTTAAAAGCGCTCTGAGTGGGCAAACCCGTATTCGCATCCAATATCAACCGGCCATCCGGTGTCTTTTCCCACTCGGTAGCATACATAGCATCAGCCGGTCACCTTTTTTCAAATCGCCGAACTTCTCCTGGTCTCCATAAATCCCGGTCAGCTTACGAATATTACTACTCCAATTGGTAGCTACATTCCAGGTAAAGTTTTTGTTTTTTACCGGAGTGGCGGAAACAATCAGCTCGAAACCGTTTGTTGTGTATTCGTTACCATTCACATAACGTTTGGTAAATGCCGAGGCAGATGATATGGGCAGTTCTATAATACTGTTCTCATCCAGCATATGATAGTAGGTCAGATCAATTCCAATGCGATTATGCAAAAACGAAGTAGAAACCCCCACCTCATACGAGGTTGTTTTTTGCGGCAATATATTCGCATTGAGTAACGTACCCGGATAAGTCACGGACGGAATACTGCCATACAGTGTGCCATTGGAATAAGTAGCATACAAAGAATAAGGATCAAGGTCACTGGAAACTTGCGCCCATGCACCATTTACTTTCAGATAATCCATCCATGAAGGCAGTTTCACATATTCATTAACCAATGTACTTAATGACACAGAAGGATAGAAATAGGAGTTATTCCCTTTTGCCAAAGTAGAAGACCAGTCATTACGCCCGGTAAATGTAAGAAACAAAGACTCAAACAAATCTACATTCACAGAACCATAAACACTCTCGATAGCTTTTTCGTTCATCGAGTTGGTAGCGCTTACAGGATTCAGACTATTACCCAAATTGTATACTTTCGCCACGATCAGTCCGTCTGTAGACTGGCTTTGCTTCCGAATCTGACGGTAATACAGTGAAGTACCGGCATTGACAGTCAACGTAAAATTCCTGCTGAAAGCACGTGTGTAAGTAGCAAGAAAATCCGCATTGATGTCCAGCTGATCAGTATTCCACGTTTTGTAGTCGCCATTCCGCGAATCACCATAGTTCATATAAGACTTAGGAACAGACATATCTTCAAATGTGCTTTCCAAACGTCCCGCAGCCCGTCCTTGCAAACTCAGCCCCGGTATTACATCCCAGTTCAGTTTCAGTTGTCCATTCATTGTATTACGGTCATGCTTTTGCGTCAGTTCATTGGCAGCAAAGTAAGGATTATTATACCACGCATAGTTGTAGTTGGCCTGACGTGTACCTTCAGAGTCCGGACGATAATAATGCTCGGCCAACTCCTTTCCATTTACATCATTTCCCATCCATAACAAAATGGTATACATATGATTTTTCGGTCCATATCCATAACGTGGATAATTGGGAGAATATACCTTGTTATAAGAAAGATTGGCTGATAAAGTAACCGAGTTACTAAGGTTATACATACTGTTAAAGTTCAATCCCCCCGTATAAACCGAAGTATTGGGAACCTGTCCGCGCTGATTGGAGAAATCACCGTTAAAATTATAGTTAGCTTTTTTACTTTTGCTTGCCACTGAAAAAGTCGCTTTTGTAATAATTCCGGTACGTAAAAAGTCCCTCAGGTTATCATGAGGCTCCCATGCGATGGGCACCCGTTCGTACTTAGACTGGTCATCATAAATCGTACCGGAAACATCCCCCCACCAAGGAATCGTTTCTCCTGTTTCTTTATTACGGATAGGACTATTCCACTGTGCTATTTTCTGCCCGGCAAAACGAGTCCCCAGGTCATGTCTCCATCCGAGATACCACCATCTGCTCCATCCCAAAAGGCATACTGACCATTAGAGCCCGAACCAAACTCTGTCTGAGTTTCAGGAAAGACCGTAAATCCGGCAGAAACCATACTGGACAATCCGGCCGTAACAGTCAATCCATCCTCTTTCGCCAGTTTGGTAGTGATCAAAATAGCACCGTCTTTACCCCGCGAACCATACAAAGCAGCGGCGGCAGTTCTTCAAACATTAATACTTCTATATTTTCGGGAGATACGTCAAAAAGATCCGACTCCACAGGCACACCGTCAATCACCATCAACGGAGTCTTTCCACGTAAGGAAAACGAAGGAGCCTGAAAATACCGGTAGGATTATTTACCGTCAAACCGGCTACCTGACCCGACAAGGCATTACCAACATTCACCGTACCCGGCTGGTCTAAAGCCTCGGTATTGACTTGTTGGGTAGTATATCCCAACTTCTTTTTCTGCTGCTTGATACCGATAGCAGTTACCACTACTTCGTCAATGGCCTGCACATCGTCATTCATCGTCACGTTAATCACCGTTTGTCCATCTACTTGTTTCTCTACCGGAGTATATCCGATATAAGAAAAAATCAATACACCATTGGCGGGCACTTCCACTGAATAACGCCCATCCATATCTGTCACCGTACCCACTGTTGAGTTTTTAACCATTACGCTGGCACCGATAATCACATCCGACTTATCCCGCACCACACCGGTCACTCTGAGATTCTGCGCCTTCACGCAAAGGCATAGCAAGGTCATAACAATGACCAAGCACTGTTTAGTTTTCATTTATATATAATTGTTAGTTTATCCTGAAAAGAAAGAATTCAATAGATACTTTTAAGGCTGACACGGCGGAATACACCCAACAAATGAGATACGTCCTTTTTATTCTCTTGTAAAGCAGTCTCAAAAGACTCCGTATCCGAGTCGATAGCGGCCAACGCCACTTTCAGCACCCCTGTAAACTCCTGCTCCGCCTTATCCTGCGGCAGCAGGTCTTTCCTTACCTGACGGTTCAGTTCTTTTTCAATGGTACGTACTGCATTGTAGATTTCCGGCTTACGAATCACCGTACGACGCGTCGGATCTCCGGGTACCACCTCTTCCTTCACCACATAAGTATCTTTAAATGAATCATACAGGAAGGCTACCTTCTTACCTAATTTATGATTAGAAACCAATGCAGCCAGCTCTTCGGAAGAAGGGGTTTCAACAGTAGAGTAAAACTCCCATGTTTCCACCTTAGCCGAAGATGCATCCGTTTTCACATTCTCTTTTTTATCACGTACCGGATAAAACGGCATAGCCCACATCTGTTGGGCAAACAAACTGATACTCAAAAAAGCAACGGTTAAAATGAACTTCTTTTTCATAACTTTAAGTTTATTGTTTTCTGCCGCAAAGAAACGAACTGCACATTTCAATCCAAATACAAAAAGATGAAACTCACATAACAATTCAAAAAACAGAAAGGAGATAAAAAAAGTGTGTGGATATGCCCTGCACATCCACACACCACCTATGCTTTTATTACAAAAGAATTACGCTTAGAAAGCCTTCTTGTAAAGTTCCAGAATAATTTCTTCCGTCACTTCACGAGGATTGCCCGGCGTACACACATCGGCAATAGCCGAAGCGGCCAGACGGGGCAAGTCTTCTTCCTTAATACCCAGTTCAGACAAATGCTGAGGGATACCCACCTTGACAGACAATGCCTTCACCGCCTCAACAGCAGCCTTCGCAGCCTCTTCCCGCTCATGCCATCCTTGTACACATTCATTGCCTTGGCGATATCTACATATTTGGACAAAGCAGCCGGAGCATTGAACTCCATGATGACAGGCAGCAACAGTGCATTAGCCACACCGTGAGGAATATCGAAGATAGCTCCCAACGGATGAGCCATACCGTGAACCACGCCCAAGCCTACATTAGAGAACGCCATACCTGCAATGTACTGTGCCACGGCCATACCGTTACGGGCTTCCGCATTGGTAGGCTCGAAGACAGCGGTTTCCAGATAACGGGCAATCATTTCGATCGCCTTGATCTCGAACATATCGCTCATTTCCCAAGCGCCTTTGGTTATCAACCCTTCGATGGCGTGTCAGTGCGTCCAAACCGGTAGAAGCAGTCAGCCCTTTAGGCAGAGTGTACATCAGTTCCGCATCCACAATAGCGATGGCGGGAATATCGTTCGGGTCTACACAAACCATCTTCTTATGGTTTTCCTCATCCGTGATGACATAGTTGATAGTCACCTCGGCGGCAGTACCGGCGGTAGTGGGCAGTGCAATGATAGGCACTGACTTTTTCCTTGTAGGAGCCACACCTTCCAGTGACACCACATCACTGAAGTCTGGATTATTAGTGATGATACCAATCGCTTTCGAAGTATCGATAGACGAACCGCCGCCGATAGCCAGAATAAAGTCCGCTCCTGATTTTGCAAAAGCTTCAACTCCCGCCTTTACATTGCTTACGGTAGGATTCGGTTTGATTTCACTGAATATTTCATAAGGAATACCTGCATTCTCCAAGACTTTCAACACTTTATCAGCCACACCGAACTTAATCAAGTCCTTGTCTGTAGCAACAAACGCCTTATGCAAGCCCAAACGTTTAATCTCTTGTGGAAGCACTTCACGCGCACCCGGACCGAAGTAAGATACTTCGTTCAATACAAATCTGTTAATCATAGTTTTTTTAATTATGTAGTTTGGTTGCAAACTTAGTACAAATTCTTGAGAAAACGGCTCTTTAAAAAGATTCTTATAGTATGTTTTTGGCATTCATGCACCCCGCCTTCAGTCCATTCAGCACGGTTAACACACTGTCACACAACAAATAAGACTGACAGAAGCCCCTTCAGCCTCCTGTCAGTCCTTTCAGCCGGCCTGATGGACGGGAATTATGCCGCCAGCACCACCTTGTACAGATTTCCTTTCTCCGTATGCATCCGTTCCGCCCCCATGGCGCTCATCATCTTGCCGAAACGCACCACCGTCATGCCGCGCATAGCCGCAGGATAACGGCTCTGCAAAATGGTGAAAATGACCGAGGCCGAATAGAGTTTGAACTCCTCTCCCGCCTCAGGCAGGCGAAAACAACGGTAGAACACCTCCTGCTCTACGGGCATGGCATAGAACTCGCGGTTGCGCAATTGCAGTTCCGCTTCCTCTTCGGCCGAAAACCAATAACGCTCGCCGCCCTCCAGCTCCGCCTTCAATTGGGCAAACAATTGCTTGTGCTCCAGTGGCGTGCAGTCTATTTTCTCTTTCACCTCGGCACAAAGATAACGGCGACTGCCCGTGGGGTCGGTCAGCAAATCCTTATGATTACTGGTTCCTATAAACGAAGCCATGCGGGGCAGGTGACTGTAGGATGAACGGTGCGACTTACGGAAATCCAACTTCTTCATCTGCATCAGTGTCTTGAGCAACGGCAGTTTTTGAGGAGAAAGACGGTCGTACTCATCCAGATTAATCAGCCCGAACTGCGCCAGTTTCTGTTCGCAGCCCGACTGCCCCGTCAACTCAAAACTGTCCGTGTAATAATCTCTCAACCCGTCGGGCATCAACAACTGACAAAAAGTAGATTTACACTTGCCCTGCATACGGCTCACCAACATAGGGGCCACTGCATTGGCGCAACGTCCATGCGTCCTGCCCACTGGGCGGCCATTCCCAGCATCCAGCGGTGGAAGCCGTTTATCCAGAAGGCTTTTTTCGAGATGCGCTGCGCCAGCGGAGTGACGCGGTCCACCCCGTCCCATTGGGGCAGTGTATCCATATAAGTAAGGAAAGGGTGATAGTCTTCCAAGCGTTCCGAATGGAGCAGGCGGCTCACATCCTTATCCCAGCAATTGATGCGATGACGGTGCGCTTCCAGGCACAAGGTGTTCAAGGTACGCTGAGTCACTATCTTATAAGGTGTGTCCGTCCCTTGCCCCTTCGCGCAATATTCGGGTTGTTCCGTCAACACGTTGAAACGGAACTCATAGTGTTTCCACAAGTAGTTCTCCAGACGGTCTTGCACCTCCCGGTTATCCGCAGCCTGTTCTTTTTCCCTTTTATCCGAAGAAGGGTCCGCCTGTTTCGCCGTTGCAGTTTCACCGTTCCATAACTTGCACCATTCCATCACCTTCCGAATCATTTCTTTCATCATGATTTTATTGTTTTTTTAGTTGTTGTTTCCACAAAGATAGCACATTGAAAAGCCTTTGTCAAGGGATTTCCGGCGTTTCGGGATGAAAAGTGACTAAGCGTAAACATCCTTATGTAAAAGGGTTTTCATCAGGACAAGTTCGTGTTCTCCTCTTGACAAGTACAGTGTTTCACTTAAGTGATGAAGTTTCATCACCCAAGTGGTACAAGCTCATCACTAGGGTGATAAGGTTTCATCACTTTAGTGAAACGATAAACTTATCAGGAAGCAACTGGATGCATAACAAGGAAGATAAAGGATATGCTCCAAGAAAAGACAGCTAAGTATTTTTTAAAATACAGGCATGACGGACACACCTCTCATCTAACAGGTAGGAACAAAATATGGGCTGGAAGTAACTGACAGGAAACTGAAGGTTCTCCTATCAGGATACTTCCCTATTTTACAAGCAGTTATACCGGATGAATGAACTGAAGAAGCACTCCGGTTTTCATGTATTGAAGCCCCTTTTCCATCATTACAGCTGGTTCACCGCTGTCAAATACTTATCCATCGTTGTAGCCTTCTTTATCGCTTTCTTTATCTTCCGGTCCGCATCGGGCAGCAGGTATTCCCAATAAGGCTTCATTTTACTCAGCAATTGCGCCTCTCCCTGTAAATGGGCTTCATAATATTGAAGAAGGCGTGCGTGAAGCGCCTTCACCTTTTCATACAGCTCATCGGGGGAAAAAACGGTTCCGTTTGCATATTCCAAGCCAAAGCAGGATTGGCCAGCAACCCGCGTCCCAGCATGACGCCCTCCAGGCGGGGAAACTCCTCGTCCACCTTCCGGATATCTTCCACCGTCAGCAAGTCACCGTTATACACCAACG
>ENA-OQDD01000364-OQDD01000364.1-human-gut-metagenome-genome-assembly--contig:-NODE-364-length-19371-cov-2.392850_pt1 | contig 19371 bp, 17 predicted proteins | sample MGYA00242507_ERZ504598 | MGnify/ENA primary metagenome ERZ504598 (study PRJEB26092, sample SAMD00036318) | human gut metagenome | host: Homo sapiens | study: EMG produced TPA metagenomics assembly of...
AAGGATGAGGGGAAGATTTATGTTAACTAGGGTGTGTTTGCACTAGTTGGGTTTTGGCTGTGTTTTTCAGGTAGATGGCGATGAGGATGAGCTGGAGGTTGGGGAGGAAGGTCTCGTCGAGCCTGTCGTGGCGGGTGGCGGCCCTGCGGTAGTGCTTCATGCGGTTGAAGACGCGTTCGACCATGTTCCGCCCCTTGTACGCCATGCGCCCCTGAAGCGTCCGTGTAGCCGGCCTGGTTCCTATCAGCGGTCATCGGGCGTCCCCGTTCCCGGCGACAACACCCCCGGATCATCAACGACAGGGCGAGAGAGTCATACCGGAACCGGCGACCCGGCCCCGACCATCGGGACCTACCAAACATGGTAATGGGGCGAGCCATTCTGGCATCATGGGATGGCCGCCCCCGTATCACCTTGCCGGAGGCTCAGGTCACATCCAATGCGGCAGGAGACTCTTGCACCGCGCGATGAGCCAGGTGCCAGCAATCACCAGCGCCACTGTCACGACATACACCACCACGGCCTTCGTCAGCGGCAACATACCGAGCGTATTCGCAATCGCCGATGGCAGACTCACACCCATCCAATTAATCAGCACCGTATGGAACAGATACACGCCCAGCGCCGCACTGGAAAGCAATTTCACCACACGCAGCGCACGCTCGGGAATCGAACGCAGCCAACGCTCCGCCGACTGCGCCAGCAGGAACAACGCGATTGCCTGCATGACGCATAGCGGCGATGTGATGCCCACATAATACGAATCGTATTGCGTGTTCAATCCCGACGGTTTCGCGTATCCGTTCGACCAGGCGCCAAGCAGCGCCATACCAGCGGAAGACGCCACGAACAGCACCGCCATAATCGCCGTCTGATGACGGATTGGCTTCCAATATGTATGAACGTAATATCCCGCCAGAAAATACAGCAACGCGACCGATGAAAACAGCGGCCAGGAAAGCAGCGAGTTCACATATATCGGATTCAGACCGAACCGTTCCGTCAACGGCAGACCAACGCTGATTGCCGCCGTCAGCACCAGCAGATATTCCACACAGCGTCTATTGTGCACGACCAACGACAGAATCGGCGTCAGCACATACAGGTAGATAATCGAATAGAAGAACCAGTATGTGTCGTTGATCTGATTCGTCAGGAATCGCTTGATGAAATCCACGACGCCGAAGACGCCCGCGAACTGTTCCGCCCCGTAAAACGAATACGGGAAGACGCAGAACAGCACGTAGCAGGCCAGACTGCCCAGCAGCATCGCCTTGCCCACCCGCCAGAACCGTTTACGGAAGAACACGGAAGTCGGATATCGATTGCGGTATCCGAGAAGATTCATGCCGCTGACCATGAAGAACACCGGTACCGCAAAGATCGCCAGCGACTGGAGACTGAGCATCTCCAGCCAATGCCAAGTCGGCTGGGGGCTGTACACCGGCAATGTGGTGTGCAGCAGCACAACGGCGAAGCAGGAGACGATGTTCAGCACGTACACGAACCGCAATACTTCATTCCGTTTCACCGGTGCGGGCTGCGGCTGATTATGAACCGGTGCATTGGTTTCTGTCATGAAGCCACGACCTCCTTGGTGTCGACGGCCTGTATTCCGGCAGGTTGCGTTGTTGCCGTTCCCATACTACGCACAGCAAGCACCGCAAATGCCAGCGGCATAATATACACCTGCGGCACCATATAGCGCATCGACTCAATTGACCGGAAACCGGGGAAATCCACAGGAAGCAATATGAGACCACCAATGGTGTGACGCCCAGCAGTCGCAACCATCCATCATGACGACGCCGTCGCAGGCACTCATACACCACAAAGGCCGTCATCCAAGTGGTCCAGATCGCACGGGAGAACAGCATCATGCCGACCGGCGTCCGCTCGGCCCAATCGATGAGGTGTTCGACTCGAGAAGCCATCGTTGTATCGGATGCAGTCAGTCCAAGCTGCTCGTGCCCCTCAAAAAACGAATGATTGGTACCCTGCGCGTACACCGGCATCAGCAGATCGCCGACATGCTCGTCGCCGGCGTTCGGCAATGCCAACCAAGCGCTTTCCATGCCCAGGAACGCCTCAACATACGTCAGCGGATGCTCCGCCAATCCTTGCAACCAAGCCTTCGCATACGGGAGCAGGTACCGGTCTTTCTCGCTGTCCCAAACGTATCCTTTCACCGCATCGGCACTGGTAACCGCATAACGCTGCGCGACATCCTCCCCGAGCACCCGCTCAATCGCATCGCGTTGTTCTTTGAGAATGGCATCACCATAGTAGCGCAGCAGACGCGCCGACTGCTGGAAGGGGATGGACAGCATCTCCTGCTTGCCACCCGGTGCGACATCAGCCAACGGAAACACCACTTTCGGTAGCATGATCATCATGACCGCCGCGACCGCAGCAACCACGACGATCAGACGACGACGGAGTCCCCGTCGTGTAACGGCGACCAGTAGCAGGCAGACCAGTATCGCGATATACATACCGGTCTTCTTGGTCAGGGAAAGCGCCAACGCCAGCCCGATCAACGTGCCCCAGAACGATGTCCGCCGCAGAACCTCACCGCGGCTGCGAACGATTTCCACACATTGCACGCCGAACAGCACCATAATCGGCAGGAACAACGAATCCTTGACCATCGGGCTGGAGTACATCGGAAAGATCGGGAACAGGCTCACGAACGCCAAAGCAGCCATGCACAGGCGGTGGGAGGCCCCGATTCTACGCATGTACAGCAAACAATACGCCATTGCCGACGCGGTCACCACGGTCTGGATCATCGTATACAGAAAAATGCCCAGATCACCGGAGCCGATAAGATTCCCGAACTGGACGAACAGGCCAAAAATCGCCGTGTCAGCAATCGGATGGTGGTCAGTGAGCTGTCCATCCGTAAACAGATTGGGCAGATGGTTCCATTGCAACAGCTGGTTGCTGGTGTCGTACCACATCACCCCCGGATACAACGCAATCACATACGGCATCCAGCACAGCACGATGATCAGGAACAGCACACCCCATCCGCGAAAATTGTGCCGAAACGATATCCTATATGTCGCCTGCGCATCGTCCTCCCGACTCAGCCAACGCATCCCAAGTTCTAGCAACAGCACGAACATGAACGCTATAGCCGCATAGCACAGCCCGTGTACGAGACCGACAAGACTCCACACCAAATCTCCCTGAGACCGCAGCATCTCGCCGCATGCCGCCAATATGCCCAGCACCAAACTCAGCGCCATCAACCCCAGCCGTCTCTTCGTCCAGTCAAGCCACTGCACCGGCCATACAGACCTAGTCGCGACACCGTTCCGCTCGCTCCGACTGAACATGCATACCTCGTTCATATTCCTTGCCTCATAGTTGACGTTGTGCAAAAAGCCTACCAGCTCCGCCGTTGTCGCGCTTCTTTCTCGCCATAATGAGGGGTGACTATCAATCAGGTGATACATGACTTCCATGCGATGCGGCCTAATACGGTCATCTACATGTATGTCGACGACTTCACCGTACAAACGCAGGCGCCAAGACCGGCGTGGTCACCGCTTCCCCACATTCATCGGCGCGGCAACGCCGGTCATCACGGGTCTTCTGCTCATTATCGCTGGCATCATCCTCGCTGTCATGGACAAGAACGACCGCAAAACTTTCGTCAGCGACACCAACAAATTCGCCTACGACGAGAGGCGCTGACTAAGTCCATACTGCAATGTGAGGGGGCGCAACCCACGGTTGTGCCCATTACCATGTTTGGTAGGCCCCGATGGTCGGGGCCGGGTCGCCGGTTCCGGTATGACTTTCCTGCCCTGTCGTCGATGATCCGGGGGGTGTTGTCGCCGGGAACGGGGACGCCCGATGACCGCTGATAGGAACCAGGCCGGCTACACGGACGCTTCAGGGGCGCATGGCGCAGGTCTCGTCGTAATGTGGGTGCGGCGCGGGCGTCCGGACTCCTCCGAGCCCGCGGCGACCGGAAAACCTTCATGACGGGAGGAACGATGATGACCCCGGACGACATCGACGTGTGGGTCGGCCTGGACGTGGGCAAGAGCGCGCACCACGCGCACGCCCTCGACCATGACGGGAACACCCTGTACGACAAGCCGTTGAAACAGGACGAGAAGGCCATCCGCACGATGCTGGGCAAGCTCTCCAAGCATGGCCGTGTGCTGCTGGTCGTGGACCAGCCCAACACCATCGGCTCCCTGCCCCTGACGGTGGCGCGGAACATGGGGATCGCGGTTGCCTACCTTCCCGGCACGGCCATGCGCAGGACCGCGCAGCTGCTGCCCGGGGACGCGAAGACCGACCGCAGGGACGCGCATGTGATCGCGTGGGCCGCGCTCAAGCTGCCCGAGACGCTCAGGGACGCGGCCCGGATGACGAGACCCTCGCCGCCCTGAAGCTGCTCGCCGGCCACGACGAGGACCTCGCCCACGAATCCACCCGCCACGTCAACCGCCTGCGGAGCCTGCTGCTGCAGACCCACCCCGCGTTCGAACGCGCGCTCAAGGGCGAGAGAATCACGCGCGACGCGACGCTCGCGCTGCTCGAACGATACGGCGGGCCCATGGGCGTGAAACGGGCCGGGATCGAGGACGTGAAGGACTGGGCCAAGTCCAACGGGCTTCGCGCCGGCCGCATCATCGACGACATGTTCAAGCGATCGGCGAGCAGACCGTCACCGTGCCCGGCACCCTCATGGCCGAGACCATCATCCCCTCCATCGCCCACGACATCAAGACGATCAGGGACCGGCGGCGCGAGGTCGGCCGCCAGGTCGAGAAGCTCCTGGAGGACCACCCTCTTCTCACGGTCCTGACGTCGATGCCCGGGATAGGCGTCAGGACCGCAAGCAACATCCTGCTCGGCATCGGCGGCGACATCGCCAACTTCAAATCGTCCGCCCATCTGGCCGCCTACGCGGGCATATCGCCCGTCACCGGCCAATCCGGCACCAGCATCAAAGGCGAACGGCCCTCCAGGCGGGGCAACAAACGCCTCAAGAACGCGCTGTGGCAGACCGCGTTCGTCGCATCCACCAAACACCCGCCCTCCGTGGCCTATTACAAGCGCAAACGCGAACAGGGCAAACACCACAACGCCGCCATCATCTGCCTCGCGCGTCGGCGCTGCGACGTGATCTACAGCATGCTCAAAAACGGAACCCTCTACCAGGAACCAGCCCTCGTAGCCTGAACCGGGCCACACGGGAAAGGACGCCGGACGCCACCGGCAGGGCGAAGCGCGCCCACGACAGCCAACCGGAATCCCGACACGTCAACTCCCCAAGGAGTTGACAAAAACATAGGAACACCCCCCTCGATTAACGTCCAGCTCAGACTATGGAAAATCAATAGAAAAGTAGAAAGAGAAGCCTCTAATATGTTTCAATGCTGATGTGCGCATTACTGGTAGTGAGATTGAATCCGGCGAGATAGCGGTTCACGTCGAAGAAACGAATCAGGGCATTCGAGAACCTTGCAAAGAACTGCCGTATGTAGCGCTTGTTCTCGTCGGTGATGTTTCGTTCTAGTACGACCACGTCATACATACGATTCGTGGAAGCGTTCTTCAGCATTGAATAGATGGTGGTGGTGAGCATCGGGACGTAATTGTTGTCCGCGGCGACGCCACCGGCACCACACGTCCACGCTCCTGCCCTACCGGTTCCAGTATTGCGGTCGGCTCTGGATGCAGAGGATGCACGCATTGCAGTCGTTTGATTTTCCAGTTTACGCCGGTGCGCTACTTGTGTGCGATAAAGATGTTCAAAAGCCGTTCGGAGAGATGGCCGACAGCGCGCGTGGTCTGCATGTCCATCTTGCTGAAGTCGGTGGTCATTGCGAATCCGTCAAGCAACGGGAATAGCCACTCGTTGTATTCGAAGAAGATTTCTTTCCTCATGATGAACATATTGCAGAATGCTGCGGTGCGGCCGTTGAGTACGGCATCGGCATCCGTCTTGTAATCGGGATGCCGCTCGCACAGAATGTCGTACATATGGCGTAAGTCATTCAGTCGCAGATGTTCGTCGGCGTCCCAATGCTGCTTAAGGTTTGAAAATCCGCCGATACGACGAACATCGTTCAAAGGTGTGGTGATGATGTCCCATCCGTCCACTGCATGTGCGATCGCCTTGTCGTTGATGCCATATTCGGCAATCGTGCGACTATCAATATATGAGTCAGTGATTTCGCCGTAATCGTTTTCCTTATGTGTGGTATCCGTGAAATCGAAATACCTACGATAGTGGCAGAAATCGTAATAATCGGCATCTTCGTTCTTCCAAGCCCAGTATTGCGCGGTCAGCTCGCAATACCGCGGGTTTCGGCAGAAATGTTTTCTCCTTCATCGTCATGCAAGGTGTTCGGGAAACGGGTCGTGGCGTGAGCGGCGCCTACCTGCACCGGAAGAATGCTCTTCCCCTTGGGAAACGTGGCCTGCTTATGTGCCGACACGAAGATTCGGATGTTCGAATGGTGCTGTTCCGCTGTGAGAACCATGTGAGATATTCCGTCTTACTAAGACAAACGTCCTTTTCTCACTAGAATATATGAGAGTACTGTCGAAGGAGAGCGCATCAATCGCACTGCCACATGATTTTGCGTCCAAACGCTTCGCACTAGTAGGATGGAATGTTTGTGAAAGATTTTTTTAAGAGCCTCAAGAAGAGGTACCACTACGCGATGGTGGTTTTCAAGGAACTGGTGAAGACCGACTTCCATCTGCGCTATCAGGGATCATTCTTGGGCATGGTATGGTCCGTGCTGAAGCCGTTGATGTTGTTCGCCGTGATGTATGTGGTGTTCGTGAAGTTCCTGAAGTTCTCGGATGGCACCCCAACCTTCCCGATTTCATTGCTATGCGGTACCTGTTTGTGGAGCTTCTTCTCCGAATCAACCAGCATGGGTATGCAATCCATCGTTGGACGTGGTGATTTGCTACGCAAAGTACACTTCCCAAATTACATCATCGTGGCGTCCACCACGATGGGTTCTATGATTTCGTTGGGCATCAACCTGTGCGTGGTGCTCCTGTTCGGCTTCTTCGCCCATGCGCACTACACCTGGCGCGTGTTGCTCGTGCCGTTCAACATCATTCAGCTGTATTGCTTAGGATTGGGTGTGGCATTGCTGCTCGCCTCGTTGTTCGTGTACTTCCGTGATGTGGCGCATATATGGGAGGTCGTGTTGCAGGCCATGTTCTATGCCACGCCTATAATTTACCCGATTTCGATGGTGGCCAATAATCCGGAGTTCTCTTGGGCTGGTAAATTGCTCATGCTGAATCCTTCCACACAGGTAATCATGGATATTCGTCACAATCTGCTTTCCCCGGAATACGTGCCAACAGTGTGGACCATGGTTGATAACAGGCTGCTGTGCCTGCTGCCATATGTTTTGTCTGTTTTATTTTGTGCCTAGGTATTCATGTGTTCCGCAAGTACAGCTCCAAGTTCGCGGAGGTGCTCTGATTATGGCTGAAGTTGCAATGACTGAGAAGACGCAGGAGAAAACCGTGGACGAACGTCCGGTGGTGCTCAAGGTCGACCATGTGGCCAAGATGTTCCGTTTACCCACCGAGCAGGCGACCGGCCTGAAGATGGCATTCCTGAATTGGACGAAGGGCATCAAAGGCTATGCCGAACAACATGTGCTACGCGATATCAATTTCGAGGTGCAGCAGGGCGATTTTTCGGCATTGTTGGGCGTAACGGATCCGGAAAGTCCACACTGTTGAAGATTATTTCTCAGATTTACACTCCGGAGCAGGGTTCCGTCACCGTCAAGGGCAAGCTGGTCCCGTTCATTGAACTTGGCGTGGGATTCAACCCTGAGCTGACCGGCCGTGAAAATGTGTACCTGAATGGCGCGTTGCTCGGCTTCACCCGCACGGAAATCGATGCCATGTACGATGACATCGTGGAGTTCGCCGAGCTCGAAGATTTTATGGATCAGAAGCTCAAGAACTATTCTTCCGGCATGCAAGTGCGTCTCGCCTTCTCTGTGGCCATCAAGGCGCAGGGCGATATTCTGGTGCTTGACGAGGTGCTTGCTGTCGGCGACGAGGCGTTCCAACGCAAGTGTGATAACTTCTTTGCGGAGATCAAGAAAGATCCTACCAAGACTGTTATTCTCGTTACTCACTCCATGGATGCGGTGAAGAAGTACTGCAATAAGGCCATCCTCATCAAGGACGGAGAAATTGTGGCGAGTGGAGACAAGAATAATGTCGCGGATCGGTACACTTTGGAGAATTTAAAGGCGGAGAATAAAGAACCAAAAACAGAAGAGCAAAGTGCCAAAAAGAACAACGAACCATGGATTAAAGTTCTTCCCGTATCGGAACCGGTATGCGGGAAAGATGACATCTTCGAATTCGATATTGAATATTCTTTCAATGATGATGTTGATTTCTACTTTACAATGACTTTGCTGGACACGAAGAGAGGCGGTCTTACCTTCGATCCAGGACCTAAGCTGTATCGCTTCCATAATCCAGGCCATCATAAAGTCCGTTTCGCATTGCCTGTTAACATTTTCAATAATGGTGATTTTCAAATTGTGGCTTCACTTCGCATTGATGACCCCGCTGATCCGAAGAAGCCCAAAGCCATTGCATTCGCCAATGGAGAAGACTCTTGCACTTTCGCAATACGTGATACAAGAAATGGTGATTACGCCTTGCTTAATAATGATATTCTATCAATCAAATGCGAAGGCATAGTTAATTAGTTTTTTGGCGTTGTTCTGAATGTTGTAAAGACTGGAATGACGCCAATAAAGCCATTTATAGATATCTTATTTATTGCTGCCCTGATGAAGACCGGAGAAAGAAATGACGAGTGAACAGTTGACAGAATCACAAGCACCCCCTTTTTTCTCTATCGTCATTCCTTCATATAATAATGCAGGTTACCTTCGGAAATGTATTCTCTCCTTGCAGAAACAAAACTTTTCGGAATGGGAAGCGGTCATTGTTATCGACGCTAGTCCCGATAATGCCTTTTATGTTGCCAGTGAGCTTTCTGAAGTGGATAAGAGAATTAAGGTTATCAATAAGGAAAAGAATGAAGGGACGCATCTTGCAAGAAAAAGTGGAGTAGCGCGCGCTCGTGGGCAATACACTCTATTCTTGGATGCTGATGATGAACTTACGGATAATGCACTCTCTTCGCTAGCCGATCTTGCTTCGTTATATTCCTTTGATATTCTTCACTTCGGAACCGAGCTCTTTGGCGAAGAGATGCCCGCTTCAACTTGCTCTGATATTCTTCAATTAAGTAACCGTGATCTGCCCACGTTGCATAAATCCGAGATTGCTTTTTCTTCTTTCACGTCCCGCGAGAATCATCGTCAGGATTGGCGTATTCTACAACGTTTGTACCGGACTGATTTACTTAAAAGAGCTTTTAGTCTCATGACAGGCTCCCGTCTTGGAAGGGGGCAAGATAGTTATGAATGGCTGGTTATTGCCAGTCTTGCCAATACCGAGATTTTCCATAATGAGATGATTGGCTATCGATATTATTTAGGAAGAGGCATTACTACTTTCAAACCAATGTCAAAGCAACAGTTTGCTGCATTGTCCACGAATTATGCAAATTTAATACGTGTTGCTTTTGATTATGCAAGTAAGTTTTCGACATTCGACCTTATGCCATGCGTGCATGAATTACATCGTAGACTTCTTGAAATGCTGTTCGGTGATTGGTATGTACGTTTGTCCGATAAAGATAAATTGACAACGCTTACCGACTTGCGAGACTCTTTCACAAGAGAAGATATTGCAACGGAACTAATGCGTCTCACGCGAGATGATGCATATTCCATTGGGATGCCGGCGATGTTTTTGACGTCAATGCGCGTTATGTTCAATGGAAGCAGATCGCTGAAGAACTGATGGGGGCGAGTTCTAACAAACAGTATGAGTTGTACCGTAGCCAGGTACTTAGACATTTCTTGGATTTGCAAACACGAAATTCTATGGCGAACCGAACTATACGACCCTCCTCCCGGAATCTTTTGTCCATCTTCCACCCTTTCATGCCTCTTTTCAGGTCAATCAAAAGAAAGAACAAATGACGATGATTGATAACATGCCATTTTTTAGTATCGTAATCCCCTGCTACAACAGTGAAGAGTATTTATCGGAATGCTTAGAGAGCATCATCGCCCAGGATTTTGATCAGTGGGAGGCCATCGTCATCAATGATGCAAGTACCGACGGCTCTCTTGCCGTGGCTTCTCGTTTTTCCGCTCAGGATGGAAGAATTCGAGTTCTGGATAAGACCATGAATGAGGGATTGCACCTTGCCAGGAAAAGCGGAACGGCTCTCAGTCGTGGGGAATACATCCTTTTTCTTGATTCAGATGATGCTTTTGAAAAAACAACTTTGCATAAAATCTATTCTGAGATTGAGCAATCGAATCCAGATATTCTACGATTTGGGCTGATATGTAAAGAACAAAACGGTATGGACGATCATGCCGCTCGTGAATTTGAAACATGGGCGAATGCAGATTCACCTGAATCTAGCCAAGAAGAACTTCTGACCAGTACGTTCACTTCAAAGAGTGAATACGGAAGAGATTGGCATGTAACGCATAAAGCTTTTCGAGGTGATATATGCCGCAAAGCTTTTTCGAGTATGACGACATCACGTCTCGAACGTGCTGAAGATAGTTATGAATTCTTAGTACTCGCTAGTATGTCTGAACATGAATCTTCCAATACGCGCATTCGGGGTTATATCTATAACATTGGAAGAGGCGTTACTTCCAACAGAACAATCTCTCCCGAACGTTTTCTTTCCGATGCAGATCAGATGAAGGCCTGTTGGATTGAAGCACAACATTTTGCCGATTCTATGGGAACGTTGCTAGTACGCGAATCAGCATCTTGTTTGAAGACAAAACTCATCTTTTCACTAATGAATGAGTGGAAAGACCGTGTAGATGACGATTATAAGTTGGAAACAGCAGAATCAGTTTCATCGATCATTGGAATCGATGAAACTGCTACCGAGCTCATGAGGTTTGCTCGCGATGACGCCTACGCTATGCTCGGCCGCTTTGTGCCATCGTCTCCTTCTTTCTTGGACTGGGCCAATTTGGCGGAAGAATTAATGCAAGATATCCAGACTCCATCAGCATCTTATATTCAGATGAAAAATGCTGCATTGAATCATATTCGTGAATTCACTGAGTCTCAACGTATCCATGCTAATCAAGAGAAACAAGACGTTAAAATCTTGGTTTCTGCGCATAAGAATACAAATGTATTCCACAGTACTGTATTGCAGCCGATTCATGTCGGAGCAAAAACAGTTCGATTCGTTTTCCGTATTTCTGGCGCGACGATGACGGTGAAAACATATCTGAAAAAAATGCTCGTTATTGTGAATTGACTGCACAGTATTGGGCCTGGAAGAATATTGACGCTGAATACTACGGCTTCTGTCATTATCGTCGTTATTTTGACTTCTCGAATGTCGAGCATGAGGAGAACATGTTCGGTGAGGTTATCGACAATTATATCGATGAGGAATCCGCAAAAGAATATGCTCTAATTGATGAGAGCATCATCAATACTGTAAAACAGTTTGATGTCATTACTACGCCTTTCAGTGATCTTAAGAAAATCATCAATAAACATGGCACTCCGCAGGCGTTATGGGAGGCGGCTCCACTACTGCACGATGATGATTTGGAACGTTGCTACCGGATCTTGTGTAAGATGCATCCGGATTATCAGGAGGATGCCGATGCGTTCTTGGACGGTCATCAGGCTTGCTTCTGCAACATGTTCATTATGAAGAAGGCAATCTTCTTCGACTACTGCGAATGGTTGTTCCCGATTCTTGAGGAGTTCGACAAGAGCACCGACTACAGCACGTACAGTAAGGAAGCATTGCGCACGCCAGGGCATCTTTCTGAACGTTTGCTGAATATTTATCTGATGCATCATAGGCGCATCGGTTCCAACTGGAAATTCAAGGAACTACAATGCGTTCATTTCACGAACCCGGAGCCGGCTCCGCAGCTTGAACTTCCGAATTCGCATGGGAAACCGGTTATACCGGTGGTGTTCGCTGCTGATAACAACTATGTGCCACAATTGACTACTACTATCTATTCCGCCATCAAGAACGCGAATTCAGACCGTTTCTACGATGTAATTGTTTTGCAGCAGGATATCGCAGGGGACAAGCAAGAGCGTATGTGGCGCTTCTTCGAGCAGTTTCCGAACATGAGTCTGCGGTTCCTGAATGTGAAACGTGAGCTGTCTGGCTACGATTTGTCCACAAACAATGCGCATATCAGTATCGAAACGTACTACCGTTTCCTCATTCAGCAACTCCTGCCGAATTACGACAAGGTGCTCTATCTCGATTCCGACATCATTATTGTTGGTGATATTGCGAAGTTGTATGACATCGATCTTCAGGACAACCTGTTGGGGGCTGTCCGCGACATCGACTTCCTTGGCAACCTAAACGTGAAGCACGGCAAGCGTATGTCATATGCGAGGGATGTGCTGAAAATGAAGAATCCATACGACTACTTCCAAGCTGGAGTGCTGGTCCTCAACACGAAGGGGATGCGCAATCGCTACTCTATCGGGCAATGGCTCACTTACGCATCGAACCCAAATTACATTTACAATGATCAGGATGTGTTGAACGCATATTGCGAGGGCAAAGTGCTATACCTTCCGTGGGAGTGGAATGTGGTGCACGATTGTGGTGGACGCGTTGGCAACCTGTTTACGCAGGCACCCAATGATGTTTATGACGCCTACGTAAAATCGCGCAGCAATCCGCAGATTATCCATTACGCCGGTTATCAGAAACCTTGGGTGGATCCGGATTGCGATTACGCTTCGATGTATTGGGACTATGCCCGTGAGACACCATTCTACGAACGTTTAATTAAGCGTGTGATACTGGCAAACGAGCCACAGATTCCAGAAGACGTTTTCTTGCCGAAGCATGAGCGTGCAGTTGGTGAAGACAATCCGATTCGTAAGTTTGTTGATCCATTGATGCCTATTGGTTCCAGACGTCGCGACGCATTGAAAGCCGTCGCGCGTGTAATCCGCGGTAGGCGTTGACGCTGGCGGGAAGGTTATCGCTGTGAACAAAGGCTTAAAAGGTCGAGTAGTGAGAACGTCGGAAGGAGGTCTGGAAGGTCAGGTCGGTCCTCGTGTTGCGCTGCACGTGCACCAGGCAGCGTCGGATCCGAGTGGACGGCCATATCTCGCGGCATGCGCTCTCCGCGCCGCGAAGCCCGTTCGTGATCAGTACGTCGGGCGCGGGGATGCGTGAGAACAGCGCCATGTACGCGGCCTTCGACTCGTTCGGGCACCGTTGCATCCCAGCGTCTCGCCGCTTTCGCCGTCGATAGCTATGACCAGACACCAGCCGTGGTTCGTGTACGTGCCGTCCGCCATCACCGTGTGGTGTTTCACCCTGCACGGCGGGATGGCGGGCCGGATGTTCCGGCGCCACGCGGTGCGCTTGCGCAGGCCCTCGAATCGTCGTTCGCGCCGCACGCGGACCGGGAGGCGCGTCGAGCTGCCTGCCGCGTTCCGCGTCCCGTTGGCGCATGACCCGGTCGGCGAACACGTGACGCACATCCACCGTTGGGTTCCCGCCCTCGTCCTGCCGTTCCGCTTCATCGCTGCCCCGCACACGGGGCATCTCTTCGCCTTGCTGGATTTCGTCCTCATGGCATCCAGCCCACCACCGGAACTCCCCTATTTTTCCGCGCGAAAATGACACCCCGACACGCCTACTGCCGCAAGACCAAACCCGGAACATAAGCAACACTTTTGTTCCTATAGCCCGCTTTCATAGAGGTGCTTAATCTCTGCGGAACAAATCGCGGGTGTAGATTTTATAGCTCACATCGGCCAAATCGTTGTTCCAACGGTTAGCCACGATAACATCAGATTGCGCCTTGAATGCTCCAAGGTCATGTGTCACGGGGCTGGAGAAGAAGTCCGGCTTGTTGAGTGTGGGCTCGTACACAATGACATTGATACCCTTGGCTTTGAGTCGCTTCATCACACCTTGAATGGCAGATTGGCGGAAGTTGTCGGAGCCGGATTTCATGGTGAGTCGGTAGATGCCTACGGTGGGATTGCTGATGCCGGATACCCGGTCAAGAATCTCGTCAGCTACGAAATCCTTACGAGTGCGGTTTGCCTCCACAATGGCTTCAATAAGGTTCTGCGGCACTGTGCTGTAGTTGGCAAGCAGCTGCTTAGTGTCCTTGGGCAAGCAGTATCCGCCGTACCCAAAGCTTGGGTTGTTGTATCCTCCCCCGATACGTGGGTCAAGGCATACGCCATCAATAATGTCACGAGTATTCAAACCGCGGGACTCCGCATAGGTGTCGAGCTCGTTAAAGTAGGCCACGCGGAGCGCAAGGTAAGTGTTGGCGAAGAGCTTGATGGCTTCAGCCTCCGTGGTGCCTACTACCAATTCAGGAATGCCGGTAGTGCCATCATCGTTACGGCGGCTAGCCTCTTTTGGATCTGCTCCTTGAGCGAGCATAGAGGCAAAGGTCTTGGCAGCTCCTACAGATGCTTCGTCATCCACTGGTGCCCCAACTACAATACGACTTGGGTGAAGATTATCGTATAGAGCCTCCCCCTCACGCAAAAACTCGGGAGAAAAGATGATGCGGTCATCGTTGAGGTTGTCGCGTAGTTGTTGAGTATATCCCACAGGAATCGTTGATTTAATGACGATCCAAGCATTTGGGGCATGTGTGCGTACTGCGGATACGGCTGCTTCCACACTGGAGGTATCGAAGTAATTGCGTTTCTCGTCGTAATTTGTGGGGGTAGCGATTACGGCATAATCAGCGTCTGTATATGCTTGTGCAGGATCCAATGTGGCTTGGAAGTTCAGTGGGCGTTCGCCAGAAGTATTGCGGTCGAGGAATCGTGTAATTTCCGTATCCACAATAGGGCTTTTACCTGAGTTCAGCAGTTCGACCTTTTCTGGAACGATATCCAGTGCATGCACCTCATGATGCTGGCTAAGCAGCAGTGCAACGGATAATCCCACATAACCGGTTCCGGCGACCGCAATCTTCATCGATAACTCCTTATGGGCTGTAATCAAATACACATCATCCTAATACGGGTGATGCATGCCTATAGCTTTGTGTTACTTTTTCCCCTGCAGTTTGCGGGCGATGACCTTCATGAGTTCGCGTTGCTTTGATCCCGTGGGTGCAAGAGTGTCCACATACTTACGAATAGGACTATCCTCAGCGATGGCGCGTTCATGATGTACGGGAGGCTTAGGCTTTTCTACGCCGGCCAGCATAGCCGTCATTTGTAGCGCGAACGGTGTCTCCTGTGCGTAATGCCAGTACAGGGGGCCGAAATCACACCATGGATTCTTCAAGGCTTGTCGAAGCCGGCATAATGCACAACCTTGGGATTCTTGGCGTGATGCCATGTATGCTTGGAATACTTCGGCTGGAGCGTAATCGAATACACCATGCACTCGGCCGGCACAATCATGCATTACATTCCAGTTGAACGGCAGACGTATAGTCTCACCCTCGCATTCCATATTGAGAATGTCTTGGTCGTTATAGATGAATCCAGGGCGGGAAGCGATTTCCAGCCATTCGTCAACAGAATGTAGATCGCGCATACGTTCCAAGTTCATAACCAGTACGCCTGCTTGGAAATAGGTGTAGGGATTCTTCATATGAAGCTGGTTGGTTGCGTATTCCATACGCTTGCCGTCCTTCATATTGAGATTGCCGAGGAAATCGGCATCGAGCACGGCTCCGATGGCGGCATTGCCCATCTCGGTGTCATAGAGTTCCGCGACATCGCCATTAACCACTAGATCAGAATCCAAATACAGAATCTTTGAGTAGAAGGGTAGCGCTTGCTGAATGACGAAGCGATAGTAAGTTTCCTGAGTGATGTGTGCTGTTGTGCTCTCATCGGTAGTCAGGTCATAGCCGGCGATGATGCGGCTGACATCGTAAAAACGGATGGTGGCATTCGTGAATTGCTCGAAGAAGGTGAGCATAGTCTGCTTGTTCTCGGCAGTAATGTCGCGTTCGAGCACGATCACATCGTAGCGGCGCTCTGTATTTGCGTTACTGAGCACCGAGTAGATAGTGGTAGTCAACATCGGCACGTAGGCATCATCGGCGGCGAATACCACAGGAACAGTGAATCGAGGGTTATCGTCCAGAGGCTCCAGAGCTTCTATTGGAGCGGGATCAGTGAAGTGTACGCACTGCAGTTGTTTGATTTTCCAGTTTGCACCAACACGTTGTTTGTGAGCGAGGAAAATATTCAATAAACGCTCTGAGAGATGTCCAGGTGTGCGTAGCGTTTGTACGTCTACAGTAGAGTGTTCCCAGCCTTCGGTGAATTCGTCTAATAGGGGGAAAAGCCATTCGCAGTACTCATTGAAGATGGACTTACGCATGATGAACATGTTGCAAAACGCGGCTTCGCGACCGTTCAATACGGTATCAGCGTCTTCTTTGTAATCAGGGTGACGCTTGATGAGTATGTCGTACATGTGACGCAGATCTTTCATGCGGAGATGCCTATCGGCATCCCAATGCTCTTTGAGATTGCGGAAACCGCCGATACGACGCACGTCATTGCGGGGAGAGGTGATAACGTCCCAGCCATCCACCGCTAGAGCGATTGAAGTGTCGTCAAACCCATACTCCGCGATGGAATGGGCATCGATGAACGAGTCCATGATCTCGCCATAGTCGTTTTCCCGATGAGGAGTGTTGGTGAAATCGAAGTATCGGCGATAGTGGCAAAAACCATAATAATCGGCATCGGCGTTCTTCCAAGCCCAGTATTGAGCCGTCAGCTCACAGTACATAGGGTTCTTGGAGGAGATGTTTTCGCCATCATTATCGTGCAGGGTTTCTTTAAACATTGTGGGTGCGTTCTGGGCGCCCACCTGAATTGGTAAGATGCTGGCACCATCAGGGAATGCCGCTGGTTTGTGAGCTGAAACGAAAATCTTAATACGCGGTGGCTGTTGCTGAGCGGTCACGATGTTCTTACCTGCTGCCTGCTGTTTAGCGTGATGCGGGTTCGGCGATGGATTGCTAAGTCCTAGTAGCCCGCGGTCACAATCTATTATATGGACATACTCAGTATAGCGTATGTGGCTGTTGCGCTACCGACTAGTGAATGTCACAATAGAAGAGATAATATGAATAGATGGATTGTGTATTATGTCTTTATTTATAGTTCTCATATTGATTCGTAATCATCTATCGTTGTATGTAAATAGTAAAATAGCTTATCCCATTTTTGCTCGAAGATGACAGTTTGTTTTCTCCGCAGTGACATGTGTGTATCCGTACCTGTTGAGAAGTTGTTTTATTTTCTGTATATTGTCATTGATAGAATTTCCGACAACTATACTAACTATAGGTAGAAGTGATTCGTTATGTCGTTCATGTTTAGTATTATCGTCAGTAGCATATGATGATATGACCTCAATATATGGAGTATTTCCGTAAGCGCCATTTCTGTAGAGAATTCCATCTTTTTCATTGAGAAACACACATCTCACCTCCTCTTCGTGACTGAAATCAGGACTTTTAAGGAATGCGATTGCGCATAGAATGGTTTGTGAGACAGTGTGAAGTTTCTTTCTATAGATAACCGGATTCTCCTCCCTGTTGTGCATCTCGTCAATCAAACCGAATATTTCACTGATGAAAATACGTTGTTGATTGATGTCGTATATTACCTTCCTCCATTCTCCTTTAAAGAAATCGTTAGCTTTATGCGTTGCAGGATGTTGTCGTGGAGTTAAAGCAGCATAGGCGGAAAACCCGATGGAGACAGGATCTATTACATCAGCATAGGAAGACCATAACTTTGTGCTATCGCGTTCTAGGCAAGCACTGATAGAAAAACAATGTGTAATATCGATTTTGTCAACTGTTCGTATAGCATCCCGAACCAATTCTTTTGTTTTCGGTGAAATAAAACGTGATTCGTATAGCTTCGTTGCTTCGCTGTGAAACAATTCTATACCATAGCTGAATTCTTGAGTATCATTTTGAGAGTTCAATGAGCTGGCCCATATGCTATTAGTTTTGAGTATACTCTCCAGTACATCGAGTGTTGTGTAATGCCAATTATAGGTATTTGCCCTGGTTCGAGAGCTGAAGGGCGTTTTGCGGCGGGTATGCGGACTGATTTTCTATGTATTGTTCCATCAATAGTGTCATATATGATTTTTGGTCGTTGCGTGATATATGTTCCTGTACATTTCTCATCCATTATCGGAAGCTCGGTGAACTGGGTTATTTGTTGGTTATCTGTCATATAGTCAATAATAATGGATTAATTGTGATTGAAGTACTCTCATTAATCACTTCACTGCAAAGAAGTTGGTATCGTTCAGATACCCCTTACCGGCAGTCATGTCGTATTGGATAAGTTCGTAGTCGTGCAGGGTTTTCTTGGCTTGCTTGGACAGTGCCTTGCGTTTGACCGCGTTACCGTTTTCGTCCAGATATGTTGTGGACGTGTCGGTGTCGAAGCCGCCCGCGCCGATCACCAGTCGTTCCAATGCGGGGATATCGGTTCGTGTCTGAGTAAGGAATGCGAGATATGGGGACACTTGGCGTTCATGTGTTCGGCTGCCATCTCCATGAAGTAATTCGGAGACGTGTATGCAGTGTTGCTAGCATCGAGTTTTACGCCAGCTGAGGCTGATGCCTGGTTCGACCAGATGAAGTAATCGGTTTGATGCAATGCCAATGTATTGTTTTTATCTGCTGCGGCAGTCTGATAGGAGCCGGGCAGATGGTCACCGTAGAAAATCACGGTTATGGGTTTGTCCATGGCATTCAGCTGGTTCAGGAAGTCGATTGTTGCCTGATCGGTGATGCTCACGCCCTTTGCATAGGTATTGATTTGTCCACGTTCGTAATCATTCAGGTTTTCGGTGACGTTCGCCTGTTCGAACTGGTTGTTGAAGTACCAGTTGTCATAGGGCATGTGATTCTGCATGGTGACGAGCTGCAGGAACTGAGGGTGTTCCTCTTTGTTCAGTTGGTCGATGATGTTCTGGTATGAGGCTGCATCATTGACATACGGAGAATTGTCGGTTCTGTCTTGGTGCGTGATCGCTGGTTTGCTGTCCAGCGTGTAGAACTTGTTGAACCCGAACTTCTTGTAGTTCACGTCACGCAGATACATGTTCTTGTAATACGAGTGGAATGCCACGGAACCGGATTTGCCGTATTCGGCATTCCAGATTTGATTCCACGCGAATGGGTTCTTTTGATGCGGGACGAGCTCCTGGTACAT
>ENA-OQDD01000365-OQDD01000365.1-human-gut-metagenome-genome-assembly--contig:-NODE-365-length-19310-cov-5.248866_pt1 | contig 19310 bp, 19 predicted proteins | sample MGYA00242507_ERZ504598 | MGnify/ENA primary metagenome ERZ504598 (study PRJEB26092, sample SAMD00036318) | human gut metagenome | host: Homo sapiens | study: EMG produced TPA metagenomics assembly of...
GGTTGGGGCAGGTACGGGAAAACCTACTGCCGAAGGCAGTAAGGCGTTCTGTACCGAGCTACGTTTAGGGAAAGGGGGCGGTATCATTGAACTGGCTGCACACCTGTATGCTACCGACCATGTACCTTACCTGCTGGAGCGGATTGCGGAACAGACACCGCATGTACACCCGGTATCTTTCTCTTTTGGCAAGCAGGACTCTTTCGGTCCGAGCTTCCAACAGCTGGAGATAGTACCGCTATCGTCTCCTGCCCTGCTTTCCTATTTACAAGGTAGAGGAATAAATCTGGAACTGGCAAAAAGAGAATGTAGTGAAGCCCGTTACACCCACAACGGCAAGCGTTACTTTGCCATCGCATTCCCTAACGGTTCGGGTGGGTTTGAGGTTCGTAACCCCTATTTCAAGGGCTGCATCGCCCCCAAGGAAATCTCCCACATCAGACAGTCGGGAAAAGCAAGGACTGCCTGCTATGTGTTCGAGGGTTTCATGGACTACCTTTCCTTTCTGACATTGAGACAAGAGAGCTGCCCAAATTATCCGGAATTGGACGGGCAGGACTATATTGTATTGAACTCCGTATCGAATGTGAACAAGGCTCTCTATCCGTTGGGCAATTACGAACGCATCCACTGCTTTTTCGACAACGACCATGCAGGAATGGAAGCACTCCGGCAAATCCGCATGGAATACGGCAGAGACCGGTACATCCGGGACGCTTCGCAGATTTACAGCGGATGCAAGGACTTGAACGAATACTTACAGAAACAGGTTGAAAGAAAAAGGCAGCTCCAGTCCGCCAAAGGGGTGCGCAGCCAATCACCGGAGAAGAAGAGCGGCTTCCGGTTATAGCCCACTATAACTACACGCTCCGCTTTCGTAGTTGTGGGCTCTCCCGAGGGGATTAGGGCTTTGCCTAATGACCCACTCAGGGCGTTTCACCCCTGAGAACCCCGAGCAAAGAGTGACCCTCTCTTTGCAATCTCCGCTTATGGGTTACCCCTAAGAAATCTCGTGCAAATGAGAGCAGAGGCAAACTTGCTTGACCTATGCCGAATGCAGCGAGATTCATAAAATAACCCCTCTGCGAAAGCGAGCAAAGTAAATTAATTGTAAACAAAGAAAAGAAGCTATGGCAACAAAATCAAGCATACACATCAAGCCTTGCAACATCGCATCGAGCGAGGCACACAACCGAAGGACTGCCGAGTATATGCGTAATATCGGGGAGTCCAGAATCTATGTCGTTCCCGAACTTTCCACCGATAACGAACAGTGGATAAATCCCGACTTCGGCACTCCCGAACTGCGAACTCATTATGACAATATCAAGCAAATGGTCAAGGAAAAGACCGGACGTGCCATGCAGGAAAAGGAAAGGGAACGCAAGGGAAAGAATGGAAAGATTATCAAGGTGGCGGGATGCTCACCCATCCGTGAAGGAGTATTGCTTATCAGACCGGACACCACACTGGCTGATGTACGCAAATTCGGTGAAGAGTGCCAAAGACGCTGGGGCATCACTCCGCTACAGATTTTCCTGCATAAAGACGAAGGGCATTGGCTGAACGGTCAGCCGGAAGCGGAAGACAAAGAGAGCTTCCAAATAGGAAGCAGATGGTTCAAGCCGAACTATCATGCTCATATCGTATTCGACTGGATGAACCACGAAACCGGGAAGAGCCGAAAGCTCAATGACGAGGATATGGCAACCATGCAGACCCTTGCTTCCGATATTCTGCTAATGGAACGTGGGCAGACAAAAGCTGTCACAGGTAAAGAGCATCTGGAACGAAACGATTTCATCATTGAGAAGCAGAAAGCCGAACTGCAACGTATAGAAGAAACCAAGCGACACAAGGAGCAACAGGTAAGCCTTGCCGAACAGGAACTCAAACAGGTAAAAGCTGAGATACGTACAGACAAACTCAAAAGTGCAGCTACCGATGTAGCCACTGCCATAACCAGCAGCGTAGGTTCTCTTTTCGGAAGCGGTAAGTTGAAAGAACTGGAACATAACATCGAGCAGCTACATCAGGAGATTGCCAACCGGGACAAAGCTACTGATGAATTAAAAATTCAGATGCAACAAATGCAGGAACAGCACGGCAGACAAATACGCAATCTTCAAGGAATACATAATAAAGAGATTGAAGCTAAAGACAAAGAAATATCACGGCTAAACACCCTGCTTGAAAAGGCATTATGCTGGTTCCCATTACTCAAAGAAATGCTGAGAATGGAAAAATTATGCTATGTCACTGGTTTTACCAAGGGGATGGTTGATTCTCTTTTATACAAAAAGGAAGCTCTCAGATGTAGTGGAAAAATCTATTCCGAAGAATATAGACAGAGATTTGAAACAAAAAATGTAATTTTCAAAATTGAACGAAGCCCGATCGATAAGAATAAATTGATGCTGACTATAAACCAACAGCCAATCAGCGAATGGTTCAAAGAACAATGGGAGAAGTTACAGCAGCATCTGCGTAACTCAGTGCAGAAAGAACAAAAATCCAGAGGATTCAGGATGTAATATAGAGAAGTACAATTCATCATGGATTGTACTTCTATCGTAATATATAGTACAAAATCTAAGTTGTCTAACTATTCTAAAGTAAAATAAGCAATAAAAGAATATCTTATTCACTATTAATATACCATATTGTCAATATCTTTCCCTCATTTAGTCAATCGTATCTTTTCGTGGTAGAAATAATTTACGATAACCGGCTTGCCTTTTTCCGAGCGCCCGTAAGGCAAATCATTTATTCTATATGGAAACCCCTGTGCCTTGGCGTATTGGGAAATGTCCTGTTCCAATGCCTGCCAGTAATCAAGCCTCTTTTTGTTGTATATTTCTTCGTATAACGGAAAGAGGTCGGGATGCTTCTCACGGATATACGTCATTATCCCTCCCTTGAACTGCCCGCGCAGATTCAGGTTTTCGAGCCATATCAAATCGGCATATCCTTTCACTTTCTCGATAATCGCCTTCATATCGGTTATTCCGGGGAATATGGGCGATACAAAACACACGGTACGGATGCCCGCCTCATAGACCTGACGCATTGCGTTCAGACGACGTTCTATGCTCACGGCATTGTCCATATCCGTACGAAAACGCTCGTCAAGCGTATTGACCGACCATGACACCGTTACTTTGGGAAAACGCTTCAACAGGTCGAGGTCGCGCAGGACAAGGTCGGACTTAGTGCATATCATAATCTCGGCGTTGCTCCCACGCAGCTCTTCGAGCAGCCTGTGGGTACGGCAAAATTGCTCCTCATACGGGTTGTAACCATCCGTCACGGAACCTATCACAATGCGCTCTCCGTCATATTTGTGCGGATTGGCTATCGGTTTCCAGTTCTTCACGTCCAGAAATGCACCCCACGGTTCTGTATGCCCGGTGAATCGTTTCATAAACGATGCGTAGCAATACTTACAGGCGTGGGGACAGCCCACGTAAGGGTTGACCGAATATCCTCCGACCGGCAGTGAGGATTTGGTCATAACGCTCTGTACGTCTATTTCTTTGATTATTTCGGTATTCATTGTAAGCGTTTTGTAAATTGTTCCGGCAGTTCCTGAATCATCCTTTCTTCGCCCATTATAGGCAGCAAATCCTCTTTCATAAACACGGGGACGCCCTGTGTTTGGGCTTGGTCGGCAATGTGAAGCACCCATTCGGACGGGAATCCACTTTGCCTTTCCGATGTCCGGTCTCCGTACCTATGACAATCCAGTCGATACCCTCGAAATCTATATCGCCGATTTCATCGAAAATAGGTTCGAAAGTGACATGGTAGTGCTTGGCCTTGATATTTCTTTTCAAATCGTCTAGCCGCTTTTTTTCGGAATTGCGCGTGACGGTCACGCCCATCCATACATTCTCGTCATCTGTAGAGAAACTGATCTTGTCCGGACATTTCGTAAGGAATATATAAGCGTGTTGCGGATTGCTTTTCATTCGTCTGAATATTTCCGCATTCCATTCAGGCTTCCAATCGGAGAAATCGCTCATTCCGGTCATCAGCCATACGTGAGGCTTGGGCGTGTCGATGATACGCAGCTTTCGCACCATATATTCCGGTACGGAGAAGTCGTCCGTAATATGGAAACGGCGGCAGTTGTTACGGGCATAGCAGTAGCTGCACCCGATGGAGCAGCCTACCACTATGTTCATATTCTTTATCAGGGATTTTATACAGATAGTCATCTGCTTAGAGTTCCTTTTTAGAATCATTTCGGAGAGACTTTCCATTTTACCGGTTCTTTCAGTATGATTCCGTCAGTGGCATCCTCCTGTGAGAATGTATTGCTGCAATATTGTATGCAGAGCATGAGGAGCGGAGTCGTTCCGTTGTTACGGACACTTCGTTTTCCTGCAGGAGATACCCTGACAACGCTACCTTCTTCCACTGGGAACACTGTTCCGTCTACTTGAAATTCACCTTTACCGGAGAGGAAAAAATAAAGTTCCTCATGACTCTTGTGACTATGCAGAAATCCGGTTTCTGTACCCGGGGCGAATGACTGGAAAGAAAACTCGCTTCCCGTAGTTCCGAGAGCGGTGCTGCAGAATACTTTTCCGGGAATTTTCACATCCGGGCCAAGCTGAAGTTCGTATTCATTCAGTTCATTCAACTTACCGACACTGATCGCGGCGAAATTCTGTTCTACCGCGATTTTCCTAATCTTTTTCATCTTTCTAATATTTTGAAATGATTGTTTATACAGTTATTTAAGTGTTATGCTTTCTCCGTCTTCCGGTATAATCAGTCGGCTCATATCCGTCCCGTGATGGCGAGCTTCGTTGCGAAGGATGGCACGGGTGGTCTGGCAATGATCGATGGCATCCATGTGTACGGTAATCAGCTTGATGTGTGGGGGGAGTGTGTCAAGCATCGCCATTACTTCCTGTTCATTGGGGATGATACAACCGTCCGTCTTAGAGAATTCGGGGAATACCGCACCGCCACTGTTCACCACAATATAATTAGGACGATACTTTTCCACGGTAGCAAGAGTACATTCTTCCCATTTGCAATCGCCCATGATATAAATAGTCGGAAGCCCTTCGGACATCAGCACATAGCCCGAAACAGGTCCCATCATCTGCCTATCTGACCGAAACCGTGATGGCCAATAGCACGGTGGATGGTCAGATGACCTAAGGTTATGCTCTCTTCAATCGCTTCTACATTTGAGAAACCATCTTTCAGGATGGCGGCCTTATCTTGTGGCTGGGTGTAGAAAGGAATGTCTTTCGGCAAATGCTGCTTTACACTTGGTTCGTAATGGTCGATGTGGTTGTGGGTGAGCAGTACCATATCAACACCTTCAGTAATGTCGCTAATAGGCATTACGAGATGTACCCTCGGATTCTTATATACACCGAGAGCTGATTGCAGGGTTCCTTTGTCGGCAAATACGGGGTCAATAAGAATGGTATGTCCTGCATAGTTGATTTTCAAGGTGGCACTGCGTACCAACCGAATAATTGCTTTTTCGTTCATGATGTTATGTTTTGTATTATTTTTCGGGTACAAAGTTCGAAAGGATATCCCAATGTCTCTATGCCTTAAAAACAGGAATATATGCCATTTTGATAAAAGAATGATGTATATTTGCAGAAAGCAAAAAACAAGAGTGATGAAAGCTATAATCAATCCCGAAAGACTTGTAAGCGTTCCGTTCAATAAAACGCAATGTGGCGTAGACTTCTACATTAACACAGGCGAAAGCAAGGACATCTGTGGTGTCTTGACCGAGCATAAGGCGTTTAAGACAGATTTTTTCAGCTTCTATTTCTTTCGTCGTGCCAATGGATATTTGTTGCTGAACTTCCGAAAAGTGGAGTTACGGGATGGTATGGTGCTGCTTTTGTCGCCGCACCAGCAACAGGAATGGCACGTGAACGAGGTAGAACTAGATTACACTTTTCTTATTTTCCGCGAAGACTTTATGCGCACGTTCATTGCTGACAAGTTCTTCGTATATCGGCTGTTGTATTATTATCAGACTGATACACCGCCCTACTTGTTTGCCGAGCCGGAGGAGCTGACGGAATATATGCGCCTCTTAAAAAAGATAAAACAAGAACTACAACATCCTGTGGTAGACACTTACAACCTCATTGTGTCAGTGCTTTATTATCTACTGGTAATTATCAACCGGGCATACGCTCAAACTTATCGTCTACCTGTCGAAGTGCCAAAAAACAATTACGCATTCAAATTCAAGGACTTACTCGAAAAACATATCCGAACGACACAGCGCGTTCAAGAATATGCTGATATGCTTCGGGTAAGTCGTATCACCTTGAATAATTCTGTCATGGCGCAATTTGGTGTATCAGCCATTCACTTACTCAAGCAACGTCTTTTGGAAGAGCTGAAAAATGAGCTACTGTTCTCCAATCTGAATGTGAGCCAACTGGCAGACGAGTTCCACTTTTCCGACCCCAGTCACCTCATGCGTTTTTTCAAAAAAGAAACAGGCAAGACTTTTACCCAATATCTAATGAATTACAAAAGAGGAATATATGAATAGAAATTTCATATTTGGCAAATGAATTCCATATTTAAGATATTTATTTTTTTGAATAACTATATTTTTCGTCATAAAGGTTCATTCTGCCAGTCCATAGAAATACCAATCGCTTTGTAATTGACATTCTTTTGAAGAATCTTAAAAAATAGGCTCAGCGGAAATTTCTGGTTGTTAAGTTTTAAAATTAGCTATCTTTGCTTACCTTTGTTTTATGAAACCCGAACGACTCCTTCGTGCCATCCTTCCGGATGTGCTTATAGACAACTTTGATATTGTCAATTTCGACAAGAGTGCTGACCGTTTTGATATTTATCTTGATGAAAAAAAAGTTCAGCTAAAAGAAGATAAGACCAACCCGGATATCATATCCTATGGTTTGGTGAGTACCGTACAATCCAAGACTATCCTATTCGTGGTCGCGCCACTTATCTCCATGTCCGTAAACGTAAATGGCTTGACAAGTCTTCCAATGAAATCTTCAGCTATGACTGGGATTTATCCGAATTTGACGGTACACGGCTCAATTCTGAGTTCGTCTCTTTTTTAAAAGAAGGAGATTGAATCTACTCCTGTGAGCATCTGTGTGCTTGCGGAACGTTATGGCGTAAAAGGGCAGACTCTTCGTAAACAATACAAGGAGAAAATCAGTGATTACCGGAACTGGGACCAACTCGAACATGCGCATGACTACCTCCTTTATCCTGAAAACATTGGAGAAAACCTTTCTTTGGATGAAACTTGCCTGAGCAATGGAGATGTTTATACGATTCTGACCAATAAAGCAGCCCAAGGCCGTAAGGGGGCTTTAGTTGCAATGGTTCGTGGAGTGGCCACAGATGCGGTAAGCGGAATCTTGCGCAGGCTTCCGCACCGGAAACGGCTGTCTGTCAAGACTGTCACTACAGATTTATCTTCAGCCATGATGCTGACAGTCAGAAAGGTGTTTCCTGCCGCAAAGCTGATCAATGACCGTTTTCATGTACAGCAGCTCATGTCTGAAGCTGTTGACCAGTTAAGAATACGCTATCGGTGGGAAGTACTTGATGCGGAAAATCAGGCTATCAGGGAGCACCGTCAAAAGAAGAAAGAAACAAAGAGTAAGGCGGAAAGGGAGAGAATAGGGAAATGGGAGCCTGAAAGAATGGAGAACGGAGAAACCCTGCCACAGATAGTGTAAGCAGAAGCAAGCACATTATATTGAAACACTGGAGCAAATGGAATGAACAGCAAAAGACCAGGGCTGCCATTCTCTTTGATAAATTCCCCAAGCTTCTGGAAGGATACAGCCTTAGCATGAAACTGACAGACATCTTCAACAAGAAGTCAGGTCCCGATGAAGCAAGGCTAAATCTCGCAAGATGGTACAATGAAGTGGAAAAGTTTGACTATATGGAGTTCAACAAGGTACTTGATACCTTTTCAAACCATAGTACGACCATCATTAATTATTTTGAAGAACGATTGACAAATGCTTCAGCGGAATCGTTCAATGCTAAAATCAAAGCTTTTCGAAGCCAGTTAAGAGGGGTGGCTGATCTGAAATTCTTCATGTTCAGACTGGCTAGGCTATACGCTTAAAAGAAAGCTTACCAACCAGGAAAATCCGCTGACCCAAAAATACAAAAACACCCAATTTTACATTCTTGGGTGTAAAAAAGGGTGTAAATCTCGCAAATGCTTGATTTACACCCTTTATTGCGGAGAGACAGGGATTCGAACCCCGGATACCCTTTTGGGGTATACACGCTTTCCAGGCGTGCCTCTTCAACCACTCGAGCACCTCTCCTTTTTTCGGAGTGCAAAAATAGAACAAATTTTCAAAACCAGCAAATATTTGAGTCCACAATCTATCTATTCATTCCAAGAGATACATCTATAAATCGTGATTACGCATCCGATACTCCGCCAATTCCTCATACTTAGTACCCGGACGGCCGTAATTACAATACGGATAAATGGAAATACCACGCGCGGAGTAAAAATGCCCGTCACCTCAATATATTTAGGATCCATCAGCTTAATCAAATCTTTCATGATGATATTCACGCAATCTTCATGAAAATCGCCATGATTACGGAAACTAAACAAATACAGCTTCAAGCTCTTGCTCTCCACCATTTTCACATCAGGCAGGTAGGAGATACGGATTTCCGCAAAATCGGGCTGTCCTGTAATAGGACACAAACTGGTAAATTCGGGACAGTTAAAACGTACCCAATAGTCGTTTCCGGGATGTTTGTTCACAAAGGACTCCAACACTTCGGGAGCATAATCTTGCCTGTACTCGGTCTTCGACCCGAGAAGGTCAATTCATCTTTTCTTTCCATTAAAATCTGTTTTTTTCATATTCATGTTTTCTCTTTCATACCTTGGAATAGAAATTCTCTCCCTGTCAAGTACATCGTTTCACTGAAGTGATGAAACTGTACCACTTGAGTGATGAAACTTCTTCACTTCAGTGATAAAATTTGCTCACTAAAGTGAAACGATATACCCGGCAAGAAAGGAACACCTTTCATACAAAGAGAAAACACCTTCGTTTATCCTAGCATTTCTCTCTTTCCGCCTTTATCTCCAGATACTTTTCCAATCCTTCACGACGGAGCTTACAGGCCGGGCAATGACCGCAGCCATCCCCCGGTACGCCATTATAGCAAGTCAGCGTTTCATGCCGGATCAAATCGAGCACGCCCAATTCGTCCGCCAACGCCCATGTTTCCGCTTTATCAATCCACATCAACGGAGTGTGAAGCACGAACTGCTCGTCCATGGCAAGGTTCAATGTCACATTCAGCGACTTGATAAAAGCATCCCGGCAATCGGGATAACCGCTGAAGTCTGTCTGCGACACACCGGTCACGATATGATTGATCCCCAATTCGCGTGCATAGACAGCTGCAATGCTCAGAAAGAACAAATTCCGCCCCGGCACAAACGTATTAGGGAAACTATCGGCAGGCTTCACCTCATCCATCGTTATCGTAGTATCTGTCAGCGAATTTTTACCCAGGTTGCCTATAAAGGAAACATCCATCGCTTTAAACTCCACCCCTGCCTTTCCGGCAATAGCACGGGCCAGCTCCACTTCCTTCACATGCTTTTGTCCATAGATAAAGCTTAAAGCATACACTTTGCGGAAATGTTTTTTTGCCCAAAACAGGCAAGTGGTTGAGTCCTGCCCTCCGCTGAACACAACCAATGCGTCACTTTTATTCATTGTTGACAATTTTTCAATTTACTAATACGCCAATGTGCCAATTGCCGCGCTATGTGGATATGCTGCGCCATATACCGCATGGTAATTGGCTAACCAGCACACTGACACATCAGCACCTTATTAAAGTTCTTTGATTTTCAATACATTGTATGAGATATGCTCATCAAAGACATCACTGCCATCCACCTTCTTGATGTAATTTACCACACGGATGGTAACGGGCAGGATAATAATTTCATAGAGTGTCTTGAGCACTGCCTGAATAACCATCATCTTTATCAGTTCACCGGCAGGCATCAAACCTCCAAAGGCAACAGGAAAGAAAATCATGGAATCGGCACTCTCACCCACCAAAGTGGAAGTGATGGCACGAAGTGAAAAGTTCTTTCCTCCCGAAGCCAGCTTCATTTTACTCATGACATAGGCATTGAGAAAAGAGCCGACCAAGAAAGCGGTCAGACTGGCTACAGCGATGCGGGGCGCCATGCCGAAAACGAAGTTGAAGCCTCCTCTCCTTCCCAAAACGGAGCTGCGGGCATCAGAATGGCAAGCTGCGCCAAAGCTACCACCATGAAATTCATGGCAAAGCCCATCCAAATGATAAGACGTGCCTTGCGGAAGCCCCATACTTCGGCTATACAATCATTGATAATGTAAGAGATAGGAAATACAACCAATCCGGCAGTTGCCGTAATTTTCCAGATCTGGACAACTTTGGTTTCCAATAAATTTGCTGCGACAAGACATACACAAAACAGTATGCCAAGCAACATGAACGATACAGATACAGTATTATTATTCTTCATTTCTCCTGTTTTTTACGTGGTGTTCTAGAATACACGACCGCTATTCACGGCATCATACGTCTATTTTTTAATTCGGGGTGCAAAGATAGAAATTATTTCCGAGTTAACCGGATATAACTGCATTAAATATTCTTATCAAGAAGAAACAGCCTCATCAAATAATTACCTTTTCTATAGCCAAACAGTATGAAACAATGAAAGATGAAGCGTCACAAACAGGTGGGTATCAGTGAAAACGATTTTAGGGGCAGATTGAATCCACCCCTAAAAGACAGGATAAAAAATCCTTTATTCAAACAAAGCAATCGTCTTCTTTATAATTTCGATACACTCCTTTAATTGTTCCTCTGTAATCACCAATGGCGGAGCAAAACGAATAATATTCGTATGTGTCGGTTTGGCCAGCAAACCGTTTTCGGCCAATTTCAAGCAAATCTCCCACGCCAAATCCTTCGTTTCATCATTATTGATTATCAACGCATTCAGCAATCCCTTGCCCCGGACAAAAGAAGCCACACGAGATGTTTCGCACAGTTTTCTCATCTCTTCCCGGAATATCAGTCCCAACCTGTATGCCCTGTCCGCCAACTGTTCGTCCCGTACTACCTCCAGCGCCGTAACAGCCACTGCCGCAGCAATAGGATTTCCGCCAAAAGTGGAGCCATGTTGCCCCGGACGGATAACATCCATCACTTCATTGCATGATAATACCGCAGAAACAGGACAGGCCCCACCCGATAAAGCCTTTCCCAAAATCAGGATATCCGGATGAACATTCTCATAGTCACAAGCCAGCAATTTGCCTGTACGGGCAATGCCGGTCTGCACTTCATCGGCTATAAAAAGTACATTGTGGGCACGGCACAAGTCGTAACATTTTTTCAAATATCCCTCATCGGGTACATAAGCACCTGCCTCTCCCTGAATGGCTCAACCAGGAATCCGGCCACATGAGGATGTTCGTCCAGCACTTTCGCCAATGCTTCGGCATCATTGTAGGGAATCACGACAAAACCGGGGGTAAAAGGTCCGTAGTTATTGTAAGCGTCCGGATCAATGGAGAAAGAAACGATAGTGGTAGTACGCCCATGAAAATTATTCCGGCATACAACGATTTCCGCCGTATCCTTGGGAAGCTTTTTTACTTCATACGCCCATTTGCGGCAAAGCTTCAATGCGGTTTCTACTGCCTCGGCTCCCGTATTCATCGGTAAGACCTTGTCATATCCGAAATAACGGGTGACAAATTCTTCATACCGTCCCAACTGGCTGTTATAAAAAGCGCGTGAAGTCAAAGTCAGCTTTCGCGCCTGTTTTACCAACGTATCGATAATACGCGGATGACAATGTCCTTGGTTCACTGCCGAATAAGCGGAAAGGAAATCATAATATTTCTTTCCTTCCACATCCCATACAAACACACCTTCTCCCTTATCCAATACCACAGGAACAGGATGATAATTGTGTGCTCCATGTTTGTTCTCAAGCTCCATCAATTGAGCTGCCGATAATTTTGCATCCATAAGCTTTTTATTATTTAATGTTTTTCTTTCTTCAAGAATATTTCCGCCATCATGCAACGGGCACTTCCTCCTCCCAGCGTTTCAATGGTAGGGATGGGCATGGGAAGCAACGCGTTATACTTAGACAGCCGTTGTAACTGGCCTTCATCCAACGAATCGTAAGCACTTTGAGACATCACTAGAAACAATGCGCCTTTCCCGTTCTCCACCTGAAGCATATTTCCGGCAAAGTGATGCATCTGTTCCTCGGAGATGGCAATGATTTCTTTCCCTGTCTGCCGCAAGACGTGACAAACCTGCTCACGCTCTTCCACGTCGTCGATGCTGTCCAGACAAACGACCGCATAATCTGTCGCCACACACATCATGACATTGGTATGATAAATGGGCAGACGTTGTCCGTTTACAGTCTGATAAGCATGAAAGGACACCGGACTAAAATTCTGCTCCTTGCAGAACCGGCCCAATAAAGCTTCGTCCACCCGTTGCGACAAAGCCGCGTATGCATAACGGTTCACCCGGTCCAGAATGATTCCCCCGGTCCCCTCCAGGAAGCGGTTTTCTTCCTCAAAACCTGTATAATCTACCTTCCGACGGATGCTGAACCCCTCCGACTCTATCCGCTGCAAGATATCCGCCCGTCTTTCCGCCCTGCGGTTTTCCGCAAACATAGGATACAGCACCACCGTTCCGTCGTCGTGAAAGGACACCCAGTTGTTCGGAAATATGGAATCCGGAGTATGAGGTATCGGGGTATCCTGCACCGCTATTACCTCTATGCCGTTTGCACGCAACTTATCCACCATGCCCCGAAATTCCTTCAAGGCACAAGCTTGTACTGTTTCACCTGCCGCAACTGTCCGCTGCTGGAAATAATTGTTGGCCGCTGTTTCTTCATTGAACCGAAGGCCACGGGTTCCACCATCAAAATGTGGTTTGTTGTTTGTTTAGTCATTTTCTCGGATTAATGGTAAGGTGGAGCAGCGCAACAGTCCGCCCATCTTAGATATTTCATAATAAGGTACACGCTCTACCGTCATTCCCCATACCTCTTCCATAAAGGTATTCAGGCGGATAAAGTTCTTTTCAGAAACCACTACCTCAGGAGAGATGGAAAAGACATTCGTATTCATATAGTACATCTCTTCCCGCGTTATTTCAAATACATTCTCCCTGCCGAACAAATCGAGCAGAGTATGATAATCCTGAGGATACATAAATCCGTCCTTATAAATAATCGCATGCCCTTTCCCTACCGGCATAAAGGTACAATCCAGATGCAGAATCCCCGCACGTGGATCTGTATTATGTTTTTTCAGCTCCAAGGGGATGAATATCTTCCCCGGACAGATTTCTTTCAGAAAGGAAAAAGCATACCGGTTGGTACGTGCCGTCTTCATCTGCGGGTAATCGGGCTGGGTATAAAGGCCTACAAACACTATATTATTGTAAAGCACCACATCACCTCCCTCTACGTGCGCCTTTTCGGGAAGGTTGAAAATCTTGTTATAAGCTATCTGATTATAGACCACTTCGTAGGCTTCCTTCTCATCCTCCCGGTTGGGGATGATGTTGGAAACAATAATCTTGTCGTCAATCACAAATCCCACATCACGGGCAAACACCTGATTACAATTCTCCAGTGTCCACGGGCGATAGACCTGTACCCCATATTTCAACAATACGCTTTCAAAGCATCTCATCTCTTTGAAAATATCTTCTTCATGGGGGTATATGTTATGCAATACGGACTCGTATGACTTGGCGTCATAAGTTTCTTCCAGCGTGGGGACCTTCCCTATGGAACCGGGTTGTCCAAGCACCACAGCTTTCAATGTAGAAGTTTCATTCTTTACGTTAAGCTGCATAAATCTAATATATTTATGCAAATATAAGAAGTTTACTCAACTAAACAAATGAATTGCCCGAATAATTCTACCCTATTGATTTATCAATTATATTTGTAACCGAAAAAGAAGGTAAGATGAAAAAACAAGAACTTTATAACAAGGTGATCGCTTATTTTCAAGAAGCGATGCCTGTTGCCGAAACCGAACTTCATTACAATAACCCATTCGAGTTATTGATAGCTGTTATCCTGAGTGCACAATGCACGGACAAACGGGTAAATATGATCACCCCTCCTCTTTACCGGGATTTCCCGACTCCTGAGGCATTGGCCGCTTCGACGCCGGAAGTGATTTATGAATACATACGGAGTGTAAGTTATCCCAACAACAAGGCAAAACACCTGGTGGGCATGGCGCAAATGCTGGTGAAAGATTTTCATAGCGAAGTACCGGGAACATTGGAAGAACTGGTCAAACTGCCGGGAGTGGGACGCAAGACAGCCAACGTCATCCAAAGTGTAGTATTCAATAAAGCGGCCATGGCGGTAGATACACATGTGTTCCGCGTGAGCCACCGCATCGGGCTGGTTCCTCAAACCTGCACCACACCGCTGGCTACCGAGAAATATCTGATGAAGTATATTCCGAAGGAGATTGTGCCCACCGCACATCATTGGCTTATTTTACACGGAAGATATGTTTGTGTGGCACGGACACCGAAATGTTCGGAATGCGGGTTGAACGGATTGTGCCGGTATTCGTTGAAGCCGGCTTTATAAACAAATTTTCATTCCATCGTATGCAAAATGCACATGCGGCGGCAATAACCGTTCAGCATCAGCATGTAATCCTATATGATGACTCATGTGAATAAAATAGGTTTCCCCGGCTCCTATTCTTTGTGCATTGTCCAAAGCCTCCTTCAAATTCTGGTGGGTATGGTGAGGCTGAGGACGCAATGCATTCATTACCAACACATCCAGTCCTTGCAGCAAATCATATTCAGCCCCAGGCATCGTCAACATATCGGTAATCCATGCCATCCGGCCGATACGGTATCCCAAAATGGGCAGTTTGCCGTGCATTACCCGAAGAGGTGTCACCTCTACTTTGTTTCCTTCGGGATTGCCGATAATAAAAGGAGAATCGGGAACAATTTCCTCTAATGTAATACGGGGAACTCCCGGATAAAGATGTTCGGCAAAACAATAAGGAATACGCTGGCGTAAACGCTCTGCCGTATATTGTTCGGCATAAACCGGCACATCGCGAAAACGACAGAAAGGACGCAAATCATCCAAGCCTCCTACATGGTCATAGTGTTCGTGAGTAATCAAAACGCCGTCCAACGGCTTGAAATCGTTCAACCGTATCATCTGTTCACGGAAATCGGGACCGCAATCTATTAGAATCCGGAGCCCTTCCGTTTCTACCAGTCCCGAACAACGCAAACGGTTGTCCCGGGGATCGCTGCTGGTGCATACCGGACATTTGCACCCTATTTCGGGTACTCCCGTAGACGTTCCGCTGCCTAGTATTGTAATCTTCATATCATACCTTATATAAAATTCACTTCGGGAGAGATAGCCACCCCGAACTTTTGAAGCACAGACTCCTGTATCCGTCTGGCAAGAGCAATCACTTCATCTCCCGTAGCGCCCCCACAGTTCACCAAGACCAATGCCTGTTTAGAATGAACACCCGCGCGTCCTATTTGTTTGCCTTTCCAGCCGCAACGGTCTATCATCCATGCAGCAGGAATCTTCACCCTATTGCCATCCACCTCATAATGTGGCATATCAGGATACTGTTGCTGTACTATTTCAAACTGCCTGCGTGGAACAATCGGATTCATAAAGAAACTTCCGGCATTTCCCTGCACCCGGGGATCGGGCAACTTGGCTTCACGCACGGCAATAATCACCTTCCTTACATTCTCCAATGCCACCTCACCTCCTCGCTTTTCCAATTCGCCACGCACATTTCCATACTCCAGATTAAAAACCGGCTGTTTACTTAAACGATAGGTGACGTAAGTCACTATATATTTACCTTTCAAATCTTTCTTGAAAATGCTTTCACGATAAGCATAACGGCATTCCTCTTTGGTAAAAATCCGTTTCCTGCCGGTTTCCACCTCGACGGTTTCCACACTTACAATCAAATCTTTTGCCTCAACACCATACGCACCGATATTCTGAACGGCAGAAGCACCCACTTCACCGGGAATCAATGACAGATTTTCAGCACCATACCAACTGTTTTTCACGGTATATGCCACAAATCATCCCACACCTCACCGGCTCCTGCCCTTACCTCTATTTCCTGTTCGTTTTCAGCAACCACCTCATACCCCCGGATAGCCGAATGCAGGACAGTTCCCGCATAATCACCTTTAAAAAGCAGATTGCTTCCTCCGCCAATATGCAACCAGTTACCGGCCATCAGTTTTTTATCCGACAAGATGGATTGCAGCTCTGTCACCGATTCATATTCCACAAACAAAGATGCCTTCACATCCATACCAAATGTATTATGAGGCAACAGAGAGTAGTCTTTTATTTCCTTCATTTACAATCAAATCAATCGCTCAGATCCTCAAACTGCATCAGTTTCCACAGACCGTGGCGCCGTTCAAAATAGAGCGTATTATTAAATCCATTGCCAAAACCTTTCATTTCAATCACCTTCGTATTGGAATGCACATTCTCGTTCTGGCCATAGTTTACATTAGTCAGATTCTCACGAGGCAATACAGGCTGGAATGCGAACCATTGCCCGGCCTCCAAAGTCGTTTCCAGTATCTGAAACTCGTCTTCGGGATCAGCGGTCACAAACTTCAACGGTTCGTGCAAACGAGACAACTGGAAAACAGAATCATTGGCAAAACGTTCATAAAACTCAAAGAAGTCCTCCTTACCGGTATCCTCTCTCGGCATATCCGCAAAATCTATGGCTTCCAGTTTCCACAGCCCCTTCAGCCGCTCAAAATAGTACCGCTTGATTTTTCCCTTCTTCAAGTAAATCCATTCTATCTTGACACTGGTTAGACCGTATCTTTCTCCATTTCCATGTCTTCCGCCTTATCGAACAGAACTGTATAGGCATCCTGCCGGCTGAATAAAGGATCGTGTTTCCATTGCTCCTTTTCAATGTGCTCTTTCTTTTCCATTGTATAATACGGCAAAGGGAACACGATGCGTGACAATTGTAATTTTTCATCACTGGCAAAATTGTAGAAAAAGTCGGCAAAACTTTCGTCGGCCGTAGCGGGAACCATTGGTTCTTCCTCTACCACAGCCATCGCTTCTGTTGTGTCCGGGGTTGCAGTCAGCGAATCAATCTCCTCAGTAAGCGTCTCGAAGGGTCCATTTTCTTTTTCCCACCTCCACAGGAGCTTATCAGCATAAGCAGACAAACTCCGATTATAAGTTTTCTCATTTTCTATATTTAGAAAAAATCGATGCAAAAATATCGTTTTTTTTAGTTTTCAGCAAAATATATGGGTTTAATTCGCTAACTTTGCGGTCATTAAAAAATAAAGAAGAAACTATGTTAGCTAAAATAGAACAATTACTTCAGGAAATTGAAGGCTTGCAAGCAGCCAATGCGGAAGAATTGGAAGCCTTGCGCATTAAATATCTTAGCAAAAAAGGAGCGATTAATGAGTTGATGGCAGACTTCCGCAACGTACCTGCCGAGCAGAAAAAAGAGGTGGGTATGAAACTGAACGAGCTGAAGAACAAGGCTCAGGAGCGTATCGCCTCATTGAAAGAAGCTTTCGAAACCCAAGATAACAGCGCAGCCGAAATGGATCTTACCCGTACGGCTTATCCCATCGAACTGGGAACACGTCACCCGCTGAGCATTGTAAAGAATGAAATCATTGATATATTCCATCGGCTGGGCTTCAGTATTGCCGACGGTCCCGAAATAGAAGACGACTTGCACGTATTCACTGCCATGAATTTTGCCGAAGACCATCCTGCACGTGATATGCAAGATACTTTCTTCATCGAAGCCAATCAGGAAGATGTGAAAAAGAACATCGTACTTCGCACTCACACCTCTTCCGTACAGGCAAGAGCTATGGAACATTCGCAACCTCCTATCCGCATCATCTGTCCGGGACGTGTATACCGCAATGAAGCGATCAGTTATCGTGCCCATGCATTCTTCCATCAAGTGGAAGCACTCTACATTGACAAGAATGTATCATTCACTGATTTGAAGCAGGTATTGCTGTTGTTTGCCAAAGAAATGTTCGGCGAAGATACTCAAATCCGTCTGCGTCCGTCCTATTTCCCGTTCACCGAACCAAGTGCCGAAATGGATATCAGTTGTAATATTTGCGGCGGAAAAGGTTGTCCGTTCTGTAAAGGCACAGGCTGGTGGAAATTCTGGGATGTGGTATGGTGGATCCGAATGTATTGGAAGCCAACGGCATTGACAGCAAAGTTTACTCAGGCTATGCGCTAGGTATGGGTATTGAACGCATTACCAACTTGAAATATCGTGTAAACGACTTACGATTATTCTCTGAAAACGATACCCGCTTCCTGAAAGAATTCGAAGCAGCCAATTAATAATGTGTCAATGTGACCATGTGCTGATATGCCAATTGCCATGCGGAATAGAACGCGGTCAATTGGCATATTAACATATTGCCACATTAGCATATTGATACATTGACATATTAGCACATTATTGCTTATGAAGGACAAGCTGATTACCAAAAATTATATAGAAATACTGGCAGCCAATTTTCTATTATTCTTTGGATTCTGGTTACTGATGCCTGTATTGCCTTTCTATCTGGCAGAAGTTTTTGACGCCAACAAAACAACCATAGGGGCCGTACTTTCCTGTTACACCATTGCCGCCCTGTGCATACGCCCCTTTTCCGGCTATCTGTTAGATACATTTGCCCGCAAACCACTTTATCTGTTGGCTTATTTCACTTTTACCGCCATCTTCGGAGGATATCTCATTGCAGGAACACTAACCTTATTTATTTTATTCCGCATTATACACGGAGTATCATTCGGCATGGTGACAGTCAGCGGAAATACCATTGTCATTGATATCATGCCTTCTTCACGTCGTGGGGAAGGATTAGGATATTATGGGCTGGCAAACAATATAGCCATGTCCATCGGACCGATGACCGGACTCTTCCTACATGATGCAGGAGCAGACTATACGCTTATTCTTCTGTTGCTCATTAGGTTCCTGCCTGATAGGATTTCTCTGCGCCTCATTGGTAAAGACCACCTACAAACCTCCTGTAAAACGAGAACCTATATCATTGGACCGTTTCATTTTGCTTAAAGGAATACCGGCAGGTTTCAGTTTGTT
>ENA-OQDD01000366-OQDD01000366.1-human-gut-metagenome-genome-assembly--contig:-NODE-366-length-19163-cov-2.141469_pt1 | contig 19163 bp, 32 predicted proteins | sample MGYA00242507_ERZ504598 | MGnify/ENA primary metagenome ERZ504598 (study PRJEB26092, sample SAMD00036318) | human gut metagenome | host: Homo sapiens | study: EMG produced TPA metagenomics assembly of...
GCGGAGGATCAGCGTTCTCCTGACGACGGTTGTTTTCTCGTTTCTATTTCCATAGGTTCCTTCCCTGTTCTCCTACGTCCTGCTTTCCGGCAGACGAACCATGCCATACTTTTCACGTTCCAAGTGTTACAGCTGCACTACTTCAACCGCTTTTGCGCCGACGCACAGTCCAGCCCTTTTTGTTTTTGTGGCTTTGGATCTGACAGAATCCTGCTTTTTCCAGATACTCTTTCAGTGCAGTATCCGTATAGATGGTCATCCCATTGATAATTTGCGTCCATTTGTCGTCTTTTGTCGTTTCGTCGTTCGCTTCGTTACAGATGAAAAAGATTCCGCCGGGCTTCAGCACCCGATAGACCTCTCTGAAATTCTGCGCAAGCTCCGGCCAGAAATAGACCGTTTCAAAGGCGGTCACCACATCAAACTGCTCCGCTTCAAACGGCAACTCTGCTACACTTGCCTGCTGCACAGTACACTGCCCTGCTGCAATGGCACCTGCATTGACCTTTCGCGCTTTTTCTACACTGACTGCTGAATAGTCGATGCCCTGCACCTTGCCCTTGGGACACAGCTTCAGCAGCGTTTGATGTTCGCTCCACCGCCGCAGCCGCAGTCCAGCACCATGGCATCCGGGGCAGGCTGCAAAAAATGCAATCCCCACGCTGCCATTGCGCTGTGCCCAAAGTTCATCATAGCAACCATGATCTTTCCGCTAAAGCCTACGGGCTTGCGGGTGTTTTCAAAGAAGGACATATCACACCTCCGATTTCACACATTCCGTATAGGTCAGCGGAAAAGAGGCCTTTAGAACAACACTTTTTCGCACTGTCCAATCATTCTGTTGCAGAAATTTTAGGTATTCTTCACTCGTCCACTTGCTGTGGAGAGGAAAGCCTGCCAGATTCATGAAAAAGGCTTTGACCTTGCCGGGAAATGAGTTTTCTGCGTGCGTAAAGGTAGGCGCGATCAGCACACCGTCATCCTTCAGCACCCGTTTGATCTCTCGCAGTGATTTTTCTGGCTGAGGCACAATGTGCAGTGCGTTTGATACGATTACCACATCGAATGATTTGCTCGCGTATGGCAGAGAAAACATATCCTGCACGGAAAAACGCAGCTTCGCAGAGTAATTCCCCCGTTTGGCCTCTGTAATCATTTCCGGAGAGGCATCCGTCGCCTCGATGTGTGCCGCTGCTTTTACGATGTGCTTGGCGATCAGTCCCGTTCCGGTAGCCACCTCCAGCACTGTTTTGTCTTTCACGACCGGACGGATCAGCTCATACATTTTCTCGTATACTGCCCTGTCTTTTCGCATAAAGCAGTCATACAGACCTGCATTTCTGTCCCAGAAATTCTTGTGTTCTCGCATTGCTGTCTCTCCTTTTATGGTTAGATTTATCTAACCAGTACGTGCACATTGACAAGTTAGGTTCTGCTAACTCATGTATTTAGGAAAAGCCGCATTTCTGCGGCCTTTCGGCTTATACAAATAGCTTGCTGCAAGCATCACACATCTGTATTTTCAGCCACTGAGGATAACGCCTCTCGATCTACTCCTTATGGAAACAGCCAAAATCTATTTTCACACCATTGCGGTGACTTTTGCCTTCTTATCCATATTATATCATGCTCACTTCTTTTTTGCAAGGACGGTCATGCCAAGATCCACGATGATTTTTCCAATCGTTTTGCTTTGCATTGGGGTTGACCTCCTATCCTTTATTGGTTCCTTATCGAATGAAATTTGTCATTTCCCACGGTTCTTCCGGGGGCAGAGGCACCAGCTTGCTGCCTACCTCTTTGCACTTGAGAAAATAAGCCATATTATGGCCCAGTGTTCGAAGAGTCGCAAGGCCCTCATGGTCCTGCATTACTTCCTGCGGTGTTGTTCCATGCACCATGTTCCAATAACGAGACGTAATAATAGGCATCTGCATCAGACCAAAATACTTGTTCAGCTGATCCCATGTAGCCGTCGTTCCGGCTCGTCTAGCCGACATAATCGCCGCTGCAGGTTTCAAATAGAATCGTCTGCCGCCTCCGTTCAAATCAGCATAAAAAGCACGGTCCAGAAAAGAAGTGATTGCACCGGCAGCTCCTGCCCAGTGGACCGGCGTTCCGAACACAAAGCATCATAATCCTCTGCCAATGACAAAAAATCGTTTATCGTATCCTCAAACACGCAGCGATTGCGGTCATTGCACTTGTGACAGGCGATACAGCCGGAAATCGGCTTATTGCCAATCCAGAACGTATCGGTATCAATCCCGTTCTGATTGAGCGCCTCCGACACCGCACACAGTGCTGTATAGGTGCAGCCTTCCCGGTGAGGGCTGCCATTACAAGCAATACCTTCATGATTCATTCTCCTCCTTGGTGTGAGACAAGACCCAGTTTAAAACATCATATTCCCCAAAAACCCACATTGCCGCCGCCATGATAATTGCTGGTAACGCCCCGCTGAGCGAACCATTCGTCATTTGGTGTCTGGATCTGAAGAACATTGCTGATCTGCTCCTCGCTCCATCCAGCTTCCTCATAGGCATCATGGAGACTGTTGTAAGCACTCCATGCCCGCTGGGAACCATAATACTCATCATGTTCTGCCATAAAAATATAGACAGCCGTGCCATTTTCCGCAATGGGCGCATAGTCCCCATCCCACTGAGATGCTCCGTGGAGATAGGCTGCATAGAGGTCCGGGCGCATAGATACTGCCTGGGACATGGTTTCCCCGCCAGCGGAATAGCCCGCAGCATACACCCGAGACACATCCACAGAAAAGTTAGCAAGGAAATATTCCGTCAGCTCAATGGCCTGCCGAGCCGACGTATCATGCCAATCCGTCAGCTGAGCAGACACAACGATCATATCCTCCTGAAGCTGCGTCCAGCATAGGAACCCATCCCAGTCCAGGTTCGAACCGGAAGATTCTCCTCCAAACCACATCATGTCATAGCCCGGCATGACCATCATCAGCGGGTATTTCTTTTGCGTATCGTAATCCTCCGGAAGATAATAGCTATAATGGATCGTCCCCGTTTCGCCCTCCAGAATCTGTTCTGCAATAATCCCTGTTTTCATGGACGATTTTTCCTCGCCAGAGGAGATGGCACTGGCTGCATCAGTCTCCGGTTTTATTGTTTCCGATAGCTCAGAGGATACTGTTTCTTCCAGATGCACTTCAGCTGAAGGGAAAGCCGTACATCCGGTACTGTCTAAATTTCAGCCAAATCTGCCTTTATGTACTCCGCCATCTGGTGTGCGATTTCTCTGGTATTCCCATTGGAGACAGAGTAGTAAACAACCAGTATCCTGCTCATTGGGCTTTCCCCCTTTATACGATTCGCGTTTTGCCCATATTGGTGAGCATTTCCACTGTGGAAGGATCGTAATGGTCAAAGAACAGACTCTTTCCTTCATCCAGAGTGCGGATGGCCTCCATATCTGCTTCACTCAGGGAGAAGTCAAATACATCCAGGTTCTGTTCCATCCGCTCTTTGTGAGTGGATTTTGGGATCACGACTACATCGGACTGGATCAGAAACCGCAGGGCAGTCTGTGCAGCCGTTTTTCCGTACTTTTCGCCAATTTCAACTAGTACAGGGTTGGTAAAACAGTTTTTCTTCCTTCGGCAAAGGGGCCCATGCCTCGTGCTGCACACCGTACTTTTTCATGTATTCGTGCGCAGTTCGCTGTTGCTGAAACACATGGGTTTCCACCTGATTGACCATGGGTGCAATTTCTGCGAACTGACACAGATCGATCAGTCGGTCCGGGTAGAAGTTGGACACGCCAATAGCCCGCAGCTTTCCCTCTTTGTATGCTTCCTCCATGGCTCGGTATGCGCCGTAATAATCTCCAAAGCTGATGGATCAGCATCAGGTCAAGGTAGTCGGTTTTCAGCTTGTGCAGGGATTTGTCGATGGATGCCTTTGCCTTTTCATAACTGGCATTGGACATCCAGATCTTGCTGGTGAGGAACAATTCCTCTCTGGGTACGCCACATTTCTGGATAGCATTGCCTACCGCTTCCTCGTTTCCGTAGGACTGAGCGGTATCAATCGCGCGATACCCCACTGAGATTGCATCCAGTACACAGCGCTCGCATTCTTCGTTCGAGACTTGGAAAACGCCGTATCCCAGTTTTGGCATTTTAACGTTGTTATTCAATAATACATATTCCATCATGGATAACTTCCTTTCTGTGGTTTCACAACACCTCTCCAGGCATTGCTGGATAATCTTTTGTTTCTGATTTTATTGTAAAGGTTTCTGTAAGGTTACAGAAGTCTCGATTCGTTATAAAGTATTAACCTTTAGCTTTCCACTAATACGAAAACAAGGTACCTGTTGAAACAGATACCTTGCCTTGTAAAATCATTCTATTGATTAGACGAATATGCCCGTTTATGGCCGGGTGTAGCGCACCCATAACACATTCGGTACAACTGTCTGCACCTCTTTAAGATGAAATGCAGTCGGTGGCCAGGATGGCAGAAAATCAACTTGGGTAAAGGAACTGACACCGTTGCCGCCGTCGGCTACCGGGGCAATGACTAGACTCAACTCGTCCACCAAATTTTCAGCCAAAAACGATCCATTGACGATCCCGCCGCCCGCCAGCATCAGTTTGTTGATGCCAAACAGTCGATGCAGTTTCTCCAAAAGCAGAGTGCAGTTCAGTCGTTTCTCGCCGGCAAACAGATAGGAAACCCCTTGATTCTGTAAATAAGACAGGTATTCTGGAGCACCTGCTCCGTCAGCGCCTCGATCACATGGGCGGCCCTTTTTTTCGATGGACAATCCGGAATAGGCCAGCTGACCCTGTGGGTCCACTGCAACAATGAAATTGCCCATGGCCTTGCCTGTCGGGTTTACCCAATCCGCTCGGGGCGGAGTGGACATCACAGTGGGTAGCTGCCCCACCTTTCCCTCGGCATATCCCCCCAGCATGGTAGTTGTGCCGTATAAGGTGGCCTGACATCCGTAAAAACTTCGCAGTTCCCCATAGGCTTTTATCGCCGGAACTGTTTCAGGCACACCGAAAAACGTACCGTCAATCTTTCCGTCCAGAGAAGTGAGCATATGGCACACAACAAAAGGGCGTTCCATCTTATTCCTCTCCATAGACATCTTTTGCCATCCGCAGAGCCGCCCACGCCTTTGGCCAGCCAGCATAGAAAGCAAGCTGGGTCAATGCCTCGCTCATCTCGGTGGCGGTTACACCGTTGCCTTGGCCCGCTCAATATGATGAAGAAGGGATGTATCCAGAATTCCGCTGGCCATCAAGGCGGAGACGGTAATCAGGCTACGGTCACGGGGCGAGAGCTTATCCTCTCGCGACCAAACCTCTCCAAAGAGGACATCATCGTTTAATTCCGCAAATTTAGGGGCAAATTTGCTCATGGCATCTCTGCCTGCTGTTACTTTATCCATGATAATCCCATCCTTTCTATCGGATTTATTTTAATTTAGTATATTCTGCTTCATCTACCGGCTCCAGCCACTCGGCTTTGGAACCTGGAACGGAAATCGCTATATGGGCAAACCAACTGTCAGGAGCCGCCCCATGCCAGTGCTTTACCTCGGGCGGAATGTTAACCACATCTCCAGGGTTCAATTCCTGAGCGGATTTGCCCCACTCCTGATAATAACCCCGACCCGCCGTACAAAGAAGGATCTGACCGCCGTTATGGTGGATGTGCCAGTTGTTCCGGCAACTGGGCTCAAAGGTCACGTTGGAAACAGACACGCCCATATCACTCAGGGGCACAGATAACTGGCCCCGCTGAAATACTGCCGGCCACCGTGTTGGGACTGCCCTGCGGGAACAGATTGTGAAATTCCTTATTCATATCATTCGCCCCCTTATTTCAACTTGCCGCCATCGCTGAACGCATTGCCCACACGCTCACCCAGCACATGGTACCCATTGTTGGCTGGCTCAAAAGAGATGGGCTGGAATTTGCTCATATCCAGCTTCCCATCGCTGTCCAGTACGCTTTCGTCAATGCTCACATTCACAATCTGACCGATGATGTTGCCGTCCTCGCTCACTTTCAGGAGTTTGCACTCCAGAGCTACCGGCAGCTCATCGATGAGGGGCGCATCCACCGATTCGCTCTTGGTGCAATGGAAGCCAGACTTCTCCATCTTTTTCGGCTCATTATTTGCGGACACCATGCCAACATAGTCCGCAGAAACCGCATGGGCAGCGTCAGCAAAACTGACGGTAAACGCTCCCTTTGCCTGGATATTCTTGGTGGTCTTATGATCAGCGCTCAGACACAGTACTACCTTGTCTGCATCGTACAGGCCGCCCCATGCGGCATTCATGGCATCAGGATTGCCGTTTTCATCATAGGTGCCGATCACAAGCACCGGCAGCGGATAAAACCAGGATTTTGTTCCAAAATTCTTACGCATTGCGAATCCCTCCTTATTTCTGCTCGTCTACAGGCGGAACCATTTCCGCATACTTCTTCAGCATTTCCGGTGTACTGGTGTAATATCGCTTCTGCTTGTCCAAAGCAGTGATTTTAGCCATTTCATCATCTGTCAACGCAAAGTCAAACAGGTTGAAATTGTCTTTGATATGGGCCGGGTTCTTGGAGCCAGGGATCACGATATTGCCGGCCTGAATGTGCCAGCGCAGGATGATCTGGCATTGCTCTTGCCATACTTTTTGCCAAATTCCGTGAACAACGGTTCCTGGATCAGCGCCTTGTCTCCATGACCCAGAGGATACCATGCCTGGATGACGATGCCTTCTTTATCCAGAAATGCCTTCAGTTCTTTCTCCTGCGAGTAGGGGTGCACCTCTGTTTGGAGCACGGCAGGCTTTACCTCGCAGATGTCCAGAATCTCCTGCACCTGCTCCGGGGTAAAGTTGGAAAGGCCAATGGCGCGCACCTTGCCCTCTTTGTAGGCTTTCTCCATAAGCCGGTAACCTGCGACATAGTTGCCTGCGGGCTGGTGGATCAGCAGCAGGTCAATGTAGTCGGTTCCCAGGCGCTGGAGCGTTTTTTCTACCGCATCTTCCTGCTCATAAAAACTGGGCCACAGTTTGGTTTCCAGAAAAATCTCATCTCTCGGAATCCCAGATTTCCTCATAGCCCGGCCAACGGCTTTTTCGTTCACATAGGCATTGGCCGTGTCAATCAGGCGGTATCCGCACTGAAGAGCGGAGAGGACGGATGTCTCCGCTTCATCCGGGGTAAGCAAAAAGGTGCCAATGCCTGCCATGGGCATTTTGATTCCGTTGTTCAAAGTTGCGTATTCCATAAATAAATCCTCCTAAAAAGTGATTGCTTATTTGTACCGATACAAACCGTGTTTACCAAAATTTGTGGCTGGCGGTTCAATACACCAATGCCGTAAAGGAAAAAGTGACCAACTTCCACCGTTTTTCATCCTGGGTGTACACTTCCGTCACCATAAGTGGTGAGTGGTTTCCTTCCCGTCCAGCAGTAGGCTGTAATCGCAGTCAGTAAGCACCACTCCGGTATCTCCAAACAACTCAGCCTTCTGACTGTGGAAGGTAATATTCGTAGGTTGAAAGGCCCCACTGGTGTAAAATTCGATTTCCTTGTCCAGTTTGCAGGTGATGCCAATATGGACAAAGTTGCAGTCAGGATGAGCACAGGCTCGCATCCCCACTTCGTCGGCGTGTTCCATAGCTTCCCAAAACTGCCGAGATATATCAAGTAGCGTTTCGTTCATGAGCATACTCCTTCCGTTTATTTTAAAGGCGTTCCACCGAATACCGCAGACATATCCATATGATCCAGTGCGTCGTCCAGAGCGCGCACCTCACTGGGCGTCAGAAAAACAGATGCGGCCCCAGCATTTTCTTTTATGCGATCTTCCTTGCGAGTGCCAGGGATGGTACAATCCACGGGTGCTTACACAACATCCAGGCCATGGAGATCTGGGCCGAGGTTGCTCCTTTTTCCGCAGCCATATCTGCGAGCAGTTTCAAAAGTGCGGCATTTTGGTCCACAGCTTTGTCAGTGAACTGGGGCATAGCAGCACGGTAGTCGGTGGCGGCATCAAAGCGCTGCCCCTTGTCATATTGCCCGGTGAGGAAACCATTGGCCATAGGGGAAAAAGCCACCAGGCCCACGTCCAATTCTTCCAAAATGGGGAATAACGGTTCATAATGCCGTGCCATCATAGAGTATCGGTTCTGTACCGCCGTCACCGGGCACACGGCATGAGCCTCCGCAGGTAGTCTTCATTTGCCTCCGAGATGCCCCAGTGAGTAATTTTGCCTTCCTGGATCAGATCAGCCATCACCTCCGCCACAGTTTCCGGTTCTACGTTGGGGTCGATTCTGTGCTGGAAATACAGGTCAATGTGATCGGTTCCGAGCCGTTTCAAAGATCCTTCCACAGATTTGCGGATGGTCTCCGGGCGGGAATCCGCCACCAGAGGCAATGGAACCTTTCCGCTCTCCTGGTCAAACCGCAGGCCAAATTTCGTGGCGATTACCGTATGATTCTTTACATCTGCCAGTGCCTTGCCCACCAGCGTTTCATTTACATGGGGGTCGTCGGCGGTACCGTACACCTCAGCGGTATCAAAAAAAGTATAGCCCAAGTCAAAGGCGCGACGGATTAGACGGACAGCCTCTGCTTCCTCCGTAGGCGCACCGTAGGCATGAGAAAAGCCCATGCACCCAGGCCTACAGCAGATACGTTCAAATCAGTGCCAAGTGTTCTCATCTGCATCATCTTTCTCTCCTTTGTGATTCTATTGTAATCCATTGCGAAAAAAACAGAAGTCTCCATTGGTTATGGAGTGATAAGTCAAAGGTTTTAACTTCTTCGGATTCCGGTATATTTCCTTGAGATTTTCAGAAAAGAGCAGGCTCTCCCCGAAAGCGGAAGAACCCGCTGCTATACGGATAGTCATGAGGCAACCCGTGTTGTTAGTTATCATCTACATCTTCCGGCATAGTGAAATAGGCGATCAGAATATTGCTATCTGAGTTGGGACTGACCGTTTCCTGCTCCATGGTATTGGAAGAGGACTGTGTTGCATCCGAATCTGTTTCCGTGGGCTGGACTGTGGAAGATTCTGTACTTGAAACCTGGTCGGACCCCGAAGTCTCGCTGCTGCAAGCGGAAAAGCTTAAAAGAAGTATTCCTGCAAGAAAAAAGGAAAAAATACGCTTCATGGGGGTCCTCCTTTCTGATTGTTATGACAGGCTCAGGCTATCCAGCCATTCCTGCACATCGCCCTCACTAACGCTGGAACGGAAACGCATTCCTTCCTGCCAGTCTCCGGTTCCGGCCAGTTCTGCCAGCAGTTGTCCGCTTTCACCCAAACCGGAGCTTGCCGAAGTGGCAAATGGAATCACTGTTTTGCCGGTAAAGTCATTCGCTTCCACAAACGTATCTACCGGCCATGCAGCAATTCCCCACCAGATGGGATAACCGATAAACACAGTATCATAGCTGTCCCAGTTCTCCACCGTGTCGCTCACCAGTTCCACATCCCGCAAAGACTCATCCGCATATTCCTGAGAAACCCGGCTGTCCTTATTGTTGTAGTTCAAATCTTCGTCCGTATAAGGATCAGCAGGTTCCAGTTCAAACAGGTCGCCGCCGGTAATATCTGCAATGTAAGTAGCTGCCTGTTCGGTATTGCCAGTAGCAGAGAAGTAGACTACCAATGTGTTACCAGCCTCCACTTCGGTTTCCTCCTGGGAAGCCGGTTCCTGACTGGCGGCGGTGGACGATGTGTCGCTTGCTTCACTGGATGCAGGGGGAACGGAAGATTCCGGCGTACTGGATTCATTTGTGGAAGATGTGGTGTTTCCACAGGCAGCGAGCTCAACGCCATTGCAAAGCACAAGAAAATTGCAGTCAGTTTTTTCATAAGGATCCTTCCTTTCCTGTATTAATCGGGGCTCTTATTCATAGCATTCATGGAAAATTTCCAGAATCTCTTCATGGGTCATAGGCTTATAGCTGCCCTGAGAAATACCACAGGAATCAGCGATTTCTTTTAGTTGCTCCTTTTGTGCGCCCAGCTCCTTGAGGGTAGTTGGCAAGCCAATCTCTTGAATGAAGCTGGAAAGGGCATCGATACCGGCCAGAGCCAACGCTTCATCGGATTTTCCATCCCGCTCAATTCCCCATACATTTTCGGCAAAACGGACAAACTTGCTTAAGCCTTCCTTATACACATGACGGTAATACACCGGATGGATCACCGCCAGACCACAGCCGTGGTTGCAGTTGGTATAAGCGCCCAGCTGGTGCTCCATGTTGTGACATTCAAAGTCGCACTTTTTTCCCATCTTGATGAGTCGGTTTTTCCGCCATGGTGGAATCCCACATCAGATTGGACCGAGCCGTGTAATCCTCCGGGCTGTCCATGGCAACACGCAGATTTCGGATCACACTACGCATCAGTGCCTCCATGATGTCATCGGAAACATTGTCCTCATTGGGCTGGCTGAAATAGGTCTCCATGATGTGGCTGAGGATGTCAAAGCTACCAGATGCCATCTGTTTTTTGGGTACAGAAAAGGTATAGGTGGGGTCCATCAGAGCAAATCGGGGATTGAGAGCTGGATAATCCCGCCCTGTTTTTATCTTTCTCTCTTCATTGGTGATTACCGCGCCGCCGTTGCACTCGCTGCCAGTACCAGCCACAGTAACTACTACACCCAGAGGCAACGGATCAAAGTCGATGACGCCGGGTGAGCCCAGAAATCCTCCCAGATGTCCCCGTCATACCGGGCAGCCAGAGAGACAGCTTTGCAGCAGTCCATGGTGCTGCCTCCGCCTACGGCCAGAATCATATCCGCTTGATTGTCCCGTGCCAGCCTCGCACCCTCCTGCACTTTGTCGTAGGTGGGGTTGGACATAATGCCGGAGAACTCCACGATGGTCTTTCCAGCGCCTTTCAGAATGCCTGTGATTTCATCGTAGACACCATTGCGCTTGATGCTGCCGCCGCCATAGGCCAGCAGGATGGTCTGCGCATTTTTTGTCAGACAGGTCAGATATTCCTTCACACAGCCCTTGCCGAAATAGACCTTCGTGCTGTTTTGAAAAATAAAGTTGTTCATATCCATACTTCCTTTCTTAAAATTTCATGAATCATCGGTTACATTTGAGCTTTCCAAAAAGCAACAGCCTCATCAAGCCATCCTTCCGCCACAGTACCGGTTCCCAATCCGAATCCGTGGGGCAGTCCTGGATAATGATGAAACTCCGTTGGAATACCAAGGGTACTCATGGCGGTTAGGCGACGTTCCATGATTCGCCAGTTTGCAATGCCATCGCCTTCTCCCACACAGGCGAAAGTTGGTGGATCGTTTTCCGTATAATCACTGTGGCCCGTGTACTGCATAATTACTGCACTCGGCTGTGGAAGATCATCCCCTCCAAATGCCGCCGGGCCATAGAACCCAAGCCACGCTGCCATACGGGCTCCGGCTGAACCGCCCCAGAGAGAGTATCCTTTCGTATCAACTTCCAGTAAATGGCTCTGTCATTTGATCCTTAGGCGCAAAGCCGGCTGATTCCTGCTGAAAATCTGCATCATCCAAAGATGCGGTGCTCTCTGCCGAGTGAGATTCACCGGAAGAAGTTGTCTCTGTTTGTCCAGGAACCGCACATCCTGTGAAGCACAGCAACAGACAAACCGTAGCTACCAGAATTCCTTGCACCTTCATTTTGTCACCTGCCTCTCTTCCTTTTCTGATTTCATTATAAAAAAAACGAGACTTCCACAGAAGTCTCGTTTCGTTATGTAGTATTTACCTTTTGGTTATCACTTGTCCCGTCCAGTTTCTTTTTGCACCGCCCTTAGAAACTGCTTGACTACAGGGGAAGGATCTGGTGAATGGAGCAGGCCATAGGGAATTGTGTAACTCCAATCCACGGGTAAGATTTTCAAAAGCGGATGGACGTACTGCCACTTGGGCACCGCCATCAGCACACAATCGTTGTTTTCGCACTGGTTAAAGGCATTCACATCGTAAAAGTCAAAATCCACAATTTGGATCTTCGGATGGTTTTTCCAAAGATCATCTCGTAGCAAATCTACATAGTGGCTCCATTCCCGACGCATCATCATGAATTTTTCGCCATACAGATCCTGAACGGTGAGCCTGTCTTTTCCCGCCAGCCGGTGATGAATGGACACCGCCGCGCAGATAGGTTCCTTTGAAATTTCCAACCCGGCACAGCGGCGCAGGTTCAACATTGTTTCATCAAAGATACCCGCTATTACATCAATGTTCTGTCCCAAATTGGCCAGAATCTCCCGGGCGTTCTCAGGTGTATTGTCGAATGGCACCAGTTGGAATTTAACTCCTGGACACTCCTCCTGCAGTTTTGGCCACAGATCCACCAAAACCTGAGCTGGTGTCATGGATGATGTACCGATACGGATGATGTCTTCGCTCTTTTTCATGACATTTTTTGCCCTGGTCACCGAATCTTTGCAATATTGGATGATGTATTTTGCGTCCTGTGCCAAAGATTTACCAGCCTCCGTCAGCTGAAGGCCACGATGGTGCGCACAAAAAGCTGCAGATCCAGATTTTCCTCCAGCAGATTGATCTGTTTGATGACTGCCGGGGGGGGAAATAAACAATTTCTCCGCAGCTTTGTTGAAGCTACCGCATTCCGCTACACACAGGAAGGTTTCCAATTGAGGGTTATACATGGGAAATATCACTCCTTCCTTTTCTGTTTTTCTTAAATCAGCAGGCTTTTGCGCCTCCTTGGGAATCATCCAGAACCGGCCAAATCTCTGCACGCCTTCGATCCGCCCTTCTTCACAGAGCTTCTGAATCCAGCGTTCTGATATATTCCACCGCTCAGACGCTTCTTTTACCGACATAATATCCATTGTTTCCTCCACGGTTTTCTTATTCCGTTGAAACATCTATGATATTATTATATCCGGATAAACGAAGTCTTTCAACTTGTTTTTTGTGAACCTTTTATGTACCCAGCCAGAAACGGCTGGGTTTTTCTTTTGGTCAGTTAATGCGCCGGGGTTCCGTACCCATAGATTTCATAGTAACCAACCGGGTAACTGTTTTGACGGCAGCTATCGCCGGAGTTACTCGATAGTGTAGATGCGGCCATTCTCCACCTTCTCCACGATACCAACATGGTCGGAAGAACCATCCTGGCCGCCATCATCCCAATCGAAAAAGATAATGTCGCCAGGGCGCGGCTCATAGCTGTTGTCCTGCCACAGTCCGCGCTCCTGGAACCACGGCACACCCTGAGATGGTGTTGGCCTGCACGGAGTCCAACAGGTACTCCACGTTCTGAGTGATGGCGGTGGGATATGCGCCGCGCTTACGGAACTGACGCCATGCGGAGTTGAAGAACACACCGCTTTGCTCGTTCTCAAACACCACATGGAACTCGTCAAGGAACACATGGGTGCGCTTGCCTCGTTTCCAGTTGAGGGTAACGCGGTTGAGAATGGTGTCGGTAATGACCAGCAGGCTATAAATTGCACTCACTATGGATTAACAGAACGCCTAAAAATAATCCATGTACTTATGAAGTAACAAATCAATAAAATTGCCAAAATCCCCATTGTTGCCCCTATTTGTAACATCAATGTACTAAACCCAATATAGGCTGAAATTTCTGCTGATATGGTTTGGATAAAGTAAGCTATTACAACAGCAGCTACAATGATTGCTGTGATAATTGGAAGCCCAAACCAAACACTTAATTGTTGCAAGATAAGTTTTCCGATATGCTTTTCTTCCACCCCCAATTTTCGGAGTACAGAGAAACGATACTTATATTGTCCTGCGTCTAAAAGCTGTTGCAGGGAAAGTACCGTAAGACATATAACCATCAGACGACAGCACCATAAATCATTGCAGTCTGTAAAATAAAGTTATTTGCTATGGAACTATTGATTTGCAGTGTGCTAAAACGCACGCCATAAATAGCCCCGGTTTCTGCCTGCTCGGGATACTTCTCTGTAAAAAGTTTTTCCAGTTTCCTTGCATTTTCATAGGAGATATTTTCCGTTGTTGTAATATATCGGTTTTTTATCACTGGCAACAGCTTTTCACAAATATTGTCTGGAAGTACATACAATACATTTGTATAGGAATTGTACGCTGTTTCTCCAATCGGATCCTCATAATAGACTGCCCGGAAAGAGTCAATTCTCCTGCGTCTGTCATAATGCTGGTGTGTTCTTTCAAAAAGCTATCCCGCTCTTCCTCGGTGGCGATTGCTTTCCATTGTGTTGTAAATTCATCTTCCTCCAGAGAAATCTGTTCGTAACCCAGCATTTCCCGTATAGTGTTATAATCACTCAAAGAAATTGCTACAATCGGAAAATCATATTTCTGTCTGTTGTGAAAATCATCTTTCTCTGGCAGATATAGATTGAACGTGCAATCATAAACTGTATCTATTTTGTGTTCTGTCAGAAACTCAGTAATAATTTCATAACTGTCTTGCGGCAGATTTTCTTCTTCATATACGTCATTATATCTTGAATATACCTGCACATCATACATAGAGCGCATATCCAAATAACCTGAAGCCCAGCCCGTCAAAATAGGGGCGGCAATAAACATGAAGATTGCAAGGACAAGGGTTATACAAATCAGCGTCATTGTTTTGCTGGTTGTATTTAGTTTTGATATAATTTGCCCGAAAAAGAACAGGTTTTCTCCCTTGTATCTATGTTCCGGCGATTTTACTTTCCATGCTACAATCAAACCACTGGTAAGATAAATGAAGGCACAAATGAAGAAAAGTAAGTCAATCACAACAAAAAGCAGATATTGTTTGAGCGTTCCACCACCTAAAGTCAGATAATATTTATTTGTTAATGCTGCAACGCTGGCTGCTGTAAAAGCATTCAATACAGAACATATCAGCAAACCGGCAATGAAACATTCTCTTTTTTTCTTTCTAATTATGCAAAATATCGACCACAGCAAAGTAAGCAGCGGAAAAAGAATATTTCCCCAAAACATAAGCTGCACCGGAAACGCAAAGCGGGTGTCATAATAAAACCAGACCTTTTGTATTCCTGTAATCAATCCCCATACGGTAAATACTTCAAAGAGGACTACTACAACAGAAATGAAGCGGCTCTTTTTTAGCTCTGGTTCGTTCTCTTTCTCTGCGGAAAGCATATCAATAATTTTTGTTTTCTGAATGGTACGGGTATTGAAAATTCCTACCACAAAAAAACTTGCCACAAAAAATACCACTGTCAACAAAACGGTATCCGGGAATAATGTCCATGAGATTTCATAAGGCTTTCCATAAGCAGTAAGGAGCATTGCGGTAATGAATTGAGAGCAAAATACACCGCAAAAAATACCAATCAAAATGGAAAACATACCCATAATCAGTGTTTCTGCAAAGAAAATCCTGCCAATGGTTTTTTGTTCCATTCCCATAATGGACTGGACAGCAAACTCTTTTTGCTTCCGTCTTAGCATATAATGATTGACGAACCGTATCAAAAATAACAACAGCAATGTTATCATGCAGATTGCAATTTTCATTCCGTCACTTAACAGCGTAAAATCATACTCGCTGCCTATATCCGGGCTATAATAACTACTGGAAATAGACAAGAACGCATAAAACACGGTAACACAGATTGTCATTGTTACAATGTAGACCAGATAGTCTTTTACAGACCGTTTTGCATTTCTGAAAACAAGTTTAGCATACATGGCTCTGTCCCCCTCCGATCATGGTAAGGACATTCAGAATTTTATCAAAAAAATCACTTCTGCTGTCGTTGCCCTTGCGCAGTTCCATAAAGATTTCTCCGTCTTTCAAAAAAAGAATACGGCTGGCATAGCTGGCGGTAAAAGCGTCATGGGTTACCATAAGAATTGTCGCCCTAAGCTGTTCATTGATACTTTGAATGGTAGACAGCAGCATTTGTGAGGAATGGCTGTCTAATGCTCCTGTTGGCTCATCTGCCAATAAGAGTTTCGGATTGTTGATAATTGCTCTTGCACAGGCACAACGCTGTTTTTGACCGCCCGATACCTGATAAGGATATTTGTTTAGCATATCGCTGATATTCAGCTTTCCGGCTATATCCAAAATGCTGGGTTCTACACTCCCGGCAGGGACTTTATTGATTGCTAATGCCAGTGCAATGTTTTCTGAAATTGTCAATGTATCCAGCAGATTGAAGTCTTGAAATACAAAACCTAAATTCTCTCTGCGAAAGCGGGCAAGGGATTTTGGGTTGATTTCCGTTATATCTGTTCCCTCTAAAAAAATATGCCCTGCACTTACGGTATCAATCGTAGAAATACAGTTTAGCAGCGTTGTCTTTCCAGAACCGGACGCACCCATAATTCCGAGAAATTCTCCGGCTTCCACAGAAAAACTAATGTCTTTAATGGCTTTGGTAATATTCCCCTCATTGCCATAATATTTCTGGATATGCTCCAGCTTCAAAATCGTATTCATCTGATAAACCTCCTTAACTGTTCCATATCTTTATTGTAAATGGAGTATCTCATTTTTTGTATCAAGTTTTCTTACACAGTTCTTACAAAAATGTAAGAAGTGCAGAACCTATCAGCCTGCACTCCGATAATAAAATCATTCATTTGAAAGATAAGTGAAATCGTTGTTCCTCTGTTTTCGGAATAAGCAGTAAGTCCTATTCCCAGTTTATCACATAGACGCTTGCAAAGATATAAGCCAATTCCAGTAGAATTTTTCCCGGTTCGCCCATTCTGACCTGTAAATCCTTTTTCAAAAATACGGGGTAAATCACTTTTAGGAATACCTATCCCATTATCGCTGATAGATAGCACAATCTTGTCATTCGTTTTTGTTGCCCCAAAGTGCAAAATAGGCTGCTCTGCATGGTATTTGATTGCATTACCGATAATCTGATTTAAGATGAACCGCACCCATTTTTCATCGGTGTAAACTTTTGTTTCTATATCGTCTATCTGAATTGACATATTGCTTTGACGCAAAAGATACTTATTATCTGCGATTGCACTATGCACAACATCGCATAAATTGACTTCACGGACAGAATAGTCTTTTTCAGTGTGTTCACTTCTGGCGTAGTAAAGCGCCTGTTCTGTATATTGATTGATATTCTCTAACTCTGCCAATACCTCTCTGGAAAAGGGAGAACGGTTATTCTCACACAGCAGCTTCATGGCTGTAATTGGTGTTTTTACTTCGTGTATCCATTGTTCAATGTATTCTTTATATTCCCTGCGTTCCCTCTGTACTTCGCCAATCCGTTCCAACATAGATTTTTCAGCCATTTTCATAATCTGGTAAAAAACCTGTTCATCAGCCTTTCCGGCACTTGCATGATTTCCGGCAATAAATATCGTTCTTCTAATTGCTCCGTCATATTGAGCAATTTATTCAGATATTTTTTTCGTGAGAAATAAAATGCCAGCAAAGATAAAACAAGGACAATCGACCAGACTGCAAGAATAAACAGGACTGTTTGGATAGGATTATCGCTTGCAATCAGGAACAAAGCAAGGGCAAGCATACCCAGCAAATTGACTAAAATAACGGGGAGTTGATTTTTCAAATATTGTTTTCCACTCATAATGTATATCCTTGCCTGTGTTTTGTTTTAATGAAATCTACAAGTCCGATTGCTGCCAGTTTGTCGCGAATACGGGTAATATTGACACTTAGGGCGTTATCATCAACATAAAGCTGATTGTCCCAAAGAAAATCCACAATATCATTTCTGGAACAGATTTTTCCAGAGTTCTTAAAAAGGTAGTAGAGGATTTTCAATTCATTCTTTGTCAATTCTGCTTTCTGTCCTTTGTACTCTATCATGCTACTCTCCAAATGCAGGGTAGCTTCTCTCCACATATAAATTTCTGTTTGAGGGGAACGGTAGGCTTTCTTTAACAATGCAGCAATTTTAGCAAGAAGAATAGCGGGATTATAAGGCTTTGTGATAAACGCATCTCCACCCAGCATAATGCTGTTCAGTTCGTCCATATCTGTATTGCTGCTTGTTACAAATACAATCGGAATATCTGAAAAGGTGCGAATTTGAGAGCATATTTCAAAACCGTTATTCCCCGGAAGTTTTATATCCAGAATAACCAGATGTGGCGCAGCTTCTTTTAACTGCTCTATTGTTTGGGAAAAATCCGTAACTGCAAATACTTCATATCCATTCCCAGACAAAAGAGTTTTAAGCTGTGTTTGTATCGTAAAATCATCTTCAATGATTAGTATTTTTTCCTTCATAAAGATACCTCCCTGACACTTTATTATACTGTATCAGAGCGGTTTTCTCAATCCATATTGAAGAATAGTAACGGAATAATGGGCGGTTGTCTATCAAATTTTTGTGTGTTACTTTATCGCACATGAGCATTGGCGCCAGGGTTGTCATTTCCATAACCTTCCAACAGGTTGATGACACCCCAGATACCAAGACCAGCACCCAGAGCGATAACGAGAGTCTGAAGAACGGTAATTGCCTGTTCAAAAAATGCCATAAATAATATTAGCCGGAATCATTTGAATGATTAGTTAGGTTTGTTTCATAAGCGCACAAAAGCCGGAACAATCTGCCCTCGCTATATGAGAGCCTGATTCCGGCTGTCCTCCTTTTTCATTATTTTGTTGATGATTGCCCGCTTTGTACGCCAATGACCTCAACAGAGGCAGTTGCGGCAAATAGATACGATCACTCCTTTCTCAGCGGAACCGTATTACACGCCCTCCGTGTCTACTTCATATACATCGCAGACCTCATCAGGCTTGAGTTTTAGTCTGGCAGACAAAAATGCTTCAATATCAAAGGTATTTCGCTTGTCTGCATCAGCTGTGTATTTGAAATTAGGGTGTCTGGTAATGTCATACTTGTCTGAAAGAAACGGACGCACACCGCGCAACTGCAAGATGCACTTGCCGCCATCCATAACTGCCAGCTCGTCCTGGCTCATCAGCTCTTTGCCACATTGTCAAGTGATGAATTCAAGAAAACGGCAGCCGCAAAGAAAAATCTTTGTGGCTGCCGTTCTAATTGGCGGCTTGAAGCAAAAAATCCCCGGTTGTACCAGGGAAATAAAAACTTTAGTATAGCCTAAAAGAGAAAGCTAGCGCCTTGAGGCGCGGCCAAGTAGAGTGGCTTAAAGCCTG
>ENA-OQDD01000367-OQDD01000367.1-human-gut-metagenome-genome-assembly--contig:-NODE-367-length-19161-cov-3.679153_pt1 | contig 19161 bp, 25 predicted proteins | sample MGYA00242507_ERZ504598 | MGnify/ENA primary metagenome ERZ504598 (study PRJEB26092, sample SAMD00036318) | human gut metagenome | host: Homo sapiens | study: EMG produced TPA metagenomics assembly of...
CCCAGAATCAGGCCAAAGAGGAACGCGAATGTGCCTTGCACGCCCATGCCCAGCACGATGAACATCAACGCCCAGAGAGGCTGCATGCGCCCGCCGCCATATTGCTGATGTGGCCAAGCTGATTGGCTCCCCGTACGAGTCGCGATGCTGGCCACCAAGCCAGAATTCGCAGGTGAAGATGTCACGGTGGCGCATGAGCAGCAGAAATCCGAACGCGACGAACACCGATATCAGGCTGATGATGCATCCCACTGCACGCCGGACAAATCGCTCGCGGTTATTACGCCGACGATAATGGTGGCGACCATTGCGCCCAAGAGCATCATGCTTCATAGGCGAGAGTCAGTCCCATTACACGATTGACCACCTTGCGACGCCACGTGCGCCATACACGGCGAGGATCGATCGGCATGACCACGGGCATTGCTGCGGGCATCGTGGCAGGCATTGCGTTGGGCATTGTGACTGGCATTGCCGGAGCCGTTTGCACGAATGGTTGCGGCGCAGCGGAATAGGGTTGTGGCGCGTAGCCCACTGGTTGAGCGTAGTACGGATGAGCGAGGGGCTGTGGAGCCGACTGTTGCGCCGGGTATGGGGAATAGGCGGATTGCGCCGGATACGTCGGCTGCGTGGGATACATCGGCTGGGCAGGATACGTAGGTTGGACGGGATATGTCGGGTATACGAGCTGCGCGGCGTATTGTGCAGGCTGCACAGCAGGTATTGCGGCTTGCGGCACAGGTTGTGAAACACCTTGTGAAACAATCCGTGGAACACCCCGTGAAACATCTTGTGGAGGTAGCGGTTGTGCCCATGCTCCGGCTGACCCGCATATTGCGGCTGCATGCTCGGCCCAGGCTGAACATACTGTGGCGTCTGTGGCATCGGCGTCTGTGACTGTGCCGCAGACTGCGGTGCCGGTCGAGGTGGCAACGGTTGCGCTGACAGCGATTGCGCCGGAGCCGTATCGGAATCGTTCGACGGATTCATGTCATTCATGGTCATGATGCTCAACCTAACCGTCATTACTGGATGAATCGTGATTATGTCCACAAATGTGTACGAATTCAGGCACAGTATTTCGAACGCTAGGACGGAGTTCATGAGTGTTGAGGAAAGCGCCGCCACGCCGGTGTTGGTGGCTGCGGTGGATAACGACCGTATGGCGTTGTTGGCACTGAAGGAATATTGCCGCAACTCCTGCCCGCCGCGCAATGGATGTGGGGCGCGGGCACCAGTGAGACCTTTGTTTGATGCGATGCGAGCGACCCAATAATCTCAATCAGACACAGAGCCAACGGCCCTGGGCCTGCAATTATGGACTCGCCTTTCGGCGAGGCTCAATGCTGGCCTCGCTGCTGTCGCAGCTCGGCACAGGGCCTGCTGAAAGCCCACCGGGCTTTCAGCAGGCCGATCGCGGCTAAATAATGCCGCGATCGGCCAACGGCCCTGTCCAGTCTGCGTCCTCAGGCTCGCGGGCGGACTCGATTCTTTCTTCGGCCCAGTGTTTGGCGGGGATGGTCTTGGGCTTGAAGGGGAACTTTTCGGCGCGCATCTTTTCGTAGGCGGCGATGTCGTCCTCGTGCTGCAGCGTCAGATCGATATCGTCGTAGCCGTTCATCAGACGCCAACGCACGTAATCGTTGACCTCGAACGGCAGGGTCACGTCGCCACAAGTGACAGTGCGGGTCTCCAGCGAGACAGTCATCTCACGACCAGGCTCTTCCTCCAGTAGCTTCCACAGGAGTTCGACGGACTCCTGCGGCATAATCGCGGCCAGCACGCCGTTCTTGGCGGTGTTGCCGTAGAAGATGTCGGCGAAGCTCGGCGCGATGACCACGCGGAAACCGTAATCGTGCAGCGCCCACACGGCGTGCTCGCGGGAGGAGCCGATGCCGAATTCGGGGCCGGCGACCAGAATCTGGCCCTTACCGGCGTATTCCGGCTTGTTGAGCACGAAGTTCGGGTCTCGGCGCCATGCGTAGAACAGGGCGTCATCGAAGCCGGACTTGGTCACGCGCTTCAAGAACACAGCGGGAATGATCTGGTCGGTATCGACGTTGGAGCGGCGCAGCGGCACGCCCACGCCGGTCAGTGTGGTGAGTTTTTCCATAACAATTTTCCTTTCGGGGATCTCTCCCCCAGTCAGTCTTCGACTGACAGCCCCTCGTCAGAGGGGGCTCACGTGTATTGACTCAGAGATCGGCGGGAGACGAGATTGTGCCGCGGATGGCGGTGGCGGCGGCTACGGCCGGCGACGCCAGATGCGTGCGCGAGCCTTGCCTTGGCGGCCCTCGAAGTTACGGTTCGAAGTGGAAATCGAGCGCTCGTTCGGCACCAGCTTGTCCGGGTTCATGCCCAGGCACATCGAGCAGCCGGCGTTACGCCATTCGGCGCCAAAGTCCTTGAACACCTTATCGAGCCTTCCTTCTCCGCCTGCAAACGCACGCGGGAGGAGGCCGGCACCACCAGCACGCGGTGGATGTTCTCGGCCTTGCGGTGGCCCTTCATAATCGCGGCGGCCTGGCGCAAATCGTCGATACGACCGTTGGTGCACGAACCAATGAACACGGTGTCCACGGCGATGTCCTTGATCGGCATGCCTGGCTTCAAACCCATGTATGTAATCGCACGTTCGGCGGCGGCACGCTTGGTGCGTCGGCGATCTTGTCCGGCTCCGGCACGGAGGCGGTGATCGGCAGACCTTGGCCGGGGTTGGTGCCCCACGTCACATATGGACCGAGCTTGGTGGCGTCAATATCCACCACCTTGTCGAATACGGCATCGTCATCGGTCTTCAGCGTCTTCCAGTACGCCACGGCCTGATCCCACAGCTCGCCTTCCGGCGCGTGCGGACGGCCCTTCAGGTACTCGAACGTGGTCTCGTCCGGCGCGATCATGCCGGCACGCGCACCGGCCTCGATGGACATGTTGCACACGGTCATGCGCTCGTCCATGGTGAGGTTGCGAATCGCCTCACCACGGTATTCGATCACGTAACCCTGGCCGCCGCCGGTGCCGATCTTGGCGATGATCGCCAGAATGATGTCCTTGGCCGTCGCGTCCGCGGGCAGCTTGCCGTTGACGTTGACGGCCATGGTCTTGAACGGCTTCAGAGACAGCGTCTGTGTGGCCATCACGTGTTCGACTTCGGAAGTGCCGATGCCGAACGCCAGCGCGCCGAACGCGCCGTGCGTCGACGTATGCGAATCACCGCACACGATGGTCATGCCCGGCTGGGTCAGGCCCAGAATCGGGGCGAACGCGTGGACGATGCCCTGATCGGCGTCGCCCAGCGGGTGCAGGCGCACGCCGAACTCCTTGCAGTTCTTCTCCAAAGTCGTCAACTGCAACGCGCTCGTCTCATCCGGGTTCGGGCGATCGATATCAACGGTCGGCGTGTTGTGATCCTCGGTGGCAATGAGCTGATCCACGTGACGCGGCTTGCGGCCGGCCAAGCGCAGGCCCTCAAACGCCTGCGGGCTGGTGACCTCATGCATGAGCATCAGATCGATGTACAGCAAATCAGGGGCTCCGTCGCTGCCCTTGCGCACCAGATGATCGGCCCAGACCTTCTCGGCCAGTGTCGTTCCCATAGTGATTCCTCCAAAAAATTCCGCGCGAGGTATTGTGTTCGCGCCTTGTTCGTGGTATTAGCCTATGTGCTTGCGATGGGCCCGGCCATGAGCATGCCGGATATTGAGATACGGTCAAATGATGGCCTCAATATGACTCGGATACGACTCGAACATGACCTAGTCATGACTCGGTTCCGCTCCAGACATGTCTCTTCGGCATCCACGAACGCCCTTTCAACTTCATGGCCACCCTGTGAGACACTTCCCCAATTTGCTATTTCACTATGTGAGATGGCATAATCGCCCTTATTATGACTGATTCCCAAGAAGAGCCATTGAACAACAGCTTGACCGAGTCCGAGCCGGTTGAAGACACCACCGCCAAGGACGATGGGGAAATCCATTCCGGCGTTGGCGTCCTTGATAAAACTGTAAAGATTCTTGACGCACTGGAATCCGGCCCGTCTACGCTGGGCCAGCTTGTGGCCGCCACCGGTCTCGCTCGACCGACCGCACATCGTTTGGCTATTGCACTGGAACGCCACCGTTTCGTACTGCGCGACCAGCATGGCCGATTCGTACTCGGCTCCCGTTTCGCCGAACTTGCCGCCGCAGCAGGCGAGGATCGTCTGCTGACCGCCGCCGGCCCGATCCTGCAGACCCTGCTCGATCGCACTGGCGAGTCTGCGCAGATTTACCGCCGCCAAGGCGATCAGCGCGTGTGCATCGCCGCTGTGGAACGCACCTCCGGCCTGCGTGATTCCATTCCGGTGGGTGCCATGCTGTCGATGGAAGCCGGTTCCGCCGCCCAGATTCTTCTGGCTTGGGAGGATTCCGACCGTCTGCACCAGGGATTGCGCCACGCCAAGTTCACCGCCACCAAGCTGGCCGCCGTACGCAAGCGCGGCTGGTCCGAGTCCGTGAACGAACGCGAAGAGGGCGTGTGCTCGATTTCCGCCCCGATCCGCAACGCCTCCGGCCAGGTCATCGCCGCCATCTCGATTTCCGGCCCGACCGGCCGCATGGGTGCCGCCCCCGGACGCCGCTATGCGCCGCTGGTGATGGCCGCCGGCAAGTACCTCACCGAGGCACTGGTCAAAGCCGTTCGCTGAAACATACCAGTCAATCCAACCGATAGCCCAACCGGCAGAAATCCCGCGTCACAACGAAAGAGACGCGGGATTTCTGCCACTAATCGTCCAACACAGCGGAAGGCCACCGAAACCTCGAATACTTCGCGCCGCTTTCCGCCTCTATCAGGAACAGTTACCTGAATAAACCGGGTTACCTGAATAAACCGGACAGTTGACTCCATAGCGACGGCTTGCGCAGCAAATCATCGCCCTCGCCCTCGCCAGGCGCGGTCTGGTTCACCGCATAGGTATAGGCGCGTTTGGAACTGGGCTTGCCCACCAGTTCGCCAAACTCCAGCAATTGCGTACGCGGCTCGTAAGGGTGACGGATATCAAATTCGATCAATCGCGTGGCGCGTTTGGCCGGAGCCGGTCCGTACGTATTGAATCCGCAGGTTGGCGTAGCGATAAGCAACAGACCCTCATGTTCGCCGACGAAACCGTTGCGATGATCATGACCAGCTACGACGCCGAAATACCCCTCGCGCAGCAATTCGAATTCGTCTGACGTATCAGGCAGGATATGCCTTCTCCCAAATATCCGCCGGGCTGGGTTTGCAATTCGTCCAGCACGTAGTAGGTATCGGCGTGCGAACGATAGCCCTGCATGGCAAACGCCGCGTTGGCCGCCACTGGCTTCAGCACGTTGTAATACTCGGGCATCGGCATGTGCTGGAACACCATTGATTTCGCACCGATACGGTCGGGCACGGCGTTCAGGAAGGCGAGCGCTGCGGGCGATGGTGTGCCGAAGCCGCCGCCATGCACGTAATCGCCGGAGTCAAGAATGACCAGACCCAGCACATTGCGCGTATGGTCAACGTCCATAACCGGCAGCGCGAAGGTGCCTGGTTCACCGGAACCAGTGGCACCAGACAGCGTCTGCACAGCGCCACCCGCTCCACAGGTGTATGCAATCTGGTTCGGCAAGGTCTCACTCGGCGGATTGACACAACCGGGGAACTCACGATAGATACCGTCCAGTTCCGCATTGCTTAGCCCGCATTGGAAATCATGGTTGCCGTACGTCACGGCCCACGGAATGCCGCGCGCCGCCAACGGCTCAGTGAACTGGCCAATGGCCTTGCGCACCAGCGCTCGGGTATGGTTCAGCGCGGATTCGGCAATAGGTTCGTCACACCAGCGACGTTTACGGAATGAATCGGCGAACGCCGGATCGTAGCCGGCGATCTGGTTGCCGGAGAAAATCACCAGATCAGGCCGTGTGGCATCAAGGCTGGCCTCAATCAGGGTGATGGTGTCTTTGGAGACTTTCGGCCCATCCTGAATGTCGGCAATCTGCAGCACGCGGAACTTGCCGGAATAGTGGAATTGCAGTCGTCCGAGACGCGCAGAGATAGAGACCGGGCGGCCGTCTTCGGCATCGGCCGGCTTGATACGAGGTTTCGACGACATCCCCTCTGGCGTACGCTGTGTTTCCGTCATGCCCTCCACTGTACACACAAACGAAAAGGCCCGCCGGAGCGGGCCTTTTCTACAAGTTCAACTACTGGAGCAGAATCTCTGCACAACATCATCGTTGTAACGGTAAGTCTTTCCAATGCCCGTCCAACGTAACAGTCCTCGTGACCATACACTACTTGTGGGCTCTGCTCTGTTCAGTTGTTCTTGTACCTCATAATCTATTCATCACTCCCGTTTCTCGCAACCTGCAGAGAGTCGTTGTGCGTTTTTTATCACAACTGTTCAATCGCACTTTCTGGCTATCGGAAAACGAGCTGAACCGTTCACATCGAACCCGTCCGATGTTCGATTTCGTTCGTTTCACCGCCGCTCACGGCGTGTCGCGAGCGACGCTAGCACACTCAAAACCAACCAACACCGAACTAACATGAACACCCGTTGAATTCTGGCGCGTTCAGTCGTTTTCCGGCCACGCCAAAGCTTACGATATAGCTATGGCACAGATATTTGACGCACCCTCGAAGGCAATTCTGCGCAGCCAAATCGCAGAGCATATTGCCGAAAACGACAACAACGACCGCCGCGTCGATCAGGAAGGCGAGGCACCGCTGCCCAAGGACCGTTTCTTCGACCGCGAGCTCAGCTGGCTCAAGTTCAACCAGCGCGTGCTCGAATGTGCGGAGAACGAAGACATGCCCCTGCTCGAGCGCGCCAACTTCGCCGCGATCTTCGCCTCGAACCTTGACGAGTTCTTCATGGTCCGCGTCGCCGGCCTGAAGCGCCGTATCGACTCGGGCATCGCCGTGCCGTCTGCCGCCGGCCTGAGCCGCGTCAGCAGCTGCGCGCGATCAGCGAGACCGCACACCGTCTGCAAGACGAGCACGCACATTACACGATCGACACCATTCTGCCGGAATTGGAGAAGGAGCGCATCGTCCTGCTGACGTGGGACAAGCTCACATCCTCCGAGCAGGAGCGCCTCTCGCGCTACTACCGCCAGCAGGTGTTCCCGGTCCTGACGCCGCTCGCCGTGGATCCGGCCCACCCGTTCCCCTACATTTCCGGCGGTTCCATCAACCTGGCCGTGATTGTGGAGAACCCGGCCTCCGGCAAGTCGCACTTCGCCCGCGTCAAGATCCCGGGCAACCTGCCGCGCCTGGTGCCGGTGGACGACATGACCGATGAGGAGTCCAAGGACGAGCGTTACGGCTTCATCGCCATGGAAAAGCTCATCGCCGCGCATCTGGAATCCCTGTTCCCGGGCATGATCATCAAGGAGGCCCGCTCCTTCCGCGTGACTCGTAACGAGGACATCGACGTGGAAGAGGATGACGCCGAGAACCTGCTCAACGCCATGGAGAAGGAGCTGCTGCGCCGCCGCTTCGGACCGCCGATCCGCCTGGAGATCACGGACACCACGAGCCCCTTCCTCTCCCAGCTGCTCGCCGACCAGCTCGGCGTGAGCCAGGACGAGGTATACCGTCTGCCCAGCCCGCTGGACCTGACCGTGCTCTTTGAGCTCGGCAGCGTGGACCGCCCGGACCTGAAGAACCGTCCGTTCGTGCCGACCACGAACCGTCAGATCGCCGAGGTCGAGTCCTCCCGCGCACAGGATATTTTCGCTGCCATCCGCGAGCGCGACATCCTGCTGCATCACCCCTATGACTCCTTCTCCACTTCCGTGCAGGCCTTCCTTGCGCAGGCCGCCGCGGACCCGAAGGTGCTGGCCATCAAGCAGACCCTGTACCGCACCAGCTCCAACTCGCCGATCATCGACGCCCTGATCGACGCCGCTCATGCCGGCAAGCAGGTGCTGGCTTTGGTGGAAATCAAGGCTCGTTTCGACGAGGACGCCAACATCGCGTGGGCCCGCAAGCTCGAACGCGCCGGCGTGCACGTGGTGTACGGCATCGTGGGCTTGAAGACCCACTGCAAGCTCATCGAGGTCGTGCGTCAGGAAGCGGACGGTCTGCGCCGCTACTGCACGTAGCACCGGCAACTACAACCCGAAGACCGCGCGACTGTACACCGATCTGGGTCTGCTGACCTGCGACCCGGTGGTCGGCCAGGATCTGACTCGTCTGTTCAACCAGCTCTCTGGTTACGCGCCGAAGTCCAGCTTCCACCGTCTGCTGGTGGCCCCGCGTACCGTGCGCACCGGCCTGATTCAGCGCATCCGCCGCGAGGAGGACGCCGCCCGCGCCGGCAAGGAGGCCTGGATCAAGATCAAGGTCAACTCCATCGTGGACGAGAAGACCATCGACGCCTGTACCGTGCCTCTCAGGCCGGCGTGAAGATCGACATCGTCGAACGCGGCATCTGCGCTCTGAAGCCCGGCGTTCCCGGCCTGTCCGAGAACATCCGCGTACGTTCGATTCTCGGCCGCTTCCTGGAGCACTCCCGCATCTACGCCTTCTGCAATGCGGACGGCCCGCAGATCGGCGAGGGCCCGGCTTCCGGCCCGGAGGTCTACATCGGTTCGGCTGACCTCATGCACCGTAACCTTGATCGCCGCGTCGAGGCTCTGGTGCGCGTCACCGCCCCGGAGCAGATTGACGAGCTCATCAAGTACGTGGACCTGCAGATGGCCGACTCCACCATGAGCTGGCACATGCAGCCCGACGGCACGTATGTGCTGCACACCAAGGACGACGAGGGCCGCCCGCTGGTCGATAGTCAGGAATACCTGATTCGCAAGCACCAGCGTCGCCCCAATTCACACAACTGATTTCACTCGATGCTCCCTGTCAGCGCAAGCTAACTGAGGGTGGTTACGATGCCCGGCTTCTCTTTCGAGAGGATGCCGGGCATCGTTGTTCAGCGCGCAAAAACTACGTAGCAGCGGTCCAACGTGACCTACAATACAAGAGATGGGTACGAACAGTATGAGACGAATCGTGGAAGCCGCCGGCGGTATTCTGTACCGGTGGAAGGATGATGCCGAGCCGACGCGGGCATCATCTCCATCAGTGAAATCCAATATTGCCACCGATGGCACCATCATCGCGAACACCACGGATTCTGACGGCGAGACCACGGCAGCACCCGGCGCATCGGACGCGGCTTCCACCCCGGACCCGGCGCAGGCCGACAGCCCAGCCACAGCGGACAACGTACTCAACCGCATCGAACTGTGCATCGTGCATCGCCCGAAATACGACGACTGGAGCTGGCCGAAAGGCAAGGTCGACCCAAACGAATCACACCGGCATGCCGCCGTGCGCGAGATCGGCGAGGAATCGGGCCTGCCCGTGGAGCTCGGTCCCTATCTGGGCGACATCGAGTACCCGCTGTCCGAAGAGGGCCGCAAACAGCGCCATACCAAGGATCGGTCGGCGGACACCAAGCACATCCAGTTCTGGATGGCCACGCCAATCAGCGCCATCGACAACCTGCGGCGTACCCATGCGTTTGGCCCGGTGCATCGGGCGGACATCGGCGAAATCGACGAAGTTTTGTGGCTGACGCCGGCCGAGGCCCGCAAGAAACTCAGCCATTCCACCGATAAGGACATCCTCGCGCTATTCGTTGACCGGGTGCAGGAGGGCGCGCTTGACGCCGTGCCGGTGATTATCGTGCGCCACGGCAAGGCAGAAGCGCGCAAGCTGTGGAAGGGTTCGGACGCGAACCGTCCGATCACGCCGCGCGGCGCGGCTGCGGCATACGCGCTGAACCGCGAGCTGGCGTGTTTCAATCCGACCCGACTGGCCACGTCGCCTTGGGTGCGCTGCCAGGAGACGTTGGAGATGTTCGCGTGGCAGACCGGACGAGACATGGTTCATCTCGATCCGCTCACCGAAGATGCATACGCCGCTGCGCCGGACACCGCATGGGAGTGTCTACTCAGCGAAATCGAGTTCGCACTTGAGCGCCGTCAGCCCATAGCGATATGCATGCACCGGCCGGTGATTGGTGGTATGTTCGAACACCTGCGCAGCATGTGCGTTGCGCCGTCTCTGAGCAAACGCCTAATCGCCAAGACACCGTTCATGCCGACCGGCACGGCGGTGGCGCTGTTCGTCACTCCGACGCCTCATGGTCCCAAAATCATCGATATTCAGAAGGTTCAACCGCTTGTCTACTAGACCCGCATTTCCTGATTCATCCAACTCCTCGGCCGCTGCCGCTGCAGCTCATGCCGCGCACAATGGTGCCGCCGGCAGTCTGGGCCCAGGCTTCGGCTCGCTGCGTGCGGCCGGAGCGGCATTCGGACCTGCTCGCATGGGTTCTTCACGCCCCTCGCGCCCGGCTCAGCTCGACCCGGCTGTGGCCGATGGATTGGCCGGTGGCATGGACCCGCAGGCGTTGAGCGAGATGAGTCATCTGTCTGCTGCCGCATTGCTGGATCGTGTGCGCCATAGCGAAGACCCGGCGGTTGTTGAGCGGGTGCTCACGTTGGTGGAGACGGTCGGCGTGGATGAAATCGCCGAACTATGGAGCGATACCGAGCCGGATTCGCTGCCTGGTGTGCTGTGGCGACTGTATATGTTGCGTACGTGGATGCGATCGAATCGCGACTCGATCGCGCATCTGTGGCGCTTGGGTGAGCCGGTGGCCACTACCGCCTCCGCCATCGCCGGCGTGGATCAGGCTCCCAGTGAAGATGACATCGTGCGATTGGCCGATTCGATTCTCTCCGGTGCTTTTGTGGGCGATTTTGCGTGGCGCTTGAGCGTGCGGCGGCGTTTACCGATGTGGTGGCGTTGGGCTTGCGCGTGGAGGCGCGGCGCATGGTGACCCGGGCCGAGGCCAACGGCGGCTTCTCCTCGGATGCCGATGAGAAGGCCGTGCGCACCAAAGCCGCCCGCCTTATGCACACCGCCGGCAGCCTCATGGCCACCGCCAAGGATTTCCAACACGGTGCCAACCTCTGGCGTCGCGGACGTTGGAGTAACCCCGCTCCAGGCTCCCTCTGATGAGGGAGCTGTCACGGGCGATGCCCATGACTGAGGGAGAAACCCACCGACCGCACCCCAACAATCAGCTACCGGCCAACGCCACCCCTTCCCCGGCGCGGCGAGACCCATCGCAAGCTATACTAAGTATCCGCGTCGGACCGTGCTTAAGCCCCGGGCTCCATTTTTTGCCGCCGCGAGCGGCCCTTGCGCCGACAGGCGCTTTCGCGGTTCGGCGCTTCTTTTCTTTTACCAGATTCACGCCCCGAGCGTTGCGATGGGCACGACCAGTATGCCGTCATTGCGGCGATAGGCCTTCCCACCTCGGCCGGTAAGGAACATCATGAATTCGGGGTCTCGGACCTGAGCCATGGGATTGCCGCAGATTTTGTTGCGGAAGGATTTGAGCTTATCCGCATTGTCATCGTTCACCTTAAGGTCACTGAGTTTTATTTCGATGGCACCCCACCTGCCGTCAGACAACTCGATAATGACATCAACTTCAAGCCCCTTGTCATCGCGGTAATACGCAATGCGATTCCCGGCACCCGGCATAGCCGACAGATATACATTCAAATCACGAATGCACAGCGTTTCAAACAGATCGCCGAGCGTCTGTGTATCGCGCATCAGAGTATTCGGCGCGGCACCTAAAACCGCAGCAGGCAACGAAGGATCCACGAAATATCGCTTGGGCTTGGTTCGCACACGACTCTTTGCGCGGAGTGGCGGTTCCCAACCCTCCAAATCCGTCAGAAGGTACAAGTCCTTGAACATTTCCAAATAGCTCTTCACCGTCTGCGTATCCGGCTCACGCCGCTCATCGCCATATGCCATATCCGCAGCCAGCGTCGCATATTTTGGTGCCTGCGAGATGTTCACGGCAAGAGCTCGCATCAAAGCTCGTGCAGTTTCAGGATTCTTCTTCATCTTCGGCACGCTGATATCCAGCACACTTGCGATATATTCGCCCGGGATTTCCAAGGCGAATTCATCGTCTAGCTCAAGATTCGCGGGCCATCCGCCACGGCAACACCATCTGGCGATGTCTTCGATACTCGTATTGCATTCGGCAGGCTCGAATTTCCCCTCGAACAAATCGGATAGGCTGACCGCGCCCGTGGATTCTCCGGATTCAGCCAAGCTCATGGGCCACATGCGCAGACGAGCAATGCGACCAGTGCCGCTGTGATGAATGGCGTCACGATCCTTTGGAATAGCCGAACCTGTAAGAATCAGCTGCCCCTTGCGGTTCGCATTGTCATCTATATGGCGACGAGCGGCATCCCAAATTTGCGGTACATCTTGCCATTCGTCCACCAGATGGGGCTCCTCCCCCATCAGCACCAATGCAGGATCGGTTTGGGCGGCCGCGAAAACTGCCACATCATGCAGACGATCAACGCTTCGAGACCGGGAGAGCGCGGTCCATGTCTTGCCGCACCATTCGGCCCAACGATTTCCACTGCACCGAACGCCTTGAGCAGTTTACTTAATCTGCTATCTACCACGCGTGAACGATAATCAGGCCTGGTCAAGGTACCATCGCGACCACTCAAATCGTTCATATTGCAGCCTTTCCCAGTTCTATCGTTCTAACAATATAGATTTTACACCAGTTTCATTCCCGATTTTACACCTATCTCATTCCCGGTTTTACACCAGTTTCATTCCCTGTTTTACACCGTGTTGTTTTTTACGCTTTACCCTCTCAGAGGTATCAGAGGCAGATCTCGGCACGGACAGGGCATTGTCCTGCTGCAACTGGCCTATCGCAGCAAAAAGTCGAATCACCCACAAATCCAATCCGATAAGCAAGCCGCGCCATTACCAATTCGGCAGGTCGGCAAACTTGGACTAGGCTGGGAATCATGGAACTCCATGTTTTGAATCATCCGCTGGTCGAGCACAAGCTCACCGTGCTGCGCGACAAGAACACCCCCTCCTCCACCTTCCGCGAGCTCGTCTCCGAACTCGTGATGCTTGAGGCCTACGAGGCCACCCGCAACCTGTCCGTGGTGGCCGCGCCGATCGAGACGCCGGTCGCCCCGATGACCGGCAAGAAGCTCGCCTCCCCGCGCCCGATCATCGTGCCGGTGCTGCGCGCTGGCTTGGGCATGCTCGACGGCATGACCCGCCTGATTCCGACTGCTGAAGTCGGCTTCCTGGGCATGAAGCGCGACGAGGAGCACCCCACCCAGCAGGTGACGTACGCGAACCGTCTGCCCGAGGACCTGTCCGGCCGCCAGTGCTTCCTCATCGACCGATGCTCGCCACCGGCGGAACGCTGGTCGCCGCCACGCACTACCTGGCCGAGCGCGGCGCCAAGGACGTGACCGCGATCAACATCATCGCGGCCCCCGAAGGCATCAAGTACGTCGAGGAGCACATCGACCCGTCCATCGACTTCAAGGTCGTGGTGTGCGCGGTCGACGAACGTCTTAACGACAAGTGCTACATCGTGCCGGGACTCGGCGACGCCGGTGACCGTCTCTATGGCGTAATTGACTGATTTCCCTGGCTCCCCTCCCCGAGGGGAGCAACATAACGGAACATCTATGCAAATCGACATTATTGCGCCGGGGCGCGTGAAGGAGCGTTACCTTCGCGACGCCATTGACGAGTATTCCAAGCGACTTTCGCGCTACTGCAAGCTCAACATCATTGAAGTGGCAGATGAGAAAACGCCTGACCATGCCTCCGAAGGCGTTGACCGACAGATCAAGGCCAGAGAAGGCGAACGCATCGCCAAGCATCTGAAGGACGGCGCGTTTGTTATTGCCCTTGCCATCAATGGCAAGCAGCTGTCCAGTGAAGAATTGGCCGCCAAAATCAACGACCTTGGATTGCGTGGCACCAGCCATATTCAGCTGGTCATCGGCGGTTCAATCGGCCTTGACGACGCGATTCTGCGTCGTGCTGATTTTCTGCTGAGTTTCTCGAAGATGACGTTCCCGCATCAGCTCATGCGCGTGATTCTGCTGGAGCAGATCTATCGCGCTTATAAAATCAACGCTGGCGAGCCGTATCACAAGTAAAACGCCATACCTCATGGGGCGGGAAATCCCCCATGGGGCGGTAATTGCCCCATGAGGCGGCATAATCCTCATGGGGCGGTATGCCAAAATGGCTTAATTCCGCGGTTTCACATATTCTTCAAACCGCCCCATGGGCAAGTTACCGCCCGATGAGCCTGTAACCGCCCCATGGGCGCATCAATAACGCCCTCAACCTCACACTGCGTCGGGGACGAACGCTTCGAAGATGTGGCGGTCGAAGTAGGGGGCGCACTGGGCGAGTTCATCGCTGCTGCGCACGGTCCATGAAACCGGCATCGCACCCATCGAACGAGCGAGCTTGACTTGCGGCGAAGCGCCACCGGTCCAGTCATAAGCCACGAAATCAGGACGAGACAGCCAGTCGAACGCCAGTAAGCCGGCGGCCCATTCAGCCGCACCATTCTTGCTCAGCTTCGCCGGCCAGCTCAGCTGACCGCGGCACACCTCAGGGTGATGCTCCTTGTACCAATTCACCGCGCCCGGGTGGAAGGATTCGATCACGTACGGGCCGTCATACGCCTCAAGCAAGGCGTGGCCCTTTTCCATGAGCTCTTCGCTACGCTCATCCCAAGCCCTGTTGTTGCTGAACTTGTATTCCACAATCAGCGGAGCTCGGCCGGCCACCACGTCCAGCACATCGGAGAACAGCGGCACATGCTGGTAGTACCCCTTCGGCGCGGCGGACGGCGTGACCACCAGCGGCGGGTTCGCGTCGGCACCCGGCAACGGTTCGGCCTTCAAATCGCCTGACTCGCCGTTCGGGAAGAGCGGAATACGGGCGAGTTCGTCGTAAGTCAGGTCTTCGATGCGGCGCGGATCGCCGGCCACGCGCAACAAATCGGCGTCATGGACCACGACCACTTGGCCGTCGAGCGTAAGCTGCACGTCGAGTTCGATGCCATAGCCAGCCTCGCAGGCGGCGGCGAACGCGGCCAGCGAGTTTTCGGGAGCAATCGGACCGGTCATATCCGCACTGCCGTAGCCGGCCTTGACAGCCATGCGACGGGCAAGCGACACATAATCATCGTTTTCGGCGATGGATCGCTCAGTGGTATCGGCTTGGGCGCTAACCGGATTATCCCCACCATAATCAGCGATATCGGTATAGCCGACCAAACCAGAACCCGCATCATGCAAGCCACGATGGGCATACCATACCTCCGGAATGGAGGGCACGAAATTACGACGCTTGTCATTGAACGTGCGCGGGGCCACGGCCCACACGGCAGCACCGGCGGCGGCCACGCCTGCCAGCGCCACGTTTCTCCAGAGCTTCGACGACATTGGAATCCTTCCTGTTGGGCTGCCTCTAGCCTAACGCTTCTGCCAGCCATTGTGGAGTGGTTGGATCATCCGGTTTCAGCGCGCGGTCCAGGTGGTTGGCGCGCAGTGGCTCCCAGCTGAAATCTGCCAGCAGATCGGCGGTTTTGCAAGGAATTGGAGTGGGTTGCAGACGCAGCAGCCAGGCGCAGTATCCGATGATTTGCTCGGGGGTTACGTTGCGGGCGCGCAAGGCTCCCATATCCAGCGAACGTTCGCGCTTGGCTAAACGCCGGCCGGCCGCATTGTCGATAAGTGGCAGATGCGCATACTCGGGGTGCTCGGCGAGAGGCTTTTCCGTGTTGCCGCATTCCGGCTCAAAGCCGCCAGCCAACAGACACTGGCGAATCCACATTTGCAGCGCGGTGGAGCGCAGCAGATCACGGCCGCGCACGATATCATCAACACCCATATCGAGGTCATCCACGACCACGACCAGTTGATAGCCGAACAGTCCATCGGCTCGGCGAATCACGGAATCGCCTACCTCGCGGGCCAAATCGTAGTGCTGTGGACTATAGACACGGTCGTTAAAGCATGCGACACCATCAACGATTCCGGCATCGCCCTGCTGTTCCGGCGGCACGGCTCCCGACAGCGCAGCGGAATCGTCAGGCACTGTACGTTGCTTTTCTCCCGCTGCCGATTCCGGCATGGCGATACGGATGGAATGCTGGTCGCCGCGAACCAAACGGGCACGGACCTCGTCGGGATGGTCGTGCAGCAGGCGGCGGCACGTGCCGGGGTACACCATGAAGCCGTCGCCCTCGTTGGGGGCCGAGGCGGCGCGAATGTCGGCACGCGAGCAGAAACAGGGGTACAGCACACCTTGCGAGCGCAGGCATTCGAGAGCGTATTCGTATCGTTCAGTGCGCTGGGATTGGAACATCGGCTCGCCATCCAGTCGAGGCCGAGCCAATGCAGGTCATCCATCATGAGCTGGTCCGCACCGGCGACCACACGCGGCTTGTCCACGTCCTCGATACGCATCAGCATGCGGTCGCCACGCGAGCGGGCCGAAAGCCATGCACCCAACATGGCGTACACGTTGCCGATATGCATGCGCCCCGACGGCGTCGGCGCGAATCGTCCAGTCACTGGCCCTCCTCGTATGAAGTTCAGCACCATGGTAGCGAAAAGGCTCTCCTCCTCAGAGGAGAGCCAATATAGTGAAGCTCGCCAGCCCGAACTCCCCTCAGTCAGCTTCGCTGACAGCTTTGCTCAGAGAGGGGAGCCAGTGATTGTCACTTGTCTTCGGTGACGTTGTCCACGCTCACGTCCGGATTGTCGGAGACAATCTGTCGCTCGCCCAAGCGGAGAGCTCCAGATGTTCGCCACCGGTCTGGTCGACCAGCACGGTGTCGCCATCGTGGACCTTGCCGGCCAGCAGCATACGGGCCAGCTGGTCGCCCACTTCGGTCTGTACCAGGCGGCGCAGCGGACGAGCGCCATAAGCCGGGTCGTAACCGGTGTTGGCCAGCCATTCGCGAGCCGAGTCGGTGACGTCCAGCGTGATGCGGCGATCGGTCAGACGCTGGGACACGCCAGCCACCTGGATATCCACGATGCCGCCAAGCTCCTCGCGCGTAAGCGGGTGGAACATGACGATGTCGTCCAGACGGTTCAGGAACTCCGGCTTGAAGTTCATGTGGACAGCGTCCATCACGGCCTTTTTCTTGGCGTCGGCGTCCATGTCCTCGTTCACGAGGAACTGCGAGCGAGGTTAGAGGTCATAATCAGGATCGTGTTCTTGAAGTCCACGGTCCTTCCCTGGCCATCGGTCAGGCGACCATCGTCAAGTACCTGCAGCAGCACGTCGAAGATCTCCGGGTTGGCCTTCTCGACCTCGTCGAACAGCACCACGGAATACGGGCGACGGCGCACGGCCTCGGTCAGCTGGCCGCCCTGCTCGTAGCCACGTAGCCCGGAGCCGCACCGATCAGGCGCGAGACTGAAGCCTTCTCCATGTATTCGGACATGTCGATGCGGACCATGGCCTTCTCGTCGTCGAACAGGAAGTCGGCGAGCGCCTTGGCCAGTTCGGTCTTGCCCACACCGGTGGGACCGAGGAACAGGAACGATCCGGTCGGACGGTTCGGGTCGGAGATGCCGGCACGCGAACGGCGCACCGCGTCGGACACGGCGGCGATGGCTTCCTTCTGGCCGATCACACGCTTGCCGAGGTAGTCCTCCATGTGCAGCAGCTTCTCCGTTTTCGCCCTGCATCAGGCGGCCGACGGGAATGCCGGTCCAGTCGGAGACGATCTCAGCCACCGAGTCGGCGTCCACACGGTCCGGGACCATCGGCTCATCGGCCGGGTTGGCCGCGCTGGCATCAGCAGATTCAGCATCCGCGCTCTCCGCGGCGGCAAGCTCCTTCTGAATGGACGGAATCTCGCCGTACAGAATCTTCGAGGCCTCCGCCAAGTTGCCTTCACGGGTATACTTATCCGCCTGCACGCGCAGGTCGTCGAGCTTGGCACGCAGGTCGCCGACCTTGTTGTGGCCAGCCTGTTCCGCATCCCAACGCGCCTTGAGACCGCTGAGCTTCTCACGGGTGTCCGCAAGTTCGGCTTGCAGCTTGCCCAGACGCTCCTTGGACGCAGGATCCTCGGCCTTCTTGAGCTGCATTTCCTCCATTTCAAGACGGGTCACCTTGCGCTGCAGCTCATCGATCTCCTCAGGCGAGGAGTCGAGCTCCATACGCAGGTGAGCGGCCGCCTCATCGACCAGATCGATGGCCTTGTCCGGCAGCTGACGACCCGAAATGTAACGGTTCGAGAGGGTCGCGGCGGCAACCAGCGCGTCGTCGCCGATCGTTACCTTATGGTGCGCCTCGTAACGCTGCTTCAGACCACGCAGAATGGCGATGGTGTCTTCCACGCTCGGCTCACCCACGAACACCTGCTGGAAACGACGCTCCAGCGCCGGATCCTTCTCGATGTTCTCGCGGTACTCGTCCAGCGTGGTCGCGCCGATCAGGCGCAGCTCGCCACGGGCCAGCATGGGCTTCAACATATTGCCGGCATCCATCGAGCCTTCGGCCGCACCCGCGCCGACGATGGTGTGGATCTCATCGATGAAGGTGATGATCTGACCATCCGCATTCTTGATTTCGTTCAGGACGCTCTTCAGGCGCTCCTCGAACTCGCCACGGTACTTCGAACCGGCCACCATGGAGCCCAAGTCAAGGGAAATGAGCTTCTTGCCTTGCAGGGTGGTGGGCACGTCGCCCGCCACGATACGCTGGGCCAAACCCTCCACGACGGCGGTCTTGCCGACGCCGGGCTCGCCAATCAGCACCGGGTTGTTCTTGGTACGACGGGAGAGGATCTGAATCACGCGGCGGATTTCCTGGTCACGTCCGATGACCGGGTCCAGCTTGCCTTCCTTGGCGGCGGCCGTCAGGTCGGTGGAGTACTTCTCTAGGGCCTTGTACGAGCCTTCCGCGTCCGGGCTGGTGACCTTCGCGCCACCACGCACGCCGGGTACGGCCTTGCGCAGGGAGCTGCGGTGACGCCGTTCTTCTCCAAGATTTCGGCCGACTGGTTCGGCTTGCTGGCCGCGATGCCGATAAGCAGATGTTCGGTGGAGACGTATTCGTCGCCCATCTGCTGCATTTCCTTCTCAGCCTGGGCGATGGCGGCGGTCAGCTGGCGGCTGGCCTGTGGCTGCGAGGTGCTGGATCCGGATGCGCTCGGCAGCGCGACCAAAGCGTTGCGCACCGCCGCGCCGATGGCCTGCGGGTCCC
>ENA-OQDD01000368-OQDD01000368.1-human-gut-metagenome-genome-assembly--contig:-NODE-368-length-19135-cov-5.066761_pt1 | contig 19135 bp, 26 predicted proteins | sample MGYA00242507_ERZ504598 | MGnify/ENA primary metagenome ERZ504598 (study PRJEB26092, sample SAMD00036318) | human gut metagenome | host: Homo sapiens | study: EMG produced TPA metagenomics assembly of...
CACTGTTTGCGGACAGTTTTCTTCTTGCAGCCCTTCTTCTTTTTGGCCGTGGCACATTTATAGTAGCGGTGGACTTCTCCCGTCCGGCTTGTGCCGCTTTCGCCAAACATCAGCGCACCGCAGCAACACAGTGCAGCTTGGTTGTCAGCAGGTAATCGTCCTCTGCCTTTCTTCGGGCAGGGGCTTTTTTGTTTTTGGCGATCTTTTCCTGCACATCGTTGAAAAGCTCTGCGGACACAATGGAGGGAATCGCATCGGGAATCAAAACATCACGATATTTCAGCTCCCCGATGTAGCGGCGATTGTTCAGCATATGCTGAATGGTGTTGAAGGTCATCAGCCCGCCACGCTGGTTCTTGACGCCCTTTTCGTTCAGCCAATCCCGAATTTCCCGCATGGTCTGGCCATCGTTGTACCGCTGGAAGGTTTCTGCCACAAAGGGAGCAGTCAACGGGTCGATTTCAAAGCGGTGGTCTGCGTTGATGATGTAGCCAAAGGGAATGGCACCGCCAGTGAACTTTCCCTTCAGTGCGTTTTCGGTCATGCCACGAATGACCTTTTCAGACAGGTCAGCGGAATAATACTCGGCATAACCTTCCAGCACCGATTCCAGAATGATGCCCTCCGGTCCCTCGGAGATGATCTCGGTGGCAGACATGAGCTTGACACCGTTCTTCTTCAGCTGGGTCTTGTACCGGGCACTGTCGTAGCGGTTCCGGGCAAAACGATCCAACTTCCAGACCAGCACGATGTCAAACAGCTTCTTGTCACTGTCCTTAATCATCTGCTGAAACTCCGGGCGGTTGTCCGTCTTGGCAGAGATAGCACGGTCAATGTAGTGCTTGACGATGGTGATGCCGTTCTTTTCCGCATAGGCAGTGCATTCACGAATCTGGCCTTCAATGGATTCTTCGCGCTGGTTATCCGATGAATAGCGGGCATAGATCACGGCGGTCATGGCAGGCACCTCACTTTACACATCATTGAACGGTGGAGTGTTCTTTTAAAGCAATGTTTCGTATAATGGATATACCACATTTTACAGATGATTGCAAGCTTTTTATACGCTTTTCACGAGATTCAGTAAAAAACATGAACTCCTATGAAAGCAAAATATTCACATTCCATGGTTCTATGAAGGTGCCCGGAGCAATTGTGTCATTTTGACACAATTCCTTATTTCTCCATAAACCATAAAAATTCAACTTTTTAATGCAGCAGCTACAACGTTGGATTGCATATCGCAAATATACTATTTGAATATTGCGCTGATTTTTGTCTTGTTACGGTTTCGCAATAAGACCAAAGTGGTGGGTATCACGATGATACCCACCACTTAGCCAAGTAAATTTTTATTTTTGAATCGTAAAACGGAACGAGGTTCCCTTCTCCACCGCAAAGCAGGCGTCTGCATGGGGCTTTGCGCCCCAGCTGTTGTCGCCGCCCACGCCGCGCTGGAAAGCAGCGCAGCGGACGACCGTCTTATTGTCGTCCCGGGGCAGCTCGTAAAGGTGGCGGGCGTTTTCCAGTTCATGGGGCGTGTAGGGCAGCGCCGAGAAGGTCATGCCGTCCCCTGCAAAGCCGATGCCTATATTCAATCCGCTGCCGGTGAGTGCTGCGCTGTACACGCCGGTACGGCTGCCGCATTCCTGCGGGTAGACCGGGCTGTTCTGGGCAAAATCCTGCCGGACATTGTAGCTCCAAGCGCCCATCTTGCCGCCTGCGGTGCGGTCGGCGGTGGTCTCCCGGGGGCCAAGACCCAGATAGGATACCTTGGTCAGCTCCCGGCGCATCGGGAAGAGCAGCCCGAACTCCGGCAGCTCAATCTTTTCGCCCTGCCATGTCATGGTGATATCGCAGCGGCCTGCGCCGTCGATGGCAAAATCAATGGGCAGCGTCTGCCCATCTGGTAGGGTGTAGTTTGCGCGGACGATGACGAACTCATCCTTTGCTTCGGCAGTCAGGTTATCGCACCGGGCGTAGAGACCGGCGGTTTTCCAGAAGGCAAATGCAAACGGCTCTGCGCAGCCCTCGTCGTTGTTGGTGGGCGCACGCCAGAAGTTGGGGCGCACGGTATCGTCCAACAGCTGCACACCGTTGTAGCGGATGGACACCAGCCCTTGCCTCGGCCAAAGATGTACTCGAAGCCCTCGCCCTTTACGCCGACGTTGCAGTCCATCTCCACCAGCTGCGGGGCGGGCAGGGTCAGCCGGGCGACGGCGTAGTTGTGCCATACCTGCCCAAAGCGGCTTCATAGCCCGCCGGGATGCCGGGCAGTGCAGCCCGCTGGATGGCGGTAACGGTCATGCAGCAAGCCCAGCCTCCGGTAAGGCAAAGGGAAACGGGATGTGCTCCGTCCCGCCCGGCTTGCAGTCTGCCCGCAGCACCGCCCGGCGCTCCGGCTTGCCGTTGACCGAGGACGCAAACACAAGGTCGTAGGCGTTCAGGTCGGTAAAGAGATTCCGGTTTTCAATCACGGCTTCCGTGTCGGTCAGGGTGATCTTCAGCGGTGCGTAGGCCGCCTTGACGGCGTCCATTTTGGGGGTGTTACGGCGGTCGGGCAGCACAAGGCCGTCCACGCAGAATTCCCGGTCGGTGGGGCGGTCGCCGAAGTCGCCGCCATAGGCAAAGCCGGGCTTGCCGTCCGGGCTTGTCACTGCAATGCCGTGGTCCATGTACTCCCAGATAAACCCGCCCTGATACAGGGGCTCTTCGTAGGCATACTCGGTGTAGTCGGTGATGCCGCCGCAGCTGTTACCCATGGCGTGGCTGTACTCGCACATGATAAAGGGCTTTTCCGGGTGCTCTGCCAGAAACTTTTTGATGTCTGCCACCGGGGTGTACATCTGGCTTTCCATATCGGAGGTGGCGGGGTACTCCCGGTTCCAGAAAATGCCCTCGTAGTGCACAAGGCGGCTGGGGTCGGTGTTGCGGAAATACTCGCTCATCTCCCACAGGGTCTTGCCGCCGTGGCTCTCGTTGCCGCAAGACCAAATGAGGATGGCCGGGTGGTTTTTGTCCCGTTCCAGCATGGCTTCGGCGCGGGCAAGCACATTTTCCCGCCACTCCGGGCGGGCACCGGGCAGCGTCCACTCGTCCGAGCCGTCCGCACCCAGCTTCTGCCATGTGCCGTGGTCTCCAGATTGGTCTCCCCGATGACATACAGGCCGTATTCATCGCAGAGGGACAGGAAATAGGGGTCGTTGGGGTAGTGGCTGGTGCGCACGGCGTTGACGTTGTGGGCCTTCAGGTTCTTTACATCCCACAGCATCTCTTCCCGGCTGACGGTGCGGCCGGTGCGGCAGCTCCACTCGTGGCGGTTGACACCCTTGAACACGATACGCTTGCCGTTCAAAAGCATCTGGCGTTCTTTCAGCTCAAACTTACGCAAGCCGACTTTCAATCCGGTGCGCTCCACGAGAGCACCCTCGTTCAGCAGGGCAATTTCTGCTTCGTACAGGTTCGGCTGCTCGGCGCTCCACAGGGTGGGATGCTCCACCGTAAAGGTGAAGGAGACATCCTGCACGTCCTCTTCCACGTCCGGGTCGGCCTCGCCCTTGCCGAACACCACACCGCTGTCGTATTCGGCAGGTTCGCCCACCTCAGCAGACTGCTCCTCGCCATCAAACACCACCGAGATGGTGCCCGCGCCGCTGACCTTGCAATCAAAGGTGACAGTGGCACTGGAAAAGTCCGGGGCAAAATCCTGCTTCACAAAGACATCCTCGAGGTGAATTTCCGGCTTTGTGAACAGCTCCACGGAGCGGAATAAGCCGCTCATGCGCCAGAAATCCTGATCCTCCAGCCAGCTGCCGGAGGAGAAACGGTACACCTGTACCGTCAGGGTATTTTCGCCGGGGTGGACGGCAGCAGTCATGTCAAATTCAGCGGGAGTGAAGGTATCCTCGGTGTAGCCGATGTAAACGCCGTTGCACCAGACGGCGGCGGCACTGTCGGCACCGTTCAGGCGCAAGTAACAGCTTGCCCAGCTTTCCGGCAGGGTGAAACTGCGCTGGTATTCCCCGATGGGTTATAGTCCTGCGGAATCTGACCGGGGTGCAGCTTTTCGTGGCCATCCCACGGGTACTGGGTGTTGACATAATGGGGCGCGCCGTAGGGCTGGCCGGGCTTTTGCAGGCTCTGCATCTGGATGAAGCCCGGCACGGTCAGGGTGTCCCAGTCCGTAAAGGGTGCAGTCAGGTTTTCCGCATAGCAGAAGTTCCACTCGCCGTCCAAGCTGACGGTCAGGGGCAGTTCCAGGCTGGTCTGGTCGGTAAAATGGGCATGGAAGGGCAGACGGTTCTGCTGGAAAATTTCCGGGTCGGCCAGAAGCGCCGAGGTAATGGGATGATTTAACGGCATAAATGTCACCTCGCAGCATTTTCTGCTTTTATTATAGCACAGGATATAAGAAAAACAGCCGCACAAAACGACTGTTTTTCTATCGCAATTTTCAAAAATAGTGCCTATCAAAACGGCATATTTGCGATATGCAGTTTGCGGATGTTGCTTGTGCATTAAAAACGCAAACTGCTATAGAAAGAAGCGGCATCAGTTTGCTTCGTCAAAGACCTCGGTGTCCAGTCCTGTGTGCCCCTTGGGGATGTGGTACTTCACGGCGGGCAGATGGACGTTAGTGAAGTACAGGCTGGTGTTGGGGTCGCAGCCGATGACCACTGCTTCTCCCCTGCCGCGCACGGTGCAGCGCAGGGTGTCGCAATGGGCTTCGGCGGTGTCATTTTCCACGCTTTCGGCATAGCCCGGTGCAAAATTGGGCACGGCAAAACCGCAGTCGTAGGCTTCGCAGTCGAAACTGCTGTCAATCTCGTGATGGCGGCAGTGGCCGGTGGCCGTGGGGGTGATGGTAGTGGTCACCTCAATGCCGGGGAAGGGCGACCACTGCGCAGTCACAGCCCCGGCTTCAATTTCCCACGTTTTGCTCACCTTGCGCACAAACACGTTATCGTCGATGACAAAGGCCAGCATACTGTCGGGAGCCGCCTGATTGAGCACCTCCCGGCTGCGGGAGGCACAGAAGCCAAAGCGGGTATCGTAGGCAAATTTTGCGTACTTTTCCGGGAACTGTCCGTGGCCGTGCCCCTCGTTGACACCGGCGGCATAGGCTGTTACCCGCCCCGCCCGGCGCTGCACCAGCATATTGGCGTATGGCATGGGCTTGAGCCGCTCCAATGCGGGCATGGGCGCGGCTTCGGCAGACCAGAAGGGGTGGTCATCCGGCAAAGCAAGCAGCAAAAAGCTCTTCATGCCCCAGTAGGGGCTGCCGGGGGCGTTGTACCGCTCGGCCATGTACATCTGCGGGTAGCAGTAGCCGATGGTCAGGATGCCGTCCCGGTCGAACATTTTCTGCCCCAGCCACCAGTTGAAGTTGCGGACGATAAGGCCCTTCATTACCGGCAGGGGCAGCGGCTCCAGCCCTGCCCAGATGCAGGCCGCCCAGAAGCTGTTCTGGGCAAAGCGGTAGGTCAGGCTGCGGCCAAAGGGCAGGGCTGCGCCGTTGGCATCGAACCAATAGACGAACTGCTGCGCGAACAGCTGGGCGCGCTGGCGGTAGAGTGCAGCACGCCGGGGGTCGGTGTCGGCGGCAAATTTAGAGTAGAGCAGTCCGTAATACTGGATGGCCCACGGGATGTAGTAATCCTTTTGCACGGAGGCGCCATCGGTGGACCAGCCGTCGCCGCTGTAATAGCTGTCAATTTTGCAAAGGCCATCCTCCAGCAGTTCCGGGCTGTAAGGCATCCCCACGCTTTTCAGGGCAAGGTTTACAAGGATGCGGAAAAACTGCCAGTTGCAGTCCGGGATGGTGTGGGCGTTGATCTGCCCCAGCCATGCGGCAAGGTTCTGTTTTTCGGTATCAGAAAGCGGGGTCCACAGCTTTTCCGGTGCGGTGAGGATGCCGCAGGCAATAGCCGCCATCTCCACATAACACTGGTCGTATTCCCCGGTGGTGCCCCAGTATTCGGGGTTTTCCGGGTCGGTGCCGGCGGCAAGACCCTTGCGGTAGATTTTTTCAAACTCCGGGTCAGAGCCGCCGCCCACCCAGAAGGGCACCAGCGCCCACAGCGGGCGGCTGAAGGCTTCCAGCTCAATGGCATTTTGGTTGTAGGTCACACCCGTCTCGCCCAGATGCAGCCGGGCGCAGCCTGCGGAATAACAGGGCTTGAGGGGGTCGAGAAATTTGTGCATCAGTGCGGTAAAATCCGCTTTGGTCTGCAAGTTCATCACCAGTACATCTCCCAGTCTTTGGTCAGGCGGGTCAGCGCCTCCATGTAAAAATAATCGCCCCAGCTCGTACATTCATCCACGCCTCCGGGGTGCAGGTGTTGTAGGGGCTCTTTTTGCTGTAAGTGCCGTGCAGCAGCTGGCCGGAGCCGAGGGTACCAGGCTTTACCGCATAATTTGCGGCAAGGCTGGCCAGCATCTGCCGTGCCAGTGTGCGCCACTGGGCAGCTTCTGTTTCGTCCACATACTTTGCCGCTTCCAGCAATCCACAGGCCACGATGGCAGCGGAGGAGGAATCCCGGGGTTCGCCGCTTTCCGGGGCAAAGAGCATATCCCAGCAGGGGATCATATCCTCCGGCAGGCGGGAAAGGTAAAATTCCAGCGCCTTGCGGAACACATCCAAAAACTTTTCGTCGTGGGTGTAGGTGTAGCCAATGGCGCTGCCGTACACGCCCCACGCCTGTCCCCGTGCCCAGAAGCTGTCGTCCTTATAGCCCTGACAGGTGCGTCCGCCCTTGGGGGTACCGTCCGTTCATAAAGAAGGTGTGGTAGGTGCTGCCGTCCGGCCGGAAGGAGTTTGCCAGCGTGGTGGCGGTGTGGGCAGCGGCGATCTCGCGGTAGTGGTCGCTACCGGTCACCTGCGCTGCCCAGTACAGCAGCGGCACATTGAGCATGCAGTCAATGATATAGCGGTAGTTGCCGGGGTCGTCCATAGTGCCCCATGCCTGCAAGAAGCGGCCGCTGGGTTGGTAGCGGGTCAGCAGCTGGTCGGCGGCGGCAATGGCGGCGTTTTTGCCGGTTTCGCTGCCCACCAGCTTCCACGCTGCCACGCAGGTGGGGCTGTACAAAAAGCCCATATCGTGGTGGTCCACCTCCACCTTGCGGGCAATGCGGTCCGCAAAGCTGTCCACCTGAATGAGGGCGGCTGTCTTGAATTTTTCGTCCCCGGTGGCCTCGTAGGCCAGCCAGATCTCACCGGGCCAAAAGCCGCAGGTCCACTGGTTATTGGCGCAGCCGGGGTAGATATCGTTCACACTGGAATGGTTCTGGCACTGGTAGGTGTACAGGGGCAGATTGGTCTCCACCTGTTTGCAGGCATCGGCCAGTGCCTGCCGTGCCTCGCGTCGGTCATAGCGTGGTTCTGGTAGGTTTTCATCATGATTACTCCTTAAATCCAAACGTAGGTATCTCTGCCCACCGCTGGCGCAGAAAGTGCATGCCCAGCTTGGGGCGGCGATCCCGGGTGAACAGACCTTTTTTGTTGCCATCCACCCGCATGGGGCCCTGCACAGTGTCGTAGTCTGCAAAGTTCCAGACAAATTCTCCCACAAACCACGGGCGCTTGTCAAACTCTGCATCCAGACGGCGGTAGAACTCCACCTGAAACTCCTCACTGAACATCTCGGCTCCGGCGGTGTGCAGCCCTGCCACGGTGTCCGCACCGTACTCGCTCATCATCACGGGCTTGTGCTGCTCTGCCCAGAAATCCAGCTCCTGATTCAGGCCGTAGCAAGCGGCGTCCATGTCACCGGAAAGGTTGTACCAGCCGTAGTAGCGGTTGATGCAGACGATATCCATGGTGCGGGTGGTGATATCCTTGGTGTAGTCGTTCTGGCAGCAGACGAGGGTGACCGGGCGGTCCTGCGGGTCCAGCTGGTGCGCCAGCTCATACAGCGGGTGCCAGTAGTCGTAGGCATCCTGCGGGAAGTGCTCCAGATCCGGCTCGTTGCCAAGGCTCCACAGCACCACGCAGGGGTGGTTTTTGTCCCGATGAATCATCTCGGCAAGCACCTGCCGGTGATGCTCCGCAAGGGGTATTCCTTATAGGGGTTCACCGCTGCCCCGCCGCCGATGCCCACCGCCGGGGTCTCGTCCATGACCAGAATGCCCTCCCGGTCGCACAGGTCGTAGAACTCCTCGGCGTAGATAGTGCTGGTGCGCACGGCATTGGCGTTTGCCCAGTGGATCAGGTTCACATCCTTCACGTTCAGCACCGGGTCAAAGCCTCGGCCATGGGCGGTAAAGTCCTCGTGCTTGCAAAAGCCCTTGAAATAGAGCGGCTTGCCGTTCAAAAGCACCTGTGTGCCCCGCACCTCAATGCTGCGCACACCAAAGGTCTGGTCGTAGACATCTGCCCCGCAGGTGGCATGCAGGGTGTACAGGTAGGGCGTGCCGGGTCTGGGCTCCAGAGATGCACTTCCGGGATGGTGATTGTGCCTTCTGCACTCTCGGCGCTTGCAACGGCGTTGCCGTCAGCATCCAGCACCGTGACACGGACAGGCGCGCTGCCGGTGGTTTTTACCGCGTACTGCACCGTGCCGTCCACGGCGGGCACTATGGTCACATCCTCGATGTACTCTTTAGGGGTGGTGTAGAGCACCACCGGGCGATGGATGCCCGCATAGTTGAAAAAGTCAAAGTTGGGGCGGTTCTGGGGTGCGGCGGCACGCTTGGCAGCCTCCACACTGGGGATACCCGCGTTGTCCGAGCCAAAGAAGGCCAGCTGCCCGTCCTCGTTGCCCACAGGCAGGGTGCTGTGGTTCACCCGGTTGTCACAGGCTACGGTCAGCAGTGCGGTCTCGCCGGGTTGCAGCAGAGCGGTGACGTCCGCTTCAAAGGGGGTAAAGCCGCCCTTGTGCTGCGCAATGAGCTGGCCGTTCAGCCAGACCTTGGCCGTGTGGGTCACCGAGCCGAACCGCAGCACCACCCGCTGCCCGGCGCAGAAGGCGGGCAGGGTGACCTTGCGCTGATACCACACCCAGCCGTAGTGGCGGCGCAGGGCGGTGGTCTGGTCGTTCTGGTCGTTGTAGCTGGCAGGTACCGCGATGGGCTGGGCGTCCGGCAGGGGCTTTGCGGGGTCGAACTGGGTTTCCGCGCAGCTGCCCAGCGCAAACGCCCATGTGCCGTCAAGACTCAGCTTCAAGCGCGCTTCATTCTGTTCAGGATATAACATAACGCTTTCCCTCTATTTCTGCAAAAAATGCGGGGCGCGGGTACTGCCCACGCCCCGCTTACGGGTGATTTGTTTAGCCCTTGATGCCGGTGGATGCCACGCCCTGCACAAAGTACTTTTGCAGGGAGAGGAACACGATCAGCACCGGGATCAGTGCCACCACAGAGGCCGCCATGATCAGGCCGTACTCTGCAGAATACTGGGTGATGAACATACGCAGACCAATCTGGATGGTCTTGAGTTCGGTCTTGGTCAAGTAGATCAGGGGGCCAAGGAAGTCGTTCCATGTGTTCACGAAGGTGAAGATGGTCAGGGTGGACAGGGCGGGCAGGCTGAGGGGCAGCATGATGTGCCACCAGATGCCGTACTCGCTCAGGCCATCAATGCGGGCAGCCTCACACAGCTCGGTGGGCACGCCTCGTAGAACTGCTTCATCAGGAACACGCCGAAGGCGCTGAAGGCCTGCAGGCACATAATGGCCAGATGGGTGTTGTTCAAATGCCACGAGCTCATCATCATGAACTGGGGCACCATGTAGGCCTGCCAAGGCACTGCAATGGTGGCAATGTAGCCGAGGAAGAGCGCGTTTTTGCCCTTGAACTGCATCTTAGCAAAGGCGTAGGCTGCAAAGGAGGAAGTGAACAGCTGCAACAGGGTGACCACCACGGTGATCTTGACCGTGTTTTTCACAAAGGTCAGCAGCGGGATCTGGGTCCAGATGTCCACATAGTTCTGCCAGCGGGGATTTTTGGGGATCCACTGGATAGGGAAGCCGAACACGTCCTTATTCAGCTTAAAGGAGGAGGACAGCATCCACAAAAAAGGCAGTAGCATACAAGCTGTGATGACGATGAGGAAGAAATAGATCAGGAACTTGGAGATGAAATTGCGGCGCTTCTGGGAAGCGTGGTCTTTAATAACAGCGGTTGCCATGGTTTCTTCCTCCTTTCTCAGTTATCGCCCTTGGAGCCGCGGAACTGGATGATGGTAACGATCAGCACCAGTACGAACAGCACCATGGCAATGGCACTTGCGTAGCCGTATTTCGGGGTATTGACGAAGGCCACATTATAGATGTAGTACACCAGCGTCATGGTAGCAGTGCCGGGGCCGCCCTGCGTGATCATGTACATCTGGTCGTAGACCTTGAAGCCGGAGATGGTGAGCATAATGACCACAAAGAAGGTGGTGGGGCGCAGCTGCGGCAGGGTGATGTGCCAGAACTGCTGCCAGCGGTTTGCACCGTCCAGCTCGGCGGCTTCGTTCAGGTCCGGGTTGCAGCCCTGCAGGCCTGCCAGATAGATGACCATGTAGTAGCCCATGTTCTTCCACACGCTGAACAGGATGACCGTGATCATAGCGGTGTCCTTACCGGCAGCCCAGCGGGGCAGGTTTTCCACCGCCACGCCAAAGAACTGGTTCAGAATCATGTTGATGGGGCCATGGAGGGGTTGAAGATCATGTTCACACCGCTGCCACCGCCACCAGCGAAGCAACGTAAGGGAAGAACGCCACGGTGCGGAAGAAGTTGCGCAGCTTCACGTTCTGGTTCAGCAGCACAGCCATGGCCAGCGAGCAGGCCAGCGTCAGCGGCACCGTGCCAATGACGTAGACGATGGTATTTTTCAGCGCCGCCTGAAAAATTTATCGGTGGTAAAGAGTTTTACAAAGTTCTTCAGACCGATAAACTCGATGGCGTGGCGGCCGTCCCATGCGCAGAAAGCCAGCGCAATGGCAAACACCATGGGCACCAGCGTAAACACGCAGAAGCCAATGAAGTTTGGCGCAATGAAGGAATACGCGATCAGGGAATCGCGGGTCGATTTTTTTAGCACTTTACGGGGAGTTTTATTCTGGACAGCAGCACTCGCCATAAAAGAGCCTCCTTTCCCGGAAGTATAACAGTTTTTCCAAAAAATGAGCGGGGCGGGCGCTGTGCATACCCGCCCCGCTCGGACAGGGCTTTTTTCCGATGCTCGTCATCGGAAAATGAATGGGGATTGAAAACAATGAAGAAGGAGAACCGCAAACCATTGCGGAAAACGCTTTATCAGCCGAGAACTGCGGGAACCTGATCGTTCATGTTCTGGATGCCCTCGTCCACGGTCTCGCTCATGGTCATAATGGCATCGTGCTCGGCGTTCAGAATGGTCTCGATATCAGATGCGTACTGGGTGTAGGGCATCTCCAGATAAACGTTGCTGGTGGTCAGTGCATCCACAGAGTTGCTGTCCTCGGGGAAGCCTTCGGTGGACTTGATGATCTCGGCGGTAGCAGCGGAGCCGCAGGCCGGGAAGGTGCCGGTCTTGGCAATGGCCTGTGCGCCTCTTCAGAGACACACCAGTTGATGAAGTCGGCAGCGGCCTCTGCCTTGGGAGAATCGGCGTTGATGGCCAGGCTGGTCACAGTGCCCAGCGTAGAACCAGCCTCTGCACCAGCGGGGTGCGGATACTTGACGATGCCCCAGTTGAACTTGGTCTCAGCATCCTTCATGTAAGCTTCCAGCGTGGAAATGAACCAGCTGCCCATGTTGACCATTGCGCACTGCTGGTTCTCAAAGGCTGCGGAGTAGTGCAGAGAAGAGGTCTTGAGGTAGCCGTAGTCCATGCAGATGCCGTCCTTCTGCTGGGCAATGACCATATCGTAGGTGGGCTTCATGAAGTCGTATTTGCCGTCGATGATGGTGTTCTTGCCGTCCAGAATGGAGAACAGAGAAGCGGCGGAGCGCCAGGTGTGGTAGTGGCAGCCATAGACCTTGGTGTCGCCGGAGCCGCTGGTCATCTTGCGTGCCAGAGCATCGTAATCTTCCATCGTCAGGTCATTGGAGGGATACTCCACACCGGCCTTATCGAACAGATCCTTGTTGTAGTACAGCACCCAGAAGTCGCTGCGGAAGGGCACGGCGTAGAAGTTGCCGTCGTCGGTGGTCAGCTGCTCGATGGTGCCGTTGAAATCGCCAGTGTCGCGGGTCAGTACCTCGTTCAGGGGCTTGAGGTAGTCCAAATTGATCAGGTTTGCGTAGCCGGGGATATCCTTGATGGTCACGATATCCAGATCGGCGCTGCCAGCCAGCTGGGTGGCCAGAACGGTCATGTAATCGCTGGAGCCCAGATCCACCATCTCGATGGTCACGTCCTTGTGGCTTGCCATGTAGCCGTCGGCCATGGCCTGCCAGTAGGGAGTGGACTCCTTATCCCACACTGACCACTGCAGGGTAACAGGGCCTGCGGCTGCGGAAGCAGCGGTGGAACCGGCAGTGGAGGAAGCAGCGGTGGAGCTTGCAGAAGAGCCGCCACAGGCGCTCAGGGCAGCAGCTGCGCCGCAGGCAGCGGCAGCGGTAAGGAACGAACGACGAGAGATCTTTTTCATAAGTGTGTCCTCCTTCAGGGCAGTGTGTTTGTTCTGTGCAGCGGCCTCCCCCGTGCCGGGGAGCCGCTCGCTTTTGTTGACACTAGGATACCGCACAAACGCAAAAACCGGAATGGAAAAATTCCGGGAAGAGTTGCAGTTTTTCTGTATCTTTTAAAAAAAGATGTACTTTCTTACACTGGAGTCTGCACTTTCTTGTTCTCTTGCACAGTTTGCATCCGTGACGAGAGAAAAAAGCATATAAAGTACACAATTCTCATGAAAAAAGCCGTTGACAAACCGCGCCGGAATCAGTACTGTATAAAGGAAAGAATGCAAACTGTCACCAGAAAGGAGGCACCGTTATGAAGAGCAGCCACCGTTTCCCGCTGCGGCGGCAGATCGTGTGGGGAATGCGCTTTTTTACCTTTCTTACCTCTCTGGCCGTGGGCGCGGCGCTGTTCATTCTCTCCAACCAATATGTGCGTGCCAACTCCCTGCAGGCGGCAGAGTTCAACCTGCGGCTGGTGGCTACCTCCATCGAGACCAGTCTGGAAAGCGCCGATGCTCTTTTGAACTGGGCTTCCATTGACAGCACCGTGCGGCGGTACATCTCGCAGGAAAATATCAACGGCACCCAGACCATTGCCGCCTACGAAGCCATGCAGGAAAAATACTATTCCAGCACCCTGTACAGCCATATCCTCCGCTTTTTTGTTACCAATGAGAACGACCGGCATTTGCAGTTTGGCCCGCTGAACTCCTCGGCGGCGCTCAACCGCACCAGCGTAAAGCAGTTTCTCACCAAGGGGTACGGGATGCAGTTCGCCACCGACCCGCTGCTGCCCGGCAGTCCGAGCTGCATCGCCATCAGCCAGCCTGTCCGCTGCGGCAAGGGAACCTTGCACCGGGGCAGCACCTACCTTGCGCTGGATACCGCCATTATCACCGACCCGGCAGCAGGTTACAGCCTGACCGACGGCAGCGCGTTGTACTGGGAGATGGGCAGCCGCCTGTGGCAGATCGAAAACGGCAGCCTGACCGAGACCGAGAACCGCCTGCGGGAGGTGGACTACACCCTGCGCACCGGCAGCAATAACGGCGTGACAGAGCAGACCGCATGGCAGGGCAAGGTGCAGCTGGACGGCCAGAAGTATTATGTAGTCAAGGTAACACTGAACGGCCGCAGCGCGGCACTGGTACAGCTTTTGCCCGCAAATACCTTTTTGCTGCACTACGGCGTGTACCTGTGGCTGGTCGCCCTTGGCACTGCCATCATCTGGGGACTGAGCTTTTTGATGCAGCACTGGCTGGAGCGGGTCATCACCCGCCCGGTGGAGGCGCTGCAAAAGCGCATCGAAACCGTGGGCAGCGGCAACTTTGCCCCCGACCGCACGGTGGAGTGGAACAACGAGCTGGGCGACATCGGCCGGGGCATCAACCAGCTGGCTGAAAACGTGGACAGCCTGATGACCCGCCGGGTGGAGGACGAACGTCGCAAGCAGGAGCTGGAATACCGGATGCTGCAAAACGAGGTGAACCCGCACTTTATCTACAACACCCTCAACAGCATCCGCTGGATGGCTACCATCCAGCACGCGCCCGGCATTGCGAGATGGTCACCGCCTTTGCACGGCTGACCAAAAGCATCTCCAAAGGCACCCAGAAGCTGGTGCCTTTGCAGGAGGAGCTGGCATTGCTCAACGATTACTTTACCATCCAGCAGTACCGCTACGGCGGCGACCTGGAGATTGAGGTCTCCCGCATTGAAAGCGAGACCCTTTGCCGGGACTGCATGATTCCCCGGTTCACCTTGCAGCCGCTGGTGGAAAACGCCATCTTCCACGGGCTGGAACCCAAGGGCGGCCACGGCAGCGTGCTGCTGGATATCTCCACCGACCCGGATACCGGGGACGTATTGCTGCGCATTACCGATGACGGCGTGGGCATGCCGCCGGAGCAGGTAGCTCACCTTCTGGACGAGCCCGCCGAGGGTGCCGAAAAGGCTGAAAAGTTCCGTCATGTCGGCCTGTGGAACGTGAACCGCCGCATCCGGTATTCCTTTGGCGAGGGTTACGGCCTGACCATTGAAAGTGAAGAGGACGTGGGCACCGAGGTCACCATCCGGCTGCCCTATCAACAGAAAGGAGACACCCATGCTGCGGATATTACTGGTGGATGATGAGCCGCTGGTGCTCATCGGCCTGCAGGGGATGCTGGAATGGGAAAAGCTGGGCTATACCGTCTGCGGCACCGCCCGCAACGGAAAGCTGGCGCTGGAACTCATTGAGCGGGAGAAGCCGGATATCGTCATTGCCGACGTAAAAATGCCGGTGATGGACGGGCTTACCCTTGCCCGCACCTGCCGGGAGCGCAACGCCCTGCCCGCCTTTATCATGCTGACCAGCTTTGAAGAATTTGATTACATCAAGCAGGCCATGGGTGCCGGAGTGGTGGATTATCTGTCAAGCTGGACCTGACCCCCGAAAACCTGCCAAACCGCCCTTGCCAAGGCCGCCGAAAAGGTAAAAAAGGAGCGTGCTTTGCTGGGCGAATTGTCAGCACAGGAAAATCTTGCCGAGAGTGTGCGCAGCTATCAGGAGCGTTTTTCGTGCGGTTGTACGCCGGGCTGTTCCCGGACGAAGCCGCATTGGAGCAGCCTTTGCAGCACATGGAGCTGAACCTTGCAAGCGACGCCTACCTTGTAGCCAGCTGCGAGATCATCGCCAACACCGCCCTTACCCCCGCCCAGCAGCTGAAGCTGAGTTTTTCCTGCGGGCGGATGCTGGAGACCACCCTGCAAAACTACCTGCCCTGCTATGTGACCGGGGCGGATGCCATGCGCTGCAATGTGCTTTTCTGCCTGACCGATGCCCAGTGCCAAAAATACCGGACGGTACTGCGCCCGCTGCTGGAACGCGCCAGCCAAATTCTATACAACTATTTCACGGTACGGCTGCTCTGGGCGGTAGGACGCCCCACCGGCTCCCTGCTGGGGCTGGCGCGCCGCTGCCGGGAAAACGCCCACCTACAGCCCCTGCTCACGGTGGAGCAGCCCATCCAGTTCGTGGAGGTCAACGAGGGCGACGCCACCGCCGGGAAGATGCAGGTGGTGGCACAGGTGCAGGAGTATGTTAAGAATCATCTTTCGGAAAAACTGACGCTGGCCGATGTGGCGGCTGTATTCAATTTTTCGCCCAACTACCTCAGCCAGCTGTTCGGCAAATACGGCGACAGCGGCTTTGTGGAGTACATCACCGAGACCCGCATCGCTGCGGCAAAAGAGATGCTGGAACAGGGCGATTTGAAAGTATACGAGATCGCTGAGAAACTGGGGTACGAGAGCGCTTTCTATTTTTCCAAGGTATTCAAAAAGGTCACGGGGCTCAGCCGCGGGAATACCAGCAAAGTATTTAAAATCGGAGGCTTTTATGATACAGGAACAGCTTGCTCATCTGCCGGAATTTCTTCCCGATTACCGGCCCTTTCCCCCTGTCAAAGAGCACACCGCATGGCAGGGGCTGCCCCTGCGGGCAAAGCAGCGCTTTTTGCAGGCGGGGGAAGCCGCGCTGCAAACGCCCATTGCGCCCCTGCCGCTCTCGCTCTGGCTGGATTTCACCCACACTGGGCGGCGCACCCCATGGGAGACGGCTTACTTTTCCCGCCGGGCGCGGCTGTGCGCGCTGGTAAGTGCCGAGTGTGTGGAGCACAAAGGGCGCTTTCTGGATGAAATTGCCGATACCGTATGGGCGATCTGCGAGGAAAGTGCATGGCAGCTGCCCGCCCACAACAGTTATGTGCGGGACACCCCGCAGCTGCCCCTGCCGGACACCACCCGCCCCATCGTGGATTTATTTGCCGCCGAGACCGGCGCGCTTCTGGCGCTGACCCGGTACTTACTGCCCGATGAGCTGGATACTGCCGCGCCGGGCATCACGGCGAGGATGGAGCGGGAGCTGGACGCCCGCATCCTGACGCCTTATTTTACAAGCCACTTCTGGTGGATGGGCAACGGCGAAGAGCTATGTGTAACTGGACGAGCTGGTGCACTCAGAATGTGCTGCTCACCGTTTTTCTGCTGCCCACCACCCAGCAGCAGCGAAAAGCTGCCGTCAAGCAGGCAGCCTACAGCCTCGACTGCTTTTTGAAGGACTACGGCGCGGACGGCTGCTGCAACGAGGGTGCGCAGTATTATCGCCACGCCGGACTGACCCTGTGGGGCTGTCTTGAAATTTTATCCAACGTTGCGCCGGAGGCCTTCCGCCCGCTATTCAGAGAAACAAAGATCAAAAATATCGCGGAGTACATCTGCAATGTCCATGTGGAAGGACCTTACTATCTGAACTTTGGCGATTGCAGCCCCCTGGCCGGGCGCTGCGGTGCACGGGAATACCGCTTTGGACAGGCCGTAGGCAGCGATGCTTTGCAGGCCCTTGCGGCGGCAGATTTCCGCGCCGATGCCGACCCCGACCATTTGCAGAACCCGGACGGCAGCACCCACATCAACCTGTGGTACCGGCTGACCACCGCCTTTGCCGAGCAGGAACTGATGGAATACGCCGCAGTTCCCCAGCATCGTTCTGCAGTATGGTACCCCAGTGTAGGCATTTATGCCGCACGGCAGGCAGCTGGGTGCTGGGTGCAAAGTTTGGCTCCAACGGCGACAGCCACAACCACAACGATACCGGCAGCATTACCGTGTACAAGGACGGAAGACCGTTTCTCATCGATATCGGAGTGGAGAGCTACACCAAAAAGACCTTCAGCCCTCAGCGGTATGAGATCTGGACGATGCAGAGCGCATGGCACAACCTGCCCACCTTTGACGGCGTGCAGCAGCTGCCCGGCGCGGAATACGCTGCCCGGGAGGTGTGCACCGAGGAAAATAGCATCACCGGCGAACTGGCGGGCGCGTACCCGCCCATCCCGGGGCTTACCACCTACCGCCGCAGCGTATCTGTCAGCGAACAGGGCATCACCCTGCGGGACGAAACAGACTATCCCGGCACAGTAGACCTGACCCTGCTCACCGAGCAGCAACCCGTCCCCACTGCGGACGCTTTGCGGTGGGCACACTGGGCGGCATCCGCTTTGACCCGGACGCCGCAACGGCTGCTGTTACGGCGGTGCCTATCACCGACCCGCGCCTGCGCACCGCATGGCCGGAAACGATCTATAAGATCACCCTGCATTTCCAAAAAATGCTGAAGCTCGAACTGTACTAAGGAGAACTGCCATGGAAACCATCAAGCTGAAAATTCTGGACGAAGCCGGCCACACCCTGATGACCTGTGACGCTGACACCGCCGTATCCCTTGTTTACACCAACTGCTACAAGCCCGGCGACCGGGTGGCGCTGGAGATCGACCATCCCGGCAGTACTGCGTCATCCAGTTCGAGGACACCATGCCCGAAGCCCTTGTGTATGTGGTCAAGCGGGAGATCAACTTCCACATTCCCTTCAGGGAGCAGGCCATCACCTACTCGCCCAAGAGCTTTGCGGGCAGCCGTCACGTTATCCGGGCACGGCTGGCACTGCCGGAAGAGATTGCGCCCGGCGGAATCTGGCCTTCAACTGCTATGACGAGCATGGCGACACCGGTTTTATCCCCACGCCAGCGCCAACGTAGAAACGCGCGGCGAGGCGGTGTTTGCCGCCCGCAACGCCATCGACGGCATTTTTGAGAACAGCGCCCACGGCGAGTATCCCTACCAGAGCTGGGGCATCAACCGCGACCCGAACGCAGCCCTGACGCTGGATTTTGGCCGGGAAGTACTGCTGGATGAGCTGCGCATCACCGAGCGGGCAGATTTCCCCCACGACAACTACTGGGTAAAGGCCACGGTGGAATTTTCTGATGGCAGCCAGCTGGACATCCCGCTGGTGAAAAGCGCCAAACCCCAGAGCGTGGCCTTTGAGCCCAAGCGGGTGCGCAGCCTTGTGCTGAAGGATCTGATTCAGCCGAGGGGACTTCCCCCTTCCCGGCGCTGACCCAAATCGAAGCCTTTGGCACCGAGGTGAAGTAAAATGAGCATCTACAATGCCCTTTATGGGCGGGACGGCCACGGCGTAGGCCCAAACGAGCCGGAGAAAAAAGGCTTTGCACGCTTTTGCCAGATGGTCGGCCGCGACCTCGGCCAGCTGCTGGGCACGAACCTGATGGTCTGCGTGCTCTGCCTGCCTGCCGCACTGGGGGTCTCGCTGGGCGTGACCCTGCTCTCCCTGCCGCTGACGGTGGTGTGCAGTGCGGTCACCGGTCTGCTGACCGGCCCTGCATGGTGCTGCTGGCAGACTGCGCTCTGCGCAGCTTGCAGAACGACCCCTCCCAGTGGCTGCCCCGGGCAAAGCAGACCCTAGCCGCCCATTGGAAAGCCGCCTGCGGCTTTGGCTGCATTGGCACGCTGGTGCTGGGGCTGCTGTGCTTTGTATCGGCCTTTGTGTTTGAAGCCGCCGCGCAGCAGGGGTATTACCCCGGGCTTGCATTCTCGTTTTTCTGGCGCTGGATTTTCTGGTGCTGGCGGTTCTGGCTACGCTTTGCGCTGCCGTTCTGCCGCTGCAACTGCCCGCCCCGGACAGCTTGCTGCGCCGGGCGG
>ENA-OQDD01000370-OQDD01000370.1-human-gut-metagenome-genome-assembly--contig:-NODE-370-length-19091-cov-3.933242_pt1 | contig 19091 bp, 20 predicted proteins | sample MGYA00242507_ERZ504598 | MGnify/ENA primary metagenome ERZ504598 (study PRJEB26092, sample SAMD00036318) | human gut metagenome | host: Homo sapiens | study: EMG produced TPA metagenomics assembly of...
GTTCTGAGGTCAAAAGTGGCGTATCAATATACTCTTTTAATGCATTATCAAATCAATATCCGATACACGGATTCCCTCCTCAAACGGATCCTCAACAGGTCCTCCATTTGTAACAGACACAATTTCATCAGCCAGCTCAACTATTTTTTCATAATCTTCAGATTCCGATAGTATTTCAAGTTTAGATGCCGATACAGTAGATGCTGATATCATAATTCCAATGAAGCAAACAAATATTTTTAATATTTTCCTCATGCCATTCCCCCCTATCATATTTTCTTTTACGTTTCACAATTGATCTATTTATCTCATCATACACTGATATAATTTTTTTAACAATTATCATATTTTCACAAAATATTCAGCGCAAAATACTGCAAATAGGAGAATTGTTTTTTTGCTCAAAAGTGTAATTTTCCAGACATTTAATCGTATATATACATAAAAAATCAGAAGAGGTTATTATGCCAACTTACTCGGCATAACAATCTCTTCTGATTTCACCTTTTACACTTTTGTTTCTTTTTTAGCTTTCTCAAAAAATCTATTCTTTACTGAATCGGCTCCTTCGCCGGTGTTCCCGCTTTTCTCGGATACTTCTTCGGCGTTGCTTCCCCTTCTTGATGCAGACAAACGATCGCTCATCCTCGGTTCCCGTAAGCTGGAAATAGACCGGCTCTTTTGCTTCGCCGCCGAGCACATGAATCGCTTTTTGAGCTGCGGCAAGCTCCTCATTCAATTTGCCCGATTTATACGAAACAAACCGTCCGCCCACCTTCACATACGGCAGACAGTACTCCGAAAGCGAGCTTAAATTCGCCACCGCGCGTGATACCACGAGATCAAACTGCTCCCGGTAATCCTTCTGGCGTGCGAAATCCTCGGCTCTTCCGTGAACCGCCGTGATTTTCGAAAGGCCAAGCTGTCCGATCACCTCATTCAGGAATTTCACTCTCTTATTCAGTGAATCCAGCAGTACAACTTCCACCTCCGGAAACGCGATTTTCAGCGGGATTCCCGGAAAACCGGCTCCCGTTCCCACGTCGAGAATGCGTCCCGCCTGTGCCACATCACAGACCTTCACCAGCGACAGACTGTCGAGAAAATGCTTCGTAATCACCTGATCGAACTCCGTAATCGCCGTCAGATTCATAAACGAATTCCACTCCACCAGCAGCTCGTAATACTGCAGAAACTGCGTCTTCTGCTCCTCGGAAAGTGTGATTCCAAGCTCAAAAAGGCCGCGCTCAAATCCTTCAAGATTGTATTCTTTCATGTTGTTCTCCGTTCTTCTCTATTCTTCCAAGTGCCCGCTGCACTTTTTGTTACGATCCACGCAGCGCGAAAGCACTTGCTGTTTCGCTGCATAAGAACGTAATTCAGGCATGCATATCTGCCATTTATTTATGTCCCAGATACACCAGCAGAACCGAAATATCCGCCGGGGAAACGCCTGAAATACGGGACGCCTGGCCGATGTTGATCGGGCGGTACAGGTTCAGCTTCTGTTTCGCCTCGATGCGCAGGCTCTGGATCTCGTCGTAATTGATGTTCTCCGGGATCTTCTTCTCTTCCATCTTTTAAACTGCTCCACCTGCTTCATCTGGCGCTTAATGTAGCCGTCGTACTTGATGTTGATGTTGACCTGCTCCTGCACATCCTCCGGCAGCTTGGGTCTTTTCGGATCTACTTCCGCCAGCATCTTATAATTCAGCTCCGGTCGGCGGATCAGCTCTGCGAGCGAACTTCCGCCGGAAAGCAGCGTTGATCCATACTCTTCCAGAAGCTCATTGATGTTCGAGCTCGTTCCCACATACGTATTCTCCACGCGCTCAATCTCTTCCTGAATCCGCTGTTCTTTTACTTTCAGTGCCTCATACTGCTCCTCGCTGATCAGACCCACGCGGTAGCCGTATTTGCGCAGACGCAGATCCGCGTTGTCCTGACGGAGCAGCAGACGGTATTCCGCGCGGCTCGTCATCATACGGTACGGCTCATGGTTCTCTTTCGTCACAAGGTCGTCGATCAGAACGCCGATATACGACTCCGAACGGTCGAGCACCAATTTCTCTTTTCCCTGTACGCAAAGCGCTGCGTTGATACCTGCGATCAGACCCTGTGCCGCAGCCTCTTCATATCCCGAACTACCGTTAAACTGGCCGCCGGAAAACAGATTTTTGATCGCCTTGAACTCGAGGGACGGCAGAAGCTGTCTCGGGTTGATGCAGTCGTACTCGATCGCATACGCATTCCGCACGATTTTCGCGTGTTCCAGGCCCGGCACGGTGTGATACATCGCAATCTGCACATCCTCCGGCAGCGAGCTTGACATGCCGCCGACGTACATCTCGTTCGTGTATCGTCCCTCCGGCTCCAGGAACACCTGATGGCGGTTTTTATCGGCAAATTTTACAACTTTATCTTCAATGGATGGACAGTACCGCGGGCCTGTTCCCTCGATCATGCCGGAATACAGCGGCGACCGGTCGAGGTTTTCGCGGATAATTTTGTGCGTTTCTTCATTCGTATACGTCAGCCAGCAGGATTCCTGATCGATCTGTACGCTCTCCGGATCGGTCGAGAATGAGAACGGCACAACGCGCTCATCGCCAAACTGCTCTTCCATTTTCGAAAAGTCAATGCTCCGCTTGTCAATACGCGCCGGTGTTCCTGTTTTAAAACGCACCATCTCCACGCCGTTCGCTTTCAGGGAATCCGTCAGATGCGTCGCCGCCTGCAGGCCGTTCGGGCCGGTATACGTGCTCACATCGCCGTAAATGCACCGTGCATTCAGATAAACGCCGGTACAGAGGACGGCAGCCTTACAGTGGTAAACCGCGCCGGAAACGGCCTTTACACCCGTCAGAACACCGTCTTCCACGATCAGCTCCGCAATCTCCATCTGGCGGATCGTCAGATGATCGGTATTTTCAAGAACCTCGCGCATCGACTGGCTGTACGCCCGCTTATCCGCCTGCGCACGCAGCGAATGCACCGCCGGTCCCTTCGATTGATTCAGCATTTTCGACTGAATAAACGTTTTGTCAATATTTTTACCCATCTCGCCGCCGAGCGCATCGATTTCTTTTACGAGGTGTCCCTTCGACGTGCCTCCGATATTCGGGTTGCACGGCATCATGGCGATGCTGTCGACACTTACCGTAAATACAACCGTTTCCAGCCCCATCCGCGCTGCCGCAAGCGCTGCCTCGCATCCCGCATGGCCTGCGCCGATGACGGCAATATCAATTGTTTCTTCTAAAACTGCCATTTTTCTTTTATCCTCTTTCTCTATCTACAGCTTTGAATTTTGCCTTAAGCTTTTTCTACTCTGTCAAAATCCGGCTGTCGTTCCTTGTAACTCTATTCCGGCAGATCTTCGTAATCTGCATTTGCTGCCTTTATTTACCTGTACAGAACTTGCTGAAAATCTCATTCACAAGGTCCTCTCCCACCGCTTCACCGATGATCGAACCCAGCTCCTCATACGCATTCATAAGATCAATGGAAAAGAAATCCTCCGGCATACCCATTTCGATGCTTTCTGCCGTCAGTTCCAGACTCTTTTTTGCTGCAAGAAGCGCCTGCTTGTGGCGCGCATTCGTGATGTAAACCTCATCGTTGAACGAAATTTCGCCCTGGAAAAACATCTTTTTCATCTGTTCCTCCAGCTCTTCCATACCCGTCTCTTCCCGCGCGGAAATGCTGATGACCGGAGCGCCTGTCTTTTGCTCCATCTCCTCTTTTTCGATCACCGCAGTCAGATCCGACTTATTCAGCAGCACAATCGCCTTGCGCCCTTTCAGGATTTCCATGATTTTTGCATCATTCTCATCGAGCGGCACGGATGCATCCACCACATAGAGAATCAGATCTGCGTCCTTTGCATGCTCCAAAGCACGATCCACACCGATTTTCTCGACCGTATCCGCCGTTTTTCGGATCCCCGCCGTATCCAGAATCCGAAGGGAAATGCCCTTTAAGACCAGATTTTCCTCGAGCACGTCGCGTGTCGTTCCGGCGATATCCGTCACAATCGCTTTTTCCTCGCCTGCCAGCAGATTTAAAAGCGATGATTTTCCGGCATTCGGTTTTCCAAGGATCACCGTCTTGATGCCCTCCTGGATCATCTTGCCCTCATCCGCAGATGCAAGCAGCTTTTCCACCTGCTTTTTCTGCTCCGCAACAACCTGGGCCAGCCGCTTTGGATACCCGTCCAGGCTGATGTGCTCCGGGTCATCGAGCGCCGACTCAATAAATGCGATCTCGTAAATCAGCTTCTTGCGGATTGCCCGGATCGCCTTTTTCACCGTTCCGCGAAGCTGGCTCTCGGAGCTTTTTAAGGCATAGGCACTTTTCGCCGAAATGACATCCATGACCGCTTCGGCCTGCGTCAGATCCATTCTTCCGTTCAGAAACGCCCGTTTCGTAAACTCGCCCGGATCTGCCGCCCGCGCGCCCGCATGTAAGACTGCCTCAAGCACCTTTTTACCGCCAGCACACCGCCGTGACAGTCGATCTCGACGGTATTTTCACCTGTATATGTTTTCGGTCCTTTCATTACCATGACAAGGACCTCATCAATCACTTCCTCCCCTTCGGTAATCCATCCATAATGAATCGTATGGGATTTGACCGCGGAAAGCTTTTTTCCTTCTTTTTTTGCACGGAATACGCGGTCCGCCACTTCGAACGCATCGTTTCCGCTGATTCTTACAATACCAATGCCCGCCGGCGCCATCGCTGTGGACACCGCAGCAATCGTATCATCCAAATGAAATCCTGCCATTGTTTCCAGTCCTTTCTAAAACCTCTCTTTTTGGGGATCCCAGTATTCAGATCCACATTTTTTCTTTCCTTTCGCATGGCTCTGAATAGTTCCATTTTAGCAGAAAACCAGAAAAGACGGTACCCCGTATTTTACACAGGTACCGTCTTTTTGCATATTTTTTACGCTTTTCTTATCGTTTCGGCGCTACAACTACGTGGCGGTATGGCTCGCTGCCCTCGCTGTAGGTCTCCACAAATTTATTTCCCTGCAGTGCAGAGTGGATGATTCTTCTCTCGTAAGGATTCATCGGCTCCAGAGAAACCGGTCTTCTGGTCTTTTTCACTTTGTAAGCGATGTTTCTTGCCAGATTTTCCAGTGTTTCTTTTCTGCGTTTGCGGTAGTTCTCCGTATCAAGTTTGACACGAACGTAATCCTTCTGCTCTTTGTTGACCACAAGGCTGGTCAGATACTGAAGGGAATCCAGTGTCTGTCCGCGTTTTCCGATCAGGATACCCATATCCTCACCGGCGAAATCAACTTCCAGAGAACCGTTCTCGGCATTATACTCCATCTGGATCTCAACCGGGAGCTCCATGGCTTTGAATACACCGCTTAAGAACTCAAGTGCCGTTACCTTGATCTGGGCGATTTCCTCGTCTGTTCTCTGAACTACTTCACGCTCTTCTCTTGGCTCGGAGCGTCTTGCAGTTTCTGCCTGACGCGGAGCAGATTTTCTTTCCGTTTCTTTCTTTACAGCTTCTTTTTTCGGCGCTTCCTTTACCGGTGCAGGAGCTGCCTCTTTTTTCTCTGGTTTCTGGGGTGCTTCCGGTTCTTTTTCCGATGCGGCTTTTACAGCAGCACGGATCACAGCCGGTTTACTTCCGATTCCAAAGAATCCGGAACTGCCTTCGCTGATGACCTGGATCTCCAGTTTATCGCTGGCAGCCTGAAGCTCAATGCAGGCTTTTGTAATGGCGTCGTCCACGGTTTTTGCGGATACTTCGATAAACTCCATAAAGATTTACCCCCTATTTTTTCTTTTTGCTGTTCTTTTCATCAAACTGTTTTACCATGTTTGCTTTCGCAGCGATGCTTCCGGCGCGGTATTCCTGATTGCTGTTGTAATACTCAGTCGAAGCCTTTCTTGCTGCCTCTTTTTCCTCAGCAGACGGCTCTTCGTTCTCCTGTACCTGAATATTACGCACACTCTGCGTTGCAGCCTGTGTGATTTTCTGCGGCGGAAGGCCGGCTTTTTCTCTCTTCTTTGCAGCTTTTTCCTGGTTTTTGCGGATCACCTCATCCATGTCGATCGAGGACATATGGCGGTTGATGATAACCTGCTGTACACTTCGAACGAGCGCACCGGCGATCCAGTAAATACCAATACCGATGGAGAATGATAAACACATAAATGCGGAGAAAACAGGCATTACCGTGTTCATGGTCTTCATGGAATTTTCCATGGAGTTTGCTGTCTTATTTCCGTTGTTGGAAGATGGTGCCTGCGGCATCAGCTTGTAGTTCAGCCACTGGGTAAACCATGCCAGAACCGGCACCAGAATTGCTCCTGCAATCAGAAGCGCAGATCCGTTTGCCATACCCTCACGGATGACATCCATCGGAGACTGTGTAATATTAAATCCAAGGAACATGTTGATATGCTTGGAATCCGCTGCGGTTTTTGTAATGGTATCCGCAATGTCAGAGAACTGACTGATATCTGCCAGTTTCTCCCACTGGGACGGTTTCAGCACATAAAACATGTCCAGAAGGTTGTTTTCGGTTAATGTTTCACTTACTTTACTGTACATGGTAACACGGTTATCTGTGATAAACTGTGTCAGAATTCCAGAATATCCTGATACACCCATCATCTGTGTTGTCAGTCCCTGGAATACATTGCGGACACTTCCGATATATCCCGGAATATGATAGATAACCTGGTACAGTGCAAGCAGAATCGGCATCTGAACCAGCAGTGTACTGCAGCTTCCTGTCGGGGAGACACCGTATTTCTGATAAACTGCCATGGTTTCTTCAGATTTTTTCATCTGAGAAGCCTGGTCTTTTTTGTTCTGATATTTCTTTTCAATTCTCTGCAGATCCGGCTGCATTACGCTCATCATCTTCGACATCTTCTGCTGCTTGATCTGAAGCGGCGTCAGAACGAGATAAATGATAATCGTATACAGAATAATCGCAATACCGATGTTCGGAATTCCAATTTTTTCCAGGCAAAAATAAATTCCATTGATCAGCCAGCCGAGGATCTGGCATACCCACCCGATAATCGGCCACGTTGACTTACTCAGTACGATATCCAAAACGTCTTTTCCTCCTTATTTATCTACGGCACAGGGTCGTAACCTCCGTGTGAAAACGGGTTACATCTCAGTATTCTCCATAATGCCAGCAGACTTCCTTTGAAAGCACCATATTTCTGAATCGCTTCCAGCCCGTACTGCGAGCAGGTCGGCGTATAAGGCAGTGCACCCTCTTCAGAGGAGACAGGTACTTCTGATAAAACCGGATACCTTTTATCAATACCGTCTTCATTTTTCTGTTTCCTTTAATATATGATGTAGTTTTCCCAGATGCAAAAGTGCTCCCTCTATCTCGAAATACGTACAGTTTTTTGCATTAACTCTTGCGATCACAACTACATCCATTCCACACTGAAATTCCTCTTCATGCAGACGATAACTCTCCCGGATCAGTCTCGCCAGATGGTGGCGCACAACGCTGTTTCCCACCTTTTTACTTACTGAAATTCCAATCCGGTTCCGTCCCAGCTGATTTTTCTTCACATACATGACCAGAAATCGGTTTGCAAACGATGTTCCCTGCTTATAAACCAGCTGAAAATCTCTGTTTTTTTTCAGGCTTTCCGAATATTTCATGAATCCATTCTTTCCTTCATGATTTGTCTAAATTTTCTTTTCATTGAATAGCTTTAGATAGAAGAAAAGACCACATAAATTTTATGCGGCCTTTGGTTTTATGCTGATAATTTTTTTCTTCCTTTTAATCTTCTTGCAGCTAAAACTTTTCTTCCACCTTTTGTGCTCATTCTTGCTCTGAATCCGTGAACTTTAGCTCTGGATCTTTTTTTCGGCTGAAATGTCATTTTCATAAGATAAGGCACCTCCTTTAAATTCTAATCAATAACTGCCTGCAAGGCAGTATTTCACTACATGTATGACAGAAAACATCATTTCAATTATATTCATAAACCCCCATTTCGTCAACCCTAAAATCAATAATTTTCGCAGTTTTTTTCGGAAAAATGCCGCTCTGACGCGGTTTTCCGGTCTGCCGCTGCCCGTGCCTTCCGTGTGCTGATTTCGGTTTATCCACAACTTATCCACACTGTCCGCCGCACGCGTACAAATACCAGTTCGATTTTTGTGCTTTCCACACGATATCTTGTAACCGTAATCAACATTATCCACAATCTGTGGATAACCTTGTGGATAACTTTCGGTTTTGCTGTGTACAACCTGTGGGCATTTCCAATTTTTCCAGTATTTACGCCATGTATAATGTGTATATAAGTTTTCCAGACTTTACACATTTCGGTTTTTCCAGCCCTCTATCCACAATTTTATCAACATAAGATTCCCTGTTATCCACAAACTATCCTCCATTTCATCAACAGGAAAATTTTTTACACATTCTGTGGATAAAAAAATAATTATCCACATTTTTGGGTTGAATAAAACGGCATTTTATTATATCATATAGAAGTAAAAATGCGACTATTCGGGGAAAATTTCGTTTTCCAGACAGAAGTTATCCCCAAAAAGCAATGATTATAGAAGCGGAGCGACAGAAAAAGCATGGAAATCGTACAAGATAAATGGAAAGAAATACTGCAGAGAGTGCGGGACGAGCACGAATTATCTGAGATCTCCTTTACTACATGGATTGAACCACTTACGATCCATTCGGTTGAGGACAATCTGATCACAATCCTGGTTCCATCCGAAAAAATGGGTCTCGATTACGTGAGCAAAAAATATACTCTTCCTATTAAAGTGGCAATCGCGGAAATCACAGGTGTCAACTATGAGATCCGCTTTATTCTTCCGGAAGAAGTGAAACAGGAAAAAGCGCCTGCTCCCGTCCAGAAAAATCTCTATGTGCCGAACCTGAATCCAAAGTATACCTTTGATACCTTCGTGGTCGGCAGCAATAACAAATTTGCCCATGCAGCTTCTCTCGCCGTGGCCGAATCCCCGGGAGAAATCTACAATCCGCTGTTTTTATACGGTGGTGTTGGACTGGGCAAAACCCATCTGATGCACTCGATCGCACATTTTATTCTTCAGAAGAACCCGTCTTCGCGGATTCTCTACGTAACGAGTGAAGAATTTACCAATGAAGTCATCGAGGCTATCCGAAACAGCAACAACACCGCAATGACCAAATTCCGTGAGAAATACCGCAATATCGACGTACTTCTCATCGATGATGTGCAGTTTATTATAGGAAAGGAATCCACGCAGGAAGAGTTTTTCCATACCTTCAATACGCTGCACGGCGCCAACAAACAGATCATCCTTTCTTCGGATCGTCCCCCGAAAGACATGGATATCCTGGAAGACCGCATCCGTTCCCGTTTCGAATGGGGACTCCTTGCCGACATCCAGAGCCCGGATTATGAGACGCGAATCGCCATTCTCCGAAAGAAACAGGAATTAGACGGCTATTCCGTCAGCGACGATGTGATCGAATACATCGCTTCCAATATTAAATCGAACATCCGTGAGTTGGAAGGCGCTCTCAACAAAATCATGCATACGCAAACCTTGAAAAACGTGAAATCAACATTGATCTTGCAGAGCAGGTGCTGCGCGACATCATCTCCCCGAACGAGAAGAAGGTGATCACGCCGGAATTTATCATCGACACCGTTGCAGATCACTTCGATATTACGCCGTCCGACATTGTCGGCAGCAAGCGGAGCAGCAAAATCGTATTCCCGCGCCAGATCGCAATGTATCTGTGCCGCGAAATGCTCGATGCCCCGCTGACCGGAATCGGAAAAATGATGGGCGACCGCGATCATACCACTGTCATGCACGGCATTGAGAAGATCGAAAAGGAAATGAGTGCTAAAGACAGTGTCCGCAACACGGTAGACATCTTAAAGAAGAAGATCAACCCGTCGAAATAGGCGGAGCTTTGTAACTCTGTCAAAACGGTTAAAACCGATTTACATTTATATAAGAAGAAACTCATCGGTTGACAGGCCCTTATTTATACACAAACCGATGTGGAAAGCCTGTGGATGAATTGTGGACAAATTTGGGGCCTGAAGTTATCAACATTTCATACACAGGTTCACGTTCGATTATTCACAGAGTTATACAGATCGATTTTTCCAGTATTTCCGCATTCTTGACGGGGTTTTCCACATATCCACAGCCCCTACGACTAAGACTACGGATTTTTACTATATTTTTTCTTTATAAGCAGACTCACCAAACAGTGAGGAAAGGAGAGTTATCCACAATTATGAAATTAGTGTTTGACAAAGCAGACCTTGTAAAAAGCGTTGGTATCGCTATGAAAGCTGTCTCCGGTAAAACAACCATGCCGATTCTGGAATGCATTCTGATTGATGCATCTTCCAACGTGATCAAATTTACCTCCAACGATATGGAACTCGGAATCGAAACCATCGTCACAGGTATGATTCTGGAACGCGGTATTGTTGCTCTGGATGCAAAGATTTTTTCTGAGATCGTAAGAACTTCCGGATAATCAGGTTACAATAGAAACAGATGAAAATCTGGTAACCACGATTACGTGTGAAAAAGCAAAATTCAACATTCCGGGACAGTCAGGAGAAGATTTTTCCTATCTGCCGATTCTCGAAACTTCCGATTGTGTTTCCATTTCCCAGTTCACCTTAAAAGAACTGATCCGTCAGACCATTTTCTCCATTGCAGCCAATGAGAACAACAAACTGATGACCGGTGAGCTTTTTGAAATCAAAGATAACACACTTCGCGTCGTATCTCTGGACGGACACCGTATTGCGATCCGCAGAATTGAGCTGAAAGATTCGTATCCGGACCGAAAAGTCGTTGTTCCGGGAAAAACCCTGAACGAAATCAGCAAAATTCTGTCCGGCGAGATGGATGATCAGATTGATATTTACTTCTCGGAAAACCACATTATGTTCAAGTTCGATGATACAACGGTCGTTTCCAGACTGATCGACGGTGAATATTTCCGCATCGACCAGATGCTTTCGAGTGATTATGAGACAAAAGTGACGATCAACAAAAAAGAATTCTTAAGCTGTATCGACCGTGCGACGCTTCTTGTCAAAGAAGGCGACAAAAAACCGATCATCATCGACATCCAGGATGGAGCGATGGAACTGCAGATCAACTCCGCGATGGGTTCCATGAAAGAAGAGATCGATATCAACAAAGAAGGCAAGGATATTATGATCGGTTTTAACCCGAAATTCCTGATCGATGCACTTCGTGTTATTGACGACGAGGAAATTTCGATTTATCTGGTCAACCCGAAGGCTCCATGTTTTATCCGGAACGAAGAAGAGAGCTATATCTATCTGATTCTGCCGGTAAACTTCAATTCCGTGAGATAAGTCACATAAGTTTGAAATCTGCCGGAACCTTTTCTGAAAGAACTTTCAGCGGTTTTACAGCCACACAGGTTGAAAACTGCGAACTTACGTGAGGAAAAGGCACGGCAGTGCAGGAGGAAAAAATGGAAATTATTACGCTGCGTGAAGATTACATCAAACTGGGCCAGGCATTAAAAGCTGCGGCTCTGGTAGAAGACGGCGTGGAAGCAAAGCTCGTCATCAAGGACGGCTGCGTGACCGTAAATGGTGAAGTAGATACCCGCCGCGGCCGCAAGCTCTATGACGGAGATGTTGTCTGCTACAATGGAAATGAGATACAAATTAAAAAATAAGGCTTAAAAACTTAAGCTGATTTTTCACGGACGAGTGCTCATGTATATCAAATCTTTAGAACTGAAGAACTATCGGAATTATGAGAGTTTATGCATAAATATCAGCCCCGGAACAATATTCTCTACGGCGACAATGCCCAGGGAAAGACGAATATTCTCGAGGCTTTATATCTCGCGGGTACGACAAAATCGCACCGCGGCAGCAAGGACCGCGAAATCATCCAGTTTGACCGGGAGGAAGCCCATATCCGGATGATGGTGGAGCGGAACGGCAGCACGCATAAAATCGATATGCATCTGAAAAAAATAAATCCAAGGGAATCGCCATCGATGGAGTTCCGATCCGCAAAGCGTCGGAACTTTTTGGCATTGTAAATATTGTGTTTTTCTCTCCGGAGGACCTGAATATCATCAAAAACGGTCCTGCGGAACGCCGGCGTTTCCTGGATAGCGAAATTTGTCAATTGTCAAGACTATACATGATCGAGCTTGCCAATTATAATAAAGTGGTGGCGCAGAGAAACAAGCTGCTTAAAGAGATTTCGTTTTCCGGCAGAATGGCGGATACGCTCGAGATCTGGGATGAGCAGATGGTCCGCTATGGAACAAGCATTATTTCCGAGCGGAAAAAGTTTATCAGCCGCCTGAATGATATTTTATCCGAGATCCATCAGAATCTGACCGGAGGAAAGGAGCAGATTCTGATTACTTATGAACCGAATGTGTCCGAGGAAGCGTTTTCCGAAGAGTTAAAAGCCGGAAGAGAGCGTGATCTGCGTTTCGGACAGTCCTACACCGGGCCGCACCGGGACGATTTCTGTGTGCGGGTCAACGACATTGATATCCGTAAATACGGTTCCCAGGGGCAGCAGAGGACGGCGGCGCTTTCGCTGAAACTGGCGGAGATCCGTCTGGTCGAGGAGGAAATTCACGATACACCGGTTTTACTGCTGGATGATGTTTTGTCGGAGCTGGACGGCAGCCGGCAGAATTATCTTCTGCAGAGCATTCACAGCATACAGACACTGATTACCTGTACCGGACTGGACGAGTTTGTCGAAAATCATTTTGAGGCAAACAGCGTATTCCAGGTGGTCGAGGGATCTGTGTTTCACAAAGAAACAGGAGGAATCTAAATGAGTACAGAGAACATGGAAAAGACAGAGTATGGTGCAGACCAGATTCAGATTCTGGAGGGTCTGGAAGCCGTACGGAAGCGCCCAGGTATGTATATCGGCAGTACCTCCGCACGGGGACTTCACCATCTGGTCTATGAGATTGTCGACAACTCGGTAGACGAGGCACTGGCAGGATACTGCAAAAATATTGACGTTACGATTAACCCGGACAACTCCATCACCGTCATCGACGACGGCCGTGGTATTCCGGTCGGCATCAATCATAAGTCGGGCCTTCCGGCCGTTGAGGTTGTCTTTACGGTGCTGCACGCAGGCGGAAAGTTCGGCGGCGGAGGGTACAAGGTATCCGGCGGTCTGCACGGCGTTGGTGCATCCGTTGTAAATGCGCTGTCCAACTGGCTTGAGGTGCGCGTTTATCACGATGGAAAGGTTTACTTCCAGCGGTATGAGCGCGGAAAAACCATGAATAAGCTGGAGGTCATCGATACCTGTCCGATCGAAAAAACAGGTACCGAGGTCCGTTTCCTGCCGGATGACACGATGTTCGAGGAGACGGTTTATGATTACGACGTTTTAAAAACAAGACTCCGCGAGACCGCATTTCTGACCAAGGGACTGCGCATTGTTCTGCGCGATCTGCGCACGGATCCGGTAGTGGAAAAAGCATTCCACTACGAGGGCGGTATCAAAGAGTTTGTCAGCTACCTGAACAAGAGCAAAACGGCGCTCTACCCGGACATCATCTACTGCGAGGGAGAAAGAGACGGCGTTCTCGTTGAGGTTGCGATGCAGCACAACGATTCCTATCAGGAAAATACGTACGGTTTCGTCAACAACATTACGACGCCGGAGGGCGGTACCCATATCGTGGGCTTCCGGAATGCACTGACGAAAACCTTTAATGAATATGCAAGAGCAAATAAACTGTTAAAAGACAGCGAACCGAACCTGACCGGAGAGGATATCCGCGAGGGTATGACGGCGATTGTCAGCATCAAAATCGAGGAGCCGCAGTTCGAGGGCCAGACAAAGCAGAAACTTGGAAACAGCGAGGCGAGAGGAGCAGTCGACAATATCGTGAGCACCCAGCTCGAGCTGTTTCTGGAGCAGAACCCGGCTGTTGCAAAAACGATCGTTGAAAAGTCCCTGCTTTCCCAGCGTGCGAGAGAGGCTGCAAGAAAAGCGCGTGACCTGACGAGAAGAAAATCCGCACTGGACGGTATGTCCCTGCCTGGAAAACTGGCAGACTGCACCGACAAGGATCCAAAAAACTGTGAGATCTTCCTGGTCGAGGGAGATTCCGCGGGCGGTTCCGCAAAATCCGCGAGAAGCCGTGCAACGCAGGCGATCCTGCCTCTGCGTGGAAAAATCCTGAATGTAGAGAAAGCACGTCTCGATAAAATTTATGCCAATGCCGAGATCAAAGCGATGATTACGGCATTCGGAACCGGAATCCACGACGATTTCGATATCACCAAACTGCGCTACGACAAGATCATCATCATGACCGATGCCGATGTCGACGGCGCGCACATCGACACACTGATGCTGACGTTCCTGTACCGCTTCATGCCGGAGCTGATCAAACAGGGCCACGTTTACCTGGCACAGCCGCCGCTGTTCAAGATTGAGAAAAACAAAAAAGTATGGTACGCATACGACGACGATCAGATGAATCAGATCCTCAATGAGATCGGACGCGGAGATAATAAGATCCAGCGTTACAAAGGACTGGGAGAGATGGATGCGGAGCAGCTCTGGGAGACCACCATGGACCCGGAACGCCGTGTTCTGCGCCGCGTTGTGTTCGATGAAGAGTATTCTTCTGAAATTGATCTTACCTTCAATACGCTCATGGGCGACAAGGTAGAACCGCGCCGTGACTTTATCGAAGAGAGAGCAAAATACGCAAACAACCTGGATATCTAAAAAGTCCTGTGAACTGAAGTGGAGGAAAAGATGGAAGATAATGTTTTTGATAAAATTCACGAGGTCGATCTGAAAGACACGATGGAGGAATCCTACATCAACTACGCGATGAGCGTAATTGCATCCCGTGCACTTCCAGACGTCCGCGATGGCTTAAAGCCGGTACAGAGACGTATTCTGTACTCCATGAGTGAACTGAACAATACGCCGGATAAGCCGCACCGTAAGTGCGCGCGTATCGTCGGTGATACGATGGGTAAATATCACCCGCACGGCGACAGCTCTATCTACGGAGCACTCGTCAACATGGCACAGGACTGGGCAACCCGTTATCCGATGGTGGACGGCCATGGAACTTCGGTTCGTCGACGGCGACGGCGCTGCGGCTATGCGATACACCGAGGCACGTTTAAGCAAAATCTCGATGGAGATGCTGGCGGATATCAACAAAGACACCGTAGACTTCGCCCCGAACTTTGATGAAACCGAAAAAGAGCCTGTTGTTATGCCGGCCCGCTACCCGAACCTTCTGGTAAACGGTACTTCCGGTATCGCAGTCGGTATGGCAACGAACATCCCGCCGCACAATCTGCGCGAGGTGGTAAGTGCCATTGTAAAAATTATTGATAATATCATCGAGGAGGACCGTACGACAGATCTCGAGGAGATTCTCGCATTGTAAAAGGCCCTGACTTCCCGACCGGAGCAGAAATCCTCGGCACCCGCGGCATCGACGAGGCCTACCGTACCGGCCGCGGTAAAATCCGTGTTCGTGCGGTATCAAACATCGAGACACTGCCGAACGGAAAGAGCGAGATCATCGTAACCGAGATCCCGTACATGGTAAACAAGGCGCGCCTGATCGAGAACATCGCCGCGCTGGTAAGAGATAAAAAGATCGACGGCATCACCGGCATTGCGGACCACTCCAACCGTGAGGGTATGCGCATCTGTATCGAACTGCGCCGCGACGCCAATGCAAACGTCATCTTAAACCAGCTGTACAAACATACCCAGATGCAGGATACCTTTGGTGTGATCATGCTTGCACTGGTAAACAATCAGCCGAAAGTCATGAACCTTCTGGAGATGCTGACGTATTATCTGCAGCACCAGGAAGAGGTTGTGACGAGAAGAACGAAATACGACCTGAACAAAGCGCAGGAGAGAAGCCATATTCTGGAAGGACTCTTAAAAGCGCTTGACCATATTGACGAAGTGATCCATATCATCCGTGCATCCGCGAATGCGGCAGAGGCGAAGAAGAACCTGATGGAACGCTTCGATCTGAGTGATGCCCAGGCCCAGGCAATCGTAGATATGCGTCTGCGCGCTCTGACCGGTCTGGAACGGGAGAAGCTCGAGAACGAGTACAAAGAGCTGATGGCGCGCATCGAGCAGTTAAAAGCCATCCTCGCAGACCGCAAGGTGCTTCTTGGCGTTATCCGCAGGGAGATTCTGACCGTATCCGAAAAATACGGCGATGACAGAAGAACTTCCATCGGTTTTGATGAGTACGATCTCTCCATGGAGGATCTGATTCCGCGCGAGAATACCGTCATCACCATGACGAAACTGGCTATATCAAACGTATGACCGTTGACAACTTCCGCAGCCAGAACCGCGGCGGCAAGGGAATCAAGGGCATGCAGACCATCGAGGACGACTACATCGAGGAGCTTCTGATGACGACGACCCATCATTACCTCATGTTCTTTACGAATACGGGAAGAGTCTACCGTCTGAAAGCATACGAGATTCCGGAGGCGTCCAGAACCGCAAGAGGAACGGCGATTGTCAACCTTCTCCAGCTGCAGCCGGGAGAGAAGATTACCGCTGTTATTCCAATGCGCAAATATGAGAAGGGCCATTATCTGTTTATGGCAACGAAAAAGGGACTGGTGAAGAAGACGCCGCTCGAAGAGTACGAGAACGTCAGAAAAACGGGTCTTGCTGCCATTGCGCTCCGCGATGATGATGAACTGATTGAAGTTAAGACAACTGATAACGAGAAAGAGATTATTCTGGTAACGAAATTCGGCCAGTGTATCCGCTTCAAGGAAAACGATGTGCGTACGACAGGCCGTGTTTCCATGGGTGTACGCGGCATCAACCTTCTGGATGGCGATGAAGTAGTCGGCATGCAGATCTGCACGCAGGGAGACTATCTCCTTGTCGTATCCGAAAACGGCATGGGCAAACGGACGCCGATGGCAGAGTTTACCGTACAGCTCCGCGGCGGCAAGGGTGTCAAATGCTATAAGATTACCGAAAAGACCGGAAACCTGATCGGTTCCAAGGCGGTCAACGAGGATAATGAGATCATGATGATCACCACAGAGGGAATCATCATCCGTACGCCATGCTCCGGCATTTCTGTGATGGGACGGATCACATCCGGCGTTAAGCTGATGGATGTGGACGGCGAAATCAAGGTTGCCAGCATTGCAAAAGTAAGAGACAAAGAGGCGTCCGAGGAGACTTCGGTTTCGGAGAAAGAGAACGAAACGGCTTCTGAGAAAACGCAGGAATAATACAGCGTCGAAAAACGTGTCTGAGAGAAAAAAGCTCAGGCACGTTTTTCTCGTTTGGGGAAGGGAAGAAAAATATGAAACGAATTTTACTGATGGTGCTGCGGAATCTGCTTCTGGTTCCGTGGATGTGGTGCCGGCTCTGTTACCATGCAGCGCATCCGGACAAGTACAGTCTGGAAGAGCACTTTAAAATGCTGCGCTTTATTGTACAGCGGGCGAACAAAGGCGGAAACGTCATTGTGGAATCCTATGGAGCAGAAAATCTTCCGGAGCAGGACGGTTTTGTGATGTATCCGAATCACCAGGGACTGTACGATGTGCTGGCGATCGCAGGAGCGTGCTCGCGTACCTTTACAGTTGTTGCCAAAAAAGAGGTAGAGCATATTCCGTTTTTAAAACAGGTCTTTGCGTGCATCCACGCGCTGTTTATGGACCGGGAGAATCTGCGGCAGTCAATGCAGGTTATCAATGAGGCGGCCGATGCCGTAAAAGAAGGCAAAAACGTCATTCTGTTTCCGGAAGGAACGAGGAGCAGAAAGGGAAACCAGCTGCTGGAGTTTAAAAGCGGCAGCTTCAAGATTGCAGTAAAAGCAAAATGCCCGATCGTGCCGGTTGCGTTAAAAAACTGTTTTGTTCCGTTTGACTCCAATACCGTCCGTCCTGTAACGGTAGAAGTCCATTTTCTCGACCGATCCCATACGAGGAATACCAGGGAATGAAGACAACAGAGATTGCCGAGATGGTAAAGAAGAGAATTGAAGCCGTCGTAACCGCGTAGCGGTTTCAGAAAAGAGCGTGATATGCGCTCTTTTCTGCTATTCTGGGGGCTGATTTGGGTTCTGTAAGGCATATTTTCTATAATAGTAAGAAAAAAACAAAAAATTCGAAAAAACGGGTTGACAAGAACGTAAGGTTTTTGTATAATAAACCATGCGTCACGAATGAGTGACTGCACATATCATTTTATATTTAGGCATTTGGAGAAGTACTCAAGTGGCTGAAGAGGCGCCCCTGCTAAGGGTGTAGGTCGGGTAACCGGCGCGAGGGTTCAAATCCCTCCTTCTCCGTTTAAAAGCCAAAAACAAAATGATATTTTTGTGGAAAAAGTTCTTGACAAACAGCTTCACATCTGATAAGATAGCAGAGTTGGTGATAGGTTTGAAAAACTAATCCAAAAAATAATTAAAAAAGTTCTTGACAAAAGCAAATGAGTTTGATAAAATAAACGAGTTGCTGATCGAAAGAACGGCGAAGAAGTTAAAAAAACTTCAAAAAATAAATCAAAAAAGTTCTTGACAAACGAAAAGCTCTGTGATAAAATAAATGAGCTGATCCGAGTCGGAACGGCAAAGATCCTTGATAATTAAACAATGAAACACATCCTCGAAAGTTCTGAATAAGTAATTCAAAACGATCGAAAGATCCTTTAAAACAGTAAAAGGGATAAATTAGCTAGTATGTTGATTTTGAACTTGGAACAAATCTTTTATCAGAGAGTTTGATCCTGGCTCAGGATGAAGCTGGCGGCGTGCTTAACACATGCAAGTCGAGCGAAGCAGTTAAGTTGATTTCTTCGGATTGATTCTTGACTGACTGAGCGGCGGACGGGTGAGTAACGGCGTGGGTGACCTGCCCCATACCGGGGGATAACAGCTGGAAACGGCTGCTAATACCGCATAAGCGCACAGAGCTGCATGGCTCGGTGTGAAAACTCCGGTGGTATGGGATGGGCCGCGTCTGATTAGGCAGTTGGCGGGG
>ENA-OQDD01000373-OQDD01000373.1-human-gut-metagenome-genome-assembly--contig:-NODE-373-length-19018-cov-1.763062_pt1 | contig 19018 bp, 24 predicted proteins | sample MGYA00242507_ERZ504598 | MGnify/ENA primary metagenome ERZ504598 (study PRJEB26092, sample SAMD00036318) | human gut metagenome | host: Homo sapiens | study: EMG produced TPA metagenomics assembly of...
CATTCCCCATCAGCGCTTCATAAACTCCTTGCGCTCCTCCTCTGGAAACTTCTCTATGGCATAGCGCAACATCGTTCGCGGCATCGTCCTGCAATGCTTCTCCAAGAATTGCACCAGCAAGTCCTTGTCCCGTCTTACCCATCTCCCGGAGCATCCATCCTACCGCCTTTTGCATCAAGTCATGCTTATGATGGAGCAGCCGTTCCGAAAGGCTAATATATCGATGAAATCACCATTTTTGATAAGTGTATAGGTAGATACCACGGCAATGCGCTGGTCCCAAAGCAGCGGACTATCCGTCCAGCCGGTAGAGGTCTTTACGAAGTTTGTCTTTCAAATATTCGCCCACAATGCCGGGGGCAGACAAATCGACCAAATCCCAATTATTGATACGGGCTGTCTGCGAAAGGTAAAAGTCATAAATCTCCTTTTTCCCCTTTTCATCGCTCTTTTTGAACCGCTCCACCAACATCAGCAAGGCACAAAGGCGACACTCGTGCCATTCACTCTGAAGCAAGGCTGCCATTACCCCGAAAGGTTCGTGCTTGTGCTGCTTTGCCACCTGCCGGGTGTTGGGTACCACCACTCCCAGAAACTTATCCCCCTCGCCATACTGCCCCTTTCCGGTCTTGAAGAAACGGGGAAGATACTCCCTTTTCACCGGGTCGATATACGCCTCCAATTCCTGCTGAATCTGTACCGAGATGCACGCCACTTCTTCTGCCGAAAGCACACGTTCGCACAAGACGGTTTCCACTGCTTCATTCTTCTTTTTCATCCTTCTCTCATTTGATTTACACGGATTTGAATTCATCCACCAATGGACAAAAATACAACATTTATATAGAAACTATGGAAAGTTATCTTTAATTTTGCAACCGGTATGTCCAATCCTTAAAACCGTACGACATGTATAAAGCTGTTTTGGGAGCAATCTGCTGCCTTTCTTTCGCACTATCCTTACATGCACAATCTCCACAAGAAAAGGGGTTGCAAAGCATCAGCCGCACTTCAGCCAAGGCTATTGTCGCTTTCTGGCCGATGATGAGCTGCAAGGACGCGAAGCAGGCATGCACGGTTCACGACTGGCTGCCCGCTATCTGGCATCCTGCCTGAAAGAAGCCGGCATTGCCCCGCTGGAAAAGGACAATTATTACCAGCCCTTCGAGGCTTACAACAAGGAACGCCAACAACGGGGACGGTGGCAAGTGCATCCCGACTCCATCGCCATCCTTAAACAAGGCGTCCACCGCATCCTGCAGATGAGTAATGTATTGGGAACCATCCCGGGAGAACGACCGATGAATATGTCATCGTAGGTGCCCACTTCGACCATCTGGGTGTGGACGAGACGCTGGCAAACGACCGGATATACAACGGTGCAGACGACAATGCCTCCGGTGTCTCTGCCGTCCTGCAGATAGCCCGTGCATTTCTTGCCACCGGACAGAAGCCTCTGCGCACGGTCATCTTTGCCTTTTGGGATGGGGAAGAAAAGGGATTGCTCGGCTCAAAATACTTTGTACAAAGCTGTCCTTTCATCAGCCAGGTGAAAGGTTATCTCAATTTCGACATGATAGGCCGTAACAATAAGCCCGAGCAGCCTCAACACGTTGTCTACTTCTACACCGCCGCCCACCCCGTATTCGGCGACTGGCTGAAGCAGGACATTGCACGCTACAGCTTGCGCCTGCAACCGGACTACCGCGCCTGGGACCGCCCCACGGAGGAAGTGACAATGCTTCTTTTGCCCTGTGCAACATCCCCATCATCTGGTACCACACAGACGGACATCCCGATTATCACCAGCCTTCGGACCACACCGACCGGCTGAACTGGGAAAAAATGATAGAAATAACCAAAGCAGCTTTCCTCAACGCCTGGAATCTTGCCAACGAAAACAAATATTAATCCACTAGAAACAAAGTAACGATACATGGTTTTAAATTACATCTGGGTAGCTTTCTTCGTCATCGCATTCATCGTAGCCCTCTGCAAACTCATTTTTATGGGTGATGTGGAGATATTCACAGAACTCGTCAACTCCACCTTCTCCTCTTCCAAAACAGCTTTTGAAATATCCCTGGGACTGACAGGAATACTCGCCCTCTGGCTCGGCGTGATGAAAATAGGCGAAAACAGCGGCATGATCAATGCCTCTCCCGTTGGCTGAGTCCGGTATTCTGCCGTCTCTTTCCCGAAATACCGAAGGACATCCTGCCATGGCTCCATTTTCATGAATCTCTCTGCCAACATGCTGGGGCTGGACAATGCCGCTACTCCGATGGGACTGAAAGCCATGAAGGAACTTCAGGAACTAAACCCGAAAAAGGATACTGCCACCAATCCGATGGTAATGTTCCTTGTCCTCAACACCTCGGGACTGATACTTATCCCCGTCAGCATCATGATGTATCGCTCGCAGATGGGTGCCGCCCAACCCACGGACATCTTTATCCCCACACTGATAACGACTGCCATCTCGACCATTGTCGGTGTCATTGCCGTCAGCATTGCACAACGCATCAACCTGCTGAACAAGCCCATACTTATCCTGATTGGCTGCATCAGTCTTTTCTTTGCCGCACTCATTTATCTGTTCACACAGATTAGCCGTGATGAAATGGGTGTATATTCCACTTTAATTGCCAACATACTGCTGTTCTCCATCATCCTGCTGTTCATCCTCTGGGGGCTATGGAAGAAAATCAATGTATACGATGCCTTTATAGAAGGAGCCAAAGAAGCTTTACCACTGCCATACGCATTATCCCTTATCTGGTTGCTTTTCTCGTTGGAATCGCCGTTTTCCGCACTTCCGGCGCCATGGATATACTGGTGAACGGTATCGGTTATGTAGTAGGACTATTCGGTGTAGATACCAGCTTTGTAGGTGCCCTACCCACTGCCCTGATGAAGTCACTGAGCGGCAGCGGTGCCAACGGACTGATGATTGACACCATGAAACAGTATGGCGCCGATTCATTTGTAGGACGCATGAGTTGCGTGGCACGTGGCGCTTCGGACACCACATTCTATATTCTTGCTGTGTATTTCGGCAGCGTAGGTATCACCAAAACGAGGAATGCCGTGACGTGTGGGCTGATTGCCGATTTTTCCGGCATCATTGCAGCGATCATTATCAGTTATATGTTCTTCTTCTAAAGAAACTGTCTTAATCACAGGAATGTAATTTCAATCGTAAATCGCAAAATTGTAAATAAAATGATTAGTTATCAGACAGACGGCGTGGAAATGCCTTCCATCAAGAAGCGTGAAACAACGGAATGGATAAAATCCGTAGCCGCCACTTACGGAAAAAGAGTCGGTGAAATAGCCTATATCTTCTGCTCGGACGAGAAGATACTCGAAGTGAACCGCCAATATCTGCAACATGATTATTATACAGATATCATTACCTTCGACTATTGCGAAGGAAACCGTCTCAGCGGTGACCTCTTCATCAGCCTTGATACCGTACGCACCAATGCGGAACAGTTCGCCGATAACAACTACGAACGTGAACTGTACCGTGTCATCATCACGGCATCCTCCACCTTTGCGGCATCAATGACAAAGGGCCGGGAGAACGGGAGATTATGGAGGAGGCGGAGAATAAGGCGCTGGCGATGCGGTAATTCCAAAGAATAAAAACTCTGTCTTGATAAAGTGCTGATTTTACCAAGACAGAGCATTTAAGAAAAACAAGTTACTTTGTCAACACAACGACAACTAACGGGTGATATTTGTCTGCTCCTAATTCGATGCGGGCATCCACACCATCTATAGTTACTCTAATAAGTTCAACACTGCCATAACCATCATTATACTTCCAATGGGAAATAATAGAATGTTCCTCTCCGTCACCAAAGATATAGGGACAAACAAACGTACGCCTCAATACTTCAGGCTTCTTGTCATATTTATATCCATCCCATAGTGCATCAAAGATTGCCAAAGTAAAAAGTCCGTCCCTGCTTTCCACATAGATACAGTCCGGTCCGGTAAAGTCATCTTTAGAATCGGGTTCTACCAATTTATAGGAGTAATCTTTCTCTCTCAAAGCAGGCTTACCATTTCTTCCAAGACCGGTTTGCATTCCCTCAATCAAATCATTGCCATTTTCATCGACAAATGCTAAATTGTATCCATAATGAATAGGAGGATAAGAGTCTTCCTCACTTTTGCAACCCATGAAAATCAAAGGGAATAAAGTAGCCAATAAAAAAACACTAAAGTGTCTCATTGTATATTATATTTTAGATTCACAAAAAAGGCCATACAATAAGAGGGTATCAAAACGGTTGATAGCACACAGATGACACATCCCCTATATTTATTTCTTCACCGAGAAGCGATAAATGCAATGACTGTCATACTTCTCTCCCGGCTTCAGCAATGCAGAAGGCCATTCCGGCTTGTTGGGCGTATCGGGATACTTTTGAGTCTCCAGACAGACAGAAGCACGATGACCGTACACAATACCTTTCTTTCCGGTCAGTGTGCCATCCAGGAAGTTACCGGCATAAATCTGAATGCCCGGTTCGTTGGTATAGACATCAAGCACAATACCCGTTGAGGGAGATTCGAGGGTGGCACACGGGCGGGTGACATCGCCCTTCGTATTGAGTACCCAGTTGTGGTCATAGCCCTTGCCGTTCTTCAACTGCTCAAAGTCATTGTCGATACGGGCGCCAACAGCAGTAGGAGTGCGGAAATCCATATCCGTACCTTCTACGGAAACAATCTCACCGGTAGTCATGAAGGTACTGTCCACGGGGGGTATAAGCATCTGCATCGATAGTGAGCAGATAATCCGAATTGGACTTGGAGGGGTCACCGTCCAGGTTAAAGTAAGAATGGTTCGTCATATTGACAACAGTGGTACGGTCTGTTTCGGCACTGTAACGAATGTCGATGGCATCGTCATCTGTCAGCGAGAAAGTGACCTTGCAGATCAGGTTACCCGGGAAGCCCTCCTCTCCGTCTTTCGACAGATAAGTCAGTTCCAAAACCTGATTACTCAACTGGCGGGCATCGAACACTTGATATTGGTATCCCTTGGGACCTCCATGCAGGCAATGACCGTAATTGTTGCGCGGCAGCTGATACTCTACCCCATCCACTGTAATCTTACCCTGATTGATACGGTTGGCATAACGTCCGATGGTAGCGCCGAAATCCGAAGGGAACTTGATGTAGTCCTGAATGGAATCGAAGCCCAGCACCACATCACGCATAACGCCATCCTTGTCTGGCACCATCACTGATACAATACGTCCGCCGAAATTCGTAATACAAACTTCCATACCATTCTTATTCTTCAAACAAACAAGTCTGTCTGCTTGCCATCCACTTCCGTACGGAAGTTCGCAGGTTCCAGTCCAGAAGCAGTCTTTTCGCTCGCCTGCTTGCCCGTGCAAGCCGATGCCAATAGCATCACGCTTGCCAACAAAGTCATCATCTTATTCATAAATACAAATATTGGTTACTGTTTAGACTATCATTTTTTCAACAAGAACTGCTCCGCACGTCCCGGAGTGAACAACTCCCACAAAGAAGCAACCGTCCAGCCCGGAGCGAAGATATTGTTGTAATATCCCTTTCCGTTACGTCCGTAATCCCAATTGGTATGCTGCACCACTTCCGGGTAATAGCCTACTTTGGCAATGCCGCACATGTGTCCTTCATATGGCAGTAACTGGCGCATGGAAGTGGAAATCACCTCGGCAAAGTCAGAGAAGCGCGGCTCGTTGTACTCCTTGGAGAGCCAATGCAGCACATCGGCAAATTCGAAGATAAATACATCGATATGGTTATTCTCTACCGACACATTTCCCCAACCACGGTTTTCAAGCCGATATCTCCCAGCATCTGACCTTCGGCAAAAGGAACATCCCAAGTATAATACCACGACAAAGCAAAATAAGCGGCTTTCTTTGCCAGACCGGCATAGTGTGCACGCTCTTCTCCTTTGGTAACCAAAGCCAGGTAATAAGCAGCCGTAGCAGCATACAAGGAGGCTTCCTTGTCCTCGCAGTTGGCATCCAGCGTAGAAGAGAAATAATCGGCTTTGGATATCAGTTCCTTCTCCAGATAGTCTACCGTACGCTTGGCGCTTGCCAGATAACGTTTGTCCTTGAAATACTTGGACGCCATCACCAAAGGCAATGTTGCCGAAGGCGTGCTACCACCGCTGGCATCCACGATAGAGAAATCATCCTTGAACTTGCGCGGGAAGCTGCCGTCCTCGTTCTGCAACTTGAGGAAGCTGTCCAGCATGCCCCTGATGCGTTTCTCCCATTCGGGGTGTTTACGCTTCTGCTGTTTCTCATAGTTCAAATAGTTCAAGATGGCATACACTCCCTCGGACTGACGGCGGATGCTATGTCTGGTTTCCTTGAAGCCGCGGTTGTAGTGTACCACTTCGGTTGAAGGAAACCGGACAGGCGAAAAACCATTCTGGAGATAAGTGTCAAAGATATGGTTGGCATTATCCACCAGGTCTTGGCGATTCTGCTGTTTGCCATACTCCAAAGCATTGAAAGCGTTCAGCAACGTACGTCCCACAAAGCCCACTTCGGCAACATCGGTATTGGCACAAGTAGCAGTCTCCAACTCTACACCGGAGTAATAATGAGTGGGGGTATTGCTGACATAGCTTTCCACAAAGAAGTTGCTCATCACCTCCTTCATGCGGTCTACCGTGTAAGGTGTGTCAACCGGTTTCGGGCGGTTAGTGTCATAACAATACTCCCAGGTGCGCTGTACGCATTCCGAGAAATCGGCAGCATTCCTTTCGGACACCTCCCAAGTCATGGAGATGCTGTCGCCCTTACGCAGCAACTGGAAAGCCTCAACGGCAGGAGCCAACGTCAATTTGCGGATATATGTCTTCGGTGCTTCCTTATAGGGGAAACCGTATGCCAAGACAGTCATACCATCCACATTGCAGAAACCGGTATATCCGATGGAAGTCTCACCGGACAAGATTACCTCTCCCTCCTTATGAGTGGTCAAAGCTTCCTTGTCGAACTTGTCAATACGGATAACCGACATGGACGTACCACTTGCCGGATTGAAAGCTGCCGTCAGCGGAGTGCTCAAACGGTCCTCACGCACCAGCCAACTGTCCGATGTGTGGAAAGAAGGAGCTTCCTTCGGCGAACGCAGGTTGCGGCGATACCAGAAGCCCGGCATGTAGAACTGGCAGTCTGAATGCTTGTAACCGGTCTTTATCTGTTCCCCGTAGTTGAAATACACATTTTCCAGCGCCTTGAGTGTGACGGTAATGCGCTGTTTGCCATCCTTGTCCACCACCTGGCGGATGATGTCCAACGGTAACTTTTCCGAAGCCCGGCAGCTGTACATACCATCCTGCATCTTCTGCAAGGCCAGCGGATATTGCTTGGCATCATTCCCCGGCACTTTCAAGGAAATAGAAGCAGAGATGTCTTCCGGAGCAGCATTTGTCGCTCCGGCACCCGTAATGCCCACCAAAAGCATTACCCCCAAAAACAATCTTTTTAGTCTCATAGTTACATCTGTTTTATTGTTGTTAGAAAAATATCATTCAGACATGAATACATACTTGCCGGAGCCCAATTCGACTACCAGCTTACCGTCAGCCTCCTCCACGGAATGAATCCCCGCCTGACCGGCATCTACCTGTACATGGAAGTCAAGCGGCAGCTTGACCGTAGCGGTTGTATTGGCAGGAATCTCAACGTTCCACTCCAGCTTATTGCCATCACGTTTCCAGGAACTTCCTATTCTGCCATAAGGCGATACATGCGAAGCATTCACATAATTCAGTTTTTCCGGGAATACCGGTTCCATCAGAATCTGCTTGAACCCGACGGAAGCGGGAGTATTCTTTATGCCGGCAAGATCCTCATAGAACCATATCAGCAGATCTCCCAAAAGCATCACATGGTTTCTTGAATTCATCGCCGGATTTGCCGTGTCACCATTCCATAATTCCCAAATGGTGGTTGCACCCTTCTTAATCATGTAGCCCCATGAGGGATAAGTGTCATTGGTCACTATCTTATAGGCAAGTTCCAGTCCACCGTACTCGGTAAGTCCGCGCATCAGATGCTGGATGCCAAGCACACCGGCACTGACATGTCCCTTACAGTCTTTTTCCGTCTTCTCCACGACATTGGCAAATACTTTATCTTCATATCCGTCGGGAACCAGACCCAGTCTGAGGGAAAGCAGGTTCGCCGTCACCGTATTGTTGTCATACTGTGCAGTCCCGGGATTGAAGAATTTCTTGTTATAAGCGTCCTTGATTTTAATAGCAAGTGCGGCATACTCTTCGGCATCTGCCGGAAGTCCGTTCATTTGCGCGAACTTCTCCATCAGTTGCAGAATGCTGTAAAACACCGTTGTACTCAGCACTTCGCCGTTCGTCTTCCGGGCAGGGTCCTCCGAATGAATCAGCTCCGGCGACTCGGGAGGCATGCACCAATCCCCGTATTCATCCTTCACCAGAATATAGTCCTTCATTTTGGTCTCCGTCATGTGGTTTACCCAGCGCTTCATGGACGGATAGCGCCCTTTGATGGAGCTATCATCGCCAAACTGGCGGTAAAGCATGTCGGCTACGTAAAAATAGGCAGCCGGCCAAGTCACGTCATCATGGAAGATGGTCCAGTAACGGGGAGATACCACAGAGATACTTCCATTTTCATTCATGGACTCTTCTATATCCACCAGCCACTTCTTATACATCAAGGCATTGCCGAAAATGAAACTTTCACCATAGGCACCAGTAGTGCGGTCGCCCAGCCATCCAAGACGTTCATCACGCTGGGGGCAGTCGGTAGGCATACCGCGATAGTTTCCACGGATTCCCCAATAGGCATTCTTGTGAAGTCTGTTAATCAACTCCTCAGAAGTCTCGAACGTACCGTTCGTTGCCATTTCATCATACACCACCTTACCGGTGAAATCATCCGCTGCCGGTTCATAGTCCAAACCGGATATTTCCATAAAACGGAAACCATGGTAAACAAACAACGGTTCCCAAACAAACTCACCGTCAGCGGCAGGAGTATAAATATCCGTGACAAGGGCACTGCGCAGGTTGTCAAGATACAGTTCCGTACCATTGTCCTTCAGCACTTCGGCAAAACGCATAGTAATGGCTTGTCCTTCTTGCCACGCAGTTTCACCTGCTGTATTCCTACCATATTCTGCCCCATATCCACGATATATCTTCCATCACCTACCGATTTAACGGATATTGGCTTTATCTCCTCCATCACCTTCAGACTCGGAGAGAGCTGTGCCACAAGTTTTCCTTTGGGAGCCTCCATCCGTTCGGCCAACTGCCATCCGGAATCATCATAGCCGCTTTCCGTCCATTTACCCAATTCCAAGCGGGCATCGTAATGTTCACCGTCAAATTCGTTGTTCGCAGTTATAGGACCGTGGTTCGTCGCTTTCCAGGAATCATCGCTGACTACCGACACCGTCTCACCATTGTCGCACTCTATATTCAACTGCGCCATGAGACGGGGCAAACCAAAACCTACCATCCCATTGGCGCGCATGGAAAAATAGCGGCCGTTGCCAGAGCCACGCCTATCGCATTGGTACCGGACTTCAACAAGGGGGTGACATCATAGGTCAGATAAGATACAGAAGCATCGTACCAGGTAGGCAAAGGACCGAATACATCATTTCCAATCCTCTCGCCATTCATATAGCATACGGAAGAGCCTACTCCCGAAACATAAAGGACTGCACGCTTCGGCTGTGACGGCAAATCAAACTCCTTCCGCAGATAACGTGCCGGAAGGATGGTCCGCTCACCGTCCAGTTTCAAGTTTGTACTGTCGTTCAGTCCAATCCAGCCGGCTTTCCAGTCCGAACTGTCCAGCAAAGCCATTGACCAATATTGGATACTACTTTGCGCCTTGTCACCGGTATTTGTCCATACAGTGACACGCCACCAATATTTCTGTCCCGACTCCAAAGACGCCCCTGCGTACTTCACTAGCACCGATTGGCCAGACTCCACACGACCGCTGTTCCATACCAGCCTGGAGCCGGCCTGCAAGCCCTTTTCCGAGTCCGCCACTTCAATCTGATAAGCAGTCTGCATCACATCCTGCTTGTCGGTTACCAGTTGCCATGAGAAACGGGGAGCCGATACAGCTACTCCTTCGGGATTCTTCCGCATTTCAACAGTGGTTTCCTCCACTTTCAAGGAACTGCCACCCGATACTTGACAGCCCATCATCAATAGGGCCAACAAGGAGACTAAAATAGATTTCTTCATACTTGTCAGAATTTCGGTTTCTCCGCTTCCGTGGATGCAACGGAGCCTTCTACCGTCGGCCATCCGTCTTCCCAGCTAATCTTATCCAACATCAATACACGGCCTTCAGGCTTCTTTGTGCTCACCGCATGATAGAAGAACCAGTCATTGCCGGCATTGTCCGTCACAATCTCCGAATTATGACCGGTACCCACAAAGGAATTGCTTTTCTGAATCAGCACTTCGTGCTTGTTATCCATCATGCTACCGCCATTCTTGTCGACATAGGGGCCGAAAAGATTATCTGAACGGCCTACAACAGTAGTGTAAGTACTCTTCAATCCCTCACAACAACTTCCTATGGAAGCGAAGAAGTAGTAATGCCCGTCCTTCTTGTGAATATAGGTACCTTCGTAAGCGGTTCCTGCCACTTGCTGCGGTGTGGCGCCGTCCTTCAGAGAGAGTCCGTCATCAGACAGTTCAATCGCATAGATTCCTCGAAAACTGCCCCAGAAAAGATATTTCTTCCCTCCATCCTCTATATAGAAAGGGTCGATGGAGTTCTGTACATTGATTTCATTGCTGCGGAACATCTTTCCGTGGTCCGTAAAAGGTCCCTCAGGCTTATCGGCAGTAGCACAACCGATGCCGCAAGTTAACTCGCCTCCCCAAACAGACATAGAATAATAGAGCACGTATTTATCACCTATCTTGTTGATGTCCGGCGCCCACAAACCGCCGTTCGGCTCAAAATCAGGCCGCGTACGGTCGGTAAAGGCAGTACCTACATACTCCCAATCCACCAGGTTCCTGGAACGGTGAATCGGCAGATTGCGTATGTCCTCGGTGGCATACAGATAGTAGTATCCGTCATCTCCCTCAATGACAGAAGGGTCTGGCAAACTATAATCTATCACCGGATTGCGATAAACATTCTTCGGCTGTTGTTCTTCCGGTTTATCCTCTTTCGTAGCCGATGACGAGGAACAGGCTATCAGACTGCATAACACTGATAATACAAGAAACTTCTTCATACAATGTATTCTTTTCATTCTTTCATTTTACTTTTCGGGTGATGTACTGCCCAATACCTGCGGACGGACAAGAGTGCCGCCGATGGAAACCGTTCCCTGGTCGGAAATGGCAAAATCCTTGATGTACGAAGTGCGCGGCTGTACCTTCACAGAATCCCAGTGTGCATGGAAAATATACTTCCAACTGCCGTCCTTGCAGCGGAAGGGCGCTCCGTGTCCGGTGCCCGTCAAGCCGTCGGCACGTTGCAGAATAGGGTTTCCCTCGTATTTCTTCCACGGTCCATCGGGCTGTCCGAAGTGGCGTAGCCCACACCGTAGTTCTTGCTTTCAAAGTGATTGGCCGAATAAACCAGGTAATATACATCCTCTTTCTTCAAGACGGAAGGACCTTCGGCAACCTGGCGGGCTTGTCCTGCGAAAGCTCCCAAGGCTCTCCCACCTTAATGCACTCCGTCAGCGTTTCCTGCTTAATGCCGGTCAAATCATCGTTCATCTCTGCCACCCAAATAACGTTGCCATCTGTAAAACGCACGAAATAAAGGTAAGGCGTACCGTCATCATCAATGAATAGAGAGGTATCGATACTCTTCTCATCCATATCGGCTGCTTCACTTCCTGACGGAACGGGCCTTGGGGAACATCTGCCGTTGCCACGCAGATATGCTCCTCGGTGGAGTAGAACAGATAAAACTTCTTTTTCGATTCGATGTAGTAGACCTCCGGCGCCCAGAATCCCCACGTACCGTAGGAATCTGCGGCCGACAACGCCTGGCCTTCACGCGTCCAGTTTTTCAAGTCATCGGAAGAGAAGCAGGCAAAGCCTTCTCCTTCTACGTACCTCCAGTGCCGTAAGCATAATACTTACCTTCGTAAAGCATTACGTAAGGGTCGGCAATCGGCAGATAGTCTGATTCTACAACCGTCTTCTCCTTGCATCCTGCAAAGCAAAGACAAAGCAACAGTAGCAATATATAATTCTTTTTCATATCCATCTCTTATTTTACTATTTTGGGCGTCATATAGTCCTTGCTGATTCTCATGCGGTCCACACCGTCCACTTTCTCGAAAGAAACGTCACTGATGTACATGGCACGTGTGGATACTACTCTTGTCTTTATGGGCATGGAAAACGATACGAAGCTTGCCTGCCTTGTCTGTGAAGGTGGCACTGTGCCCCACTCCAACCAGTTCTCCGGGTTTCTGCAGCAAAGGATTCTCCTCGTATTTGGTCCAAGTACCCATCAAATCGGTAGCTGTGGCGCAACCTATGCCGTAGAAAGGACTTTCATAGCTATTGGCAGAATAGGTCATATAGTAGAGCCCATTACGCTTGATGACAAACGGGCCTTCATTCACACGGGGCCATACCTCCTCCCATGCCTGAGAGACGTGGATGCAAGGGTGCATGGTCTCCTTTTTGATAGTCATGAGGTCTTTCTCCAATTCGGCCACCCAGATGTTGAGCCCGTCGTTGAAACGGTCGAAGAAGAGATAAGGCGTGCCGTCATCATCAATAAACAGAGAGTTGTCAATGCATTTCTCATCGGCAATCATCGGTTCCTTCTTACTTTGGGTAAATGGTCCTGCAGGTGAGTCTGCTGTTGCCACACAGATATGCTCGTCTGCCGAGTAATACATATAGAACTTCCCGTTCACTTCGTAGACCTCCGGTGCCCAGAACCAGCGGTCGGCCCAGACATCCTTCTTCTGGAGCGCCATGCCCTTATACTTCCAAGTTTTCAAATCATCGGAGGTATAGACTTCGATGCCTTCATCCGCATGGGTGCCATAGGCATAGTAAGTGCCATCGTGCAACATGATGAACGGGTCGCCCAAAAGCACCGGCGTTTCAACTCCTTCGACAACAATATCGTCCACATCCTTATAGTCTGAAGAGCAGGACTGGCAGGAAGCCAGCGTGGCCAACAGAAACAGATACATACATATAAAATTCTTTTTCATGATTCTTTCTTAAACAATTGTTATGATGATAAATATTTACTTTCAAGAAGATGTTCCGTTACACCCGTATATTGAACCCTATTCAGTCGTATACTGAATCCTATTCAATCGTATACTGAAATACATTCAGTCGTATACTGAATCACCCCAGTCCATCACACTGATTCACAAGGAAATACAAGCACCGGCTTCTATATACATCTTTCATTACATATATACGGAACGGCACATCCCACGATTGCGTCTAATCGCGCCTCTGCCTACATGATAATACAACGTACCACTATAAACCGGAGAGCCGCCCTCCGAACAGAATCCGATGCGGGATGCAGGGTAGCGTATATCCAAAGCTCCCAGCTCCCTGCCGTCGACAAACAGATACAGCTTGTCTGCACGACGCACGGCACGAAAATTATAGGATTCCTTCCACAATTCATGTACACCTATCTTATAGATATGGCGTTCCAAATCCTCCGCCTCCTTGTTGATGAAGCGGATGCCTTCTGCCTTTACCGGAGTAAAGGTACAATAATTATATGCAGGATGTTCTGCTATCCCCCTATCTTTGTTTTCTATCGGATGCCATTCGCCGCCATTCAGGTATTCTATGTCGAACTTGCCGAACATGTCATCCACAAATTCGGATTTATTGCCTGCTTCGTGACGATTCAGGTAAATTGTATCCAACCATGCAGGTGCGGCAAAACGATAACCTTTCTCAATGAAGTCGGTATACTTCACATCCGGATAGAGCGTTTGCAGGCATCCCAACGGGAATTCCTTCTTCCAGGCAGTTTTCCCTTTCTTCACGCTGTCACCTCAAGCATACGGGTGATGCCATCGAACTGAGCCTTCACATAGTTATCCTTATCCACATAAACCGGATAGCTTCCTGCCTTGTCTTGTCCGGACAAGCCGGACAACTGGAAGCTGAATTCATAATCGTTCAAGAAATCGCCCTTCAACAACTCCTCATTCCCCGAAAGCTGGAAATGCACATCATCGAAGCCGATGGTATAGGTAGCCCCTTCGAACAAGGCAGACTTTGTCTCGTCAAATACTCCGGGAACACCCGCTTCTTCCGTCGGAAGAGCCTCTGCAAAGACATGTTTCCCGGTGTGGGAATCTCATCCAGCCAAATTTCAGACAGCCAACCATTACGCTACAATGCGCAGATGATGGTACACACCCAACGGAAATCTCAGGCAGGCATAGGATTCCTTATTTCTTACCGCCGACAAGTGTACGCAGGTACCAACTCCGGTTCTCGGCATCCAAACCTACATAGGCACAGTTATCTGCATCCTTCCACCAAGCAATGACGCCGGCTCCACCCTCGGTCTTGACTCCCGTCTCGAACAAGTAAGCCACGGACGGCTGTACTTGTTGCAACACACCGAACGAAGCTGTCTCGCCTTTGCCTGCAAAGGTAGGCATCGAAGGTTCGGGATGATAACCCATCGTGCGGGGCTGGGTGATACCATCCACAAACAATGTCTTGTCGAAGAACTGGACACGGTTGATATATTGTCCCCGATGCTCATTGTTCTTGTTTGCCATATAAATCAGCCACCATTCAAATCCGTTGGGGCCTCTCAGAATATTGGGCTGCCCGGGAGTCATCAGAATATCGTCGGCAATGCCGTCTTTCATATCGAACAGAGAAACGTCGAAGAATTGCGAACGTCCCTTGTTTGTTTCTACGGCAAGCAGATTCGTGCCTTCCTTCAAAGCAGCACGCAGCTTCTTGTCCAGGTTCACGATACAATAATCACGCCCCTGCTTCTCGTAGACAAGTGTTCCGTTCAGATAAATCCGGGTATCTCCGTCGTGAGCGACACGCAATGCCAGATTGCCGGTTTCGCTACCGGCAGAGAAAGTCTTTCGCAACCATAAGGAGGGCGTATTCCACAAGGTACCCAGATGCCGGGTGGTGGAACCTTTCACTTCACGGGACGAAAAGCCGGTCTCCCCCTTCGCCCAGCCGGAGTCATCGTAGGTCGCTTTTGTCCAATCGCTTCCCGGTTTGCTCTCCGTATAAGCAAACAACGCTCATACGTGCGGCCATACCGCAATAAATCCACTTGCTTCTCCTCCAGTTGTGTCTGATTGCAGCCTACAACCGGATAGCTATATTTATTACCATTTTGAAAACCTAAAGGAGAGTCTGCCTCAGCAACTCCCAACTGATAATTGCCCCACTCTGTAGAGGTGTGGTTGGCATTATACATCATATAGTAGCGGTCTCTATACTTCATGACCCACGGTCCCTCCGCTACTCTGTTATCCATCGTTTCCCATGTATCCGGCAATGAGGCGAACTGGCACACCGGTTCGCCGGCAAATTCTGCCGGGTTCTTCATTTTACGTCCCCATATGGTATTTCCATCAGTAAAACGTACCATATACATGTATAGTTGTCCATCATCATCTCTGAATATTTTGGGGTCGATACGGTTATCCATCCATGTCTTCTTGTTCGGTTCTGTATAAGCGCCCAAGACATCTTTGCTCTGCGCATGTACAATGTGAACGGCATGCTTGTCCTTTCCCCAATAATTGACTGACCAGTACAAATGAAAATCTCCATTCAGATAGAACATGTCATTGGCATGAATCTGGTCATCTCCGGCTCCGCTGCCTCTGGTCCAGTCATTGTCCATGGATACGACATGGATAGGTTTCCCCCAATGAACCAGGTCATCGGATACATAGAAATCCCCGTTTGTACGGACCCCGCCAATATAATATTTGCCATTATATTTCATTACGCCGGCATCCGCCACTCCCGGAAGTACCGGATTCTGGATGTTCTGCGCAAACAAGCTGCCGCAGCAAGCAAAAGCGAATGGTAATAGTAGTTTTTTACAGACAAGCATATGGTATAAGATTTAAGAAAGAAAAGGCTATGCCGGAAGCATCCTGAATGGGAACAGGCTTCCGGGCATAGCCTTCTTCGGTTATTAATAGTTAGGATTCTGAGTAAGATGTGCAACACCACCTACCGTGCTGTTCATCACTTCATCTCTCGGAATGGGCAAACGTCTGTGCTTACCGACGATGAAGTTATTGAAGTCCTTGTCACGGGCTTTCAGCTCATCAATTCCAGCCTGAGAATCAAGTAATCCCCAACGCTTCAAGTCAGCCCAACGCCAACCTTCGAAACAGAGTTCCAAAGTACGTTCCATCTGCAGGCGCTTGATAAAGGCATCTTTAGAACTCAGGCAGTCTTTCCACTGACTGTCTTTCAACTTGGCCAGACCGGCACGTTCTCTTACCTTATCCACATAAACAGCAGCATCGGCAGGATTAGTACCCGTTTCAACAAGACATTCTGCGTAGTTCATCAAGATATCTGCATAACGCATGATACGATAGTTGTTACGGGCAAAGTAATCTTCTGCATCACGATAGTAAGCAGTATTGTATTTACGTATGTAGCAGTCTTCCGGGTCAGTTCCCCAACCGTCATTCCAATCGGCATTTTCAAATCCATAATATTTCTTCGGTTGATCGGGGAAGTCTTGTGAGAATCCACGGTACAGAATACTACCATACAAACGCAAGTCATTCTTTCCGTCAATACGTTTCTCTTTCAAGAACTCATCTACCAACCAGCGACGTGCTTACCATCTCCCCAACCTATACCACTCGGAGCATAGAACTGAGTACGCTGGAAACCGAATGCCATACTGGCATCATTACCCGTACCACCCTTGTTTTGGTCATCGAACTGAATTTCAAAGATACCTTCCTTGTTGTTCTCATCCAAGTCAGTGAAATTATCTTCACGATTGGCGATAAGATCGTACAAAGAGCCCTCTTTATCAATCAGCCATTGCAATTGTTCCTTCGCCTTGTCATACTTATGTTGTTGCATATAGCCTTGCCCAACAATGCTTTGGCAGCGCCTTTGGTGGCACGTCCCAAATTGGCAGCATCCCAAGATTCAGGAAGATAATCCATAGCAAACAGCAAGTCTTTCTCCACTTGATCCCATATTTCCTGCTCGGAAGCGTCTTCCGGAATATAATTGGCATCTTTAGGTTCCAAAGGCATCGTTCCTTTGTCCCACAACAGATTTACCTGAAAATACCACATTGCACGTAAGAAAGAAGCTTGTGCCAATACCTGGTTCTTTGTAGTCTCGTCCATTTCAATATTAGGCACATGACTCAACACTTGGTTGCAACGGAAAATACCTACGTAGAAATGTTCCCAATGTATATTGTTGCCTTCGTAAAAATTATAATTGTTGTAAAGAAAACGTGTCCAGTCACCCAATTCAATCCAAGGAGAAGAACTCCATCCCTCGTCCGAGGTCAAATCGTAGCGAAAAGAGAGCCAACGCATCCAAGTACCTTCCTTATAAAGAAAACTGTAGCAGGCATTTACACCAGCTGTAGCATCTTCCGGCTTATTCCAATAAGTATCGTTGGTCACTTCATTGGGATTATCAATATCCAATAAACTAGAACTGCATCCAGTGCACAATGTCAAGGCACCTGCGAGCATTAATCCATTATATATCTTTTTCATAATTTACAAACTGATTTATAAGTTAAAAGGTCAAATCCAATCCAAACATCACCGAACGGGTATTGGGATAAGCAAAGCTGTCCGTACCACTGTTCCAAACGGAATTCGCACCCTTGAAGTCAGGATCCAGACCGGAATATCCGGTAATAGTAATCAAGTTGCTACCGGTAGCAAACAGACGGAGTTTCTCAACGCCCAAGTTGGTCAGCCACTTCTGCTTGAAATTATAACCGATAGAGATATTCTTCATACGGAAGTAAGAACCATTCTCCAGGAAACGGTCGGCATCACGCGAGTTGCGGAAGTCACCGTAAATGATACGTGGGGTATTGGAGTTAGGATTCACCTGATAAGGCTCTTCGCCCTTCTCAAAGCGGATATAGTTGGAGTTGTCTGCAAACAGACGTCCTTGCCAACGGGATACGTTGTATATCTTATTGCCAAATTGACCGTTCCACATCATACTGAAATCGAAGTTCTTCCACTCTGCATTCAATACCAACGACATTTGCATCTTGGCCCATGGACTACCACAATAATCACGGTCAATATCAGTAATTTGACCGTCATCATTTAAATCAAGATACTTAACGTCTCCCAATTGCGGACGTTTCCCTTCAATCATGATCGGTGTACCGGCAGGTACTTTATCTTCATTAGGTCCCGGTACATGGTTACCTTTCGTCACATAATTGTCTATTTCCTCTTGTGTCCGGAAGATGCCGTCTGTTTTTCTCAGATAGAATTCGGCCAACGACCTTCCCGGCTCTGTTCTGGCTTGACCGGAATCAATAAAGTTTCTCGCCCATCCCGTCCCAAGCTCAGAACTTCGTTATCATCGTAGTCACATTCAGTAAAGCGCTGTACTTAAAGCCTGAAATCTGGTCTTTCCAACCAAATGTAAACTCGAGCCTGTTGCGCAAGCTGGCAGCATTTTTCCACGGAGAGCCTCCTTGATTACCGGTAGAAATGGCAATCGGAGTCTCAGCCAATACGTCACTGGTTTTTGAATTATAATATTCCGCACTGACAGTCAGGCGTTGGTTCAGGAAACTGGCATCAAAACCTACATTCACCGTTTCTTTTGTTTCCCAAACAAGACCTGCATTCACCAGTTTCACCTGAGTAGAACCCGGAACAATTGCACCACCGAATACAGTTACAATACTCTGGTTGATAGTTCCGATATAATCCCAATCACCAATGGAAG